>Ga0335069_10007159_pt1 | contig 16142 bp, 13 predicted proteins | sample Lox_Sample_11_FD_206714 | JGI IMG/M metagenome (GOLD analysis project Ga0335069, IMG submission 206714) | Soil microbial communities from Loxahatchee National Wildlife Refuge, Florida, United States - Lox_Sample_1.1 | ecosystem: Environmental > Terrestrial > Soil > Wetlands | place: USA... | reverse complement strand
CGGGCATCAGTCGTGAGGCTCTCGCGACCATCACGAAAACCTCGCGCCTGCTGGACGAAATCCTCAACCGCGCGCCGCACCGCCATTCGGCCTATGTCGGTCCCTCGGCTTTCGCGCACAAGGGCGGCCTTCATTCCTCCGCCGTACAGAAGGATCCGCGGACCTACGAGCACGTGCCGCCCGAAAGCGTCGGCAACAAGCGGCGGATTCTCGTCTCCGATCAGGCCGGCAAATCGAGTCTCCTCGTGCGGCTCTCGGAGGCCGGCATCGATATAGACGCGCGCGACGGCCGTCTGGCGCGCCTGCTCGAAGACGTGAAGCAGCGAGAATTCCTGGGCTACGCCTATGACGGCGCCGAAGCCTCATTCGAATTGCTGGCGCGGCGCGCGCTGGGGCAGGTGCCCGACTATTTCCATGTGGAGAGCTTCCGCGTCATGGTCGAGCGCCGCCACAACGCGCTGGGCGAATCCATCACCGTGTCGGAAGCTGTGGTGAAGGTGAAAGTCGGCGACGAGACCTTCCACAACGTTGCCGTCGGCAACGGTCCCGTCAACGCGCTCGACAGCGCGCTGCGGAAGGACCTCGGCAAATATTCGGGCTTCCTGCAGGACCTGCGCCTCGTCGATTACAAGGTGCGTATTCTCACGGGCGGCACGGAGGCCGTGACCCGCGTGATGATCGAAAGTGCCGACGGCAAAGGCGCGCGCTGGTCGACGGTCGGCGTCTCGCCCAACATCGTCGATGCCTCGTTCGAGGCGCTGGCGGACTCCATCACCTACAAGCTCTATCGCGACGGCGTCCGCGCGTAAGCGCAGCAGGAGTCGAGATGGGCCCGATCATTCAAGCCGAACCCGCGAAGATGTCGTCAATTGCGCCGCCGATCCGAAACAAATTGAAACATTGATGAGCGCGATCGGCATTTCCGGCGGGCGATTACCGGAACGCATGGCCGATCTGAATCAAATTCTGAACATCCTGCCGCCGGATATGACTAAGGTGTCGCCGACCGATTTCTTCAACGAGCTGATCGTGCAGCCGCGTTCGACCTGATGTCCTCCGACAGTGCCAATGACCACCGGGGTGAAGCCGCCGGGCTCCTCTATGCGGGCTCAGCCTACGCGTTCTGGGGCATCACGCCGCTCTACTGGCGCCTCCTGGGCGAAGTGCCGCCGTTCCAGCTCACGACGCATCGCGTGCTGTGGTGCGCGATTTTCGTGGCCATCGTCACGGCCTGGCGCGGAAGGCTGGCGCATGTCGTCACCATCCTCAGGACGCCGAAGCTGCTCGGCACGCTGGCGCTGACCAGCATCCTTATCAGCACGAACTGGACGATCTACATCTATTGCGTGGCGACGAACCAGCTCGTGGAGGCCAGCCTCGGCTATTATCTGACACCGCTTTTATCGATAGCGCTCGGCGTATTCCTGTTCGGCGAGCACATGACGCGGTTCCGGCTGGTGGGCGTGGTGCTGGCGGCGATCGCTGTCGCCGTCAAGGCGTTCGCGCTCGGCCACGTGCCGTGGATCGCCTTTTCGCTGGCGCTGTCCTTCGGCTTCTACGGCTATTTCCGCAAGAAAGCGCCGATCGATTCCATGGACGGGCTTCTGGTCGAAACGGCGCTGCTGTTTCCGTTCACGCTCGGGCTGGTAGCCTGGTGGGGCATGACGGAGAAGGATGCGTTTCCGTCGCCCAATTTGCTGAAAGATGCGCTGCTGATTGCGGGCGGACCGATTACGGCGATACCGCTCGCCATGTTCGCCGCCGGCGCGCGGCGCATCCGCATGACGACGCTGGGCTTCCTGCAATATTTCACGCCGAGCCTGACGCTGGCGCTGGCCACGCTCGGCTTTCACGAGCATTTCGGCCGCATCGATGCGATCAGCTTCGCCTTCGTGTGGCTGGCGCTCCTGATCGTGGCGCTGGAGGGCCGCCTCAGGCCTCGACTTGCGGCGCAAGAAGGCGGTTGAGCGTCGCAATCGCGTCGTCGGCCGTCGTCACCCGGTGGTGAAGCTTCAACGCTTCGGGCTTGGCAAAGCCCTGCTTGACGATGTTTTCGAGCAGCGCCAGCAGCGGTGCATAATAGCCGCCGACATCGACGACGATGATCGGCTTGGCAAACACGCGCAGCTGCGCCGACGTCACGACCTCGAAATATTCGTCGAGCGTGCCGAGACCGCCGGGCAGGATGATGAACGCATCCGACATCGCCAGCATCTTCAGCTTTCGGGTCTGCAGGTCCGGCGTGATGAGGACCTTCTCCTTCGCCTTCAGCGGCGGCTCAAGATGTTTGAGAAAGTCCGGCAGGATGCCCTGCACGGGTACGCCGCCGTCGCGGGCTGCGCGGGCCACTTCGCCCATCAGCCCGACATTGCCGCCGCCGAAGACGAGCCCGTAGCCGCTCGCCGCCAACAGCTCGCCGAGCCGTTTCGCAGTCGCGGCATAGACCGGATCGACGCCGTGCGACGAGCCGCAAAACACGCAGGCAAAGAGGCGCTTTTTATCCGGATGGGGACGGGGGATATCGTTCATGATGGTCTTGCCTAATTCTCGCCTTGAAGGTTGCGGGTCGGCCGTCCATGTTCGGACGAGATGATTACCATGGCGGAAACGCTCCGGCCGCCAAATCGAAAGAATTTTAATGGCCCATCCACTTCTGGAATCTGGCGACGGCGCGCCCTCGTTCAGGCCGCTTTATATGCTGCTCCCCTATCTTTGGCCGAAGGGCAGGGCGGATTTAAGGCTAAGGGTCGTCGTCTCGCTGGTTTGCCTTGTTTTGGCGATTGTGGCCACCACGATTTCGCCGGTTATCTTCGGCTGGATTACGGATCTCACGGATCGGGCATCGCATCATTCGGTGCCAGCAACGGTTGCAGCGGCGACGTTCGGCCTTATCGGCACCTTTGTTCTGTCGCGCATCTTTATGCAGGCTTTTGCACAGCTGCGTGACGGTGTCTTCGCAAAGGCACAGTATCATGCCTTGCGCGAAGTGGGCGTCCAGACATTCGCGCATGTGCACACACTGTCGCTGCGTTTCCATCTCGAACGCAAGACGGGCGGCCTATCCCGCATCATCGAGCGCGGCACCAAGGGCATCGACACGCTGCTGTCTTTCGCGCTGTTCAATATTTTTCCGACGATTTTCCAGCTGATCATCTTCACGGGGATCATGATCTGGAGCCTGAACGTTTGGATCGCGCTGACGACGCTCGCAACGGTCGGAACCTATGTCTGGTTTACCTTCGCGATCACGCGCTGGCGCGTGAAATACCGCCGCGAAATGAATGAGAGCGACACGGAGGCGAACACCAAGGCGGTCGACAGCCTCCTGAACTACGAGACGGTCAAGTATTTCAACAACGAGGCGCATGAAACGCGCCGCTTCGACAGGTCGATGGCGAAATACGCCGACGCTTCCATCCAGGCGCAGACCTCATTGTCGCTCCTCAACACGGGACAGGCGACCATCATGGCGGTGGGCTTGGGGCTCGTCATGGCGATGACACTCGCCGGAATCCTAAAGCACCAGTTTACGGTCGGCTCGCTCGTCATGGGCTACGCCATTCTCATCCAGCTCTATCAGCCGCTGAATCTGCTCGGCACGGTCTATCGCGAAATCACGCAAGGCCTCGTCGATATGGAGGCAATGTTCCGGCTGCTTTATCAGCCGCAGGAAGTGCAGGACAAGCCGGACGCAAGGCCGTTGCAAGTCTCGGGCGGCGAGATCCGCTTCGAAAACGTCATCTTCGCCTATGAGCCGGCGCGCGTCGTGCTCAAGGGCTTGAGCTTCACCGTTCCGGCCGGCAAGACGGTCGCGGTGGTCGGCCCGTCCGGCGCCGGCAAGTCGACGATCTCGCGCATCCTCTATCGCTTCTACGACATCACGTCCGGATCGGTGACGATCGACGGACAGGATATCCGCGACGTGACGCAGGCCTCGTTGCGGGCGCAGATCGGAATCGTGCCGCAGGACACCGTCCTCTTCAACGATACCATCCGCTACAACATCGCCTATGGCCGCATCGGCGCCAGCGAGTCCGAAATCAAGGATGCGGCGCGCTACGCCCAGATCGACAAGTTCATCCACGAGCTGCCGCTCGGTTACGACTCCATGGTTGGCGAACGCGGGCTGAAACTGTCCGGCGGCGAGAAGCAGCGCGTCGCCATCGCGCGCACGATCCTGAAGAACCCGCCGATCCTGCTGCTCGATGAAGCGACCTCGGCGCTCGATACCCATACCGAACGCGAGATCCAGGGCGCGCTGGCCGACATCTCGCGCAACCGCACCACCCTCGTCATCGCGCACCGTCTGTCGACGGTGATCGATGCGGACGAGATCCTGGTGCTCGATCATGGCGAGATCGTCGAACGCGGCCGGCACTCCGAGCTGCTCGCCAAAGGCGGGCAATACGCGGCGATGTGGAACAAGCAGAAGGAAGCGGCGGCGGCGCGCGAACGCCTGCAGGCGGTCGAAAACGATCCCGACGTCGATCCCAATGCCGCGCGCGCCGAAGTCGTGGCGGCGGATTGATTACTCCGCCGCCTCTTGCTGCGGAATGGCGTGCGGTCCCCGCAAAGACGGCGGACCCAGCCGGCCGGCTTTCCGTGCAGCGCGGCGCTCCTTTATCCGGTAGGGCAGCGCGAGGAGCGCAGGAACCAGCCCCAGCGTGATCATCTTCGAGAAGGCGAGGCCGAAGACGATCGCGATCGACATCGGCACCCAGATGAGACCGTTGGGGCCGCCGACGGTGACTTCACGCGTCCAGAAATTGATCTCCACGGCGATCATCATCGGCAGAAGCCCGCCGATGGCCGTGACCGTCGTCAGGAAGACGGGCCGCAGGCGCTGTGCGCTCGAGCGGACCACGGCTTCCAGCGGATCCATGCCCGACTGCACCAGCCGCCGGAACGTATCGATCAGCACGATGTTGTGGTTCACGACGATGCCGGCGAGCGCCAGCATGCCCGTTCCGGACATAATGATCGAGAAGGGCTGGCCCATGAAGAGCAGGCCCATGAGAGCGCCGACCATGGCAAGCACCACGGCGATCAGGATGAGGCTCGCGTGATAGAAGCTGTTGAACATGGCGACGAGCACGAGCGCGATCATGAACAGCGCCATGAAGGCCGCCACGATGAGGAACGCGCCCGACTCATTCTGTTCCTCGTCGGCGCCTTTGAAGGCGACGCGCACGTCGTTCGGGATGGTCTGGGTCGCGAGCCACGATTTGAGCTTGGCGACTTCGGCGCTCGGCAGCGTGCCCGGCTTGAGGTTCGCGCGCACGTGATAGACGCGATGGCCGTCCACGCGCTCGATGGAGTTCACCTGCTGCGCAGGCTTCAGCTTCACGAAATTGCTGATGGGGACCATGCCACCGGGCGTCGCCACGCGCACGTCGTCGAGCGCATGAATGCCGCGTGACGGCGCAGGATAGCGCACGCGGATATCCACCTGTTGCGTGGAATCGTCGGGCCTGTATTCGCCGACCAGAATGCCGTCGGTAACGAGCTGGACGGCCGTGCCGATGATCTGCGCATTGGCGCCGAAGCGGTTGGCGAGGCCGCGATCGATATCGACATCCCATTCGATGCCCGGCAAAGGCCGCGTATCCTCGAGGTCGCGCAGCTCGGGCAGCGTATCGAGGTGGCGGCGGATCATCGCCGTCGTCTGGGCGAGGGCCGCGTAATCGTCGGACGCGACATCGATCATGATGTCCTTGCCGGTCGGCGGGCCGTTCTCGGGCATGCGCACTTCGACGTGTACGCCGGGGAGATTCGCCGTCTTCTGGCGGATCTCTTCGAAAATGGCCTTGCCGGTGCGGCGTTCGCGATAGTCCTTCAGCTGGACCGCGATCCTGCCGATATTGTCGACCGGCACGCCGCCCTGGCTGTTGAGCGTCTGGCTCGTTCCGCCGGAGCTCGCGTAGACCCACTTAATTCCGTCGATCGAAGATACGATGCGCTCGACGCCCATCACCAAGTCGCGCTTTTCGTTGGCGGAGAGGTTGCCGCGCGCCGAGACGAGCACATTGGCGAAGTCTGGGTCGGTGTCGACGAAAAACTCCGTGCCGGTATTGAAAACGGCGAAGAGCGTGAGCGCTACGACGACTGCCGCGGCCGCGCCGCCGGCGACGCGCCAGGGATAATGCGAAATCCGTTCGGCCAGATGCGCATACCAGCCGGTGATGCCGGGGATTTCGCGCCAATCGCCCGTCTCCGATGCTTCGATCGCGCGCTCGTGGGCCTCGTCGTGCTCGGCCGGCTTTCCGAACATGCCGCCAAGGACGGGCAGGAAGACGAGCGCCACGAACATCGACGCGCCCAGGACGATGATGAGCGTGATCGGGAAGTAGCTCATGAACTTGCCGGTCACGCCCGGCCAGAAGAGCATCGGCAGGAATGCGGCGATCATCGTCGCCGTTGCGCTGACGACCGGCCAGAACATGCGCCGCGCCGCTTCGGCGAAGGCTTCGCGCGGGGGCTCGCCCTCGGTCATCTTGCGGTCGGCATATTCGACCACGATGATCGGCCCGTCGACCAGAATGCCCACCGCCAGCAGCATGGCGAACATGATCATCTCGTTGAGCGTGATCTTCATCCCGTTGAGAACGAGGAAGCTGATCAGGAACGAGGTGGGGATGGCGGCGCCGACCAGCAGGCCGGAGCGCAAGCCCAGCGCCGCCACGATGATGATCATCACCAGAACGATGGCGAGGATGATCGAATCCGACAGCGAGCCGAGCTGATCGCGGATATCGGTCGAGTCGTCGAACAGATAGTCGACATGCACGCCGGGCGGCCAGTATTTCGCGGCCTTGGCCACGACCTCGCGCACCTGCTGATTGTTTTCGATGACGTTGGCGCCGATGCGCTTGGTGACATCGAGCGCGATGGCCGGCTGGCCGTTGAGGCGTACATAGCTCGTGGCGTCGTAGAAGGTCTTGTGCACCTGGGCGACGTCGCCGAGCGTGACCGTCGCATCCGAAGTCGAACGTATCGGGAGCGACAGGACATCCTGCGGCGTCTCGAGAACGGCGGGGACTTTGACCGCGAAGCTGCCATGGCCGGTATCGATCGAGCCCGCCGCGATCAGCCGGTTGTTGTTGGCGATCGCGTTGAACATTTCCGCTTCGGTGATGCCGTAGCTTTCGAGCTTCGCGGGATCGATGACGATCTCGAGCATCTCCTGCCGCTGACCGGAAATGTCGGCATCGAGCACGCTCGGGATCTGTTTGAGATCGTCTCGAAGGTCGCGTGCGATCTTGAGCAGCGTGCGCTCGGGGACCTGGCCGGAGAGCGTCACCGAAATGACCGGCTGCAGGCTGGTGTTGAACTCTTCGACGGTCGGCTGCTTGGAATCCTGCGGCAGCTCGGCGCGCGCGGTCTCGACCTGCGCACGCACGTCTTCGAGCGCCTTCTGCTTGTTAAAGTTGACGTCGAATTCGAGGATGATGACTGCCATCCCCTGATAGGCGCGCGCCGTGATCGTCTTCAGCCCCTCGATGGAGCGCAGATAGGTCTCCATCGGCTTGACAAGCAGCCGCTCGCTGTCCTCGGGGCTGATGCCCGGATAGGGCACCTGCACGACGATCACGGGGATCGGGATGTCGGGCTGCGATTCCTTGGGGATGAGGATGAACGACGCCACGCCGGCGATGATCGCCACCGCGAGCAGCGCGAGCACGACACGGGTGTTGTTGACGGCCCAGTCGACGATGCGCGTCATCCTCTGCCCCCGGTGAGGACGGCCTTTACGCGCTCGCCGTCGGTGACGAAGGATTGTCCAACCGTGATGACGGCCAGATGGTCGGGCAAGCCCGAGACCCACATGCCGTCCGGTCCGTCGGAGACGATGTTGACGGGGAAGAAGTGGACCGTGCCCTGCTCGACGGCGCGCACGCCGACGATGCCGTTGTCGTCGAGAACGAGGATGCCGGGCGAGATCTTCTGCGCCATCAGCTGACGGACCGGAATGTGGATGTCGGCGCTGACGCCGACGCGCAGCTTGCCATCGGGATTGGGAAGCTCGACTTCGACGCGGAAGGTGCGGGTCGTGTCGTCGGCGCGGCTCGCCACGAAGCGGATATGGCCCTGGACCGTTTCGCCGGTGACCAAGACGGCGCTCGCAGGATTTCCGACCTTGATTTCGCTCACTTCGCGTTCCGACACCTGACCGACCGCGAGGAACGGCTCGGGCGCGATCAGAAGCGCGCATTTGTCGCCGACGCGCATATAGTCGCCGACATCGACATAGCGATCATCGATGAGGCCGTCGAAGGGCGCCTTGATCTTCGTGTTTTCGAGATCGATGGCCATTGTCTGCTCGCTCGCCCTGGCGGCTTCGAGCGAAGCGGCGGATTGATCGACCTGCGTCGTCGAGCGAAAACCGTCCTTGGCGAGGTCGAGATCGACGGCATGCTGCTTCTGCGTCTGCACCACCAGGGCATGGGCCTGCGCGAGTTTGGCGGCGCGGTCCTTGAGCTTCAACTCGCAAAGAACCTGCCCCGCTTTCACGCGGTCGCCCTTCTCGAAATGGATCGCCTGCACGACGCCGTCGACTTCGGCTTCAAGATTGACCGAGTGGAGCGCCGCGGTGCGGCCGCGGATGGTCAGGCTCGCATCGCGATCGCTGGCCGTCAGCACGGCAACGCGCACATGGGGCATCTCGGCGGCCTGCGCGTTCGCGGCAGGCTTTGAGTGGAACGACAGGACGCCTGACGCTATCCAGAGCGCAACGAAAATGAGGATGCCCAGCGCCCATCGGTAGCTGGGCTTCAGGCGGCGCCAGAAATCGGGCTGCACGCGGTCCCAGAACTCAGCGAGGTTCGCGATCAGTCGGCGGAAGAAATCCATTGTCTCACTCCGCCGCCGGACATTGCGCCGACTCGAGATCGCTGCGGTGCTTCCGCACGAAATCAAGCATGGCTGTGTAGATGGCCTGGCCCAGTCCGATCGCGAATTGCTCGCCCCGCGTCTGGCCGGCGGCCTTGTTCAGCTGGGCGAGCTTTTCCTCGTTCTGGCGCACATAGTTGTCGAGCAGCTCCGTGACGCGGGGCTCGGGCAGAAAGTGCGAGAACAGCATCGCGAAGACGAAGGCCGAGCGATGGCGGTCTTCGGAGAGGGGCTTCAGCAGGGAGGCGAGGAACTGGCTGCGGCCGGCCGGGGTGATGGAGTAGACCTTGCGGTCGGGGCGCTTTTCCTGGGCCTCGGCCCGGACTTCGACCAGCCCGTCCCGCGTCAGCTGATTGAGCGCCGGGTAGATCGAGCCGAAGCTGGCCTCGATAAAATGCTGATAGCCGTCCTCGTCGAACAGCTTCTTGATCTCATACCCCGTCGCCTCTCCCCGCGTGAGAAGGCCGAGACAGATCGTCCGCACGTCCATTGCTGGCGCCCCGCCGGATATATAGGACCGATATAGCCCGGACCTATATATGTTCGCAGATGCAACGATCAAGTTACCGGCGGCCGGATTCCGTCGGGCGCCCGCGCGGACCGCCCTTGCGAAAGACGAAGGGCTCTTAAACTAGTGCGACGGACCTACAGAACTTCGATCCGGTCGACTTCGACGCCCTTCATGCCCTGGCGTGTCGAGTAGCGGATCCGCTGTTCCGGATTGAGCGCCATCACGCCGGAACGCCGCAAAGCGCTCGCATGGACGTAGACGTCGCCGCCGCCGCTGTCCGGCATCACAAAGCCGAAGCCCTTTTGATCGTTAAAGAACTTCACCTTGCCCTCGACCATTGGACCGCTGGGACCGGAGTCGCGGTCGCGATGGCCGCCGAAGCGATCCCCGCCACCGAACCGGTCGCCGCCGCCAAAGCGGTCGCCGCCGCCGAAGCGATCGCCGCCGCCGAAGCGGTCGCCACCGCCGAACCGGTCACCGCCGCCGAAACGATCGCCGCCCCGGCGCGGACCGCCGCCGCCACCGCGCGGCGCCGAAGGCTCTGCCGTCGACGTGTCGATGCTGTGAACTGCTACGACCTGCAGGCCCCGCTGCGAATCCTGGAGATCGCAAACGACGGTCGCGCCTTGCGGCAACTCCGTCTGGCCGTGCTGTGCCAATGCCGATGCGTGACAAAACGCGTCGCTACCGTCATCAAGCGTAATGAAGCCGTAGCCTTTCGTGCCATTGAACCACTTGACCGTACCCTTCACCGAAGATCTTCCGGAGGAACGTGTGTTATCGAAGTTCGCCATGAGTCTGCCGAGTTGACCTGCCGGTGCGCCGAGATTGATCGCGCCCGCTCGTCCGGCTACGGGCGTGGCGCGTCGACTGCTATCTTCCCCAAACCGGTGCCACACTGCAACGGGGGCCGTTCAGGCAATCGAAAGGCGACATTCAGGCTGTGGCAGGCGGGAATCGTGCGATTTTCATGAAATTTGCGCGACGACTGCTGCGACCGGGCGCTGTCCGGCGGGGTTTCCCGTGATATTTCCTGTTTTCTCACGTGTCCCGGAGCTCATCCCATGAAGACAAAAGCCGCCATTGCCTGGAACGCCGGCGAGCCGCTTGCCGTCACCGAAGTCGATCTCGAAGGCCCGCACGCCGGCGAGGTTCTGGTCGAAATTTGTGCAACGGGCATCTGCCATACCGATGCCTTCACGCTCTCGGGCGCCGATCCGGAAGGTCTTTTTCCTGCGATTCTGGGCCATGAAGGGGCCGGCATCGTGCGCGAGGTTGGCGCCGGCGTCACCAGCGTGAAGCCGGGCGACCACGTGATTCCGCTCTACACGCCGGAATGCCGGCAATGCAAAACCTGCCTGTCGCGCCGCTCCAATCTGTGCACGTCCATTCGCGCCACGCAGGGCAAGGGATTGATGCCCGATGGGACGAGCCGCTTCAAAGTCGATGGGAAGCCGATCAGCCACTACATGGGCTGCTCGACATTTTCGAACTTCACGGTGCTGCCGGAAATTGCGGTCGCGAAAGTCCGCGAGGACGCGCCCTTCGACAAGATCTGCTACATCGGCTGCGGCGTGACGACGGGAATCGGCGCGGTGATCTACACCGCGAAAGTCTGGCCCGGCGCCAATGTCGTAGTGTTCGGTTTGGGCGGCATCGGACTCAATGTGATCCAGGGTGCGCGCATGGTCGGCGCCGACAAGATCATCGGCATCGACATCAATCCCTCCAAAGTCGCAATGGCGAAGAAGTTCGGCATGACCCATTTCGTCAATCCGGACGAAGTCGGCCGCGACAAGGTCGTGCAGGCGATTGTCGATCTGACCGGCGGCGGCGCTGACTTTTCGTTCGAATGCATCGGCAATGTCCACACGATGCGCCAGGCGCTGGAATGCGCGCATAGAGGCTGGGGCGAAAGCATCATTATCGGCGTCGCCGGCGCAGGCCAGGAGATCTCGACGCGGCCGTTCCAGCTTGTGACGGGGCGGGTCTGGAAGGGCTCGGCCTTCGGCGGCGCGCGCGGACGCACCGACGTTCCCAAGATCGTCGACTGGTACATGGAAGGCAAAATCGACATCGACAGCCTGATCACGCACACGATGCCGCTGCAGAAGATCAACGACGCGTTCGATCTCATGCACGAAGGCAAGAGCATCCGGAGCGTGGTGGTGTTCTGAGGGCGACGGCGATCAGAGGCCCAGCATCGCGTTGATGGCGGCGATGAGGTCCTCGGGATCGAAAGGCTTCTGCATCACCTTTGCGCCCGCCATCTTGGACGGCACATCGGTGCCCATATAGCCAGTCATGAACAGAACGGGGAGGCCGGGCTTGATTTCGCGCGCGTGCTGGGCCAGCGAAAAGCCGTCCATCTTGGACATCCTGACATCGGTGACGATGAGATCGAGATTGGGTGTCTTGTTGACGATGACCAGCGCCTGATCGCCGTCCGAGGCTTCGAGCACATCGTGCCCGGCGTCGACGAGCGTCTCGACGATCAGCATCCGCACCAGCGCTTCGTCTTCGACAGCCAGAATTTTCGCCATGATCAGGCCCTTTCGCGCGACTTGGCCGATTCCGCCACGGCCACCCGCGGCAGCAGAATGATTATAGCCGTTCCTTTTCCAGGTGCGCTTTCGATTTGCATCGAACCCCCCGACTGGCTGATGAAGCCGAAAGTCGTCGACAGCCCGAGACCGGTCCCCTGGCCGCTCGGCTTGGTCGTGAAGAACGGATCTAACGCCTTCGTGCGGACGTCTTCGGACATGCCAATGCCCGTGTCGCGGATGATGAGCTTCACATATTCGCCCGGAGCAGTCTCGGGATCCTCCGAGTCCGTGATTACGACGTCTTCCGTGCTGACAAACAGCTTGCCTCCCTGGGGCATTGCATCGCGCGCATTGATGACGAGATTGAGAACGACATTCTCCATCTGGTTCGGATCGAGCACGACCCAGCTGCGCGCCCGCAAATCTCGCACGACCTCGATGTCTTCCTTCAGGGAGTTGCGGATCAGATCATCCATGCTGACGATAAGATCGCTCAGCTGGACCTCGGTTGGGGAAAGATCCTGTTTGCGCGAGAAGGCGAGAATGCGCTGCGTCAGCGACGCGGCGCGCCTGACGCCTTCCATCGCGGCACGTATGTGGCGGTCGTCGTCCGGCAGCGACAGCTTGCGTTGGAGAAGATGCAAGTTGCCTTTGACGATCATCAGAAGGTTGTTGAAGTCGTGCGCGATGGCGCCGGAAAGCTGGCCGATGGCTTCCATCTTCTGGCTCTGGCGCAGCGCTGCTTCGGCCTTGGCACGTTCCTCCATTTCCGTCTGCAGGCGCCCGTTGGCTTCCGCCAGGCGCGCCGCCTGTCGCTCGAGGCGGATCTGCGCGCTGCCGAGGCCCGCAATCACGATCACCGCCATGATGACGAGAAGCGCCAGCACGGCTTCGCGCAGGAGCCGGTTGACCATCGGCTCCGCGCGCGCCCGAAGATAGACCGTCCCCAGCGCGGTGGATTGCTGGACGATTGGGACTGTGACGAAGACGCGATCGTTCTCCAGTTTCGGCGGTCGGGGCGATCCCAGGCTCTTCGGAAGCGGCGCCATGCCGTCGCGCACGAAGCCAGCAAGAAGAGCTCCGTCGCTCGCATAGACGCCGACGGCTTCGACCTCGGGATTGACCTTCACCGACACCACATATTCCTCCGCGGCGCTGCGATCGCGGAACGATACCGGTGCTGCTTCGGTGGCCGCCAGAATTTCCGCTTCCTCGCGCGCTTCGCGCAGGCGCTGGGTCTGATAAAGCTGCTCCTCGTAGAGTGCCATAGCGACGCCTGCCATGAGCAGCACAAGCGCGCCGATCAAAGCCGTCCAGGGAATGGCACGATGTGGTCCGCGGAGGTCGCTCATCGCGCGTCTCCCATCATCGGACGCACGGCATTCGCGAGGCTCAGGAGCTTCGAGCTGATCGACAAGCCGGCCGTTGTCGCCAACCCGTTATCGATGTCGAAGCGCACATGGTGCTGGACCACGACGAATGCGATGATCCCGTGTCCCGTAGCGGCGTCGGTGATGGTCAGCACCGGCTTATTGTGCACCGAGTCGAGTTCCTGCTGTGCGGCCGCAGACGTGCCGACATACAGAATTTGGCAACCGTCGGCGCTTTGTCCCGGCGCGAGCAGTTTAACCGTGATCGGCTTTCCATTCACCGTCTGGCCGTCCGTGGCCTCAGGTGCGAGCTTGGTCACCTCGTCGCTGCCGCTGAGGCAGAGGTCGAAAGTGGCTTTCTGGGTCGCCGAAGGCGGCCAAGTTACAAAGGGCGCGAATTTGGACAGGTAAGTCGCCTTGACGGCGTATTCGAGTTCGTCGGCGCGGGCTCCGGACACCATGACCACGAGCGCAGCGAGCGCGAACGCGCGCTTCCCGATCTGTCTCGAGGGGCTTCTGCTCAGGAAACCCTCGGCGCTTAGAAACGCCATTGCAACCCTACCGAAAAGCTGCGGGGAACGGCATCCGCCACCGACGCCGGGAACTCCTGGTGCCGAGCATGGAGCAGATTGAACCCCGAAAGTGACAGCCTGACGGTCTGCGATACATTCCAGCCGATGCCTGCATTCAATTCGACGTAGGCAGGAACCAGAGGATTGGGGAGCTTGCTGACATAGCGCAAGTCGCAGTCGAAATTGACGTTTGACAGCAGGTCGAGCGAAGAGCGCAGCGTGGCGGTCTGGTGCGGGTCATCGCCGATTTGGGCGACGCCCAGCAAGGCGCTGGTGGAGCCCGGGGCGAATCGGAAATCCTCCCGCAGCTCGGTCAGCGAGGCCGACAGCCGCCACCACGTGAACGCCTGAAACTCGCCCCACGCTTCGAAGCCGTAGCTATTGCCCTTGAGTTTGTTTCCCCAGGTGATAGGGAACGGAAATGTCGGGCCAAGACTGATTTCGGCCGAGCGCAGGTCGTTGTAGTCGTTGTAATAGGCCGACAAGGAAAACGACAGCCGATCAGTCGGCTCCACGCGCGTTCCTATTTCGTAAGCCACGAGTTTCTCATCGAGGAAATAGCGATTGCCGGTCAGCCCCACCAAGGATCCGACTTTCTCGACAACGTCCGTATCGAACGGTGTGGGCGACCGTATGGCGCGAGATATCGCGGCCCAGAGAAGAGTTTGTTCGTTCACCTCCCATGACAAGCGTCCACTGGGAAGTGGTGTGACGCCGGAATAGGGATCGTCTTCGATCTTGAAGCCCAAGATGGCAGTCAGCGCGGGATCGATCTCGATGCTGTCCTGCGCGAATACGTCAGAGAGATTGAGCGTGTGGCTCATCGGCGCGAAAAGAAGAGTCCGTGTTCCCTGAATACTGTAATCGACGAGACGCAGCCCGCCGCCCCAGCTGACCGAATTCCAGTCGTTCGGCGAAAAATTGTGCTGTGCTTCAACGTCGTAGGTGTCGACGAAAAAGCCGCCGGGCGCGTTCTCCGTCGCGCGCGCCTCGCGGTCGTAATAGGAGAGGAGCTGGAATGACGAGCCATCGTCGAATTCATGCATCCAATGCGCCGTGAGATTGCGACCGATGATGTCCGCGTTCGGCGCGGCGGGCGACGCCTCGTAGCCGGAAAAGTCGTCGCCCTGAAGTGTCACGCTGTCTGCGCCCGATGGCGTCCAGTCGAATCGGAAACCGCCCTGCGGACGGTTCCAGTGATCGCGCGTACGCGTGCCTTTCGACGATTCCGTATCGTCGCCGGCATAGTCGCGCACATAGAAGCGATAGGCGAGATCGTCGCCGAGCGTTGCGCCATAGCGAAGCGTTGCGGTCTGGAATAAATTGCCGGCGGCAATGTCGAGCAGTCCGCCTTGCGTATCTTTCGCCTTGCGCGTGATGATGTTGATGACGCCGTTGACCGCATTCGCGCCCCAAAGCGTGGCGCCCGGTCCGCTGATCACCTCGATGCGCTCGATATCCGCCGGCGGGACATCCTGCATGTCCCAATACACGCCCGAGTAGAGCGGCGTGTAGACGCTGCGACCGTCGACGAGCACAAGGAGCTTGTTGGCGAAGGCCTGATCGCTGCGATTGCCGCTGAAGCCGCGCGCCGTCACGATGTATTGGCTTGCGCTCAGTTGATAGATCTGAAGATTGGGCGCGAGCCTTAAAATCTCCGGAATGGTTTGCGCGCCGGACCGAAGGATCTGGTCGTGCGTGATGACATAGATCGCGGCCGGGGCGTCGCGGAGCGCCTGATTTGTCTTGGTCACGGACGAGACGTCGAGATCTGCGAGCTGCTCGATCGACATCCTACGCAGACTCTCGATGGTCTGCGCATGTGCGCCCGAGGTGAGTGCAAATATCACAAATGCGACAAGTCGGGATCGACGCATGCCCCGCCCCCAGCGGACGAATGTCCAAAAACGTCCGTCCGGGGCCAAAGTTCCCTGGCTGCGCAACTTTTGTTCAGGGCAGCCTTGCCAGGCAATGGCCTCTCTCGGGCGCGAGATCCTCGCGCCCGAGAGCAAGGGTCTAGTTGCGGAGGGTGTTCCCCCGCTCGAGCGCATGTCCTGTCTCGAGAAGGCTTTTGAGGCTCGCCAGGATGGCCGGCCAGCCGCCCGAGACCTTCTCGATGAGTATCGAAGGCGTCCTATCGATTTCGTGCGCGACTGTCAGCTTCACTGTGTCGCCCTCGGAGGAAATCTCGAACGTCGCGCGCGAATAACCTTCCTCGCGCATGTCGGGATTCGATTGATGCTGCCATTTGATG
>Ga0335069_10007158_pt1 | contig 16142 bp, 14 predicted proteins | sample Lox_Sample_11_FD_206714 | JGI IMG/M metagenome (GOLD analysis project Ga0335069, IMG submission 206714) | Soil microbial communities from Loxahatchee National Wildlife Refuge, Florida, United States - Lox_Sample_1.1 | ecosystem: Environmental > Terrestrial > Soil > Wetlands | place: USA... | reverse complement strand
AGGCTGACGCATCGTGGGCCTCCTTGCCGGTTCGTGACGTTATCCATTCACGTCATCGGAGGGGAGGCCCGCTTTTCTTTATCCCGCCATTCCGCCTTTATTTACGAGTTATGGAAGTGCCATTCGATTCAAACATGGATCGCGAAGCTTGCTAATACAAAGCCGGCGATTGACGTGATCGCTTTGGCCGAATCCAGGATCTCGCCGCCTCTGCTGGTTTCGGCACTCGCGGCGGAAGGCGTTGGACAATTCTCGCACCTTCCGACGGGATGCGAACGGGTTCAAATCTACCTCGGGCCAAACCTTCAGACGCGGCCCCCGGTCTTGGAGGGGGCATACTTCTCGGTCTTTCGACTCGAGGAATTTAGTGAGCCGTTGCTTTTGGCTGTGGTTCATTTGCCAAGCGAACTCAGGTACTCCCCAAGAACGCAGGAGTCGGTATCCAGGGACGTCGCACGGCAACTTGCGTTGGCAGAATCACAGTTTCCCAAACACCACCTCGTCGCGATAGGCGATTTTAATATGCAACCGTACGATTTCGGCATGGTGGGTGCCGATAGATTTCATGCGGTCAATGACCGCCGAGTGGCTGCGAACGGCGAGAGGAGAGTAGCAGGCAAGGATTACCGGATGTTCTACAACCCTTGTTGGCGAAAAATTGGCGACACGAACCTTCGCCCCGGAGGTACTTTTTATCGTCGCACGAATGATTCCGATTGTGTATTCTGGTCGATGCTGGACCAGGTTTTGGTGAGACCAAAGATGTTACCACACATAGTTGATGATTGCGTTTCAGTTCCGGATCATATCGCGAATACATCTCTGCGAATCGGTCGTTCGATGCGCCCTAAAAATGAGATATCCGATCATCTACCCTTGATCTTCTCGGTTAATATTTAAGTGAAGGGTGGTAAGAATGACTATCAAGGGACTGTGGCCAGATAACCTTAAACCGCTCTCATCGGCGGTTGGGGTTTCACCCGAGGATATCCTAGTCGTACAGGCGAAAGACCTAACGCAAAAGACGAACAAGACGCTCCAAGGTGAAATCGAACGGAGTTCTCAGGGCGAATGGCTCACGCTGGATTTTTATGTCCTCGTTCCGGCGCTCGATAGCTATCGGTACCACCTGCTCAAGGTGCGCCACAAGGTGCCCCCTTATCCGGCCCAAATCTTTGTTCCAGGGATGAACAAGGATAAGCCCTGGCTGGCAAAGGACAGTAAACATTTTGAGAATGTCTTGAAGGTGGTATTTCAGTCCGCTAATGTGCGCAAGGTGCTTGGAGAACTGATCGCCTACGCAGAAAGCAAAAGGAAGTAACGGTAAATCGCGCTGCTTCACGGCTTCGGCAGATATTTCGAAAAGATATTGATGTACTCCGTTTCCCAGCGAACGCGCTTGATGTTGTCGTAAGCGACGACGGTGGCCTCGGAATCCCACTGGCCGGAGGTATCGAAGTTCAGTATGCCGACGGAGCGGGCCGAAAGCCCCGTGATTCTCCCGACGGCGAACGCTTCATCCGAAAAGCCCGGATCGTTGGTTTCGAAGAACTCGACCTGAACAAGCTTCCCCGCCCGCTTGAAGAACTGAAAAAGGTCCGGCCAGTCGTTGAGCGGCGGCATGTCTGCGATGCCGACTTTCTTCAGCAATCCTTCCGCTTCGAAAATCTTCTCCACCATCCGCTCCGATTTCTTCGAGCGAACCGCGCGGATCTCGTAAATCGGCATGATCGCGTAGCCGGCGAGATGGAACTCGACGATTTCGTGCAGCAGCAGCATCTCCTCCGAGACGCCCAGCGGGAAGCCCATGCTCGTGTCGTACGGCGGGTACTTCGGCGTGAGCGTGACCGCACGCTTGGAATCAACCATTTCCTGAAATTTGAGGTGTTTCATAGGGGGTCATTATATCCGCGGAGGGGCGGCCGAGCGAACGGTAAACGCGAGCATTGCGGCCGGCACAGAAGGGCGCTAACAAGCGCGTTCCGCAGGAATGCCGATGACTGCCGCCATCCGCCCGGTGATGCCGTTATCGCGCCGATGGGAATAAAAGGTGTCGGCATCCCGAAAAGTGCAAAGGTCGTTGCCATCGATTTGCGTAACGCCGGTGCGTCCGAGCAGCGCCTTCACGGAAGCCTGCAAATCAATGTGCGGATTCTTGTCGGGAAACGATTGCACCGCGTGGCCGAGGCCCTGGCGGACAAACTCCTCGGCAACTTCCGGACCGACCTCGAAATGCTCGAGGGAGATGCACGGACCAATCGCCGCCACGAGGCCATCGGCCGGAGCGCCCGCCTCCCGCATGCCGCGAACCGCCTTGCCGACAACATCACCCACCACGCCGCGCCAACCCGCGTGGATGGCGGCGACGATTTTACCGTCGCGCGAAGCAATCAGAATCGGAACGCAATCGGCAATGCGGACCGTGAGCAGCACGTTGGGCACCGAGGTGACGATGGCGTCCGCGGAGATCTGGCCGCAGAATCGATCGCGGATTTCCGCCTCCAGCGTTTCGCCGTATTCACCCTCCGGCTCGCGTTCGAGCAGCTCCACGGAGCGGCCATGCACCTGCTTCACCCAGGCGCGGAGCATTGGCGCGGCGCCGATGGCGTTCATCAGGCGGCGGTAGTTCTCTTCGAGGTTCGCGTTCTCGTCCTGCACGTCGCAACCGGTGGGATTGCCGAGATTCATGGAGTTGAAAGGCGGCGGCGAGTGGCCGCCGATTCGGGTGGAGAACGCATGCACCACGCCAAGCGAGCGCAGGAGGGGCGACTGGTAGGTGACGACGCCGCCGGGATGTTCCATGCGCTGAAGCATCCCCGGATTATAGCGACGCGTTCGCGCATGCGCACATTTCAGGTAAATGCCCGGCGGAAAGTGCGTGTATGCGACTGCGATTCCGGGTAGGCTCGGCGAGGCCGGTCGGAGGAAGTGCGATGCGCTATTCGAGTTTGCTCTTTTTGCCATCATTCGTGGCAACCGTATTGACCACCACATCGTTTGCCGCGCCGGTGGATGATGTGGATTTGACCATCGGCGTGCGCGGAAGCGGGTCGTGCATTCCCGGGCCTTGCGTGCCGTTTGGATCGATTCATCCTTCGCCGGACACGCTCGTTCCCGGGAATGGCGGATTTCTGAAAGAGTATCCGTCGAAGCCGAACGGCGGGATCACCGGCTTTTCGCAGCTTCACGTGCAGGGCTCGGGCGGGGTGAAATCGTACGGCAATTTTCTGGTGACGCCGCAGTTGAAACTGGCGATCGAGGAAGCTGCGCATGCGTCTCCTTATGCCAATGAGCGCGCGCGGGCCGCCTGCTATTCCGTCGATTTGACGGCCGACAGAATTCACTGCGAAGTCGCGCCGACCGCTCACGCGGCGATTTATAAGTTCATCTATCCAGCATCCTCGACGGCGGCGATCACGCTGGACGTCGCTCGCAAGCTCGACAATCCGGGGCCGGAGCACAAGAACCCGATCGCGATGGACCAGGGGTCGATTCACATTGATCTGGCAAACAACACCGTCACCGGGGGCGGCCATTATCACGGGAACTGGAATCCGGCGCCATATACGCTGTATTTTTCGGCACAAATCAGCAAAGCGCCTGCGATCGCCGGAACGTGGACGGGCGCTGACCTTCACAGAGGAGCGACGGATGCCACAGCGAAGGCAACGGCGCTGGGCGCATTCTGGCAGATGAACACAACCGCGGATGAAGCGGTTTATTTCAAGATCGCGGTGAGCTTCGTTTCCACGCAGAGGGCGCAGGAATATTTAAACGCAGAGATACCGGGCTGGGATTTTTCCGCCGTGGAGGCATCCGCCAAAGGCGACTGGACGCAGGCATTGGCATCCGTCAGCATCGACGGGGCATCTGACGCCGAGCGGAAACAGTTTTACACAGCGCTCTACCACACGATGGTGCAGCCGCGCAACCGGACTGGCGACAATCCGGGTGCGAAACCGGACGCTCCATTCTGGGATGACTATTACACGCTCTGGGATTCCTGGCGGACGGAATTTCCGCTGATGGCGATTATTCGTCCCGAGATGGTGCGGGACAATGTGAACGCCTTTCTCGATCGGCAGGAACGCGACGGGCAGGTGGCGACCGCCTTCACGCAGGGCAAGGAGATGAAGACCGGCCAGGGGGGCGATGAGGCGGATTGCGTCATTGCCGACGCGTACGTGAAGGGAGTCCCCGGCATCAACTGGCAGCGCGCCTATGCCGTCCTCAAAGACCACGCCGAAAACGGGCGAACGCCGGACTATCGCGAGAAGGGGTACGTGGCGTCGGACATCACGCATGACTACGACTGGCGTTTGAAATCCGGCAGCAGCACGCTGGCGTTTGCCTATGCGGACTTCTGTGCGGCGCAGGTGGCGAAGGGCCTCGGCAATTCAGACGATGCGGCGAAGTACGGCGCTCGTGCGTCCAACTGGAAGAATGTGTGGGATAATTCCCTGAGCGATGGCGGTTTCAGCGGCTTCGTTCGCGGCAGACGCGCGGATGGGTCCTTCGAGGCCACTCCGGCGAGAGACGGGTACAACAAGGATTTCTACGAAGGCACCTGCTGGGTTTATTCCTATTTTGTGCCGGGTGATGTCGCCGGCATGACGGAAAAGATGGGGGGACGCGAAACATTCAACAATCGACTCCAGTTCGCGCTCACCGACAATCTGATCGACTTCACCAATGAGCCGTCGTTCGACACGCTCTGGTGGTTCAGCGCCAACGGCCGGCCGGATCTCGCCGGATACTGGGTGGACAAGCTGAAGTCGATGTATGACGATCGCGGCTATCCGGGTGATGAGGACAATGGGGCCATGTCGTCGCTGTACGTGTTCGTTGTCAGCGGTTTCTATCCGATCGCGGGGCAGGACATCTATTACCTTCATGGCGTGCGCGTGCCGAGGGTTGTGTTTCGAACCGGAAACGGGAAGTTGTTCACCGTGATCGGGAAGAACACAGGTGAGAAGAATGTTTATGTGCGATCGGCGACGTTGAACGGAAAGCCGCTGGAGCATCCATGGATTCGGCATTCGGATATCGTGGGAGGCGGGACGCTGGAATTTGAGATGAGTGATACGCCGTCGATCTGGGGCCGCGATTAAGAACTCGCCGTGAGCACCGGCAGAAAGGTCAGAGAATCCGTTGCGGTATCCAGCAGCGCGATCGACCTGGTGCGTGCGCGATGCAGCGCGCCGGGGTTGAGGATTCTCGTCCGGCCGGAGCGCTCATCGCGGCGGACATGCGTGTGGCCGTGAACGAGGTAATCGTAGGAATTGCCGGCGAGCAGTTCCTGCATGAGGGCGTGGTCGTGGCCGTGGAGCATGGCGAGCCGCTTGCCGTCGAAATCAAACTCCGCGAGATATCCATGGCAGTGCAGATCGAGGGCTTTGGAGCGGGATCGGAGCGCGGCATGGTCGTACTCGTTGTTGCCGAAGACAAAGTGAAATGGGAGGCCGGAGAAATGAGCGAGCATTTCCGGCGAAACGAGATCCCCGGCGTGCAGATACATGGCGGGCTTGTGCACAGCGAGAATATCCAGCGCCGCGAGAGTAGTGATGGCGTTGTCGTGCGTGTCGGAAAGCAGGGCCAGAATCATGGCGTTAGACTAATGGCGCGGCCGGCCATGGTCCAGCAGATTCGCGATTCACCTGTCTTCGAGAGCAGTTTCGAAAATCTGCCGCAGCGGCTCGATTCCGGGCTGAGAGAGCGCCCATCGATAACCTTGGCGCAACTGCTCCGGGTTGAGTCCGGAGATTTTGATCTTGTGATGAACAACGCAGGCAGCGATGGCGGCGTAGTACAGAATCGTGGCGGCGGCGCCCCGCAGCGGGCTTTCGGGGAGATTCTGTGAGTGTTGAGCAAATTCCTTGATGGCCTGCAGCAATTCCCTGGGGGAATCCTGACACGTCAGAACGGCGGCGAACGTCTGCCGGCCCCAGTGACCGAGATCCAGCGTCGTACCAAACGAATGCTCAACGCCCGGCGCCGAATAGATATCAGGAATCAGCGGAACTTCCAGTTGATGCCGCAACATCATGGCGGCGTCTTCCCCGTTCCAGACTGCGAACGTCCCGGGGTCCAGCAGTTCGGCGAGTTGTATCGGCTTGAGGATGTCCACAGAATCCAGGTTGCTCATGGAGTCAGCTCCCAGTATGTGTTCTCGTGAAGGACTTCATTCGTTCTCCTCTTGAGTCATCGGACGATGGCGGGAAAGAGCCTTTCGAAGTTCGGCGATTTCCGCGTCAATGGCCTTCTCGTCCTGCTCGTATTCCCCAATTGCACGGCGAAGCAGCCGCTCATAAAGCCGCTTCGCGCTGACCAGAAGGTTGGCCGCCTTGGTCGGAGAATCGACGCCAGCCTCCGCGGCGAGTACCTCATAGCTGATCGGCTCGTCGGTGCCGAAAGCCTGCCGCAACACCCGGCCTTCGAAAACCGTCCACAGATCTCCGCGGTCGTTGTCCCGGCAATACTGCTGCATTTGGTGAAGAACATTGCGTACCAACTCGCGGGCCCATGCCGTCTCTACGGCCGCTTCCGCTTCGGACGCACGCAGTGGCGTGGTGCTTTCGCTCAGGGTGACCGTTCGCCTGATGACCGCTTTGCGATAGGCGTCGGCGACATAGTTGTCGAGGCTGACCAGAATGAACGTTCGGAATCTGCCCCGGTTGGGATCGGCGCGTTGGAGGAAGCCCGGGTCCATGAGTTTTTCGGCGATGAATCCCTGCAGCAGTTCGTTTCGATTGTCCACATCAATGTGTTTGATCCGGAGATAGGAATGGAGCGCCGGACTGTAGCGCTGCAGCAAAACCGTCAGCGCTTCCAGTCGCGACGCCTCGTCAGAAATCCCTGCACGCTGGACCAGCGACCAATGGGTTTGTGGAAAAGGCTGGTATCGATGCGGCATACGGCGTATGAACCTTCGCTCGGCGCGGGACAAAACGGATATGTTCGGAGAACGCACGCCACGCCATTGAGCCGGGTGGGGTGTTCCGAACTTCCGTCTACGGTATCGCGGAATAATGCGCATGCAAAGTGTCCAATCCTCTAGTGGCCTCCCGCCGGGCGGAAGGATGGCATTCGTCACTTTTATGTACGGGCGAGATTCGAACGCCTGCGCGCCATCGGAAAAAGCGCTTGCACTCATCGCCATAAATTCAATTGCAGCATTGAATAAACAACCTTTTTTCGGACGTGCTCGTACCAGAGGTTAAGCCCGTGGCATGTCGGAGCACGGCCCACTCATTTGGCTCAACGCGCCAAAAATTAATCTTGTTTTAGGTCTAGGCGGCCGATCGCTTGTCGTTTAATATCCCCCGGTACACCCCCATTGAAGCCGTCGTACTTAACGACATCTGGCAAGACCTTTTAGCGGTCATCTTCAGGTTCTCCTGATGTTTGTGAATGCTGAGGACCCCATGCTGAGAATCAAGCGCGCAGGATTCACGCTTATCGAGTTGCTGGTGGTTGTGGCGATTATCGCTCTGCTGATCGCGATTCTGATTCCGAGCCTCTCCCTTTCCAGGGAACGTTCTCGCCAGAGTCGTTGCGCAGCCAATCTCTCGTACATCGGCAAAGCGCTCGCGACCTATGTGTTTGAACAGGGGTCACTGCCCCTGCAACCTCCTCCGCCGGCGAATAGGTTTGGCAAATGGAGCTATCCCGTGACGGCCGCTGCTTCGCTCGATCCAATAGACCCGATCACCGCCATGTATACGCCCACCGGCGGTGGGACCTACCGGGAGGCGGGTGATCCACTCGCAAATATGTGGCTGCTCGTCGTCACAAAGAGAGCGACACCTGCGCTCTTTATTTGCCCATCGGATCCGAGAAATCCGGTTCCCGCCGATATCACGATCGGACCGCCCGTTGCCTCCCCCTCACACATGTTAAATTTCGGGACGTACCTGGGGCTCGCAGGCTCGGCAGAGACCGACAGTTACGCCTTTGCTTATCCCTGGATCGCCATCCTGGGCCCGGCGACTCCGTGGTGGAAAGGAACTTTTGATGCTTCGTTGCCTCTGGGAGCAGACATTGGTCCTTCCATGACGCCGCCAACGGATGATCCCACCGCGACACCGGGAACTCCGGCCAGCAACTCCAAAAATCACCGTGGGGCAGGTCAGAATGTTGTGTTCGCGGATGGACACGTTGACTTTGCCCGGCGAAACGATGTTGGCTATGCCCACGACAACATCTATACGGGCAATGCCAATGCGATAACCGTCAGCAAGGGCGGTCAGAAGTTCAACAGCACCACGCTTCTAAACGTAGATCAGGATGTCGTTATGGTTCCGGCCCGTCCATGACCATAAGGCGAACTCCATGGATTCCCATAACCTGTTGACAGCGGCACAAACGCAAATCGACCTCCCGCCCATGTCGCTGCCGCCATTGCTGCGCGGGGTTGCAGTCGCCGGATCCGATGATCTGTTTGCCAGTGCCGAAAGCCACGTTCAAATTGGCTTTGCCATCAAAGAGGTCATCGGCGAGGGGGGCATGGGGATTGTCTATAAGGCGGTTCAGGACTATCCATCCCGGGTCGTTGCTCTGAAAGTGCTTCGCGCTTCCCTTGCGGATTCAGACCTGGTCCGGCGGTTCAAGCGGGAAATCGGCATCCTCTCGCACCTCAGCCACCGCGGAATTCCCTGTCTCTACAGCGCGGGGATGCTGGAGACGCCCACCGGCTCACTTCCCTTCATGGCCATGGAACTCATGCGCGGCGAGCCGATCCATGTCTATTGCCAAAGCCGGGCACTGGATATCCCGGGGCGAATCCGCCTTTTTCTCAAGGTCTGCGAGGTCATTGAGGCCGTTCATCGTACCGGAATCGTGCACCGTGACCTCACATCACACAACATCTTCATCGACAATTCCGGCGAGCCGAAAGTGTTGGATTTCGGCCTGGCCACCTTCTCGGAGACTCACTCGCACGGGCAGACGATCCTCACCACCAGCGGCAGACCGTTCGGGACCCTGAACTACATGAGCCCGGAGCAGGCGGTGGGGCGAGGTGCCGACATTGATGCGCGATCCGACGTGTATTCGCTCGGCGTCGTGTTGTACAAAATTCTTTGCGACAGCTATCCGCTTACCTTCGAAGGCCTCAGCGTCATCGAATCGGCACGCCGCATTCAGGATGTGGAGCCGACGCCACTTGCGCAAAGAAGCCGAACGCTCCGTGGGGATCTTGACCACGTCGTGAGCAAGGCCATCGCCAAGGAAAGGCAGGACCGTTATCAAAGCGTGGCGGATTTGGCAGCCGACTTGCGGAGACATCTCGCACACGAAACGGTGCTCGCGGGACGGACGCGCTACGTCGACACGTTTGCCAAATTCGTGCGACGGCACCGGCTGGTACTGGCGGCTATGACATTGTTGACTTGCACCATCGTTGCCGGCGTCCTGGCTTCGCGCCAGTCGCTTCGTGCCAAAGAAGCGGAACGAACTTCAGCCCTTCGCTTTGCTCAAGCCCGCGTCGCCCAGGGTGATGCCTTGTTGCTTCAGGAGAATTATCCTGCCGCGCGTGATGCCTACAGCCAGGCAAAGGAAGAACTCGACCGTGGAAACGCGGATCCTCTCTCTGCCCAAATAGGGCTTTGGAAGGTAAACAGAGCTTGCGCCAGGCCGATTCGCCAATTGGCAACCGGTGGTGGCAGCAGCGAATCCGTATGCCTATCCCCGGATGGACGGTTGATTGCAATCGCATACTCCGGCGGCCGAGTGGCCGTACGCGATGTGCTCACGGATACCGAACAATTCACCATGAACTTCTCCCTGGGCGACGTGCGCATGATATTCGCACCCAATCGCCGCTCGCTGGCCGTTTTTGATGACGCCTGCTGCAAACTGGTGGACCTGGAAAACAAAAGAATAGCATTCGTTTTCCAGGATGCCGGCTTTTCGATTTCCGAGGTCGCGCTTTCGAATGACCGTATCGCAATCGCCGGTGCAAACGGTGGCATTGCTTCGGGAGAATTAACAACCGGGAGCGAAATGAGGCTTGAAAGGCTTGCCACTGCCCCGACCCTCGCACTTTCCATCAGCCCGGAAAACGAATTGCTGTTCATTGATAACACCCTGCAAGTGTGGAGAAAATCGCCCGCCACCTCGCTCCCGATATTGATCGGCGCACTGCCAAAAGATCTTCCAAAATGGCCCAGCGTTATGATCAGCCCCGACGGCCGCTCCATTGCATTCATCACCTCCAACGCCGTTAAGGTATTTTCGCTCCCTTCCCTGACGGAAGTTTCAACTATCACCGAACCGGCTTCACTTATGGGAAGTGGGTTTGCCGGAAACGATGCGGTAGCTCATTTCAACGATCGCAGTAAAAGAGTTGAGATTTTCGGCATCCATGGCGAGCACCGAATTTCCCTGCCCTGTTCTGATTTCCGGGCTGCATCCTTTACCGACAAACTCGCGGCCGTGGTTCAACCTGATAGCGGAGGTCTCGTCCTCTATGCGATCCAACCAGATCTTGGCAGCACTCATTTCGGAACGGAATTTGGAAAGATCAGCGCTGCTTCGCTCAGCGCGGACGGCGTGCTCGCTGCGCTCGGATTCGCGGATGGAAACGTAAGAATTCTCGAAACCTACGGCGGTCGATTGCTCTCGACAATCTCTGTCGGAAAGGACGTCAGGTTCTTGCGATTCAACGCACGTGGCGATCTCCTTGCGGCAGCCTGCCAGGATGGCGAAATTGAACTCTTTGATACCGTTAGTGGTAAAAGGCTCGAACAATTTCAGGCAGGGACTGTTATTCAGCGTTTTGCATTCGCAAGCTCCGGAGATGCGATTGCCGTCACGCTTCGATCAAAGAAAAAGGCGTTGGTCTGGCGTCGATCGGATAAAGAGTGGAAGCAGGGACTGATCCCCATTCCCAACAATCCCACGAACATCGTGCTATCGGCTGCTGGCGATAGATGCATCATTGCCGGGCTGCCGGAGGGATTCGAAGTTTGGCAATTGGATGGAATGCCAAGGCGCGAATTCCTTGCAGATCACTCGTACGGCGAACATCTTGCTGCGTGGAGTACGGACGGGACTGCCATCATTGGATGCGATAACAACAATGAAGTGCACTCCTTTGATGCCCGGACCGGAGCCCACTTAAAGCAGCTCGCGTCCACAACCGGGTTGATTGCCGGCATGGCGGTCTGCGATACGGATCGGCTGTTGAGGTTCGCGAACGATTCCGTTCTGTTCTTCGATCTCAAAACCCAACGGGAAATAGGTCGCATCCAATCACCCATTCCTCGCGCCAAAGAACTGCTCGTTAATCGCGACGGCTCCAGGCTGCTCTTCTGGTCGCAATCGGCGCCAGGTGCCACCGTGATCGATTTGACCGCTTCCGCCAGTTCGATCGAAGCGACGGCAACCACGACGGAGACCATTGCATCCCTCGTCGCCAGTGGCATTTCCGTGGACACCCGGGGCTTGCCACAGGATCAATTTGCAAGGTTGAACGTGAGCGATTGCCGGAGGGTCTGTGGGATTTGGCGCAGCGGTGATGCGAAAACCGCTATGCGCCTGCTAAAGAATGCCGTTCAAGACGTGGATGCATCCACCAGGGCAGTTTTGTCAGCCGCGATGACAGATGATTTGCACACTGGAATCTCACGCTAAGGAGACGTCATGGGAGCGTTTTCTGTCGGCAGTTTTTCCACCGATGGTGATGACTGGCTGCTCGGGTTCAGCTTTACGCCGAATGTCGCCGGCCCCAATGGAACCGGGAGCCCGGGGACGGCAACCAGCGTAACGGTCAGTACCGTTATCGTGGGATGCCCCACCCACGCTGCCGCCGAGACAGCTCCTGACTGTTATATCTATTCCATTGAGCTCGAGTCCTCCGACGACATCGGATCGTCGGATGGGCTCGTCGGGCAAAACAATTCCATGTCCGTTGGCAACGCCTTCGGCAGCGGCAGCTACTCGACTTCGTACGGCTTCCCGGGTATATCGCTTGATCCGACGAAGCAGTATTTCGCTTACTTTTCAGTCAAAAAGAACACATGCATCGACAGTACCCGCCCCTACACGGGAGGCACGGCTTATGACGAATTCATGGGCGATGACGGAACCAGCCCGCAATTCCAGGTGAATATGTCCACCTAACTCGACCATCAGAATCGACTTGGATTTGTTGGGGGGCAGCGGCTTGTGTGATGTGTGTTTCGGCCGCTGCCCCCTTTTTTCGTTGTCCGCAACGCTCCAACCAACGAAGCATTCACAGTCGCTATCGATCGTCCGTGGGTACATACGCTTCAGCCTGGTCGATTCTGCGCGCGAAAATTCTGCTGTAGGCAAGCGTGGTACGGTTGGAAACCCCCGCGCAACAAAAAACCCCTCGAATCCCGGCGATTTCTCGCGTTTTTCGAAGGGTTTTTTCATGTGGGCAGAGCCGGAATCGAACCGGCGACACAAGGATTTTCAGACTTGCTGTAATATGGCTTAAATAATCAGCATTTTACGTGAATTTCTAGATAGTTCAGTTAAACTACAATGAAAACTACAATGAATGAGGGCTGCGATGGGAGCCTACGAGCGAAAATACGCGTGGATGCCGCCAGCGTCCGAGGTTTCGAGTCGGATTCAAAAGAGGCTACTACCGTTCACACCCGGACGCTGGGGTTGGACGATCTGGTATCAGGGGAAGACCCGCATGGTCTGTGGCATCAAGGTTCCCTTGGAACAGGTGCCTGAATGCTGGACCAAACTGAAGGGGCAGATCGACTCGGCGACGACCAAACCACGCAAGATTGTTCGTACCACCCTCCGGGAGGCCCTCAGCGAGTATTTCACCTGGCTCGACCACCGCGTAAAGACAGGACTGCCCAAACCGCTGGCAGCCATTTCCGCCGAGGACTACAAGCGCAATCTCATGGCGTTTGCCCGGTTTGCCTGGCAGGGCCGCAAGCTCGCCGATGCGCCACTGCATGAGTTCAGCCCTGAACACTTCAAAGGGTTCGCTGAGCACCTTGCATCCCGCTCGCCCACCAGCTTTGCCCGGGTCGTCGCCACGGTCAGCGGGTTTTTCAACTACTGTAAGGACGAGGGACTCATCGCCGACCTTCCCAACTTCGGACGCTATTTTGTGCGCCCGCCTCAGAGCCAGATCCGCGACCGACGCATGGAGCAGAAAAAGGCGTGGGATACCGGGGACCTCTGGAAGATCGTTGAGCACGCCGATACCCAGGAGCGCGCCTGGATTGGTCTGGCTCTCAGCGGGGCAATGGACAATGCCGACGTCGCCAACCTCACCTTCGATCTCTTTGATGAAAGCGGAATGTTCCTGGATTACCGCCGTCGCAAGACCGGCCGAACCTCGCGCATCATTCCTCTGCATCCGATGGCACGCGAATGGCTCGATGCGTATTTCCCCGCGCGGCCCGCACCGGCGGACCCGGCTTTCAAGGAATTGGTATTCCTGACCCCCACCGGCCTCCCTCTGCAGCGGACGCTCGCATCAGAATCCGGCGTCGGAAATCACGTCGATTACCTTGCCCACTGCTGGGACCGTCTCCTGCGTCGCGCGGCGTTACGCCGAAAGCCGGCGTTCAAACGGGTCTGTGTCATCTGTGGCAAACCGCGGCAGAAGCCGCGGGCGGTCTGCTGTGGGCAGACCCAGTGGAAAAAGAAACTTTCCATGGCTGCCAAGGGGGGGGCGGACTTCAAAGGGTTCCGATCGCTGCGCACCACCTTCGCCAACCTGACGCCGCGGGGATTCTCGGATGAGCGCAAGCTGATCATGGGGCATTCCGGGGATATCACGATCGAGCACTACGTCGAGAAGTTTGGCACCGAGCATCTCCAGAAGCTGGTCGAGTTGGTCTGGCTGGCGGCCTTCACCTGCCCGTGGCCGAAAACAGCGCCACAAGGTAAATCGAATTCTCGCGACTTGCCGTCGATTTAAGCGCGATTCTGCATTCATGCGTATGAAAAAACCTTTATAACCTGCTGTTGCTCAGGGCTCTCGCCGGCAGTGGCCGAACTATTTTTGAGAAACTGAACTCGCTGACTTCCGCACCCAACCCGGGGCGCCGCTTACCCCGTTTCCAAGCGACATCTTGGAAAGCCCATACCTTTCTGTCCGAGAAGTGCTGCCCAATGATGAGTCCAAGCCTTGTAGCTCATGTTTCGCGTAAAGAACCGGCTGAGTTCGGATCCCGTTGCTAGTCTCGTGTAACCGCACTGGCTTACCCACTACCGCCGCCTGTGAGAATCGCGGCTGGCCGATTTAGGCATCTAAACCCATCATGCTCGCCGGCGATTCGAAAATGGCCAAATCACGGCGGGTTGTCGTTGATCAGCAAGTTTGAGGTGCCGTGGAAATATGCGCTCACGGCGTCCTGCGTACACTCGCTGGTGGGAAGCGTAGAGTTGCTGGGAATCCAAAGATGAGGATTCAGGCCCTGCTTGCCGTTCAGGGTTTCGACGTGGCCGTCGAAAAAAGCTGCGTTGAAACGATAACTTCCGATCGGAGCATTTGGATTCCGACTGCCATGGCGCATTGAGTAAGTAATGGGTTTGGTACCGTTACCGCCATAATTATCGTGGCCATATGCGCGGGTGTACGCGCTCCAAGGCCCGTAATCTGCGTAGTGGCCACCTGGCGAACTACCGGAGCCGTCAAAGTCCAGCTGGTAATCCGGCGGTGACGTATCGGTATTGCACCACCGTCCTCCATCTGCAATGAAGATTTTGCACGAAGGGTTTCCGACCATAGAGATTTTCTGCTTGTAATTTCCGGTGTTGATATACCCTTGACCAAACGGAAAGTTACTGATGGCTGTCTGGTAACCCGGAGGAGGCGAGAATACGTTGTAAACATATTGGAACATCGAGGCCGTGTTGTACGAGAGCATGGGCGTAAAAAGTTTGGGGTTGCCGCTTGAGTAAAGACTCTGAACAGATCCGCCTGGGTATGGTCCCGAGAGAATGTCATTTTCCGGGCACAGGAAGCCTTTGAAGCGGCAAAGAAAATCGAAACGTGCCGCCCGACTGAGTATGTCGGCGCCTTTGTTGAATGAAATTCCGTCCTCCATGGCAACGGGCGATGCCCAATCCCAAACCTGACAGAGGTTTGGGCAATAATTGTTATTGAAAATGCGGCCTCCTGGAGGTGTCATAGCAATGGCGGCACCCGAGGTGTAAACGTTGCCCAGGATCGCGTCGTTATATTCCTGCGCGTAGGTACGCATGCCCTCGTCAATTTGGCGAAGGTTCGCGGCGCAAGCGACGGTTCGAGCAGTGCGGCGCGCATTGCCGAGGGACGGCAACAGGATTGACATAAGCAAAGCGATGATGGCGATCACCACCAGCAGCTCGACAAGAGTGAAGGCAGCCCGCGAGTTTTGACTCAGCGTTTTCATCGGAGTCCTCATTAATACAGACTTCAATTTCAGTGTTCTTCGCGATGCCGTTTATCGATCAGCCACCCGCTGGCCTGCTGCTTGTTTCGCAAGGTATTCGGCCCGGGTTGGCGGAGGTTTGCCGCCGGGGTGCGGCGCGGGGTTGTGACCGACGACCAGACGCCCGCATATGGGGCAAAAGGTAGGACCAGACTTTCCTAGGGTTTCGTTGAGAACGACCCAGTCGGGGTCACTTTTGATCTTTCCGTCCGCAGTCCAGAAGCATGCTTCGGCGGGCATCCCAGTGTCTTTGCCGGAGTAGGGCGAACGAAGAGGCCAGGAGTCCCCTACCTGCACCTTGTGGCGGAATGCCTTTCCGTTCTCGGTGTCGACGTACATTTTGTAGTACGCGGTATCGGATACTCCATTGCCCAGTTGAGTCGATACGAGCCATCCGAGATATGCGAGACCCAGGAGGCAAAGCGCCATTAGCCCGAGGTCGCGCGGTTGTTTCAACTTCGAAAGAAAATCGTTCCACATCCCTGTAGTCGACTCCGAAATTGCCGAGGGGGAATGAAGGAAAAACCATAACGACCAGAGGTCCGCGAAAGTGTTTGTACGGTTAAGTTTTTGCAATCAAGACTTCAGCCTTTTTACAGTTGATTACCGAAGGCGCCGCCGGTGCCGTTGCCGAAGACGCCACCGAAGGCGCCCGCGTCATTGGCATCGACCAGGCCATCGCCGTTGAGGTCGCCACTGGTCCAGGAGTTGCCGGTGGTGGCG
>Ga0335069_10007157_pt1 | contig 16145 bp, 15 predicted proteins | sample Lox_Sample_11_FD_206714 | JGI IMG/M metagenome (GOLD analysis project Ga0335069, IMG submission 206714) | Soil microbial communities from Loxahatchee National Wildlife Refuge, Florida, United States - Lox_Sample_1.1 | ecosystem: Environmental > Terrestrial > Soil > Wetlands | place: USA... | reverse complement strand
AGATCGCGGATCGCGCTTGTTGAGCAGTGCGTGTCCCGCCGAGAACAGGCTGAACAGGCCCGCGAACCCCAGGAGGAGCGCCGACAGGTGTTCGCCGGTCATCGTGCCACCGTCCGACGGGGGATCGGTGGGCCGCCGCTGCCCGCGGCCGAGCGGACGATTCGAGTAGCGTTCGCGAGATGTACGCAGCCGCCGAGGGTCAGACCGGCAGCCCGGTCACGCGCGAACACGCATCGGCAGGATGACCATCGGCATGCCTTCGAGCTGCAGTCTGCGCTGCATCGCGTAGACGATCTGGTTGTGGAGCGCACGCGTGACCCAAGTTTCGTGCTCGAAGATGAGCTTGGATGCGAAGAATACGACGTGGGGGAAATCGGCGCTCGCCTGGCGGCACAGCTTGACCAGCTCTTCGACGCCGTCGACGCCGAATCCGAGATAGTACCTGGACGCCATGCCGTGCTGGCGGGCGAGCTCCATGTAGAACTCCATGTCGGCGAGCCGATCGGCGCGAAGCTTCTCGAGCGTCTGATCGCCGCCGTAGCTTCGGACGTCGACCGGCTGTGCGCTCACGACGAGGAAGTTCTTGTAGACGCCGGGCCACATCTGGAGCACGGTGCGCGATGCGTGGACGAGGCCGCAGCGATTGCGCCCGATGATGAACGCAGCGGTAGGCCTTGCCGGGTCGAGCCGCGGCCGCGCAGCGAAATGACCTGCCGGCGCGACATAAGCCGCCTCGGCTCGGCCGAGCGCGTCGGCGGTCGCGTCGTAGTGACGGCGGATGGCGAGCCCTACAGCGATGACGAGACCCGTGATGATCATCGTGATCCAGCCGCCCTCGGTGAACTTCTCGACGACGGTCACGCAGAGGATTCCCGCGCACACCGCGAAGCCCGTAAACGAGAGGGCGAGGCGGGCCACCCACCGCCGGTCTTCGCGGTGCCGCCACCAGTAGCGAATGAGGCCCGCGAGCGACAGCGTGAACGTCAGGAACACGTTGATGCTGTAGAGAACGACGAGCACCGAGACGCTGCCGGCGGTGATCAGCAATACAGCGACGGCGGCGATCGCCATCAGGATTACGCCGTTTTGCGTGACCAGCCGGCTCGACAGATTGCGGAACTGGTGCGGCATCCAGGAATCCACCGCCATGTTCGCCAGCACGGCCGGTCCGCCGAGAAATCCCGTGTTGGCGGCCACAAGCAGGAGTCCCGCCTCGAATCCGAGTACGACGGTCAACGCCGCCGCATCGAGCGACGCCGAGCCCGATCCGAAGCTTCCGATGATCGACTCGAACGTCACCGCGTTGAGTGTCTGCCCTTCGACGTGACGAGCGTCCCACAGCAGGTAGAGCACGATGATTCCCGCGGCGGTAAATGCGAGCGACAGCGCCATGTAGAACATCGTCCACTTGCCGGTGCGCACCCTCGGTTCGGCTAGAGACTGGACGTTGTTCGACACCGCCTCGATCCCGGTGTAGGTTCCACCGCCCAGCGAATAGGCGCGAAGCAGCAGCGCAGCCACCGCGACCCATCCAAGATCGCCGCTCATGCGTCGCGTGTCTGCCATCGTCTCGACGGCGAGCGCCGGCAGCCGATCGGCGTGCGCAGCGACGCCGTAGACGATCAGCAGCGTGTGGGTGAAGACGAATCCGAGGAAAATCGGCAGGAGAAACCGGATCGATTCCTTCATGCCGCGCATGTTGAGATAGAGGAGACCCAGCGTGAGCGCGACTTCCAGCGCGACTTTCGCGACGCTGAACGCCGGCGGCAGCAGCGAAAACAGCGCGTCGACGCCGCTCGCGACCGAGATTGCGATCGTCAGCACGTAGTCGACGATCAGCGCGCTGCCGGAAACGAGCCCAGCGTGCGATCCGAGCAGGCGAGAGGCGACCTTGTAGCCGCCGCCGCCGTTCGGGAACAACTCGATGACCTGGTTGTACGCGACGGCGATGATGAACACCGTGCACGCGGTCATCGCCGCCAGGTACAGGCTGAGCGGGGTGTGCGCACCGAGCGCGAGAAAGGCTTCTTCCGGCCCGTAGCATGCCGACGACAACCCGTCGGCGCCGAGGCCGACCCACGCGAAGAAGGCAACGAGTGCAACGTGCTTTTGGGTCTCGCCGCTGAACGGATCGAGCGACTCGCGCAATCGACCGGCCCGCTTCACATCGGAACCCTCCGCCGCCGGGCGCCGTTCGGCGCCGGCGCCTTGCAGTGCCGGACATTTTGCCGGCGTTATGCGCCCGGTCACGTCATCCGTCAACCGGCCCGGCGCGGCGTCTACAATGACGGCCACCGCGCGCGTAAGCAAGTTGCAAGGTTGGTGGTGGTTCTGCCGGTCCGCGCCGATCCGCATTCGGAAAAAAGAGTGAGCGATCCCGGACAGCGCAAGACGTGAACGTACTCGCCGTCGCCTTCGGTGCGTTGCTGGTCGTCGCGCTGCTGACGGGCAAGGCGTACTTCCGCGGCGTATACAGCCGCGACGAGGACCCGAGGAAGTATTGGACGATCGTCGCGTGCTACGCCACGCTCGCGCTCGCGGGACTGCTCATGCCGCACCTCTCGCCGCTGGAGGGCAGGAAGAAGGGAGACGGAACCTCCGGCGGGGCTTGGACTTTACCCCGCTTCGAGCTTCCGTTCGGGCTGCTGACCGACGCGGCCACGCGACTCGCCGGCGAGCTCGAAGACGGCGCCGCCAGGGCGCGGAAGTCGCGCGACGGCCGCGCCACGATCGAGCACGTGCCCAAGCCCTCGCCCGAGGGCTGCGCCGACGACTACCGCGTCCAGTTATCGCAGGCGTCCCTGCTCGTGATCTGGTGCAGCAGTGCAGGCAGGGTGACTTCGAGCCACGGGACGACGTCGCATCTGCCGGCAGTGGACGTTCCGCAGACCTGGATCGTCGACAAGCGCAAGGGCGAATCGCTCTTCGTCGACCTCGAACGTCGCGGCGATCGCGTCGCGGTGAGCGCCGTCCGGTAACATGGTGTCATGAATATTCTCGAGGTGATGCGCGTGGGGCCGGTGATCCCGGTCATCGTGATCGATCGAATCGAGCAGGCCGTGCCGCTCGCACGAGCGCTGGTCGCGGGCGGCGTTCGCGTTCTCGAAGTCACGCTGCGGACTGCGGTCGGGATCGACGCCATCGCCGCGATCGCGCGCGACGTGCCGGATGCGATCGTAGGCGTGGGGACGGTCACGCAGGCGCAGGAATTCGCGTCCGCGGCAAAGGCCGGCGCGCGGTTCGCAGTGACCCCCGGACTGACGCCGGGGCTGATCGAAGGCGCGCGCTGCGCCGCGATGCCGCTGCTCCCCGGGGTGATGACGCCCTCCGATGTGATCGCTGCGAAGGCGGCCGGCTATCGGGAGCTCAAGCTCTTCCCGGCTCAGCAGGCGGGAGGCATCGGCATGCTGAAGGCGCTCGGCGGACCGTTCCCCGACGTCGCGTTCTGTCCCACGGGCGGCGTTACGGCGGCAACCGCGCCCGAATTCCTCGCGCTGCCGAACGTCGCCTGCGTCGGCGGCTCATGGCTCACGCCGAAGGAAGCGATCGCGGCCGGCGACTGGGCCCGGATAAGCACATTGGCTCGCGAGGCGGCTGCGCTGCGCGCCCGCTGACCGCTGGGCTGGATCCGATACCGATGGCCGAACGCGAGACCGGGAGCGCTCCGCTCGACATCGTCGCGCTCGGCGAGCCGATGATCGAGTTCAATCAGCGGGACCCCCAGAGGCCGTTCGACTATCGGCTGGGGTTCGGAGGCGACACTTCGAATTTCGCCGTCTCGGCCGCGCGCCAGGGTGCCCGCGTCGCGTACGTCACCCGCGTCGGCCGCGATGCGTTCGGCGAGATGCTGCTTGCGCTGTGGCGAGACGAGGGCGTCGACGCGTCCGGCGTCGCGATCGACGACAGCGCGGGCACGGGAATCTACTTCGTCACTCACTCGGCGGCGGGTCACGCGTTCACGTACTATCGAGCGGGCTCTGCGGCGAGCCGGATGCAGCCCGGCGACGTGCCCGTGCATTTGATCCGGCGCGCGAAATATCTGCATGTCTCGGGCATCAGCCAGGCGATCAGCGCGAGCGCCTGCGATGCCGTATCCCGCGCGATCGAGTGCGCGCGCGAAGCGGGCGTCGGGGTTACCTACGATCCGAATCTGCGGCTCAAGCTGTGGGATCTGCCGCGCGCAAGAGCGGTGATCTGTGCCACCGCAGCGAAGAGCGACCATTTCCTGCCGAGTCTCGACGAGGCGCGCACGCTTAGCGGGCTCGACGGCCCGGAGGCGATTCACGACTGGTGTCTCGCGCTCGGGGCGAAGGCGGTCACGTTGAAGATCGGTGCCGACGGCGTGGTCACGGGTGACGGCGCGAAGCGGCAAAGGATTCGCGGCCACCAGGTGAACTGCGTCGACGCGACCGGCGCCGGCGACTGCTTCGACGGTGCGTTCGTCGCGCGGCTTGCTGCCGGCGACTCGATCTTCGACGCCACGCGCTACGCGAACGCCGCCGCCGCATTGACGACGACGGGCTATACGGCGATCGCGCCCATTCCGCGTCCAGCTGCGGTGCGCGCACTCCTCGCGCGCGCGAGCTGACGGTGGCTGCGCCCGCGCGCAGCGCCCGCGAAGGCGTTGCGCGCGTCGTCACTCGTGCCGCTGGCCCGGTGGGGTCCCTCGCATGGACGGGAGCGCTCGCTCTCGCCTGGCCTAGTGGATCACCGGGGCCAGCGCCTCGGTGATGCGATCGGCCTGGCTTTCGTTGATCAGATCGCCGAGGATCTTGACAAAGCGAGGCTCCTGCACCCCGGACACGATGTACTGCCAGCGGTACGCCGCGAGCACGCCGACGCGCACGCGCTCGGCCTCGGCCGGCGAGAGTGATCTTCCGCATACCTTCGAGAAGTAGTCCGAGTCGGCGGCTGCCTGGAGCTGCACCAGGCCGTCGACGGCACCCACGAGCTCGATCAGGTCGGTGACCGCCTGATCGCGCTCTTCGGGCGAGAGGCGCGCGTCGACGCGCTGCCACTCGAGCTCGTCGATGATCGCGTGCTGCGACTCCTCGCGCCAGTGATGGAGGAACACGTCGTTCCAGAGGTCCGACGTGTTCGGATCAGCCTTGACGCTCTCGCGATAGTGCGCGAGGACGAAGAGCTCGATGTGGCAGGTGAGCGCGAGGACGGCCCATGTCGATTTGCTGAGCACGGCTTCGGCGACGGCGTTGGGCTCCGGCGCGAACGCATAGCCGTCGGGCATCCCGGCGGCGCACATGCGCTCGACGCGCCGGAAGAGCTCCTGGTGCTTGATCTCCTCGTCGGCGAAGCGCACCAGCGCTTCCAGAGCGTTCTGGTCGCCCAATGCGTGGTCGCCTCCGACTTCGAGCACCTTCGCCGCGATGAAGCGTTCGACCAGGCCGAACATGTTGGCGTAGGTGCGCCCCTGGATCTGGCTCAGGAGCCGCTTCTCGTCGGCGGTGAGGAAGTCGAGGCGCTCGACCTTCGACAGTCCGTCGGGCAGGAACTTCCTGGTGAAATCGAACGAGCGCCCGCGTATCACGTCGCGCTCGATGTCAAAGCGGATGCGCTTCGACGTCGCCACGGCTTTCGCGTAGCGTTCGGTGGTCGATACGATCTTCCCGGTCTGCGATTGCATGGTTGTCTCCTCGTCAATGGCGCGCGTCAGCAGAGTGATCGTGCATCCGTCGCCGATCAGTCTATGGGGAGATTGCAGCAGCGCCATTTCGCTGCGCCGGGCGATTTGCTTCGTTTGTTTCATCGGACCCCGGGGCGGGAAGCCGTAGCGTTCCGCCATCAAGGCAGGATTTCCGACGTAGATTCGTTCACCGACGGCTGGATCACGGCCGAGGGCCGCAAGTCCGCACACGAGATAAGAACGTGGATCGCGGCGTTCGCCGCGCTTCAGGCTGCGGGCCCGTACGAGGCATCGATCGAGTACTACCGTCCCATCAAGGAATGGATCGCCGGATTCGCCGTGATGCAGGCGGCGTCGGCGTGAGCCTCCGATCGACGGACGTCCCACGGTCGGAAATGTCCGCGCGAGAGTCACAGCGACCGGCACTGCGACGGAAGCGGCGGCGGTAAACTCTCGCGCGAAGGAGGGATGCGGGATTCATGTCGCCGCCGTTCGTTCCCGCTTCGGTCGCCGTGCTCGGCGCCGGTGCGGTCGGCAGTTATTACGGAGCGAAGCTTGCTCGGTCCGGCATCGACGTCACGCTCGTCGCGCGTCCGCTCCACGTCGAGGCAATCGAGCGTGACGGGCTGCGAGTCCTGGAGGGCGGCGTCGAGTGGCGCGCCGACGTGCGCGCGGTGCCCGACATTGCGGCCGCATCGGCCGCCGACGTCGTGCTCGTCACCGTCAAGACGCCCGACACGACGGCCGCCGCCGCGGCGCTCGCTCGTTGCGTGTCGCCGACCGCGCGAATCCTGAGCTTGCAGAACGGCGTCGACAACGCCGGGCGCATCGCCTCCGTCGTTGCGAATCCGGTCTATGCTGCCGTCGTGTACGTCGGTGTGCAAATGGACGGTCCGGGCCGGGTCCGTCACACGGGTCGCGGCGACCTCGTGATCGGGGCGCCGCGCGCCGTCGCGGCGCTCGGCGACAGCGAAGCCGATCTGCGCGCGATCGCGGCGATGTTCGAAGGGGCAGGAATCCTCTGCCCCGTCGACGCCGATATCGAGGCGGCGCTTTGGACGAAACTCACGCTCAATTGCGCGTTCAACGCGATCTCCGCGCTCGGCAGCTCGACGTACGGCCGGATGGCGGCGAGTCCACCGGTACGCAGCGTGATGGAGACCGTCGTCCGCGAAGCGGTCGCCGTCGCGCGCGCAGCGGGAGCGCCGCTCGACGCCGACGGGCTCGTCGCAGCGACCTGGGAGCTCGCGGCTTCGATGCCGGATCAATATTCGTCGACCGCGCAGGACGTCCAGCGAGGCAAGGCGACCGAGATCGACGCATTGAACGGCTTCGTCGCGATGCGAGGCGCCGAGCTCGGTGTCGATGCGCCCGTCAACCGGGCGTTGCACGCGCTCGTCAAGCTCCGCGAGCTCGAGACCGCTCCGCCGGACCGACCGGCGAAGCGGGCGCGACGTAGGCGATGAAGGCGGCGGTCCTCGAATCGATCGGCTTCGACAATGTTCGCGTCAAGGACATTGCCGAGCCGCAAGCTGGACCCCACGACGTGCTGGTACGAATGCGTGCGGCGTCGCTCAATTACCGCGACCTCGTGACGATCGATGGCGGCTACGGATCGGAACAGAAGCGAAACGATCTGATCCTGCTTTCGGATGGGGCAGGGGAGATCGTCCGCGTCGGCGAGGCGGTCGATCGATTCGACCCGGGCGACCGCGTCATCGCGTGTTTCTTCCAGAATTGGGCCGCGGGGCAGCCGACCGCGGAAAGGCTGCGCAGCGGTCTCGGGGGATTGCTCGACGGTGTGGCCTGTGAATATCGCGTGTTGCCGGCCTCGGGGGTGGTGCGCGTGCCCGACTACCTCACATGGGCGGAGGCCGCGAGCCTTCCGTGCGCGGCGCTCACTGCGTGGAGTGCGGTCATCGGAGAGAGCGCGACCGAGCCGGGGCACGTCGTGGTGACGCAAGGCTCAGGCGGCGTCTCGCTGTTCGCGCTGCAATTCGCCACCGCGTGCGGGGCGCGCGTGATCGCGACTTCCTCCTCGGACGCGAAGCTCGCGCGGCTCGCCGAGCAGGGCGCCGCCGAGCTCATCAACTATCGCGAGGTTTCCGAATGGGGCCGGCGGGTCGTCGAGCGCACCGCCGGTGCGGGTGCCGATCTCGTCGTCGAGGTCGGCGGCGCGCAGAGCCTCGCGCAATCGCTGCGCGCGGTTCGCGCCGGCGGCTCGATCGCGCTGATCGGTGTTCTGTCGGGCGGACGCGCCGTGCTCAACCTCGGCCCCGTGGTGACGCGCCAGGTTCGGATGCTGGGCGTCACCGTGGGGAGCCGCGAGCGCCTCGTCGAGATGATCGCTGCGATGACCATGCGACAGATCCGGCCGGTGATCGATCGAGTGTTCCCGCTCGCCAACGTGAGGGATGCGCTTCTCCATCTCAAGGCGGGTAAGCACTTTGGCAAGGTGTGCATCGCGATCTGAGGCGGGTGCGGCACGAGGGCCTGCCGGCGCGCCCCGAAGACGTCGTGCGACAATCCACCGACGCGGAAGGTGCCTTCTCGTCGCCGCGCCTGCGGGTTGAAGCGGAAATGAAATGGGCGCCCGCTTGGCGGGCGCCCTCGTCCCACGCGCATCTGGCGCTTTCGCGCCGGACGCCGTGCCGGGCGTATCAGTGGACTGCGAGCCGCTTTGCCTCGGTTCCAGCGGCTTTGGGCAGCGTCAGCTTCAACACGCCGCCGTCATACGACGCTTCGGCAGTCGCCGGGTTCACGTCGACCGGCAGGGTCAGCGTCCGCGACATCGACCCGTAATAACGCTCGCTGCGCAGCGTCTTCTCGCCTTCCTTGACCTCCTTTTCGCGTTTGACTTCCGCGTTGATCGAGACGCTGTTCCCATCGATCTCGACCGTGATGTCCTCCTTCTTCAATCCGGGCATTTCCGCCTCGACCTTGTAGGCGCCGTCGTTCTCGGTCACATCCACGCGCATCGCCCCCGCAGGCTCATAGGCCAGCGTCAGCGGACGGAACGGAAACTCGTTCAGATACGTTTCCATTTCGGGAAACGCAGCGAACGGAGCGAGTTCGCGGAAGGGATTCCAACGTGTCAGGCTCTTCATGATTCCCTCCTTTTGGGAGTCTAACCACTCGGGGCCGCCCCGGATCGCCCGATCCGGGCGGAACCGATTCAACTGCAGTCTAGGTCGTGACGAAAATCGTGTATTGATGCCGATCAACGTGCATGCAACTTCTACGCTTTCGACTGCCGACGCATCCAGATCGCATCCTCCTGCTCGAGCTCCTGCAGGTGCGACTCGATCTCGTAGACCTCGCGGTCGAGCTCCGGCAGCAGCACGTCCTGCAGCGCGCGGGCGCGGCGCGCCGAGCGCTGGTATTCGAGCGACAGGCGCTCGAGATTGCCCGACGAGGCCGCAAGCGGCCCCGCCGTCGCGAGGAGCCCCGCGAAGGCCCGGCGGCACGCCTCGGCTTCGGGCGAGGGATCCATCGCGGGCAGCGCGGCCAGCGATCCGGCGTCGAGGGCGACTTCCTGCAGGCGCACGCCCATGACCGCGCGCCGCGAGTCGGAGATACGCGATCCCGTGAGATCCGCCGCCGGATAGACCTGCAGGCCGTGCAAGCCGTGGCGGGCGATCGCGGCTTCGAGCGCCGCGATCGCCCCCGCATTAAGGTTGATGAATTCGCGCCGCAGCGCGCCGTAGCGCTCGAGCTCGCGCAGGATCTCGGCGGCGAGCAGCAGGCACTTCTCGTCGAGGAAGACGTAACCGTCGTGCATCGCGCGCCGCTCGTCCTTCATCTCGAGCACGACGCCGCGTGTCGCCGTCGCGTCGATCATGGCGGCGCTCCGCCGCGCCCGAGGTGGCGTTCGATCTGCGCATCTGACAGCCGCGACAGCTCGGTGACCGGGAGGGCGGCGAGCAGCTTCCATCCGGTCGCCATGCTCCGCTCCAGCGTGCGCACGCCGTCCTGTGCGACGAGCTCGGCCTCGAAGGCGGCGCCGAACGCGAGGTAGCGGCGGTCGGTGTCGGCGAGGCCTTCCTCGCCAACCACGCTCGCGAGCACGCGGGCCTGCACCGCGCGCGCGTACGCTGCGTAGAGCTGGCTCGCGAGCGCGGGGTGATCCGGATCCGTGTAGCGGCCGCCTGTGCCGTCCTTCATCAATCGCGACAGCGAGGGCAGCACGTTGACGGGCGGATAGATGCCGCGACGGTCGAGATCGCGCGAGAGAACGATCTGGCCTTCGGTGATGTAGCCGGTCAGATCGGGTATCGGGTGTCCGATGTCATCGGCGGGCATCGTCAGAATGGAAAGCTGGGTCAGCGTTCCCGCGTGGCCCCGAAGGCAGCCCGCGCGCTCGAACAGCGTCGCCAGGTCCGAGTACATGTAGCCGGGAAAGCCCTTGCGACTCGGGATCTCGCCCTTCGACGACGAGACTTCGCGCAGCGCCTCCGCGTAGTTCGTCATGTCGGTGAGGATCACGAGCACGTGCTTGCCGCAGCCGAACGCGAGATACTCGGCGGCCGTCAGCGCGAAGCGCGGAGTCAGCAGGCGCTGCGTCGACGAGTGGCTTGCCAGATTGAGGAAGAGCGCGGTGCGCTCGAGCGCGCCTCCCTGTTCGAGGCTGCGGCGAAAGTACTCGGCGCTGTCGTACGGGACGCCGATTCCGGCGAATACGATCGCGAACTCGCCGCTGCGCGCATCCTTGAGCCGCGCGTGCGTCGCGATGTCGACGGCGAGGCGGTCGTGCGGCAGTCCGCCCCCCGAGAACAGCGGCAGCTTCTGGCCGCGCACGAGGCTGTTCATCAAGTCGAGCGTGGTGATTCCCGTTTCGATGAAGTCGCGGGGCGTCGCGCGCGCGACGGGATTGATCGGCAGCCCGTCGATGCGCAGATGCTCGCGCGCGGGGACCGGCGGTCCGCCGTCGATCACGCGCCCGACCCCGTCGAACACGCGTCCGAGTATCGACGGCGCGACGCCGAACGAGAGCGGCTCTCCGAGGAAGCGCACGACGGTGCCGGCGAGCGTCAGCCCCGCGGTCGATTCCAGAACCTCGATCGTGAGAATGTCGTCGCCGATCGCCGCCACGCGTCCGAGGCGGACGGAGCCGTCGCGGCCGCGCACTTCGACGGCGTCCTGCAGCCCGACGTCGAGTGTGCGCCGCAGGAAGAGGAGCGGACCTTCGAGGCGCGTCGCTGCGCCCTCAACCGACGGACGCATCGGAACGCTCCGCTGTTTCGGTGAGCCTTGCGAATTCGGTCTCGATCGCCGCCTGCAATGCAACGAAGCGGGCGAGCTCGGCGTCCCCGATGTCTTCGCCTACGCGCTGCAGCGGTCGTACGCAAGCCATCTGCGCGATGGCGGATGGCGCGACACCCGCGCCGACGGCTTTCTCGGCGAGATCGAAGAACCGCTCGAGGAGCCGCATCATCGCTGCCTGCCTCGCGGGCGAGCACACGCGGTCGTTGTCGGAGAATGCGGATTGCCGCAGGAACGCATCGTTGACGAGCCCCGCGCAGAACAGCGTGAGCTGCTGGCGCACCGGCAGCGCGTCCTTGCCGATGATGCGCGCCATGCGCTCGAGCCGCGCTTCCTCGTCGAGGAGCGTCAGAAATCGCCGGCGCGAAGCGAGCCAGTCGTTGTTTCCCTGCGCCGCCCACCAGGGCGCGAACTCGCGCGCGTCCTCGGCATATGATTGCAGCGGATTGATGGCAGGGTAGAAGCGCGCCTGCGCGCGCTTGACGTCGAGCGCCCAGAAGGCTTTCGTGTAGCGCTTCGTGTGCGAGGTGACGGGCTCCGAGAAGTCGCCGGACGGCGGGCTGATCGCGCCGATGATCGTCACCGAGCCCACGCCGCCGCAGAGCGGCTCGACGAGCGCCGCGCGCTCGTAGAAATCGGCGAGCCGCGAAGAGAGGTACGCCGGATAGCCGCCTTCGCCGGGCAGCTCGCCGAAGCGCCCCGACACCTCACGCAGCGCCTCGGCCCAGCGCGACGTCGAGTCCGCCATCAGCGCGACGTGCAGACCCTGGTCGCGGAAGTACTCTGCAACCGTCACCGCCGAGTAGATCGACGCTTCGCGTGCGGCGACGGGCATGTTCGATGTGTTCGCGATGATGACGGTGCGCTCCATCAGCGGGCGCCCGGTGCGCGGATCGGTGAGCTGCGGAAACTCGTCGAGCACGCCCGCCATTTCGTTGCCGCGCTCGCCACAACCCAGGTAGACGATCACGTCGGCGTTGCAGCCCTTGGCGAGCGCTTCGAGCAGCACCGTCTTGCCGGTGCCGAAGCCGCCGGGGATCGCCGCCTTGCCTCCGCGCGCCACGGGGAAAACGCTGTCGAGGATCCGCTGACCGGTGACCAGCGGCTCCCTCGACAGCAGGCGCGCCGCAACCGGACGGGGCGCGCGCACGGGCCAGCGTTGAGTCATCGCGATCGCACTCTCGGTGCCGTTTGCGTCGCGCAGCGTCGCGAGAATCGCGTCTTCGGCATATTCGCCGCGATCGACGATCGCGACCAGGTCGCCTTCGACGTCCGGGGGCGCGATGCATTTCTGAATGACGCCGCCCGCGCCGGCGATGTCGCCGATGACCGCGCCGCGATGCACGCGGGCGCCGGGCGCGACACGGGGCGCGAAGGCGAAGAGCCGCGACGACGGCTGCCGCACTCCCGCCTGCACGAAGAGCGCATTGCCACCGGCGAGGGGGCGCAGGAGTCCGTCGAAGATGTTGCCGAGCAGCCCGGGACCGAGCGGGATCCCGAGCGCGGTGCCATCCCCCTCGACGATCGCGCCGGGCCTCAAGCCGGTCGTGTCCTCGTAGACCTGAGCGACGATTTCGTCGCCGTCGACGCGAACGACTTCACCGAGGAGCGCCTGGTCGCCGACGCGGACGGCTTCGCGCATGGCGAACGGCCCCGAGGCCGCAGCGCGCAGCACCGGCCCGGCGATCCAGCGAATGGTCGCACGGCTCATCGCGTCCACCTCACGCCTGGTTTTCGAGCGCGGCGAGGAGCCGGGCACCGATTTCGGCGCGATCGGCGGTCAGCCCGTCGATCGTCCCGTCGATCACGTTGCCGCTTGCTGCAACCTTGAGCCCGGCGCGGACTTCCTCGGCAACGACGAATTGCGGCGGCGCGCCCGATTCGGCCGCGAGTGTCGCCGCCAGCGCGGCGCGCTCGCCGTCCGGCCAGCCCGCGGCATGCACGATGCGCCACGCGCCGTGCGGCAACGCCTTGCGCGCCTCGGAGACGACCGCATCAACCCAGAGCTCGCGGGCTCGAGCATCGCGCCAGCGGGCGCAGAGCGCGATCGCGAGCTTGTGCGTGCCGGCCGCGAGCAAATCGCCGGCGCGGCGGCGTTCGCGTCCACGCTGATGCGTGGCGAGCCGCGCACGCGCCGCCGCGAGACGCGCCTCGAGGCGCTGCCGCTCCTCGGCGAAAGCGTTGCGCATCCGCGTGCGCGCTTCCATGCGGGCGTCGCCGACGATCGCGGCCGCACGCGTGCGCGCTTCGCCGAGGATCGCGTCGCAGCGGCTCTTGCGATCCGTTTCGACGACGTCGAGCAGCCCCTGCATCCGCGATTCCAGAGTCATCGCTTGTCCTCGAGGCCGAGTTGCGCGCGAAGGCGGATCGCAAGATCGGGCAGCTGCGACTCGTCGCGGAGGTCCGGAACGACGAGCGTGAGCGGCGCGAGGCTTGCGCGCGCCGCCGCGAGCTCGCGCGGCGGAATCCGCGCGGCGATGCCTGCGGCGATCAGCACGATCGACGCGTTGGCGCGCGCCGCCGTCAGCGCTTCGGCCCCTTTGCCCGGGGAAGGGACGTCGACGTTCGCCCCGGCGAGGCGATATCCCGCGGCGGTCACTTCGTCGCCGATGTAGCACGGGAGGGGCATCAGCCGAGGCGATTCAGGATGAGGATCGACACGATCAAGCCGTAGATCGCGATTCCCTCCGCGAGGCCGACGAAGATCAGCAGCCGACCGAAGAGCTCGGGCTTCTCCGCGAGCGCACCGATCGCCGCTGCTCCGACCTTGGCCACGGCGAAGCCCGCGCCGAGGGCGGCCAGCGCCGTCGAGATCGCGGCGGCAAGGAACGCGTAGCCCGCGTTGCCAAGCATCGCGGAGCCGGCGGCGGACGTTTCCGCGGCGAGTGCGTCGGGCGTCACCGCGAGAAGCATCGTTCCGAAAACTGCGAGAACGCCCGTGACCGCCACCAACGCAAGAGTGAATCGCAACCGGTGTTTCATCCATGCTCCTTCACGACGAATGGCGGCGCCGGCAGCGGGTGGAACGTGCGCCCCGGCGCGACGAGGAAGCGGGTAAAGAATTCGAACAGCACGAGGCGCGTGGTCTGGATCGAAACCACCATCCCTTCGAGCACCAGCACGAGCAGGTTGCCGGCGATCAGGACGGTCGCCTTCGCGACGATTCCCGGCGAGGCGCTCATCATTGCGACGATCGCCGACGAGAGTCCCGCATGGGCGAGCGCGAACGCACCGACGCGCGAGAACGAAAGCGTGTTGATGAGGATCTGCAGCGTTCGTTCGATCAGCTCGGCGATCGCCGCGAGTCCCGCAGCCGGATTGCGGGCAGAAACCGCGCGGCCCAGGCAGAACGCCACGGCGCCCGCAGCGGCGACAGCGAAGGCGCCGGGCTTCACGATGCCGGCGAGCAGCGTGACGTAGACGACGGCGAGCCACAGCTCGCTGCAGAACCAGCCGCGAAGCTCGCCGCGCCAATACGCTTCGATGGCGTTCAGCAGCAACCCCAGCGTCAGCAGCACTGCTCCGCCGTAGAGCGGAACGAGCAGCACCGCGAGCGGATCCTCGAGCGGCTCGACCCACAGCGGCCGAACGATTCCTTGGAGGCTGAACACGCTGCCGAAGAGCAGGCCGAACGCCGCGGCCCCGATGCCTCCGGCGACGAACAGCCGCGCGATCGGCCAGCGCTCGCGCAGCGCGAAGCCGGCGGCGGCTATGACGACGCCCTGACCGACGTCGCCGAACATGTAGCCGAACATCAGCGGGACAACGACGGCGAGCAACGTCGTCGGGTCGGCCTCGTTGCGCGCGGGCATGCCGAGGGCTTTGCTGAATACCTCGAACGGCCGCGCCCAGCCCGGATTCGCGAGGACCAGCGGCGCGACCGTCCCGGGCGGCGCTGGTGGGAAGTGAAGAATCGCCCGCGTACCCGAGCCCTCCAATGCGTGCGCGAGGCGCGTGCCGCCGAGCTCGCTCGTCCAGCCGGTAATCCAGCAGAACAGCGGGCCCGATTCGAGCGCGCGGACATTCTCGCTCACCCACTGCAGGCGCTCGGCGTCGCCGAGCGCGGTGCCCAGATCGTGCGTCACACCCAGGGCCCGAATGCGGGCGGAGAGCTCGCGCTCCTCGTGCTCGAGCGCAGCGGCGCGCGACTCGAGGTATGCCGCATTCGCCCGAGGATCGGAGCGCAGCCATCCCGGCATCGGATAGGTTCGTCCCTTGAGCGCATCGAGCTGCTGGGCGACCGACTGCAAATCACCTTCCGTACCGACCGCGAACGCATGGGCGGCGCCGTCGATCTCGAAGCGCCGCACGATCAGGCCCGGAGGGAACAGCGGCTCGGCTTCGGGCGAGAAGATATAGAGGCAAGCGTGAACGACCGTGCCGGCGGCGGCTGCCTGACCGAGGTCGATTCCAAATTTGGCCATTGCGGCAAGCGCGCGCTTCCACACGAGAAGGTCGGCACGTTCCGCCGCCGCCTGTTGCTGCCGCTCGATCGAGGGCAACGCATCGGCCTCCCAAGCGGCGATGCGGGCGAGGCACCGCGTGAGCATCGTCGCCGCCGGCTCGGGGAACGCCGCACGCGGACGCTCGCCCCGGGGCCAGTACGCGTGGTATCGCAGCGAGCATTCGGTGTAGCGCTGCAGGAGCGGACGCAGCTCGGCGAGCGCCGCCGGCAGACCCACCGAGGGTCGCGCTTCGAGCTCCGTCGCGTTCGTCGCCGCCAGCGCCTCGAGCGCGAGCGCCGCGTCGTCGCGCGCGACGAGGATCTCGAACCAGCGCGCGAGCTGCGGACGAATCATCCGAGCGGTCCCAGGCGGGGAAACACCGTGCGGCGCAGGAGCTCGCCGCGCAGCCGTTCCATGTCGAGCGCCGACAAAGCGAGGAAGATGAACGCGGCGGCCGGATCGAGCGTCGCCCGCCGGTAGAGCGAGGACAGTCGCGCGACGAGCGTCCGGCGCGCGAGCGCGCCGTCGGCGATCGGCGATGCAACGAGCGCTTCGCGGTGCGCGGCAAGGAGTCGCCCGCATTCCGCCAGCGGACTGGGCGCTTCCCTGGGCCGGGGGACTCGGCACGACCACTCGTCCGTCCAGGCACGAAGCAACCTCTCCGGATTGGACCACGCGGGGGCAAGCGGAGCGAGCGCGCTGCCGGGGGCTGGCGACCCCGCGTTTCGATCGAGCTCGCGGAGCGCCGGCTCGTCCGGCATCCACGATAACGGAGCGCCTCCGCGTGCAAGGTGCTG
>Ga0335069_10007156_pt1 | contig 16146 bp, 17 predicted proteins | sample Lox_Sample_11_FD_206714 | JGI IMG/M metagenome (GOLD analysis project Ga0335069, IMG submission 206714) | Soil microbial communities from Loxahatchee National Wildlife Refuge, Florida, United States - Lox_Sample_1.1 | ecosystem: Environmental > Terrestrial > Soil > Wetlands | place: USA... | reverse complement strand
CTACGGGGTTAGTCTCCGGAGCGCCGAGACCCGGTGGCGCGGCGTGCGCGCTCAGGGCCAGAGCCGCGAATAAAGCGAGAAGGGTTGCTGTCGGAAATCGCATAGCCGGCTTCGCCTGCCTCCGTTTGTATGAAGTTCCCTGGGTGAAAACCGGACGAACCTGGTGGGCCCCCGAAGTCTTTGTGCCGCGATGATGCCCCTTTTCGCTGGGGGTGGCAAGCAAATCCTTAACGAGGACAGCAGACAAAGATGGTTCGCTTCCTTCCCATTTCTGGAACATCTTCAAAATGGTCTGGAGAACGAACCGGCGACTTGAGCCAGTGGGCGAGGGCTTATTGGCGGGTGCAGGAAAGGAAATTACTTGGAGTCGAGTCTGGCGGCGCGCTGCGCCTCGATACGCTGGATGGTGGCCCGCAGCCACCCTTTGACCTTCTCTTCCAGCTCCTGTTGGTTGTCGTAGCGGTTCACTGCGTCCACGGTTTCGCCCAGGGCGTTGAGCGGGATGTGGTGGCAGGGGATCTCCGCCTCTCGATCCGACGAGGGAACGAAGTCGATGAGCAGGCACTCCGCGCAGGGGTGCACTCGCTCCGGCTCGCCGAAGTTCAGGCAGGTGATCGAGTCCTGAAAGATCGAGGTCGGCTTCCAGGGAGTACGCACGGAGCGTCCGTAGCCGCCCTGCTCCAGAAAGGCTAGCTCGAACTTCAGCACTTCCAGTATGTCGCGATCATCTTTGGCCATGGCAAGCCTCCTCGCGAAGAGTCGGGTACGCCGGCACAGCCGCCCCACGCACGTAGAGTGGACCGAAAGCGCTCCCTGGGACTATGAGCCTCGTCACAGGATAATGTGATCGTCGTCACGCCGGAAGAACGGGTTCCCCGCCCCGGCGGACCACATCCTCAATTCATTGCCGCTAGTTGTGAGAATGACGAATGCGCGCCAGTCCCAGCATCCGTACGCGTTCGTAGGCGGCGTGTACGTCGTTGCTCAAAGACTCGACCACCCGCAGGCAGACCTCGCTGTGCTCCCGCAGATAACGCAAAAAGTCTCTGCGCTTGACGAAAATCAGTTGCGAAGGCGTGGTCGTTTCGGCGGTTACTTCATGACTCTGACCGGTCAGGGTCGCGCTCAACCCCAGGATCTCGCCGGGACCGGCCGAGCGCAGCACCAGACTGTCGCCGTGGCTGGACCCGACAGACAGTTTCACCGCACCGCGGCACAGCAGAAAGATCCCATCCGCGAGCTCGCCTTCCCGGAACAGGAGGGCGCCGCTCGGGTATTCGTGAGTGCTGTGCGCGCCGGCAATCTGCCGCAGTGCATGTGCCGGCGCGCCGGAGAAGAGGCGGTCCGAAGCTTGCCCGGCGCCGAGCACCGTCACGTTCAGATCCCTGCTCATGGCTGCCACTGTAAAGTCGCAGGCGCTCCAACGCTGTGACCCGAATCACGGTTTTGGGTGATGGTCTGCCGAAGAAGCCGCCCGAAACGGGCCGGGCCCGCACAAGCTACGGGCCGATAAGGCTTTCCAGCGCCGGCCGGTTGCGGATAACCAGTGTGGAACCTTTGAGCTGAATCAGTTGCCGTTTCTTGAAATCGGCGAACAAGCGGGTCACGGTCTCGCGCGAGGTGCCGATCATCTGCGCGATCTCTTCGTGGGTGAGGGTAAGCTTCATGCGGTCCGGCTGCCGGGCGCCGCCGTTTCTCATCGACCATTCCAGCAGCAGTTTCGCCAGTTTCTCGGCCGCAGAATGCGACAAACCCAGGGAACGGATCTCGTGGCAGGCGGTGTTGTATTTCTCGCTCAGTTGCTCGGCCACGCGCAGGCAGACGTCGTTGTGCCCCCGCAGGAAGTGCAGGAAATCCTCACGCTTGACGAAGTTTACCTGGCAGGGATCAAGGGTCTCAGCCGTCAGCTCATATGGCTTGCCGGAGACGCTGGCGCTCAGGCCCAGCACCTCGCCCGCTTCCGCGATCTTCAAAATCAGGGTCTTGCCGTCGCTGGAACAAATAGAGAGCTTCACTCGTCCACGGCACAGAATAAAAACCCCACGCGGCGCCTGGCCTTCCACAAACAACACCGCCCCTTTGGGATAAGCGGTGGTGTACTTGATCGCTTCCAGAGCTTGCACCGTCGCCGCCGGCAGATTGCAAAAAATCTTGTCTGCCCGCAGCTTGCAGGTGAGGCAGCTTTCGACGATTTCGAGGCCGTAGGGCGAAAGCACGATTTTTTACTATATCACCAAGGTCCCATTTTTACAGGCCCAAATTGGCGAATCGCTGCATGGCTATCAGTCGATAGCCATGCGCGCTGGCGCTGCCCATACCCGCTTTAAACCTTCTTGCGACTCATCTCGATGGTGTGCAAATGGACGATCTTGCCGGTCTCGGGATCCATCTCCGGGCTGACGCGGTACGTATCGCGCCGCGCTTCATACCCCTCCGACTCGAGTTCGAGGACCCGCCGGTGGAAGCTGTCGGCATCCCAGTCCCGTACTACGATCAAATCCTGCATAGTACCGCCGGGAGTGTATCAAACCCCTGCGCGACCGGTCACCGCGTCGCGGTTTCAATCCCGCAGGGGGGAACGCAACGCGAACAGATCGCCGCTTTCCATAAGGGACGCCAGCCGTCGGCACGCGCGTCGGCACAAAGCTCGTAATCTGCGCGCCCAGCCTGAACCAGGATGGGCCCCGACGGCGGGCGCAACGGGCGCGAGACCGTATGCTTCGACCAGCATCGCTTCCACGGCCCGAATTTCTGCGGCCAGTTGACGGATTTCTCTGTCCAGATCTTCCATTGTCCCTCACCGTACACGCGCTATCGAAGGAGCATAGGCCGGGCCCTATCCAGGGATAAAGATAACGGCTGAGTCTCGCGCCGATAACGAGGGTAACGGCCAGTGAGCGCGCGTGCTGCAGGTCGATGAGGCCCGGGTCACCTCAACGGATGCCCGCCAACCCGCACTGGCAGCGCGCCTTGGAAGCCGCATCGCCACCGCTCACCGTTTCTCATTTCTGCATTACTTCGGTTACTTGGGACGGTCCCGGTTGCGGACTACCATGCAAGGTATGACTCTGCAATCCCTCCTCCTGTGCCGAGATCCGGACACACTGCGGATCTTTCGCCGTGCCCTGGATGATCTGGGCATCGGCCTGGAGGTGGTAACGGCAGCAGAGTCGGGGCTGGAGCGCCTGAATAAAAACAAGTTCGACGCCATCGTCGTGGATTGCGACGACGTGGCCGGAGGCAGGGACGTGCTGGCCGGCATTCAGCAGGCCCCTTCAAACAAGCGGGCCATCGCCGTTGCCCTCATCAATGGCACAACCAGCATGCGCGCCGCCTTCGAGTTGGGAGCGCACTTTGCGCTCGACAAGCCTGTCACGCTGGAGCGTGCGGTGCGCGCGTTGCGCGCGGCCCACGGGTTTATGGTCGCCGAGCAGCGCCGCTACTTCCGCCATGCGGTGAACACCAAGGCTTACCTGAGCTTCGGCGTCGTCAAAGAGCTTGCCTGCAAGGTCACCAACATCAGTGACGGAGGCATGGCTGTCGTCCTCAGCGAGCAAATCAGTCCCAGTTGGGCGGTGGAGCTGCGTCTCCAATTGCCCGGCATTCCCGACACGTTGGAAGTGAAAGGCGAGTTCGCCTGGTCGGATGGCAAGGGCAACGCCGGCATTCGCTTCGTTTATCTCCCCATCGAGAGCAAGCGGTGGTTGGGCAAGTGGCTGGCTGATCGGATGAAGGAAGCGGGTGCACACCGCCTGCAGGGCGATGCCGGCCATCAGCCGTCAGCGGCAATGTGAAGAACCAGAAACCGCCTCAGACTGTGGGTTCAGTGCTGGCGACGACTGCCTTTCGCCCCAGGCCGGGCTTCTACGCAGGCGTGACCCGCTTCCCGTACATCGAGGTATAGCTGAGGCCGATGGTACCGCAGGTCTGCTGTTCTTCCGAGTAGACATCACAGCTGTCGAAGCGGCGCGAATAGACGTGCAGGCTGACGGCGCGCTCGCGGAATTCGCCAGGGTTGGACACCTTGTGCACCGGCGCCCGCGGATCGACGGCGCACGGGCATTCACGGTTCATCTCCAGCGCGTCGGTCTTTTCCAGGCGGCAGGTGCCGCGTTTCAGGTCCTGCTCCAGCACGCGGTAGTTCTGCACTCTGAGCCGCCCGATGGGAGCCGCCATCCAGCAATTCTGATCGCGATGGTTGTGGATAGAGCTGATCTGCCCGATTTCCCAGCAAATGGCGATCAGCTCGTAGAGCGGGGTCTTGTCTATGAGGTTGCGCGTGTAATGCTGTGCGTTCCAGAATAGATAGCGCTCGAGTGTAGCCGGGTCGACGGGATTTTCCCGCAGAAAACGCAACATCTGCGCCGTGCCATCGAAGTACGGATCTGGAAACTGCCGCAGACGGGCGACGAAATCATCCACTGAAACCAGCGTCACCACGCTCATGGCTCACCCCTAGGGAACGGATTCTCCTAGAAACAAACAGCGGATGCAACAAGCACTCTCTCTCGCCCAACGGGTACGAGTATGCTAACCGCTGTCTCAATCTGACACGCCCCGGTTAACCCGTCTCTTACGCCCCAAGGGGTTGCCCTGCGGTCTCAAAGGCGGGTATTTGCATTTTTTTTCACTTTCTTCTTGCATCATGATTTGTGCAGTGCTAGGGTTTGGGCTCGTTTTGCCCCGTATCTCAAGAGATAACAAACGCTGCTTATGCTGATCGACAAAATCTGTCGCGGCGTGCTGGCTGTGGAGACGGACTGCGGCGTGCGCTACGTTCAGCCTTCGCTGCTCGAGCGCGTACGTCTGACGTGGACGTTCCGCAACTTCCGTGTGCTGCCGGAGGGCGTGCTAAAGCGCAATGAGCGCGCGCTGATCGATTCGCTGTGCCACAATGGAAAGTTTGTAGCCGACGGGAACGGGCACGGCGATCTGTCGCTGCGCTGCATCGGCACGGTGGAACGGTCAGTCCCGCGACAGCAGCCGCACTCGACGATGCTCAAACCGCCGGCACGCGTCCAACGGACGCCCGGCGCGCTGCCGCGCGCCAGTTGATCTCGCGAGTCCGCGGCCGCTGAGTCCTGCAACGTCCGATCCTTCGCTTCGCTCAGGATTTCGGCCCGCGGCTCGGGTTCTTAGCCTGCCCTGAGGAGCTGAGCGAAGCGATGCTCCGAATGGGTCGCGGAGAACGCCTCAACTTGTGCGCTCGCGCTTCTCTCACTACAATGCGCCGGTTGCAATTCCCTCCAGGAGTCTTTCCATGAGACGACGCTGTTCTCTCCTCCTGACGCTGGGCACGGCTCTGGTGCTGAGCGGGTGCCAAGGCGGCGGTCGGCAGGAGGTCAGCAACACGTTCAAGATCGGGGTCATCACTTCCCTCACGGGACAGGCTGCGGCCTTCGGCCAGGCGCACAAGAACGGCTACGCCGTCGCAGTGAACGATCTCAACGCCAAGGGCGGCGTGATGGGCAAAAAGATCGAGCTGGTTTACTACGATGACCAGAGCCGTCCCGACCAGGCGGTGCAGGGGGTGAACAAGCTAGTGGACCAGGACCACGTGCCCATCATCCTGGGAGCGTACTCCAGCGAAAACACGCGCGCCATCGTGCCGGCGGTCGACCAGAAACAAGTCCCACTGCTGATGCCCACGGCCACTGCAGACAACGTCATTCAGACGGGTTCGCCCTGGGCCTTCCGCATCTGCGCGGGATCGGGCGCCTACGCCACCACCACCATCAACTTCCTGAAGGCGATGAATGCGCCCAAGACCATGGCCGTCATCTATGAGAACACCAACTTCGGGCAGGCCAACGGACAGGCCATGGAGAAGGCGGCCAAGGCCAACGGCTTCGACGTGGTCGATATCGAGGCCTATCAGGCCAGCACTCCTGATTACAAGGCGTTGCTACAGCGGGTGAAAGCCAAGAATCCGGCGGTCATCTATTTTGCGTCGTACCTGCTCGACGCCAGCACCCTGATGCGGCAGGCGGCGCAGGTCAACCTGAATCCGCAGTTTTACACCTCCGCCGGCACCGGATTCGCCGCTGCCGAATTTCCCACCAAGGACAAAGGCGCCGGGCCCTACGCGGAATACACCTTCTCTGTATCGCAATGGCTGCCCACGGCGCAGTGGAAGGGCTCGAAGGAATTCGACGAGGCGTTCTTCAAGCTGACGGGCACGCATCCGGCGTATCACGCGATGGAAGCCTACGTGACCTTGTTCACGGCGGTGGCCGCCATCAATCAGGCGAACTCGGCGCAGCCTCCCGCCATTCGCGACGCGCTGAAGAACATCAATCTGCCGGACACGCCTTTCGGCCCGATCAGGTTCGACTTGCACGGGCAGAACCCTCACCCGGTGCTGATCACGCAGGTGCTGAACGGACAGTACAAGGTCGTCTATCCGCCCGACGCCGCCGAAGCCAAGCCCGTGATCCCGGCGCCGCCCTGGAACAAGCGCCAAGGACTGTAATGCATTCCGCTGGAGTCGCCGGCAATGACGGCCGGGCGGATGGCCGGCAGCCGCTATCCGCTCTAGTTCGGGGGTGAGGGTGGACTTCTACGCGGCGCTCCAGGCAGTGATCAATGGCCTGCTCACCGGCGCGCTCTACGCGCTGGTGGGCATGGGCCTGGCGCTGATCTTCGGGGTGATGCGCATCGTCAATTTTGCCCACGGCGCCTTCATGATGCTGGGCATGTACGCCACCTATGTGCTCTTCACCCGCACCGACCTCAGCCCCTACATCCTGTTCATCCTCGCCGGCATCCTGCTGTTCGCCATCGGGTACGCCATCTACTTTGGGTTGTTGCGACCCATCCATGGGAAGTCGGACTTCATGCAGATCCTGCTCACGCTGGGTATCGGGCTGATTGCAACCGATGGCGTGTTGCTGGTCTTCGGCGCCGACTACCATCAGATCAACATTTCACTGCTGGAGAAGAACCTCCACTTCGGGCAGCACATCAGCGTGAACGCGCCCTGGGTGGTTTCCTTCGGTATCGCGGTGGTGCTGGCTCTGGCGCTCTACTACTTTGTCATGCGGACCATGACCGGCCGCGCGGCGCGCGCCATCGCGCAGAACCGCTACGCTGCGCCGCTGATGGGAATCAACGTCTTCCGCGTCCAGGCGATATCCTTCGCGGTGGGCATCGCCGCCGCCGGAATCGCCGGCGGCCTGCTGCTGCCGGTCTTCTATATATATCCGCAGGTGGGTGATCAATTCACGCTGAAGGCCTTCGTGATGGTCGTGCTGGGCGGCATGGAGTCGATCGTCGGCGCCGCTCTCGCGGGACTCGTGCTCGGCGTGGTGGAGAGCCTCACCAGCCTCTACTGGGGCAACGAGTGGGCGCTGGCCGTGGACTTCGTGATCTTCCTGCTGGTGCTGTCGCTGAAACCCAGCGGCATCTTCGGGAGGCAGAGGGCATGAAGCGCTCCCACCTGATGGCCGCGCTTGTCATCTTCGTTCTGTCGCTGCTGGTGCCGCTGGTGGTGCAGACGGACTACGTGCTGCAGGTGCTGTTTCGCATCTATCTTTTTGCGGCGCTGGGACTGGCATGGAATCTGGTGGGCGGGTATGCGGGCCAATTGTCGCTGGGGCACGCCGCCTATTTCGGAGCCGGAGCTTACGGCTTGGCCTTGTTCTCCGGCCGGCTCGGTGTCTCGCCGTGGATCGCCGTGCTGATGGGCATGGCCGTAGCGCTGGCGTGCGCATTGTTGATCGGTGGAGTGTCGTTCCGGCTGCGCGGACCGTACTTTGTGCTGGCGACCATTGCCTTTGCCGAGGTGCTGCGGCTGATCGCCAAGAACCTGCCTGAGGTGACCGGTGGCGACGTCGGCGTGCAGGTGCCGGCGCTGTTTCACGGAAACGTAAATCGCGCCTTCTACTGGGCGGCGGTCGTGCTCACCGCCCTGGCGTTTGCCACGACGCTGGCGATCTCGCGCGCCCGCTTCGGTTACTACCTGCTGGCCATCCGTGAGGATGAGGACACGGCGCTCTCGGTGGGCATCGGCGCTGCCAGAAACAAACTCGCGGCCCTGCTGGTGAGCGCGGCGCTCACGGCGCTGGCCGGCGCGCTCTATGCCAGCCTCTTCCTTTATGTTGTGCCGGACCAGGTGCTTTCCATCGACGTTTCGAACGAGATCGCCATTGTGGCCATGCTGGGCGGCGCGGGCACGGCGCTGGGGCCGATCGTCGGTTCGGTAGTGCTCGAGTCGGCGTCAGAAATGTTCAAGAACATTTTCAAGGAAGCCCATCTGCTGATCTATGGTGTGCTGCTGGTGCTAGTGGTGCTGTTTCTGCCGGAGGGGATTATCGGCACCATCAGCGCGTTTCTGCGGCGCCGCGCCATGTTTGGCGGCATCCAGGCCAGCGCCAAAGACGTGGCGGGGGATTAGTCTATGTCTCTGCTCGAGATCGATCACGTCAGCAAGCGTTTTGGTGGCCTGCGCGCCATCAACAACGTGGCTTTTGCGATCGAGGAGAACGAGATTGCTTTCATCGTCGGGCCAAACGGCGCGGGCAAAACCACGCTGTTCAACCTGATCACCGGCGTCTTCCATCCGGATGAAGGCAACATCCGCTTCCAGGGCCGGGACATCACGCGCATCACTCCCAATCACGCCGCGCGCCTTGGCATCGGGCGCACCTTCCAGATCGTCAAGCCGCTGCGCAATCTCACCGTGCTGGAGAACGTGATGCTGGGCGCCTTCCTGCATACCGCCAGCCCGTCGAAGGCCGCCGAACAGGCGCGTGCAGTTCTGAAATACCTGCAGATGGAAAAAGTCATGCGCTTCACGGCCAGCGGAATGCCCATCGCCTTGCTCAAGCGGCTGGAGATTGCGCGGGCCTTGGCCACCAGGCCGCGGCTGATCCTGCTTGATGAGGTCGTCTCCGGGCTCTCGACCAGCGAGGCGCTGGAACTTGCGCAGATCCTCAAGAGGCTTCCCGAGTGGGGTGTTGCTGCCGTAGGCGGAGTGGAGCACGTGATGCAGGTAGTGATGAGCATCGCCCATCGCGTGGTGGTGCTCGATCACGGAACCCAGATCGCCGAAGGCAAGCCGCAGGAGGTGGTACGGATGCCGGTGGTCATCGAAGCCTATCTCGGCACCAAGTACAAGGAGCTGGGGCTATGAGCGAGCCGCTCCTGGTGCTGGACGATGTGCAGGCCGCCTACGGCGACTTCCAGGCGCTGTTCAACATCACCCTGCTGGTGAACGCAGGCGAGATCGTGACCCTGGTCGGCGCGAACGGCGCCGGCAAGACCACTACACTGCGCGTCATCTCCGGCCTGCTGCACCCCAAGAAGGGCACCGTTCGCTTTAACGGCCGGGACATTTCCCGCACCCCGCCGCACGAGATCGTGGAAGTGGGCATCAGCCACGTGCCCGAAGGCCGACAGCTTTTTCCATACATGACGGTGGAGGAGAACCTGGCGCTGGGCGGCTACATTGACCGCGCGCGCCCGCGACTCAAAGAATCCATGGAAGAACAGTTTGCGTTTTTCCCGCGCCTGCAAGAGCGGCGCAAGCAGCTCGCGGGGACGCTCTCCGGCGGTGAGCAGCAGATGGTGGCCATCGCCCGCGGTCTGATGAACCAGCCCAAGCTGCTGCTGCTCGATGAGCCCTCGCTCGGCCTCGCGCCCAAGATCGTGGAAGAGGTCTTCGATAAGATCCAGGAAATCGGTAAACGCGGCGTCACCGTGCTCATCGTGGAGCAGAATGTCGTAGACGGCCTGAGCATCTCCGATCGCGGCTATGTGGTTGAGAACGGCGCTGTCGAACTGGGGATCGGCACCTCTGCCCAGGAACTACTGAGCAACGAGCGGCTGCGGTCGGCGTATCTGGGACTCTGATCGCGCCCCGTCCGATATAATCGCGCAGCATCCATGGATTTCGACCAGCTCATAACTTTCGCCGAGGTGGCCAAGCAGGGCAACTTCTCGCGGGCGGGGCAGAAAGTGTTCCGCTCGCAGTCGGCGGTGAGCGCGCAGATCCGCCAGCTTGAGCAGGACTACGGCGAGAAGCTGCTGGACCGCGTCGGCAAATCGGTGAGGCTCACGCCGGCGGGAGAAGTCCTGCTGGAGTATGCTCACCGCCTGCTGGCGCTGCGCGCCGAATCCCAGCGCGCCGTCGCCGACCAGGGCTCGACCCCGCGGGGCGTGCTCGCCATCGGCGCCAACGAGGCCACCTGCCTCTACGTCCTGCCGGACCACTTCGCCGAGTATCAGCGCCTGTACCCCGGAGTGCAGATCAGCATCTACCGCAACTTCAGCCGCAAGATCCTGGAGAAGGTGGAGGACGGCTCGATTGACGTCGGCATCGTGACCCTGCCGGTGCGCTCGCCCAGCCTGAAGGTCCACCCCATTTTTCGCGACCGCCTGGTGCTGGTGACCAGCGTCGATCATCCACTGGCGCGGCGGCGGAGCGTGCGCATCTCCGAGATCGCCGAATACCCGCTCATCTTTCCCCGCACCGGGCACACGCGAGCCATGCTCGACAAGCACTTCCGTCCTTTCCGTGCCAGTCTGCGCGTGGCCATGGAACTGCCCAGCGTAGGAATGATCAAGGGGTTCGTGGCCGCGGGACTGGGTGTCTCGCTGATCAGCGCCAGCTTTGCGCACGATGATGTGGCCAACGGCCAACTGAAGCTGGTGGAGATCGAAGACGCGCACATCCACCGCGAGCTGGGACTCGTCTACCGCAGGGATCGCACCCTGCCGCGCGCTGCCACTGCGTTCATCACTCTCATTCGCCAGCGCGCCGCCGAGACAAAATAGGCAGCGACGGAATAAAGGCGGCAAGCCGCCATTGACGCCCCTCCTTGCCCCGCTTAACATCGGTGGCGCGCCTCCCGGGAGACTTCTGCGCCATATGATCGGCCAGACCATCTCGCATTACCGCGTCCTGCAGCGGCTCGGCGCCGGAGGCATGGGGCAGGTGTTCGAGGCCGAGGACCTCCGCCTGGGACGGCGCGTGGCGCTCAAGTTCCTTCCCGACGATCTCTCGCAAAATCCGCAGGCGCTGGAGCGGTTCGGGCGAGAGGCGCGCGCCGCCTCCGCCCTCAACCATCCCAACATTTGCACCATCTACGACATCGACCAGCACCAGGGCCGCCACTTCATCGCCATGGAGCTGCTCGAGGGCCGCACCCTGAAACAGTTGATCGAGCATCGCCGCCTGGACACGGGAGAGGTCCTCGACCTCGGCATCCAGATCGCCGACGCGCTCGACGCCGCCCATCGCAAGGGCATCGTGCATCGCGACATCAAGCCGGGCAACATCTTCGTCACCGAACGCGGACAGGCGAAGGTGCTGGACTTCGGACTGGCCAAGCTTACCGTGCAGCCGCGGGTGGGTGCGGCGGCTGCCGCGAGCACGGCCGCCACCGTGGCCACGGTTTCTGATGAGCACCTCACCAGTCCCGGCAGCACCGTTGGCACCATTGCCTACATGTCGCCGGAGCAGGCACGGGGCAAGGAGCTTGATGCGCGCACCGATCTGTTCAGCTTCGGGACCGTGCTCTACGAGATGGCTACCGGCGTCCTGCCGTTCCGCGGCGACACTTCGGCGGTGATCTTCGAGGCCATCCTGAACCGCGCCCCCGTTCCCCCGGTGCGGCTGAACCCGGAGGTCCCATCCAAGCTGGAAGAGATCATCAGCAAGGCCCTGGAGAAGGACCGCGATCTGCGCTATCAGAATGCTTCGGACATCCGTGCTGACCTGAAGCGGCTGAAGCGGGACACCGATTCCGGCCGCTCGGCGGCGGTAGAAGTGGCGCCCGCGCCGGTATCGGGAACGATAGCCGCCGCGCCATCTTCGGGTGCAACGCCGGCCGTGACGCGGACACCCTCAGGCCCGGTTCCGGCAGCACCCTCGGGCGCGACGGCGGCGGTTGCGCCGCCCCAGCCGGGGAAGACGCGGACTTACATCGTCGCCGCGGTGGTGGTCCTCGCCGCCCTTGCGCTGGCTGCCTATTTCTACATGCGCCGCCCGCGCGGGCTGACCGAGAAAGACTCCATCCTGCTCACGGATTTCGTGAACACCACCGGCGATCCGGTGTTCGACGGCACTTTGAAGAAAGCTCTCGCGGTGGATCTGGAGCAGTCGCCGTTTCTCAACGTCTTTCCCGAGGCGCGGGTGCGGCAGACGCTCAAATTCATGGGGCGCACGGGCGATGAGCGCATCACCACCGAGATCGGGCGCGAGATCTGCCAGCGCGACGCCATCAAGGCCATGCTGGTAGGCTCCATCGCCAGCCTGGGCAGCCAGTACCTCGTCACGCTGGACGCGGTGAATTGCGCCACAGGGGATACCCTGGCACGGTCCCAGGCGCAAGCCGGGGGCAAGGAACAGGTACTGGGGGCGCTCAGCAGCGCCGCTGGAAAGATGCGAGAGAAGCTGGGAGAGTCGCTGGCCTCCGTCCAGAAGTTCGACAAACCGCTGCCGGAGGCGACCACGTCTTCGCTGGAGGCGCTGAAGGCTTTCACGCTGGGCGATGCCACGCGCAACAAGAGCGACTTCGCTGCGATTCCGTTCTTTCAGCGCGCCATCGAGCTCGACCCGAATTTCGCGCTGGCTTACGCCCGCCTGGGGACGTGCTACGGCAACATCGGACAGTCAGGCCTGCAGGAGGAAAACGAAAAGAAGGCGTTCGAGCTGCGCGATCGCGCCAGCGAACGCGAGCGGCTTTACATCACCGCGCATTACTACATGGATAGCGAGCAACTGGACAAGGGTGTTGCTGCCTATGAACTTTATAAGCAGACGTATCCTCGCGACATCGTCCCTTACAACAATCTGTCGATCGCTTACTTCAATTCAGGCCAGTTCGAAAAAGCCCTGGAGAGCGCGCGACAAGCCGTGCAGCTGAACCCTGAGTCGGTATACGGCTATGCCAACACGGCTGCTGCCTATGCCGCGCTGGGCCGCGTGGATGAAGCCAGGGCTACAATGCAGGCGTCGCTGCAACGCAACTTGGGAGGGCCTTATCCGCACATCTTCCTGGCGAACCTTGCGTGGGCGCAGAATGATCCGGCGGGGGTCGATCGGGAACTATCCGCCGCCCGCGCTACCGGCGCCGAGGGCGAGCTTCTCGCTAATGGTCTGAGAGGCGGCCTTGCGGCATACGCCGGGCGCATGCGGCAGGCGCGGGAGCTGTTCGAGCAGGTCAGGGAGGCCGCGCTGGCCGCGCATCTGCAGGAAAATGCAGCCAATCTCTTAGCTGGGCAGGCGGGATGGGAGGCCGTATACGAGGAGAACCAGCTCGCTGGCGACCACGCCGCGGCTGCCTTTCGGCTCTCACCCACGCGAAATGTCGCCATCAATGCGGCAGTCGTATTGGCCGTGGCGGGGCAGGACCGCAAAGCTCTTGAAATGCTCAGTCCATTCCTCAAACAGAGGCCGGACGACATCCTTCTGCATCAGCGGTGGCTTCCTACGGTTGAAGCGATCGCCGCGCTAAAACATGGCAACGCAGAAAGGGCTGTGGAGCTGCTGAAACCCGCGGCGCCTTATGAGGGTGCGTCGGACAACGTTTACTATGTGCGGGCGACGGCTTATCTGAACAGCCACCGTCCTGCCGAAGCGATCGCTGAATATCAGAAGGCGCTTTCGCTGAGGCTCGCACGCCCGTTTGGCCCTGACGGAGTAATGCTGCTGTCGCAGGTTGGACTGGCCCGCTGCTACGCTGCGCAGGGCGATAAGGCCAAAGCGCGTACTGCCTACCAGGACCTGCTGGCGGTGTGGAAAGATGCCGATCCCGACTTGCCTCTCGTCCAGAAGGCCAAGGCGGAGTACGCCAAGCTGCAGTAGGTCGTCTTTTCTTGGATGACTTGGTCTGGCACCTGGGGGCATTGCCCGAGCGGGAAGACGCTGGGCTCGACCGTTTGGCTCAATGCGACCGCGAATGCAAGATGCTGTAAAGACTGGACATCAACGGCGTACTGGCGGGAGGTGGGGGCTTCGGTTATAATGCAACTGTCTCCTGTCGTCGATTGACCAGCCAACCCACAAAGATTCGCGAGGCAATTATATATGATGGTTGAGGCAGGAAAAGCCGTGGAACCCATCTGGTTTTTTCCTCATAAATTCTGGGCCGCCACTCGCAACATGCCGAAGGAGGAGGCGGACAAGCTGCTGGATAAAGTGATTTCACTGTCGGAAGCTAGGGACTTGGAGGCACTCCGCAAGTACGATTTCGTGTCCCTCGAGAATCCTTATCGCAAGAAGGCGGTCGCCTAGCGACGTGCACCTCGGAAGCTTCGCCCAAAGATGGCGGTCGTATCGTTAGATCGTTAGAAGGAGCCCGCAAAGGGAAGGGGGCCCATTTGTTTCTTCGGCTCGGGCTTCTGTGTATTCTGCTTGGCCGGCTTGGAGTGGGCAAGCAGGAGTTTTGGTAACACACGCTTTTCGGTGCGCAAGCGCCGGGGCCGCTGGGGCGATAGCCGCCCTTCTGATCGCATAGTTGTTCTCCTAGCTTATCCTTTTTATCACCCCAAGAATGGGTGCCGTCAACTGGCGAAAATGTTGCTGTAAGTGATTGGTCTACAAGTCATTACAGCAGAGCACGGCACAAGTGTTCGGGCCTTGTGCAAGTGGCAATTCCAACCGCGCCACGAGCGGTGTTTCCCGGGCACGCGGGTGTGGAATTCACCGCCGAAATCTCCCGAATGAAAATCTCAACATTCACCCTTGGCCGGATCCCGGGCATTAGCTCCCGTGGTTCATGGCCTTCTTAGTCTTTGCTGTTCATTCTGGTGTAACAATCGCTGGCTATGCTGGTTACCAAAGAGGTAATGATGATTCCATACTGCGACACCATCATCCTCTCCGACCTGCACCTCGGTTCCGAGGTGAGCCGCGCTGGCGATGCCTTGCGCCTGCTGAAGCATTCTTGCTTCGAAAGGCTCATCCTGCTGGGAGACATCTTCTGCGATCTGAACTTCGGCCGGCTCAAGCGCGACCACTGGAAGCTGCTTTCCTACATCCGCAAGCTGTCCAATCCCAAGCGCGGCATCGAAGTGGTGTGGGTGGAAGGCAATCATGATCACGGCCTGTCGCTGGTCATGTCGCATCTGGTGGGAATCAAGGTCTACCAGCAGTATGTGTGGGAGTACCGCGGCGTGCGCCACCTGGCGATCCACGGACACCAGTTCGACCGCTTCCTCACGGACAACGCCTTGCTTGGCAGCCTGGCGTCGGCCGCTTTCCTGCTGCTACAAAAGCTGGATTTAGGTCAGCGGCGCCTGTCGAAGCTGGTCGATCGTCTCGACACTCGCTGGCGCCGGCACTCAGCCAAGGTTGCCGCCGGCGCGCTGGCCCACGCCCGCACCCACCACGCGCAGCGGGTTTTCTGCGGTCACACCCACCTGGCGATGCAGGGGGCGGAGGACGGGATTGAGTACTTCAATACCGGATGCTGGATCCAGGCTGCGGCCACCTTCATTACAGTCGATGAGCAAGGAGTGCAAATCCATGAGTATGAGCGAACTGACGATCGTTATCCCGGCGAAGAACGAGGCGATTTTGCTGCCGAGGTTGCTGACTTCCCTGACGCAGCAGGACTACTCGATGATGCCGAGTACGAAGGTGTATGTAGCTGACGCCGGCTCGACCGACGGCACGCCTGACATCGCCCGTTCCTTCGCCGATCGCCTGGCGATCGAGCTCATCCCCGGCGGCCTGCCTGCGGTAGGACGTAACAACGGCGCGCGCCGCGCCGCCACGCCGTACGTCTTGTTCATCGATGCCGACATCCAGCTCGACGATGCCACGCTGCTGCGCCGCGCCGTCGAACTGATGCGGCGCAGGCGGCTCCACTGCGTCACCACCAACATCCATTGTCCGCAGGGGCGGGGCTTCGACCGCGTCCTCTACGCCACCAGCAATCTGGCCCAGCAGCTCTCGCGGCTGTGCCGGCCGTTCTCTACCGGCATGTTCATGCTCTTCGACAGAGCTCGGTTCAACGAGCTGGGAGGCTTCCACGAAGGCGCGCTGTACGCCGAGGATTACCTGCTCAGCAAGCAGGTGGCCCGCCTGCGCTTCGGGATCGTCCGCGGGCACATCATCACCACCAACCGCCGCTTCAAGAACATGGGATACCTAACGGTCGCGCGGCTCTTCCTCACCACCGCGCTCAACACCTGGAA
>Ga0335069_10007155_pt1 | contig 16146 bp, 11 predicted proteins | sample Lox_Sample_11_FD_206714 | JGI IMG/M metagenome (GOLD analysis project Ga0335069, IMG submission 206714) | Soil microbial communities from Loxahatchee National Wildlife Refuge, Florida, United States - Lox_Sample_1.1 | ecosystem: Environmental > Terrestrial > Soil > Wetlands | place: USA... | reverse complement strand
GCGGGCGCGCTCGCGTTAACGTTCGCGGTGCACGGGTCGCTGGACCTGACGCTCGGGCTCGTGCTCGGCGCGGGCGCGGTCGCGGTGCCGTTCGCGCTCCGCGTGCGGCCGGAGCCTGCGCCGCGCGGCCGCGGTCTCGTCGCGCTCGCCGGCATCGTCTTCGGGGCCGCGCTGTGGGGGATCGAGGGCGTCATCCACGGCGACGCGATCTTCCATCTCGGCCGCATCCGCAAGCTGCTCGACTTCGACTCGCTGACGCTGCGCGCCGTCGACGAGTTCAAGGACGGAGGGCTGCACCCGGGATACGCGTTCCCGCTCTGGCACGGCTGGCTCGCGCTCGTGGCGCGGCTCGGGGGCGTCGACCCGACGTCGGTCGTGCTCCACGAGTCGAGCATCCTCGTGCCGATCGCGTTCGTCGTGGCGTTCGAGACCGGGCTCATCGTGTTCGCTTCGGTCTGGCTCGGCCTCGCGACGCTGCTCGCGCAGGCGGCGCTGATCGGGCTCGCCCCCGGGAACGGCGGTTCGTACACGACGCTCGAGCTGCCGGGGACGACGGCGCGGCAGATCCTCGTGCCGGCGACGATCGCGCTCTTCTTCCAGTTCGTCCGCGAGCCGTCGTGGACGCTCGCGCTGACGATCGCCGCCGTCGCCGTGGACCTCGCCTTCGTCCACCCGACGTACGCGATGTTCGTCGCGATTCCGCTCGGCGGGTTCGCGCTCGCACGCCTGCTCGTCACCCGAGCCGACCTGCGGCGCAGCGTCGGAGGGCTCGTGGCCTTCACGGTCCCCGTGCTGCTCGTCTTCGCCTGGCTCGAGCCGATCGTCGCGGAGACGCTCGCCCACAACCCGGGCCCGCTGGAGCAGGCGGCGGAGCTCCGGCACTTCCACTCCGACCTCGTCGTCCACTCGCTCACGAGCTTCCACCTGGCGGCGGCTGTCGTCTCGCGGACGGGCGCGATCGCGGTCGCGGCGCTCGTGCTGACGCCGGTGGCCGCACTGGCGGCGCGGCGGCGCTGGAGCGCCTACGTCCTCGGCGGGATGCTCATCGTGCTCGTGCTCGAGCTGTCGGCGTTCCTCTTCCCGCGCTTCTCCGACCTCGTCTCGCTCTCGCAATCCCGCAGGGCCGCCGGCTTCGTGCCGTTCGCCTTCGCGCTCGCGGGCGGCGCGGCGGTGCTCGCGCGCGCCGCGCGCATGTACCTCCTTCCGGCGGCGCTCGCGGCGGGGATCGCGCTCCAGCTCGCGTTCCCCGGCGACTTCGGGCTGAGCATCACGGGCGGCGGCCCGCCGGCGGTGACGTGGATCGCGCTCCTCGGCAGCGTCGCCGGTCTCGCAGCGATGCCGTTCCTCGCCCGCGGGCGGTTCGGGCGCTTCGAGCTGCCCGGCCCGATCGCGGCCGGCGCCGTAGCGCTGTTCGTTCTCCCCGTTGCCGTCCACGGGCTCGCGCACTGGAGCACGCAGACCACGCGCGACCCGTTCGCGCTCTCGCCGGGACTCGTCCGCTACCTCCGCACCGACGTGCCCAAGGGCTCGATCGTCTTCGCCGACCTGGAGACGAGCTACCGGATCTCCGGGTACGTGCCCGTCTACGTCAGCGTCGGCCCGCAGGCGCACGTCGCGAACACGCGCGCGAACCGGCCGAAGAAGCGGACCGCCGACCTCCGCGAGTTCCTGCGCACGGCGAACCTCGCCATCCCGCGGAGGTACCACGCCGGCTGGCTCGTGCTGCGCACGAACGAGGGGGTCCGCCGGTTCCTGCGGCAGGGCCTGAAGCCCGTCTACCGGGACGACGGCTTCGTCGTCTTCCGCCTCTGACCCGCGCGTACCATCGCCCCGTGCGTCTCCTGCTCGTCACCCTCTACTTCCCGCCGGCCGGCGGCGCGGGCGTCCAGCGGTCGCTGAAGCTCGCGAGCCACCTGCCGGCGCTCGGGATCGAGACGCACGTGCTGGCGCCGGACGACCCGAAGTGGGTGCACGTCGACACGGATCTCCAGCTGCCGACGCAGGCGTGGGTGCACCGTGCGCGCTACGTCGGGCCGAGCGGGCGCCGTATCGCCGACGAGCTGCACGGCCGCTCCGGGATGGACCTCGCGCTGCGGCGCGCGTCGACGCTCGGCCGCCGCGTGCTCGTGCCCGACGAGAACGTCACCTGGAACGCGACGGCGATCCCGAAGGCGATCTCGATCGTGCGGAGCGAGGGGATCGACGCGGTGTTGACGACGTCGCCGCCCGGCTCCGTCCATCTCGTCGGCGCGGCGGTGAAGGCTGCGACCGGCGTCAAGTGGGTCGCCGACCTCCGTGACTCGCTCGTGCTGCACCCGCACCGTGCGGCGGAGGGAGTCGGGGCCGTCGCGAAGCGCAAGACGCGCGCCGCGGTCGCGCGCCTCGTCGCGGCAAAGGCGGACGCGATCGTCACGGCGGCGGAGTCGATCTCCGTCGAGACGCGCGGGCTCGAGCCGCGCGGTCGCGTCGTGACGATCGCGAACGGCTGCGACTTCGACGACTTCGCCGGACTCGAGTACGTGCGCGGCGAGCGCTTCCGGCTCACGCACACGGGCTCGTTCTTCGGCCAGCGCGACCCGAAGCCGTTCCTCCGGGCGCTCGCCGAGTCCGGGCTCGACGACGTGACCGTGCGCTTCGTCGGCGACTTCCGGCCCGGCGACCGCGAGTTCATGGAGAGCCTCGGCCTCGCCGACCGGGTCGAGCTCGTCGACTACGTGCCGCGCCGGCAGTCCCTCGCCCTCCAGCGGGACTCCGACGCGCTGCTGCTGCTGATCCCGGAGGCGGGCGGCCGCGGGCGCGGCGTCCTCTCCGGCAAGGTGTTCGAGTACCTCGCGGCCGAGCGGCCGATCCTCGCCGCGGTGCCGCCGGACGGCGCGGCGGCGCAGCTTATCCGCGACACCGGCGCGGGCGTCGTCGCCGCCCCGGACGACGTCGCGGCGCTGCGCGACGCCCTCCTCGACCTGCACGGACGCTGGCGCGACGGGAAGCTCGAGGGGACACCGCTGTCGCCGGAGTGGCGCGACCGGCTCTCCCGCGGCCGCCGCGTCGAGGAGCTCGCCGACCTGCTGCGGAGTCTGGAGTGACCTCGGTCGCCGTCGCCGCTCCGCGCGTGGTCAGCCGTACGCGCGCCGCCGACGTCTTCTTCCTCGCGACGTTCTTCTGCGTCACCTTCGAGAAGGTGCACTGGAACATCGCGGGCTCGGTCGGGATCGCCGACATTCTGACGATCCTGTTCCTCGTCTCGTTCGCGCTGACGAGCCGCGGGCCGACGCCGCGCACGACGGGCATCGTCCTCGGGTTCCTGCTCGCGTTCCTCGTCGTCTACCTGCTCGGCTTCTTCGACCTCGAGACGAAGCAGGGGCTGTCGCAGTTCGAGAAGGGGATGGTGAAGTTCGGGCTGCACTTCCTGTTCCTCGCCGCGGCGGTCGCGTACCTCGTCCGGCGCGGCGAGCGCTTCTTCTGGCGCGCGCTCGGCTGGTTCACGGCGGGGATGGTCGCGAACGCGGTGTACGGCGTGCTCCAGCTGCTCGCGGCGCGCGCCGGCCACAACCTCGACCACACCGTGCTCTCGCCGCTGACCGGCGGCGCGAGCTCGATCAACATCTACGGCGCCGTGAACGGGCAGAGCGTGTACCGGCCGAACGCGCTCACCGGCGACCCGAACCACCTCGCGATCATGCTCGTCGTCCCGCTGCTCGCGCTCACGCCGGTCTACCTGCGGCTCGAGCGCGGGCACCGGCTGAAATGGCCGCTTGCGATCGTGCTCGCGTTCCTGCTCCTCGTCGAGTTCGCGACGCTCTCCCGCTCCGGCCTGCTCGGGCTCGGCGTCGGGCTGCTCGTGCTCGCGCTGCCGTACCGCCGTCTCGCCTGGACGCGGGCGCTCCTGATCCCGCTCGCCGCCGTCGGCGTCGTGCTCCTCTACGAGGTCTACTCCCGCTGGCACTACTTCTCGGTCGTCCTGCGCTCGCGCGTCGAGACCGGCGGCAAGTCGAGCTCGGCCCACTTCGCCGTCTACGACTTCGTCCCGCAGATCATCCACTCGCACCCGCTGCTCGGGCTCGGGCTGAACAACTTCTCCGTCTACTACGAGTTCGTCACCGGGAAGACGAACTGGGGGCCGCATTCGTTCTACGTCGCGCTGATCGTCGAGACGGGGCTGATCGGCTTCGTCCTCTTCCTCGTGTTCCTGCGCTACCTGTTCGTGCGGTTGCGCGCGGCGCGGAGGCTCGGGAAGCTGCTCGACGCGGCGCGCGACCCGATGGGCCGGCGCGTGCGCCCGCTCGCGTGGGGATTCACCGCCGCGCTCGCCGGGACGATGGCGGCGAACCTCTTCTACCTGACGATGCAGTTCTATTACTTCTACGGGTTCGCGGCGCTCGTGCTGGCACTGCCGCTCGTGTTTCACCGGAGGCTTGCCTGAAGGTCGTCGTCCTGACGACGTCGTATCCGCGCGGGCCCGAGGATCCCGCGGGGCGGTTCGTCGCGGACGCGGTCGAGCGCGTGCGGGAGCTGGGAGTCGGGGTCGACGTCGTCTCGCCCGCGTCGTTCCGCCACTACGGGATCGCGTACGGGCACGGCATCGTCGGCAACCTGCGTGCGCGGCCGTGGCGCGCGCTGCTCGTGCCGGCGTTCCTTCGCTCGTTCCGCCGCGCCGCGGCGCGGGCGGCGGCCGACGCGGATCTCGTCCACGCGCACTGGCTCGCCGCGGGCGTCGTCGCGACGACGCTCGGGAAGCCGTACGTCGTCCAGGTGTGGGGCACCGACGTCGAGCTGGCGCGGCGGGTTCCGTGGCTTGCGCGTCCGGTGCTCGAGCGCGCACGGGTGGTGCTCGCGGCGTCGACCGCGCTCGCCGAGGAGGCGCGCCGGCTCGGCGCCGCGACGGTGCGCGTCGTGCCGAGCGGTGTCGCGATCCCGGACTCCGTCGGCGCGCCCGAGGAGCCGCCGCACGCGCTCTACGTCGGCCGTCTGTCGGCCGAGAAGGGCGTGCTCGAGCTGACCGAGGCGTGCGCGGGCCTCCCGTTCGTCGTCGTCGGCGACGGCCCGCTGCGCGCGCGCATCCCGGACGCGGTCGGCTTCGTGCCGCCGGGCGAGCTCGGGCCGTGGTACGAGGCGGCGGCGGTCGTCGTCGCGCCGTCGCGGCGCGAGGGCTACGGCGTCGTCCCGCGCGAGGCGATGGCATGGGGCCGGCCCGTCGTCGCCACGGCCGTCGGCGGGCTCGTCGACGCGGTCGAGGACGGCGTCACCGGGCTGCTCGTCCCGCCGGGGGACACGGCCGCGCTCCGCGCGGCGGTCGAGCGGCTGCTCGGCGACGCGGAGCTGCGGGGCCGGCTCGGCGCCGCCGCCCGCGAGAAGGCGCAGCGCGAGCTGTCGCTCGACGCCGCGGCGGAGCGGCTCCGGGCCGTGTACGAGGAGGCGCTCGCGGCGTGAGGCCCGGTCTCTATCTCCACGCGCTCCGCGCCGCGCGGTGGCGGCAGCTGCGGGCGCGGGCGGTGCGCCCGCTCGCACGGCGGCGGTTCCCCGGCGGCGAGCCGCCGCGCGAGGCCGCTCCGGTTCCCGCTGCGGAGGAGCTGTGGCGCTCGCCGGCGTTCGAGCCGGGGCCGGCGCCCGACCCGGCGACGCGGCTCGGCGCCTTCCACGCGCAGTACGGGGAGGACGTGCTGGCTGCGGCGCGCGCCGGCGACGCCGCCGCGGCGCGGGCGCTCGTCGAACGCTGGATCGACGAGCATCCTCCGCGCAGCGACGACGCCTGGCACCCGTACCCGCTGTCGACGCGCGTGGGGAGCTGGATCGCGGCGCTCACCCTCGTCCCCGAGCTCGCGTCGCCGAGGCTCTCGGAGAGCCTCTGGCGGCAGCTGCGCCGGCTCGAGGCGAACGTCGAGGACGACGTCCTCGGCAACCACGTGATCCGGAACGCCCGGGCGCTCGTGCTCGGCGGGGCGGCCTTCGACGCGCCGTGGCTGACGCGGCGCGGCATCGACCTCCTGCGCCGCGAGCTGCCCGAGCAGGTGCTCGCGGACGGCGGCCACTACGAGCGGAGCCCGGTCTACCACCTCGTCGTCCTGCGCGACCTGCTCGAGGTGCAGGCGGTGTCCCCGTACTCGTGGATCGGGGACGCGATCGAGCGCATGCGCGTGTTCGCGGCGACGCTGACGCGGCCGGACGGCGAGCCCGCGCTCTTCAACGACGGCGGCCTCGAGCAGGTGCCGCGGCTCGAGCTGCCGGAGCCGGAGGAGGGGCTCGTCGTCTTCGAGCACTCCGGCTTCGGCATCGCCCGCGAGGGGCCGCTCTGGCTCGCCTTTCGCTGCGGCCCGTTCGCGCCGGAGTTCCTGCCGGCGCACGCGCACGCGGACGCGCTCTCGCTGCAGCTCTGGTGGGACGGCCGCCCGGTGCTCGCCGACGCGGGCACGTACACGTACGAGCCGGGGCCGGAACGGAACTGGTTCCGCGGCACCGCCGCGCACTCGACGCTGAAGGTGGACGGGCGCGACCAGTTCCGGCTCTGGGGCGCATTCCGCTCCGGGCGGCTGCCGGAGGTGAAGCTCCGCTTCGCGCGCGAGGGCGTGCTCGAGGCGAGCGTGCGCCTGAGGCGCCGCGTCCGGCACGTGCGCCGTCTCGAGTGGAGCGGCGACGAGGTCCTCGTCCGCGACCTCGTCGACGGGCTGGGCAGGCACCGAATCGAGAGCCGCCTGCTGTGGGCGCCGGGAGCCGACGAGCGCGTCGAGCTCGCCGTCTACGGCCCGGGCGAGCGCCGGGAGGAGCCCGCGTGGGTCTCGGAGCGCTTCGGCGAGCGGCTCGAGACGCGCGCGACGACGGTGCGCGCGAAGGTCAAGCTCCCTGCCGAGCTGGGGTTCCGCATCCGCTGCCTAGAATGACCGACCGGATGGAGCTCGATCGGGACAAGCTCGTCGTCGTCACGGGCGCAGGCGGATTCATCGGCGGCCACCTCGTCGGCGAGCTGCGCCGGCGCGGGTTCGCGCGCGTGCGGGCGGTCGACATCAAGCCGGCCGACCGCTGGTACCAGAACCATGCCCGTGCCGCGCGGCGGCCGCGGGCGCCGCGACGGTCGTGAACCTCGCGTGCGACATGGGCGGCATGGGCTTCATCGAGACGCACAAGGCCGACTGCATGGTCTCGGTCCTCATCAACACGCACATGCTCGTCGCCGCGCGCGACGCCGGCGTCGAGCGGTACCTCTTCGGCTCGTCCGCGTGCGTCTACGCCGCCGACAAGCAGACCGACACCGACGTGACGGCGCTGAAGGAGGCCGACGCGTATCCCGCGATGCCGGAGGACGGCTACGGCTGGGAGAAGCTCTTCGGCGAGCGGATGTGCCGGCACTTCATGGAGGACTACGGCCTCTCGGTGCGCGTGCCGCGCTTCCACAACGTCTACGGCCCGCACGGCACGTACGACGGCGGGCGGGAGAAGGCGCCGGCGGCGATCTGCCGGAAGGTGATCCAGGCCCAGCTCGACGGCACGAACGCGATCGAGATCTGGGGCGACGGGAAGCAGACGCGCAGCTTCACGTACATCGACGACACGATCGACGGCATCTTCCGGCTGCTCGAGAGCGACGTGACCGAACCGATCAACATCGGCTCGTCGCAGCTCGTGACGATCAACGAGCTGGTCGACATCGTCGAGGGCATCGCCGGCGTGAAGCTCGAGCGGCGCTACAAGCTCGACGCGCCGCAGGGCGTCCGCGGCCGCAACAGCGACAACACGCTCATCCGCGAGAAGCTCGGCTGGGAGCCGTCGACGACGCTCGAAACGGGCCTCGCCGCGACGTACGCGTGGATCCACGAGCAGCTGACGAGCGGCGCCCGCGACGAGGCGGCGCTCGCGGTTCAGGGGGTCTGATGTGCGGCATCGCCGGCTACCTCGGGGTCGAGCAGCCAGGCCTCGGCGCCTCGATGGCGGGGCTCCTCCGCCACCGCGGTCCGGATGAGGCCGGCGAGGTCGTCCTCCATGCGCACGACGGGAGCGTGTGCGCTCTCGCACATCAGCGCCTCTCGATCATCGACATCCCCGGAGGTCACCAGCCGCAGACGAGCGAGGACGGCACCGTCCACGTCGTCTTCAACGGCGAGATCTACAACTTCCGCGAGCTGCGCGCGCAGCTCGAGGGCCGCGGCCACCGCTTCGCGACGCGCAGCGACACCGAGGTGATCGTCCACCTTTACGAGGAGCACGGCGACGATTGCGTGCAGCACCTCCGCGGCATGTTTGCCTTCGCGCTCTGGGACGCGAAGCGCGACCGGCTGCTGCTCGCGCGCGACCGGCTCGGCGTCAAACCGCTGTACTACGCGATCCCCGAGGGCGGCAGGACTCAGCTCGCATTCGCGAGTGAGCTGAAGTCGCTCCTGATGGTGCCCGGCGTCTCGCGCGAGCTCGATCTCGAGAGCCTCGCCTCGTATCTCGCGTACCTGTACGTCCCGCACCCGCGGACGGCGGTGCGCGGCGCGAGGCGGCTCCCGCCGGCGCACGTGCTCGTCGCCGAGGCGGGATCGGTCGAGATCCGGCGCTACTGGTCGCTGGAGCGGACGGACGCGGCGGAGCCGGACCCCGAGCGGCTCTGGGATCTGCTCGGCGAGGCCGTCGGGATGCGGCTCGTGGCCGACGTCCCGGTCGGCGCGTTCCTCTCCGGCGGGATCGACTCGAGCGCAATCGTCGCCGAGATGGCGGCGCGGGACTCCGCGCCGCGGACGTTCACCGTCGTCTTCCCACGCGAGGAGGAGCGGCTCTACGACGAGCGCGACGACGCGCGGGCCGTTGCGTCGAGCTTTTCGACGCGACATTACGAACTCGAGGCGCGGGCCGACGCGCGCGAGCTGCTGCCGGAGATCGTCCGGCACTTCGACGAGCCGTTCGGCAACCCGACAGCGCTGCTCGCCCACGAGTTGTCGCGGCTCACTCGCCAGCACGTGAAGGTCGCGCTCGCCGGTGACGGCGCGGACGAGCTCTTCGCCGGCTACCCGCGCTTCCGCGGCCTCGCGGCAGCGTCCTGGTACCGACATGTACCGGGGCCTGTGCGCGCGCTCGCGGCGGCGGGCGCCCGTGCGCTGCCGGAGTCGACGCGAGGCCGGCACGGACTGCGCCGTGCGCGCGAGTTCGCGCTCGCGCCGCTCGAGAGCCTCGAGCAGGCGTACCTCTCGTGGATCACGTACTTCGGGCCGGAGTGGCGCGGCCGGCTGCTTCGCCCTGAGGTACAGGAGCGGCTGCGCGAGTCCCCTCCGCCGGAGCGCTTCATCGAGGAGCTGTTCGAACGCGCGCCGCGCGACGATCTCGTCAACCGCCTGAGCTTCGTCGAGCTGCAGTCGTTCCTGCCCTGCAACGTCCTCGAGTACGGCGACCGGATGAGCATGGCGCACGGTCTCGAGGTGCGCGCCCCGTACACGGATCACAAGCTCGTCGAGCACGTGTTCTCGCTGCCGGGAGGCGCGAAGCTCGAGCGGGGGAAGTCGAAGGCGATCCTGCGTTCCGCGGCCGCTCGACGCCTGCCCGAGCGCGCGCTCTCGAAGCCGAAGGTCGGGTTCAACCCGCCGATGGGACTATGGCTCAACCGGGAGCTGGCGCCGCTCGTCGACTCGCACCTGTCGCGGGAGCAGGTGGAGGGCCGGGGACTCTTCGAGCCGGCGGCGGTCGAGCGGCTCGTCGCGGACCTGCGGGGCGGCCGCCGCGACGTCTCGCTCCACGTGTGGTCGCTCGTCGTGCTCGAGCAGTGGCAGCGCGAATACGGCGGCGTCGCGTGAAGCAGGTGCTGCAAGACATCCGCTCGGGCGAGATCGCCGTCCACGACCTGCCCGAGCCGTCGCCTGCGTCGGGGTATGTGCTCGTCGCCGTGCGCCACTCGCTCATCTCCGCGGGCACGGAGCGCGCGATGGCCGATCTCGGCGCGAAGTCGCTTCTACAGAAGGCGCGCGCGCGGCCGGATCTCGTGCGGAAGACGCTCACCTCGGCGCGCCGCGACGGGATCAGCGCGACCACCGCCAAGGTGCGCGGCCGGCTCGACCAGTACACCGCGTTCGGCTACAGCTGCGCTGGCGAGGTGCTTGACACCGGCGGAGACCCGCGGCTCGCGGTCGGCATGCCCGTCGCGTGCGTGGGGCAGGGATACGCGAGCCACGCGGAGGTCGTGTCCGTACCGTCAAGCCTCGTCGTCCCGCTGCGCGAGGGCGTGACCACAGCCGACGCGGCCTTCGCTGCGCCGGGGGCGATCGCGCTCCACGCGATGCGGCTCGCCGGCGTCGAGCCGGGATCCGTCGCTGCGGTTGTCGGCCTCGGCCTGATCGGACAGCTCGCGGGTCGGCTGCTACGCGCGTCCGGGTGCCGCGCGGTCGGCACCGACCCCCGCCCGGACCGGTGCACGCTCTTCGGCGAGGCAGCCGACGGGCACGGGATCGGCGAGCTCGTCTCGCGTGCGAGCCGGGGCCGCGGCGCCGACGCCGTGCTCGTGTGCGCGGCGACGTCCTCGAGCGGCCCGGTGGAGGCGGCGACGGAGCTGGCGCGCGACCGGGCGACGATCGCGGTCGTCGGCGACGTCGGCCTCGAGCTCGACCGGCGCGTCTTCTACGAGAAGGAGCTGACGCTCGTCGTCGCGCGGTCGTACGGCCCCGGGCGCTACGACCTCGACTACGAGGAGCGTGGACTCGACTATCCGGTCGGCCACGTACGCTGGACCGAGGCGCGCAACGTCGAGGCGGTGCTCGACCTGCTCACCGCCGGCTCGCTCCGCGTCGACGATCTCGTCACGCACCGCTTCGCGATCGATGACGGCGCGCGGGCGTACGCGACGCTCGACGACCCAGACGCTCTCGGCGTGCTGCTCGAATACGAGCCGCCGCCGGAGGTGCGGCGCCGCAGCGTCCGCATCGGCGCGCCGGCCGCGCGGGCTGGATCCTTGCGGATCGGCCTGGTCGGCGCGGGCTCGTTCGCGCGTGGGACGCTGCTCCCCGCTCTCGCCGACCTCGACGACGTCGAGCTCGCAGCCGTCTGCTCCCGCACGGGCGCGAGCGCGAAGTCGGTCGCCGACCGCTACGGGGTGCCGTTCGCGACGACGGACTGGCACGAGCTCGTCGCGTTGCCCGACATCGACGCGGTCGTCGTCGCGACTCCGCATCGCGAGCATGCGCCCATCGCGGCCGCGGTACTACGCGCGGACAAGGCCGTCTTCGTCGAGAAGCCGCTCGCCGTCGACCGCGCGGGGCTCGAGGAGGTCCGGGACGCGGCGGCCGGCGGCGCAGTGCTCCTCGTCGGGCACAACCGCCGCTTCGCACCGCTCGCGCAACAGTTGCGGGAGCACGTGCGTCAGCCTGTGCTGATCCAGATCCGCGTCGCGGCGGGCCGGCTCGAGTCGGGACACTGGCTCGAAGACCCGGAGCAGGGCGGTCGGATCCTCGGCGAGATCTCGCATTTCGTCGACCTGGCGTCGTTCCTCGCCGGCGAGCCCCCAACGGCGGTCGGCGGCTCGGTCGCTTCCGGCTCGCTGCTCGCGCTCCTTCGCTACGCGAACGGCTCTGCGGCCTCGATCGCCTACGCCACCGGCGAGTCGGGGCAGCTCGAGAAGGAGCGCGTGGAGGTGTTCGGGCCCTCCGCTGCTGGCGTCCTCGCCGACTTTGAGACACTCGAGCTGTTCGGCGGCACGAGCGGAAGGACGAAGAGCCGCCGGGACAAGGGGCATCGCGCGCAGCTGCGCGCTTTCGTCGACGCCGCCCTCCGGCGTGCGGACCCGCCCGTGCCGCTGGAGGAGCAGCTGCTCGTCGCGGAAGCGTCGCTGGCGTTGATCGAAGCGGCGGAGACCGGTCTCTCGGTCGTGGTTCCGGCGGCTCGCTCAGCCGGCCCGACGTGAAGATCCTCGTCGTCGACACTTGCTACCCGGCTTTTCTTACGAGCCACTACGCGCAGCACCCCGGCCTCGACGAGGCGCCGTACACCCGGCAGTGGCGTGCGTTGATGGGCACGTACTTCGGCACCGCGGACTCCTACTCCCACTACCTCGCCGTCATCGGACACGAGGCACACGAAGTGGTGGTGAACGCCGAGCCGCTCCAGACTGCCTGGGCGGCAGAGCACAGCGTCAGGCGTCCGCTCCTCGCGAGGGTCCGCCGGCGGGCGGGACCGGAGCTGGTCGTCGCCCAGGCCGAGTGGTACGAGCCGGACGTCGTCTACGTGCAGAACCTCGGCTTCCTGAGCCCGGATACGCTCGCGGCACTCCGTGCCCGGAGCCGTCTCCTCGTCGGACAGATCGCCTCGGAGCCGCCTGGTCGTGAGCACCTCGAGCGGTTCGATTTGATTCTCACCTCGTTTCCGCACTTCGTGCAGCGTTTCCGCGATCTCGGAATCGCCTCGGAGTACTTCCGCATCGGCTTCGATCCGCGTGTGCTCCAACGACTTGGGCCGACCGAGCGGCGGTACGGCGCGGTCTTCGTCGGCGCGCTCGGCCGACTGCAGCATGCGCGCGGCAACGACCTGCTCGAGCGCGCGGCCGGGCGGGCGGCGATCGAGTTCTGGGGCTACGCCGCCGGGGAGCGACCACCAGACTCGCCGATTATGCGCAACTATCACGGCGAGGCATGGGGGATCGACATGTTCCGCGTGCTTGCCGAGTCGCGGATCGCCGTCAACCGGCACATCGACGTGGCGGAGGGCTACGCGAACAACATGCGGCTCTACGAGGCCACCGGCGTCGGTGCCCTGCTGCTGACGGATGCGAAGCGAAACCTCGGAGAACTGTTCGCGGACGGCGAGGTGGTCGCCTACCGCGACGAGGACGAGCTCGTCGATGCCATCGACTACTACCTGGTGCACGAGGACGAACGGCGGGCGATCGCCGAGGCGGGCCAGCGGCGCACGCTCACCGACCACACCTACGCGGTCCGGATGCAGGAGCTTGCCGGGATTCTCGGCCGCTACCTCTCCTGAGCCGGGAGGGACATGAGTATCCTCGGCCAGATGCGGAACGAGTTCTGCACGCTGTTCGACAGCAACTATCTGCCCCGCGGTCTCGTGCTCTACCGCTCGCTGGCGGAGCACTGCCCGGACTTCCGACTCCGCGCCTTCTGCATGGACGATCGGACGAAGGCGATCCTCGACCGGCTGGAGCTGCCCAACCTCATTCCCATCGCCCTCGAGGAGCTCGAGGCGCACGATCGCGAGCTGGCCGAGGTCAAGCCGACGCGAACCCAGGTCGAGTACTGCTGGACGGCGACACCCGCGGTGTGCGCGTACGCCCTCGACCGCGAGCCGGACCTCAACGCGATCACCTATGTCGACGCCGACCTGATGTTCTTCCGCGACCCCGAGCCCGTCTGGCGCGAGCTCGGGGACGACTCGGTGCTGATCGTGCCGCACCGGTACGCCCCGCATCTCCGCGAGTACGAGGAGACGAGCGGCATCTACAACGTCCAGTTCATGACGTTCCGGCGTGACGAGCGCGGCCTCGATGCGCTGCATTGGTGGCGCGATCGCTGCATCGAGTGGTGCTACTACCGCGTCGAGGACGGCAAGCTCGGCGACCAGAAGTACCTCGACGACTGGCCGGAGCGCTTCGACGGCGTCCATGTCCTCCGGAATCCGGGCGCTGGGCTCGCACCGTGGAACGTCGAGAACTACGAGCTGGCGCGGCGCAACGGCGCTGTGCTCGTGGACGAGACCGAGCTCGTCTTCTACCACTACCACTCGCTTCGCCTCTATCGCGGGATCACGCTGTACCGCGCGCTCGGTTTCCTGTCGCGGGACTACCGCTACACCCGCGGGCCGGAGCCCTTCGTCTGGACGACCAACTACCCGGTGTCACCTGCCGAGCGCGAGCTGATCTGGGACCCGTACCTGCATGTGCTCGGGCGCGCCATGCACGACGTGCGCGCCGTCGAGCCGGGCTTCGCCGACGGATTCGTCGAGGTCGACGGCCGAGCGCTCGCGCGTGAGGCGACGGGCCGGGTCGGGCGGGCCTGGATCCGGCGGGGATACGGCGCCGCGGCGCGTCTGCGGCCGGGGCGCAGGAACCATGCCGACAGCTGGAAGAGCGACGACGTCGCGCGACAGATGCGCGAGCTTGCACGAGCCCAGCTCGAGGATCCGACCGTCGTTCCCCCGTACCGGGCGTTTCTCGATGCTGTGGACTATGCCCTCGCCGAGTTGCCGCTGCCCGTGCCCGCGCGGTTTCTCGACTTCGGCTGTGGCGTCGGCCACTACAGCGAGCTGATCGCGCGTCGGTACCCGGGGCGCTTCCGCTACGTGGGTTGCGACTTTTCGCCGGCGATGGTCGAGGCGGCCCGCGCGGAGTGGCCGGGCCGGGAATTCGTCGTCAACGACCTCTTCGCGAACACGCTCGACCTCGGCGAGTTCGATCTCGTTCTGGCGGGCGCGCTCATCGACATCACCGAGGACTACGAGCGCGCGCTCGACGTCCTGCTGGGATCCGCCGCGCGCTTCGTCCTGCTGCACCGGCAGCAGCTCACGGCGGGACCGTCGCACGTCGAGGTCGTGCCCGGCTACGCCGGGCAGACGACGTATCGGTCGTACCTGAACCGTGGCGATCTCGAGCGGATCGCGAAGGCGCACGGACGCGCCGTCCTCAACGAGTTCCACGTCGACGAGGACATCTACACCTTCATGTTCGGCGAGGCGAAGTCGTGACCACGCCCGAGCTCGCCGCGCAGTTCGAGGGCAAGCGCGTTCTCGTGACCGGCGGTCTCGGATTCATCGGCTCGAGTCTGGCCCGAGAGCTCGTCGCGGGCGGTGCCGACGTGCTGCTCGTCGACTCGATGATCCCCGAATACGGGGCGAATGTGGCGAACATCGCCGACATCGAGGATCGCGTCACCGTGAACATCGCCGACGTGCGCGACGTACACAGCCTGCCGTATCTCGTCCGTGGTCGCGACGTGATCTTCAACCTCGCCGGGCAGACGAGCCACCTCGACTCGATGGCGGACCCGTACACGGATCTGGACATCAATTGCCGCGCACAGCTCTCCATCCTCGAGGCATGCCGTGCGGTCAATCCGAACGCGCGAGTGGTTTTCGCGAGCACCCGACAGATCTACGGCCGTCCCGACTACCTGCCCGTCGACGAGGCGCATCCCGTCCGCCCCGTCGACGTGAACGGCATCAACAAGACCGCCGGCGAGTGGTATCACCTCCTGTACGGGCAGATCTACGGGATACCGGTCTGTGTGCTGAGACTGACCAACACGTACGGGCCGCGCATGCGCGTGCGGGATGCCCGGCAGACGTTCCTCGGCTACTGGCTTCGCCAGATCATCCTGGGCGAGGAGCTGCTCGTGTTCGGCGACGGCGGGCAGCGCCGCGACTTCAACTACGTCGACGACGCCGTGCGGGCGCTCCTTCTCGCCGCCGTCCGGGACGAGGCCGTGGGCCAGGTCTACAACCTCGGCGACGACGAGGTCATGTCGCTGCTCGAGTTGGCCAAGCTGCTGGTGAGACTGAACGGCTCCGGCTCCTACCGAGTCGTCCCGTTTCCCGACGAGCGAAAGGCAATCGACATCGGGGACTACTTCAGCGACTTCACGAAAATCCGCTCCGAGCTCGGCTGGGAACCTGCGGTGCCCCTGCAGGACGGTCTCGCGCGCTCGATCGAGTTCTATCGCGAGCACGGCCAGGCCTATTGGGGATGACGCGCGTCTCGTTCCTCGATCTCTCGCGTCACGTTGCTGCCATGCGCGAAGAGCTCGACGCCGCAATTGCCGAGGTGCTCGGCTCCGGGCGCTTCGTCGGCGGCGAGCCCGTTGAGCGATTCGAGCAGGAGTTCGCACGTTACTGCGGTGCCGCACATGCGGTCGGCGTTGCTTCGGGAACCGATGCGATCACGCTTGCGCTCCAGGCGGTCGGTGTCGGGCGTGGCGACGAGGTGATCACCGTCGCCAATACGTGCGTGCCAACCGTCGCCGGAATCGAGAGGAGTGGGGCCGTCCCGGTCATTGTTGACCCGTCGTCCGAGACGATGACGATGGATGCCGCGCACGTCGAGGAGGCGCTCGGACCGAAGACCCGGGCGCTCGTGCCCGTACACCTCTACGGGAGGTGTGTCGACATGGATCCGATCCTGGAGCTCGCTCGTCGGCACGATCTGAAGATCGTCGAGGATTGCGCGCAGGCGCACGGCGCCACCTTGGGCGGTCGACC
>Ga0335069_10007154_pt1 | contig 16146 bp, 16 predicted proteins | sample Lox_Sample_11_FD_206714 | JGI IMG/M metagenome (GOLD analysis project Ga0335069, IMG submission 206714) | Soil microbial communities from Loxahatchee National Wildlife Refuge, Florida, United States - Lox_Sample_1.1 | ecosystem: Environmental > Terrestrial > Soil > Wetlands | place: USA... | reverse complement strand
AAGACAGGATGCTGATGATACATCGGATCTGAAACGGCTGGGAGAGCTGGCTGCATACCTTGATACGCATCCGGCAGTGGCTGTGGTAGGCACCTACGCGGCACTCGTGGACGATCAAGGGAAGTTTTGGGGCGAGCTGCGACATCCCTTGAACCCTGAGAAACTGGATTGGCTCAAAGGGCCATGCGTGGTTCATCCGTCTGTAATGATGCGAAAGAAAGCCATCATTGAAGCCGGAAAATATGACGAGCATGCTATCAGACTTGAAGATTACGAACTCTGGCTCAGGCTCGTGGGCGGCGGCCACAAAATAGTAAACATTCCAGAGGACCTGTACAATCTCCACTGGGATCGGTCCGATTATTCCAGAAGACGATTCAAGTACCGCTTCGGGGAAATGCGTCTCGTCCTTCGGGCCCTGAACTCGCTTAACGCGCCGCCTTCCTGCTATGGCTATCTTCTAAAACCCTTGTTTGCAGGATTGTTGCCAAAGAGGCTTCTGTTTCAGCACCATGTCCGCAAATTTGGACATCGATAGCCAGGTTCCTCTCTGCCAACACGCACGGTCCCGCATGTCTGATACACCTTTGAGAAGAAACGGATTGTGAATAAGGATGGCCGTCCACCGTAAAGTCCTTCTCGTTTCAAACACCTCCTTCTTCCTTCACAACTTCCTCTTTGGCCTGATGAAGGAGCTCAAGAAAGAGAATTTGGATGTGGTTGCGGCAGCACCCCTTGACGTCTTCAGCGAAAGATTGAGAGAACAGGGGATCCCTCTAATTCCTGTCGCGCGGCTCAACCGAAAGGGTTCGAATCCACTGGAAGACTTTCTGCTTATGATGGAACTGCACAGAATGTATCAGAGAGAGCGACCGGATCTCGTCCTCCATTTTACGATAAAACTGAATGTCTACGGTTCAATCGCAGCGAGGCTTGCCGGTACTAACTCGATCTGCACGGTCACAGGGCTCGGCTGGCTTTTTACGGACAAAGGACTGAAGGCCAGACTTGGCAGTCTGGGTTATAAAGCACTCTATAAGATTGCATTCTCTTTTTCGAGACACGTGGTCTTCCTCAACAAGGACGACAGAGCTTTTTTTCTGAAGAACAGACTGGTTAAGAATGGTGACTCTTCGGTGATCCCGGGTTCCGGGGTAAATACTGAAATCTTCCACCCGGGCTTCTGCGAAAAAAGCACCAATAGCACCGTTCTCCCGGCTGATGCGCCTTCTTCTGTTGCTTCATTTCTGCTAATCGGAAGAATGCTCTCGGATAAAGGCGTGCGGGAGTTTGTAGAAGCTGCCTCTATAGTGAAGAGGAGCCAACCAGACGCGCAATTCTTTCTGCTTGGCCCGATGGACAAAGAAAACCGCTCTGCTATTCCGGAAGAGGTCATTGCCGATTGGCAGCATCAGGGGCTCGTTCGCTACCTTGGCAGAACGGACGATGTGCGCCCTTTCATCTGCGGAAGCAATGTGGTGGTGCTTCCCTCGTACAGGGAAGGGGTACCCAGTTCACTTCTTGAGGCAATGGCCATGGGTAAACCGGTGATCACCACGGATGCACCAGGCTGTCGGGAGGTCGTTGAGGACGGCAGGAACGGGTACCTGGCCCCTGTGAGGGATGCAGCCCGCCTGGCAGATTGCATGCTTCGCTTCGTAGAGCTTCCGGACGTCGAAAGACAAAGAATGGGAAACTATGCAAGGGCAAAGGTCCTTCGTGAATTCGACGAGAAGATTGTCACCGAGGCCTACCTGCAGCTTGTAAAAAACGCATTGCGCGGATAAGACCGCTTTTTATGTCCCTTAAGCGACTGTTCGATATATCTCTCTCCTCGCTGGGATTGATTGTCTCTCTACCCCTCTGGTTGATAATCCCGTTGGCCATCAAGTCTGAAGATGGCGGACCGATCTTTTATTTCCAGGATCGTACGGGGAAGGGTGGGCGCATATTCAAGCTTCTTAAGTTTCGCTCCATGATCGTGGACGCGGAAAAGGAGACTGGAGCAATACAGGCGACCGCTGACGATCCAAGAGTTCTGAAGATAGGCCGACTCCTGCGAGCCACTGCCATGGATGAACTGCCCCAGCTTGTCAACATCCTGAAGGGTGATATGAGCTTCGTAGGACCGCGCGCCCTGAGACCCCACGAACAGGAGGTCTTCGGAAGGAAAGACGTACTGGCCATCGATCAGATCCCCGGGCATGATCGGCGATTGACCGTGACCCCCGGTCTGACCGGCCTCGCACAGGTTTATTTGCCAGCAGATGCGCCGCGCCGCAAGAAATTCCGCGCTGACCTCTTATACATCCGCCGGCAAACGTTTTGTCTCGACCTTAAGCTGATCCTCCTTTCCTTTCTCATTACCTTTCGTGGAAAATGGGAATTTCATGGCAAGAAGGTGTAGCACAAAGCCTTTATAGACCCCCGATCGTCCACCGCAACATTCCTCACTCCACGTCCCCACCAACCGGTTTCCTCAAATAGCTCCTTATCTTTTTCTTAAACGTCTCTGCATCAGTCCGTGAGAGGTACACGCCTTTGCATACAAAACGCACCGAAACAGCTTGACATTTTCATGCAAATATAGTTAAATAGTGGCTCCAAATCCAAAGGAGGTGGTGCCGTTATGCAGTGCCAAACGATTAAACCGGGTATCGAGTGTCTTTTCATGAAGAAAGCAGGCTGTTCTTACAATGGCGGGCAGTGCTACGCTATCGTAGAGAATTGCGAAGGCTGCACGAGAGTTATAGAGGTAGAGGCGGGTAAGTTCTGCGCCAGCTTCCCCTATCCTGCCCAGAAGTGGCAGACCGCAGCGTGCTCCATGGCTACCCACATAAAGAAGGAAGTCAAGACGCAGGAGCAGAAAATAAATCCTCTCAAGGCATCCAAGAGAAACGCTGGCAAGAAGTAAACGTCATTTCGCTTGACTTGACGCCATAACTATATTATTTTTACGCACATAGAGGTTGTTATGGACACTTTTTTTCCGAGCGAGAAGAAACTGGAGAGGAAATGGTTTGTTGTTGATGCCGAGTCGGCGACGCTTGGCAGACTGTCAGCGCGTATTGCCGCTGTGCTGCGCGGAAAGCATAAGCCCACCTACACGCCGCACGCTGATACTGGCGATTTTGTGGTCGTTATCAACGCCGACAAAGTGAAGCTGACGGGGAACAAGCTTGCGGCAAAAACGTACGAGCGGTACAGCGGATACCCCGGAGGCTTGACGGTGCTGAACGCCCGCACATTGCTTGCAGCCAAGCCTGAAGAGTTGATAAGGATCGCTGTCCGGGGAATGCTCCCCAAGACTGCACTGGGACGAAGGATGTTCAAGAAGCTGAAGGTGTACAAGGGAAATGCACACCCTCACCAGGCGCAGAAGCCGGAAACAATGGATGTGAAGGAGGCCAGACGTGCCTGAGAAAAGGTACTATGCAACAGGAAAAAGAAAGACTGCTGTGGCGAGGGTCTGGATGAAACAGGGGTCGGGCCAGTATCTGATCAATGGCCGTACGGTGGAAGATTACTTTCCTCTCGAAGAGCTGCGGCTGATGCTCAATAAACCCTTCATTGTGACGGACAACGCGGAGAAGTTCGACGTGGTGGCGAATATTTACGGTGGCGGAATTGCTGCTCAAGCATGGGCCCTGGGACACGGGATCGCCAAAGCACTGATCGAATTCAACAGCGCGCTGAGAGGCGTCCTCAAGAAACAGGGGCTTGTAACCAGAGATCCGCGCGCAAAAGAAAGAAAGAAGTACGGCCAGAGAGCCGCGCGCGCTCGTTTCCAATTCTCCAAGCGCTAATCAAAAGCATAACGACAACCTAGAGATTAAGATCCATGTGGAAAGTAGGCATCCTGGGGGCGACTGGCTATACCGGCGTGGTCCTGCTTTCGCTGTTGGCAGAGCATCCTCTCGTTGACGTCAACCTCGTTACCTCGAACACGTATCGCGGCAGGAAACTCTCTGACCTTTTCCCGTCCCTCGTGAGTTTCGAGGGAACACTCGAGGCCACCGATGACGATCATCGGGGAAAGTGCGACGTCTACTTCCTCTGTTTGCCCCACGGGACCGCTGCAGCAAAGGCTCGTACGCTTTTTGACGGCAAGGCCTGTATCATCGATCTCAGCGCAGACTTCAGGTTCGAAAATCTTTCCCTGTATGAAAAACATTACGTGAAGCACGGAGCACCCGAGTTGCAGTGCGAGGCTGTGTACGGCCTTCCCGAACTGTACCGGGAACGAATAAGGAATGCGAAGCTCATAGGCAACCCCGGCTGTTATCCGACGAGCGCTATCCTCGCGCTCTACCCTCTCGTGAAGAACGGCCTTGTCGACGGCAATATCTTTGTCGATTCAAAATCCGGGGTAAGTGGCGCAGGCAGAGAGGCCAAGCTGGGCAGTCTCTTTTGTGAAGTGGCCGAGGGCTTCAGGCCTTACAACATCGGTGCCCACCGTCACGAACCTGAAATACAGAAAGAAATCTCCAAGTTTGAAAACAGCACGGTCACGTTCGTGCCCCACCTCCTACCCATCAACAGGGGCATTCTCACAACCGTCTACGGCAGACTGCGGGCAGCAGCCGCTACAGGCGAGCTTCTTGACCTTTATCGAACAACCTACCGGACTGAGCCATTCGTCCAGGTGCTGAAAGAAGGCGTGTATCCGGATACCCGCTTCACGCGATATTCAAATTTCTGCCATGTGGGTCTCAAGGCTTTTGACGACGGAAGGTTTGTAGTCGTGAGCGCTATCGACAACCTTGTTAAAGGGGCCTCGGGGCAAGCCGTGCAGAACATGAACATCGCGCTGGGCACGGATGAGAAGACCGCACTCGACCGGATGGCGCTCTATCCCTAGCCACGTTCCCGTCAAACAACAATTTCCGCACCCTTTATTGGCTATTCATCTCTGGATACTGCTGACCGCGAACGTTGAAGTACGGGCAGTTTACGTGCTTTGCAGATATATCCAGGAGATTGATTGAACAGGGCGGCTGTGATACTGTAATATAGCCTTTTAGCCGACAACTAGAAAAGCAGAGACCCACGTCATCGAATACGCGTGGATTACATAAGGAGGATCTATGACAAGCAGGTTTTGGGCGATCTTCATTGCGATACTGGTATTGCTGGGACTCTATTGGACGCGCTATCAGGTGGTAGAGTTATCCGGCGTGGGCGGCTTTTACAAGATCAATCGCTTTACAGGCCAGGCTACCCTCGTCGCAGGTACTTTTACACAACCGGTGCGTGGAATCGTGGAAACCAGGACAGAGATACAGAGACAGCAGGAGAGCAAAAAAGGAGAACCACCCGCTGCGGAGCCTCAGGTTCAGATCCCGCAAAAGGCGAAATAACGAAAGCAAAACGTTCAGCAACATAAGATGCTCTCGCGTCAATCACCTGTTGACATCTTCTGAACGAGGTCCGATTTTGTCAAGCCAGGACATGAGAAAATGTACGATGTAGCAGTTATCGGCGGCGGACCCGCAGGCTGCTACACAGCGCATGGTCTTGCACGAGAAGGTTTTGACGTCGTCGTTCTCGAGAAAAATGGGACTTGTCGACAGCCTCCGGTCTGCACGGGTGTGGTAGGCGTCGAAGCATTCGAGAAATTCAGTCTGCCGTCTGATTCAATCCTGACGCAGGTCGAGGACATAGAATTCATCTCCCCCTCCGGGAAACTTCTCCCCTACCGGCCCGGGCATGTTCAGGCGCACGTCGTGGACCGGATCAAATTCAACGAGGGGCTGCGCAAACTGGCCCTGGAGAGCGGCTCTTCGTTGCTTCAGGAGACTGCATGCCTCGATATCAGAATCACCCCGGAACATGTTGAACTCAAGACCTCTACGAGCGAAGGCCCGCTGCGGGCTCGCTCGGCAGTGCTGGCTTGCGGCTACAATCCTAAGCTGACGAGAAAACTGCACCTGGGGGACATAGCGTACGTCTACGAAGGTGCGCAGACGGAGATCCGTATGGATGGTCTTTCTGCGACAGAGATATACGTGGGTAGAAATGTCGCACCTTCCTCCTTTGCCTGGGCAGTGAACGTCAAAGACGGGAGGGCCCGCGTCGGTCTTATTACAAAGAAGGGCGCTTCGAAGTTTTTAGAGGCCTTCCTTGATAGCAACTTTCTTAAGGGACGGATAAAAGAAACCGGCACTATTTCGCACAGAACCATTCCGCTCGGCGGCCTGGAAAGGACCTATTCCGACAGACTGCTTGCAGTGGGTGAAGTGGCCGGCCAGGTGAAAACAACCACCCACGGGGGCATTTATTACGGTCTTATAGCGGCCCAGGCTGCTGCAGAAACACTGAGTCGGGCACTTCGCCTCAACGATCTTGGAGCCTCAAGGTTGAAAGATTACGAGAGAAGATGGCGTGCGTTGCTCGATCCAGAACTCTCGAAGGGTCGACTCTTTCGCAGATTCTTCGAGCGCCTCTCAGATACCCATATCGACGGCCTCTTCAGCCTTGCTCTTAAGGACGGCATTCTGGACCTCGTTCACAACAAAGCAATGTTCGACTGGCATGGCGAACTGATCGCGTCGCTGATGAAACACACCCTCATTAAAGGCTTCAGGAGCCTAACTCGTAACAAGATCAGCGGAGAAAAGGGCTCAACGCAAAAGTTGACTTACACATAGTAAACGTGATAAAAATAACAAAATCGAGCGGGAGGGTTTGTTGAAGAAAAACAAGTCGGCCATTAAAAAAGCGCGGCAGGGAGAGAAGAGTCGATTACGCAATGCCCACGTCAAATCCACTATGAAAACCAACATCAAGAAGGTGCTTGTCGCTCTGCAGGGAAAAGATAAGAATGAGCTGCAGCAGGCATTTAAGGAAGCGGTGGTCTGCATAGACAAAGCTGCATCAAAAGGCGTAATTCACAAGAACAACGCAGGGCGCCGGGTCTCGAGGCTTTCGAAGAAAGTAAACCATTCCCTCTCTTGACAGGGATACAGCCTGTCTTTCAGCTTCCAAGCGGTTTTCGAAAAGAGTCGCCCCAGATACTGGGGGTTCGCACACAGGAAGCCCGGGTAAAGTTTCTGCTCTACGTATTTCCGTCAATCTGCGTGCATGCTAAGAAACCGACTCGCCGGCCAAGAGTTGCACCTCCAGGCCGAACCGGGAAACTACTCGCGTGAAAGCAAATTGGTATAATGGTTGATCAGATTGATCGAAATCTCTTCAGGATTGAGGTGCCCCTGCCCCACAATCCTCTCAAATCGGTCAACTCCTATGTCGTGCTGGATGACCACCGAAACCTCGTCGTAGATACAGGGCTCAACCGCAAGGAATGCGAGCAGGTTTTCCTGGCTGGTCTCCATGAACTTCGTGTCGATCCCGAGCGCACGGATTTTTTCATCACCCATCTGCATGCCGATCATCTTGCCCTCGTGACAACCGTTGCGTCCGACGCATCGACAATCTACCTTAATATGCCTGATGCGCAACGTCTCGCCTTATTTTTCAACAGAAAGAATCTGGCCCATTTCGCGCGCCTCGAGGGGTTCCCCGAAAGCCAGATCGATGAAGCGCTCGACAGCCACCCGGCCTTCAAATACGGTATTGCCCAACTTCCTCACTTTGAGCCATGCGGAGAAGGCAACACCATCAGCATCGGCGACTACCGCCTGATATGCATGGAAACACCGGGCCACAGTTTCGGCCACACGTGCCTTTACGAACCCCGAAAAAAATATCTTATCGCCGGAGATCACATTCTCGGCGATATAACGCCCAATATCCAATGCTGGTTCGACGACTGGGATCCCCTGGCGAAATACCTCGAAAGCCTCGATAGAACCTATCAGCTCGAGGTTGAGCTGGTCCTTCCCGGTCACAGGAGCATTTTCAACAACTGCAAAGCGAGAATAGAGGAGCTGAAGCGCCATCACGAGGAAAGAGCCCTGGAAGCGCTGGCCATCCTCAGCGAAGGACCTCAGAATGCCTACCAGGTGGCATCCAGGATGACGTGGGATATTGTCTGCGACTCCTGGGATCTTTTTCCCGTGGCCCAGAAGTGGTTCGCCGTCGGTGAAGCAATTGCTCATCTGAGATACCTCGCGGGTATCGGCCGACTCGTCAGAGAGACCATCAGTGGGAAAGCTGTATATGCAATTGCATATTGACTAGTGTGGCGCCCGTGAACATAGTCAAGCCTACGCCGCAGGATCTAATCGCTGCCCGCGACAAGAGAGTACCGGATCTTATCGCGTTCAATCTGAAAGTACTCTTCTGCGGGATCAATCCGGGGCTTTACTCGGGTGCTGTGGGCCATCATTTTGCGCGGCCGGGCAATCGGTTCTGGCCGGCGCTGTATAAGGCGGGATTCACAGACAGGCTTCTTTCTGCCTTTGAAGAAAAGGAGCTCCTCAAGAGCGACTACGGCATAACGAATATCGTCAGGCGCTCAACAGCCAATGCTTCCGAACTTTCGAGCAGCGAATTGAAGGAAGGCGCCAAGCGCCTGACAAGGACCGTGCTCAAGTACAAACCGCGCATCACTGCCGTACTGGGAGTGGACGCCTACCGCAAGGCGTTCGATCGGCGGGAGGCAGTCCTGGGCCTGCAGAGTGAGCGGATCGGAACATCAGCTCTTTGGATACTGCCTAACCCCAGCGGCATCAACGCCCATTTCCAGTTGAAGGATCTCGCGAAATTATTTAAGGAGCTTAAAGAAGCTTCCGAGAACATGTCGACAGTGTGAGAATGCCCTCGAGTACCGAGAGGCGCTCAACCATACGCTCATACGCAGAATACGACTGCTATGCCGCGATGGAATTTCGATGCATAACGCGAAGACGAGGGGTTGCCGACCGGAGGCGTACCTTGGGGTACGCTGAGGATCGTGCGATCCCCGAAGTCGACAAAGTTAGGCGCGAAAGGCCGTCGCGGCACCTATAACGCCTTCCGGTCGATGTCGGCCAGTATAAGCGCACTAAACCTTCTCGACATCCTCCCGGCGATCCTTATCAGCGCCTGTTTTTTATTGGGATCTTCCAGATTTATGTCCTGAACGTCGTAAGGTTCCGCGTCTATCATCGACCAGTTCTTAATCAACCGACCGTCTTTCTTTGAGAGCGCCAGGCCAAGAGTAACATAGATGGTCTTCTGTATCACCAGCCCTTGCGAACTCATGGCGGTGGGCACAATCCGAGTGGTAACGATGGTGCCTTGCAACGTGTTTGACGAACCCTCTTTGTTGACACCGAAAAGACCGCTGACTATGAGTTCCCTCGTAAACTCCTCGGTGAAAAACTGCGAGATCTGAGGCTCGAAACTTTGATTCTTAAAGACAGGTACATCGAGGGTGACTACCTCCCCCTGAAAAAGACCCTTCTCACCGCTGACGATCGTGTATCCGCAGGAACCCAGCACGAAAAACAAGAGGAGTAGCGAAGCCAGCTTCGCGCACGCACATTTTGTTGAGCCGCCTAACATACTATGTTCACCAGTTTGTTTGGTATGACGATAAACTTTCGAATCTCCCGGTTGTCGATGTGCTTCTGCACTTTCTCAAGAGAGAGCACAAGCTCCTTCAGGGCCGCGCCGTCAAGATCCCGCTCTACCTCGCAGGTGTCTCTCAGTTTCCCATTCACCTGGACTGCCACAGTGACCCTCTCTTCCAGGGTATAGGCCTCGTTGTACGCTGGCCAGGGCTGGTTGATGACGCTCCCTTCTCTTCCGAGGACTTCCCACAACTCTTCTGCAATATGAGGACAGAAGGGTCCGAGCAGGATGATGAGGCGTTCGATCGCCCCTTTAAGAAACCGGAGTTCGCCTTCATTCCGCTCCACTTCTATGAATTTGTAGATGGCATTCACAAGTTCCATGATACTGGCAATAGCCGTATTAAGATGGAACCGCTCTAGATCGTCGGTCACTTTCTTTATCGTTTTGTGCACCGCAAAAAGGAGCCTGGACACATCCTTGTTTTCAGCTCCACCTGCTTCCTTCTCGATGGCCGACGCATTACTGCTAAGGGCATCAGTGCGCTCAATGACAAGCCTCCAGACTCTTTGCAGAAAGCGATAACAGCCCTCAACACCCTTGTCACTCCAGTCGAGATCTTTTTCAGGTGGGGAGGCGAAGAGACAGAAGAGACGCGCCGTATCCGCACCGTAGCGCTCGATCAGGTAGTCCGGGTCGACCACGTTTCCCTTCGACTTGCTCATTTTGGAGCCGTCCTTAATCACCATGCCCTGGGTAAGCAAGTTCTCGAAGGGCTCCCTCACCGAGACGAAGTCCAGTTCGCTCACGACCCTGTTGAAAAATCTTGAATAGAGAAGGTGGAGCACTGCGTGCTCGATGCCACCAATGTACTGATCTACAGGCATCCAGTAGTCGACACGTCTACGGTCAAGCGGCGCCTTATCATAGCCAGGGCATGCGTAGCGGAGGAAATACCAGGAGGACTCGACAAACGTGTCCATCGTATCTGTCTCTCTGCGCGCATCCCGGCCGCACGTAGGGCACTTCACCTTGTAAAACTCCTGGTATTCCGAGAGCGGCGATTTGCCCACAAGCTTAATCTGCAGGTCGAGCGGCAGCTTCACCGGCAGGTCCTCGTAAGGCACAGGCACCACACCGCAACTCTCACAATAAATGATAGGGATCGGCGCACCCCAGTAACGCTGCCTCGATATGCCCCAATCCCTGAGACGGTAGTTTATGGTCCCCTTCCCAAGCCCCTTTTCTTCCAGGTAGGCAATGATCTCGGGTATCGCTTTTCTGTTCTGCCTTCCGTTGAAGGGGCCTGAATTGACCATGGTCCCATCACCCTCATAGGCGCCTTGCATAGAAGCCGGATCAAGGGTTCCGCCATCAGGAGTGATAGTAACGATGATGGGCAAACCATATGCCTTTGCGAATTCAAAGTCGCGCTGATCGTGGGCAGGAACAGACATAATGGCGCCCGTTCCATATTCGGCGAGGACAAAATTACTCACGTATACAGGCACCCGCGCCTTGGTAAGGGGATTTATGGCGTAGGCTCCCGTAAAAACACCTTCCTTACTTCCTGACAGCTCCAGCCTGAAGCTGCGATCCTGGCTGCGCGCTCTCTCAACGAACGAGTGCACCTCTTCTTCATAGGGTGTGCCGTGCGAAAGCTCCGTGGCCAACGCATGCTCCGGAGCAAGCACCATGAATGTCACGCCGTAGAGCGTATCGGGCCGGGTTGTAAATATAGTGAGAAGACCGCCTTTCTCGAGCGGGAAATCAACCTCGACGCCGAAGCTCTTTCCGATCCAATTCTTCTGCATGTTCAGAACCCGTTCGGGCCAGCCGGGCAGCTTGTCCGCATACTCATAGAGCTCGTCGGCATATTTGGTAATAGCGAAGAACCATTGTGTCAGTTCGCTTTGTACCACCTCGTCGCCGCACCGCCAGCAACGGCCCTCCTCCACCTGTTCGTTGGCCAGGACCGTCGAACAAAGCTTGCAGTAATTAACAGGAGCATTTTTGCGGTAGACCAGTCCCTTCTCGTACATCTTCAGGAATATCCACTGCTCCCACCCGTAGTATTCCACATCGCAGGTTGCAAGCTCTCTATCCCAGTCATAACCAAAGCCAAGCCTCTTGAGCTGCGTCTTCATGTAGGCAATATTGTCGTGGGTCCATACCGCGGGCTGTATGCCATGCTGGATTGCGGCATTTTCAGCGGGCATGCCAAATGCGTCCCATCCCATGGGATGGAGTACATTGTATCCTTTCATTCGCTTATAGCGCGCAATCACGTCACCTATAGAATAGTTCCTCACGTGACCCATGTGAATCTTGCCGGAAGGGTACGGGAACATCTCGAGCAGGTAGTATTTTTGCTTTCCTGTCTCTTCCGCAGCACGGAAAGCATTGTTCGCTTCCCAGACCTTCTGCCACTTTTCCTCTATCTCTTTTGGTTCGTACGCTTTCAATTCAGAACTCCCTCAAAAGCCGGCTAAAGGCACGAGGCTCGGGGCTAACGGAAAATCAACCTTCGCCTTTCGGCCTTTAGCCTTTATCCTTTGGCCCTTAGCCGATATCCGGCAGCCTCGTTGCTTCGACCTTTGGCCTGTCCCTACATCCTCTCATTCAGCATCGCTTTGATTCTGAGTCGCAATGCATTGAGCCGTATGAAACCGCTTGCATCCTTCTGGTCGTAAACCGCATCTTTGTCGAAGGTCGCAAAGTCCTTCATATAAAGCGAGCGCTCCGACTTCCTGCCAGCCACGATGCAGTTGCCTTTATAGAGCTTCAGCTTGACGGTTCCAGTGACATTCTTCTGCGTCTCAAGGATGAATGCCCGCAGCGCCTCCATCTCCGGCGAATACCAGAATCCATAATAGATGAGCTCAGAGATTTTGGTAATGAGGCTATCGCGAAGGTGCATCACCTCTCTGTCCATAGTAATCGACTCCATCGCCCTGTGAGCAACGTGCAGCACAGTCACGCCCGGAGTTTCGTACACACCTCTCGACTTCATACCCACAAACCTGTTCTCAACCACATCGATGCGGCCGATGCCATTCTCGCCGGCTATGTGATTAAGAATCATCACTATTTCGTGCGGGGCCATTTTCTTGCCGTCAATAGCAACCGGGGTCCCGTCCACGAAATCGATTTCGATATACCGGGGAGCATCAGGTGCCTTCTCGGGAGAGAGGCTGAGGCGGAACATAGACTCGTCGGGTTCACGCCAGGGATCCTCGAGGATACCCCCCTCGTAGCTTATGTGCATCAGATTCCTGTCCATGCTGTAAGGCTTCTCTTTACTCACCGGGACATCTATTCCATGCTGTTTCGCGTAGTCAATCAACTGTTCCCGAGCCGTGAAGGACCACTCTCTCCAGGGCGCTATCACCCTTATGTGGGGCGCCAGCGCATAGCAGGTCAACTCAAAGCGCACCTGGTCGTTGCCCTTACCTGTCGCACCATGAGCGACAGCATCAGCCTGCTCCTGTTTTGCAATCTCCACCATTCTTTTCGCGATGAGGGGCCGCGCAATGGAGGTACCCATCAGATATGTTCCTTCATACACCGCGTTTGCCTTTAAGGCGAAGAAGACAAAATCCCTCGCAAATTCCTCTCGCAAATCGTCGATGTAAATCTTAGACGCACCGGTCGCAATAGCCTTTTCCCTTAACCCCTCAAGCTCTTCCTCTTGCCCCACGTCCGCGCAGAACGCGATGACCTCGCAGTTATACTGCTCCTTCAGCCACTTCACGAGAATCGAGGTGTCCAGTCCACCGGAATATGCCAGCACTACTTTCTTGACATTGTTCATCTAAACCTCCAGTATTAACCACTCCAAGAGTGCCTTTTGTGCGTGAAGCCGGTTCTCGGCCTGCGTGAAGATGACGTCCTGAAAACGCTCGAAGACAGGCTCGCTTATCTCCTCGTTCCTGTGGGCGGGCAGACAATGCATCACGATAACGTCCTTCTTCGCAACCGCCAGGAGCGCGTCGTCCACGCCGAAACCGGTGAACGCCTTTAGTCTTTCATTCTTCTCTTTTTCCATTCCCATGCTTACCCAGACATCGGTGTTAATGACGTCAGCATTATCAGCTGCTTCTCTGGGATCGTGCGTGAACAGTATATTGGCATTCTTTCGCGCCAATTTCTCAATCACCGGTGCAGGCCTGTATGCTTCTGGAAACGCAACCACAAGATTCAGGCCGAGCAGGGCCGCTGCTTCTATCCATGAATTGGCCACATTATTGGCGTCACCGATATAGGCGATTTTCAATGCACTGAAATCCCCTTTCAGCTCCCGCACCGTAAACAGGTCAGCCAGCATCTGGCAGGGATGGTAGAGGTCGGACAGCCCATTGATCACGGGTACGCTAGAGGCGCGCGCCAGTTCCTCCACAGTTTCCTGTGCGTATGTGCGGATCATGATTGCACTCACGTAGCGGCTGAGCACTTTTCCTGTATCGCCTATGGGTTCCCCTCTGCCGATCTGTGTTTCTGTCGCGCTCAAATACAAGGCGATACCGCCAAGCTCTTTCATACCCAGTTCAAAGGAAACCCTTGTCCTGGTGGAAGCCTTTTCAAAGATCATCGCCAGGCTCTTGCGTCGCAAGGGCTCGTGCTCTCTTCCGTCTTGTCTCATCCGCTTCATGAATGCAGCCCTTTCAACCAAGTGGATGCACTCATCCGCTGTCAGGTCCAGTATCTTTGTCAGATCTCTCTTCACGATTTTTGCCTTTCGAACACTCTCGCTGCTATATCCAGGAAGAGATCAACCTCTTCTTTGTCGATCACGAGGGGCGGCAGCAGTCTCAACACGTTTCCTTTCGTCGCGTAAAGAATGACCCCCTCTTTCAGAAATTCCTGCACGAGCGGCTCGCCGGGAACCGAGAGCTCGACCCCGAGAAGCAGTCCCATGCCGCGCACATCTCTGATCACAGGAAACTTCCGCTTGAGCGACAGCAAGCCTTCAACCAGGACCCTACCCATTTTCTCGCAGTTCGCAATCACACCTTCTCCGAGCAATGTGTTCATTGTAGCCACAATAGCTGAACTGGCGAGCGCATTACCACCGAACGTGGATGCGTGGGTTCCCGGCTCAAACCCCGAGGCCGCTTCTTCTGTCGCGAGAATGGCTCCGACAGGAAAGCCTCCGCCGAGAGCCTTTGCGAGGCTCACTATATCAGGCTTTATGTTGTAATGCTCATAGCCGAAGAGTCTCCCCGTCCTTCCTATTGCTGTCTGAACCTCATCCAGGATGAGAAGAATGTCCCGCTCCCCAGCCAGTTCGCGGATGAACTTTATGTACTCCCGGTCTGCGACGTAGACGCCTCCTTCAGACTGGACCAACTCGAGAATGATGGCGCAGGTCCGCTCTGAAACTGCACTCTTGAGCGCCTCACTATCATTGAAAGGCACAAAAGAAAAACCTTCGAGCAAAGGGCTGAACCCCACGTGAAACTTGGTCTGTCCTGTTGCGGAAAGTGTGGCCATGGTCCTGCCATGAAAAGAATTGTGCATGGCTATGATGTCTGCCCTGCCTTCGCCATGCTTTTTCCAGGAGTACCGCCTCGCAAGTTTTATTGCCGCCTCATTTGCCTCTGCCCCGCTGTTGCAGAAGAAGACCTTGTCGCCGAAAGAATGCTCCACCAAGACCTCTGCAGCCCGGATCTGGATTTCCGTGTAAAAAAGGTTTGATACGTGGAAAAGTCTTTGTGCCTGACCGGATAGACCTTCCGCGACGCTTTTCGGAGCGTGACCGAGATTGCAGACAGCTATTCCAGAAAGAAAGTCTAGATATCTTCTGCCGTCCATATCCCAGAGCCAGCAGCCTTCGCCCTTGGTGACGACTATGGGAAATCTCGTGTATGTATTTGCCAGATACTGCTTTGCTTTCTCAATAAGCTTTTCCTGCATTACTCCCCTCCCGAAATCTGAGTTCCAATCCCCGAATCCGTAAGCACTTCGAGAAGGAGCGCGTGCGCCACCCTGCCGTCAATAATATGTGTCTTCTTGACGCCGCCGTGAAGCGCATCGAGACAGCACTTTGTCTTGGGGATCATGCCGCCCTTTATCGTCCCATTCTTGATAAGGAGAGGCACCTCTTCCTTTTTCAGTATTGATATGGGCTTAAGGTCCTTTCCCAGAACGCCAGGAACATCCGTGAGTAAGATGAGCTTATCCGCCATGAGTTCCTTGGCAATTGCGCCCGCAGCCGTATCGGCATTGACGTTGTAGGTATGCCCGTCGGCGCCTGCAGCAAGAGGCGCCACGACCGGGATATAGCCCAGCTTTGAAATCTCCCTTAGTATCTTCACGTTGGCTTCCACGATGTCGCCCACAAAGCCGATGTCCTTCTCCACTTTCTTCGCAACGATAAGTTTGGCGTCCTTTCCGCTCATGCCCAGGGCCCGGCCGCCGCAATTGTGTATCTCCTGGACAATCTGCTTGTTGATATGGCCGGAGAGCACCATTTCGACTACCTCGAGTGTGGCTTCGTCTGTCACCCTCAGGCCTTCCACAAAACGCGTGGGGATGTCGAGCCTCGTGAGCAGCTTTTTTATCTGTGGGCCTCCGCCATGCACGATCACAGGATCTATGCCCACATACTTCAGAAGAACCACATCTTTGGCAAATTCTTTCGCAAGCTCTTCTTGTTCCATGGCGGCGCCGCCGTACTTGACAACA
>Ga0335069_10007153_pt1 | contig 16147 bp, 12 predicted proteins | sample Lox_Sample_11_FD_206714 | JGI IMG/M metagenome (GOLD analysis project Ga0335069, IMG submission 206714) | Soil microbial communities from Loxahatchee National Wildlife Refuge, Florida, United States - Lox_Sample_1.1 | ecosystem: Environmental > Terrestrial > Soil > Wetlands | place: USA... | reverse complement strand
GATTGACCGGCTCTTCCTGAAAGTCGTGCACGCGGCCGGTTTTGAGGTCGCGCACCGACAGCTTACCGGTGCCCCAGCGATCGACGCGGTCGATCTGGCCGGCGACGTACAGCTCGCCGCCCGGAACGGACAACGTCACGGGCGTCGGATCGCCGAAGCTCTGCTCGGCGGCGACGAACGTGCGCTTCGTCATCTCCCATTCGATCTCGACCAGCCGTTCGATCTGCCGCACCAGGCGGTGTCGTTCGCGCTCGACCGCATCGTCGCCGCGCAGCGGATACTCGGCCCGCCAGATCTCGAACTGTTCGACGGCGACATGGCGCGCCCGCCGTTGCCATTCGTCGAGATCGCGGTCGTGCGCGCACAGCTCCGCGCCATGCCGGCGGAAGAACGCTTCCGCCACGCGATGAAACAAGGAGCCGTACGCCGGCGGATCGATGGCGTCGGTCGACGGTCGCGCAGCCGGCTCGCTGAAGTTTAGAATGTATCGCCACAAGAAGCGGTGCGGACACTGTAGCAACGTGCCGAGCGCGGACGCGGAGATCGGGCGCTCGCGGCTCAGGCCGGGCACGGTGCCGCTCGGCCACGCCGCCGTGAGGAATCCGTCGAGCCCGGTTGGTGCGGCCGGCGCACTCGAAACCAGTGCGTGCACTCGGTCGAGCCGATTTGCGGAATCCTCGCACCAGTTGCTGGGGACCCGCCAATCGGACGCTTCTCGGTGGGGCGCGCGCGTCAGCCGTGCCCGAGTTTGCAACGACCGCTCCGCCGCATCGTCGCGCGCCGCGAGACCGGGGGCGTAGTACGCCGCGCGCAATCGGGCGGCGTTGGGCACATCGCCTTCGCTCGATCCATCGGACCGACGCGCCACCGCTGCGGCGACTTCGAGCATGACGCCGGAGACTTCGCGCTCGCTGCGGTCGATCCACTGGCGCGACGCGGAGAGCGCCAGCCGGTCGCTGGTGGCGGTAACGATGCGGAAGAAGGCGTGCAGATCCTCCAATACCCGATCTTCAAGCCGCGGAACGACCACCGACCGATACTGTGGTTGCAGCAGCTCTTCGAGTCGAACTCTGATGTCGTTCGGCACGATGGGATCATCGTGTGGCGTGCCGGGCACGATGCCTTCGGCGAGACCGAGGACGCGGACGGCGCGGAACGGAATTCCTGCGGCCTGCTCGGCGGTGCCGACGAATACCGCCGGCTCGCCGATGCGACCGTGTGGAATTCGAATGCCGGCGCCGGCATCGAGCAGCCACGTCACCGCTGCCACGCCGCGCACCTCCTCCGCCAACGGCTCCGCCAAGATCGGGTCGAGTGCGTCGTCAACCAGGCCGAGCGCGTTGACAGGAAGCGGTGGCATAACCACCTGAGTGCCAACAAACTCGCGAATCATCGGCCACAAAGTGCGCAGCGGCTCGCCGGCAATGACGGCGGCGGCGACGTTTTGCAGCGACTCGATCGGCGCAAGCATCGGCTCGACATCGGCGAGCCATCGCTCGGTGTCGCGACGGGTGAATAGGTGGCGGCGCTTTTCGGGTTCAGTGTCGGATGCCGGCAACTCACTCAACGCCTGCTGCAGGGCCTCTCGTCGCTGCTGCAGGCGCGGCAGCCACTCGAGCGCACCGTTGGAATGCGTCGGACTGCCGCCAACAATGCCGGCACCATAGACAATCTCCGCCGTGCGTGACGGGCTCAAGCGCGATCGACCTTCGGCGTCGCCGGCGCGCCGCAGCGATGGGAGCAGCGCGATCGTGGCTTCCGCTTCCAGCCCCCGCGCCAGGGCTTCGAGCACCGTGCACAGCCGCAACCCGGCGGGTGAATCGATGAACGGGACACCGCCGGCCACGACGACGTTGATCGGGGCCGTGTCGGTTGTGTCGAGGCGCGCCAGTCGATCGATCAGCAAGCGCGCGTGCGGGTCGAGCGCGGGGACGACGAGCGCGATCTGCTCCAAAGGGATGCCGGCGGCGATCTGCTCTTCCACCCACAGCGCGGCGGCTTGGAGCTCGTCCTCGACGCTCGGATAGGCTTCGAAGTCGACGCTGCCGTCCGGACCAGCCGAACGCGGTCGGGCAGGGTCGGCGGCGACGTCGGACGGCATGAACAGATAGCGCTGCGCAAGGGCCAGTTCGTTGCGCGCGGATTCCCCGGCGGGTGATGTGTGTGTTGCCGGTGGGCTCACCACCGACGCGCGCCAGCGCTGTGTGCCGGTTCGCAGCGGGCGGGCATCGAGGAAGACGATGGTGCAATCGGGGAGCGCGTCGAGGAATCGTAAGAGGACCGCTGACGGTGACGACGTGAGAAACGCGGCGATCGCCCCAAAGGGCTGCGCCGGTCGCGGATCGGCGTGCAGCGCCGCCGCTGCATCAGTGAGCAACTGCGCCACGCTGCAGCGCGTGCCGCGATCGGCGTCAACCGCCGACCACACCGCGGCGACGTCGTGGAGACGGCGGCCGGCGAGCGAATCGCTTGCGCGCAACCTTGTTGCCGCCTCCTCCGTCAACCGTGGATCGAGACCGCTGCCTTCGAGTTCCTCGATGACGCGCGCAAACGCGTCGGCGTAGCCGCGCCCGGAGCGCAGTTGATCGGCGTCGAAGTATTGGAGGCGCTGCCGCAACTCGCGGCGGTGAAAAGCCAGGTGAATGCGCAGGCGCCGCACCGCTTCCCAGCCGCGTTCGCGCGGCGCTCCGCTCCGCACCAGCACCTCGTGGGCGAGCACGACCGGGTCGAGGAAGGACACGCCGGCGAGTCGACCGGGTTGGCCGCGCTCGACTGCGACGGCGCGCCGCAGCACGTGCGCACGCGTGCTGCGGCACAGTATGGTCGCCCGCCGAGCAAGCGGCGCGTCCGCAGACGGCAACCATTCGATAAGGTGGGCGAAGGCGTCTGCCGCGCTGCCGAGCGGGACACATGTGCAAGCCACGGGCGCTCCATAGCATGTCTTCGCCCGGCTCGAACATCGAGCCGATTGAATGTGCACGCCTGAGTGGGCACACTCGCGCGTCATGCTTGCCTCGACGCGAATTGGTGCGCTCTCCGTGATCCTGTTGCTTGCGGCATGCCGGGTGCCGGCCCCGGGCATTGCCGTCAACGCCGATCGCGTGCGCGCGATCACGCAAGCCATTGCCGAATTGCGCCAACGGGACTTCGCCACTCCGCCGCGCGTCGAAGTCCTCGATCGCGACGCGATGGCCGCGGCGGTGACGCGCGTCCGCGCGCGCGACGAAAGCCTGCGCATCTTACGCGTCCGTTCGATCGTCGATCGGGCCTTCGGCGATCCATGGACCACCGATCCGCTCGGGGCCGTGCGAAAACTGCCGACCGACAACTCGTTCGGGGTCTACAGCCCGAGCGACGACACCTTGTTTCTCTCTCGCGCTCGGCTGGAGACGCCCGTGGTGCCCGACTTGGGAGAGTTTCTTCGGGACGGGCAGACGCTCGCCGACGTCGTGATCATCCATGAACTGGCGCACGCTTGGCAGCACCGTCACTTCCCCGCGCTGTTCGCGCCGAGCGACGACATCGACCGATGGGAGACTCAGCACGCGCTGATCGAGGGCGATGCGGAAGTCACGACCGTCGCGCTGTTGCAACACGGCGTGGACGAGCGCGCGCTCGATTCCTACCAGCAACTGCGACAGCGGATGGCGACGACCGCCGGGCAAGAACCAGCACGCAACCGCGACTGGCAGTTTCGTTACGCATGCACCCCACGCTATCTCGCCGGGATCGTTCGGTCGGGCGGGTGGAAAACGTTAAACGAACTGCTCGATCGTCCGCCCCGAGCGACGGGGGCGCTATTGGAACCGGACGCCTGGTCCGCCGCCGCCGCGGATGATCCGCCGTTCGCGTGTCCCGAAGGGTGGGATCGCGCCGTCGACACACGCATCGGCGCGTTTCAGATTCCGCCGCTGCTGCGCATGTTACCGAAGACCATGCTTGGCGCCGCCGGCTGGCGAGCTGATCGGTTGCAGGTGTGCGTGCGCGGCGAGGACGTTCGGTGGCGGTGGACGACGCACTGGCGGAGCGAAGCGACGGCCAGGGACTTTGCCGCTGCCGCGCGGGCACATCTGCAGCGGCAGCACCCCGCGGTACACTTGAGCGACGGGGACGCGATCCACATTTCGCCGCTCTCGTGGCTCGAGCGCCGCGGGCGAACGGTGGTGGTGGCCGACGGCCGCGCCGCGGCGTCGTGACCGAAAAGACTCCGTTGGCGCCGGGCGGAGAGATGGCTAGAATGGCGCTGTATGCTCATCACGATTTCGGGCACGCCCGGCAGCGGCAAGACCACGGTGGCGAAGCTACTGAGCCAGCGGCTCGGCCTGCCGCATGTGTATGCCGGCGACCTCTACCGCGCCGAGGCCGAGCGGCGCGGGCTGTCGTTGGCCGAGTTCAATCGACTCTCCGAGCAGGATCACGCGATCGACCGTGATCTCGACGCACGCATGGCGGCATACGCGCGCGCCGGCAACGTCGTGCTCGAAGGACGCTTGGCCGCGTTCGTCGCCCGCCAAGAGGGCGCGGACGCGCTCAAGGTGTGGTTGACGGCCAGCGACGAGACCCGCGCGCGGCGCGTGGCGACCCGTGAAAACGGGGACTGGCAACAGATCTTGCACGACAACCGCGAACGCAATCAGTCGGACGCCAGCCGCTATCGCGCGATCTACGGCTTCGATCTCAGCGACACGTCGATCTACGATCTGGTGCTGCTCACCGACGATGCCACACCGGAAGCATTGGCGGAGGTCATCCTCAAACGAGCGCGTGAGCGCTACGGCAACGGCGACGGATCGGTGCCATGAAGATCGCCGATCTCATCGACAAGGTGCGGACGTACAGCAGCAACGCCGACGTGGAGGTGGTGCGGCGCGCGTACGATTTTTCCGCCCGTGTCCATAAGGGCCAAAAGCGCGAATCGGGCGAGCCGTACCTCACCCACCCGCTCGCCGTCGCCGGCATCATCGCCGACCTGCGTCTGGACGTGCCGAGCATCAGCGCCGCGTTGTTGCACGACACGGTCGAGGACACGCTCACCACGCTGGAGGAGATCGAAGGGAACTTCGGCCCCGAGGTGGCGACGCTGGTCGACGGCGTCACCAAGATCAGCCAGATCAACTTCACCAGCCGCGAAGAGAAGCAGGCCGAGAACTTCCGCAAGATGATCTTGGCGATGGCGCGCGACATCCGCGTGATCTTGATCAAGCTGGCCGACCGCACGCACAACTTGCGGACGTTGGAGCACTTGCCGCCGGAGAAGCAACACGACATCGCCGAGGAGACCCTCGACATCTACGCGCCGCTGGCGCATCGGCTCGGCATTTACTGGATCAAGAGCGAACTGGAAGACAACGCGCTGCGCTACCTGCGACCGGAGGTCTACTATCAGCTCAAACGCAACGTCGCGAAGAAGAAGGCCGCGCGCGAACGCTACATCAAAGAAGTCCTCGACGTGTTGCGCAAGCGGCTGGAGGCCACCGGCATCAGCGCCGATCTGTCGGGCCGGCCCAAGCACTTTTACTCGATCTACCAGAAGATGCAGAGCCAAAACCTGCTCTATGATCAGATCTACGACCTGGTCGCGTTCCGCATCATCGTCGACACCGTGCGCGAGTGTTACGAGGCGCTGGGCGTGGTGCACGCGGCGTGGAAGCCGGTGCCCGGCCGCTTCAAAGACTACATCGGCTTGCCCAAGGCCAACGGCTATCAGTCGCTGCACACCACGGTGATCGGCCCGTACGGCGAGCGCATGGAGGTGCAGATTCGTACCCACGAGATGCATCGCGTCGCCGAGTCGGGCATCGCCGCGCATTGGCGATACAAAGGCCCCGGCACGCCGGCGGACGAAGCCCAACGATTCGCGTGGCTGCGCCAGCTCCTGGAGTGGCAGCAGCACTTGCCCGATCCGCAGGATTTTCTGCGTTCGGTGAAAGACGATCTGTTCAGCGACGAGGTCTTCGTCTTCACCCCCAACGGCGATTTGCTCAACTTCCCCGAAGGCGCGTCGGTGATCGACTTCGCGTATCGCATTCACTCCGAGGTCGGGCATCATTGCGCCGGCGCGCGGGTCAACGGCCGGCTGGTGCCGCTCCGCTATCGCCTTCACAACGGCGACACGGTCGAGATCGTGACCACCGCGACGCAAACCCCGAGCCAGGATTGGCTCAACTTCGTCAAGACCAGCCGCGCCAAAGCGCGCATCCGGAGTTGGATCAAGTATCAGCAACGCAATCGCAGCATCGCCATCGGACGCGAAATTCTCGAACGCGACCTGGCGCGCTTCCATCTCGATCTCGGCCGCTTGCGTAAGGATGGGCAACTGGCGGCCGCTGCCAAGGCGGTGTCGGTGCGCGATGAAGATACGCTGCTCGCGGCCGTCGGCTACGGTAAGCTGACCTCGCACCAAGTGCTGGCGCACTTGGTGCCGGCGGAGGTATTGGCGGCCGGGGCGACCCCACAGGAAGAGGGCACGCTCAAGCGCCTCTTCCGCATGGTGAAGAAGCAGGTGCCCGGCGGCGTGCGCGTCAGCGGCGTCGAAGACACGCTGGTGCGGTTCGGCAAGTGCTGCGATCCGTTGCCGGGCGAGCGCATTCTCGGCTTCATCACGCGCGGCCGGGGGGTGACGGTGCACGCAATCGATTGTCCGCGCGTGCTCGAAAGCGATCCGCAACGGCGGGTCGAGGTAATGTGGGAAGACGGCGCGCAAGCCGCGCTGCGGCGGGTCACGGTCGAAGTGAGCTGCGTCGACGAGCCGGGGCTGCTCGCCGCGATGAGCAAAGCCATCAGCGGCGCGGGCGTCAACATCAGTCGGGCGCAGGTCAAGAGCATTCCCGAAAAGCGCGCGGTCAACACCTTCGAGGTGATGGTCGGCGACGCGACACAGTTGAACCGCGTGATGCGGGCGCTCGGCAAGGTGCGCGGGGTCACCCGCGTCGCCCGCGCCCGCGGCTAAGGTGTCGACGTCGGAGTGGTTGCTGCCCTGCGTGGCCGCCGACAGTGGGAATCAATCGAAGGGCTTGTACAAGAGAGGGCGAAACATGAAGGAGCGCGTGCAGACCGCCGGTGCGCCGGCCGCGATCGGGCCGTATTCGCAGGCGGTGCGCGTCGGCGAATGGGTATTCTGTTCGGGGCAAATCGGATTGGATCCGACCACCGGCGCACTGGTTTCCGGCGGCACCGCAGCCGAAGCCGAACGGGCGCTGGCCAATCTGGCGGCGGTGTTGGCGACCGCGGGCGGATCGCTCGACGACGTCGTACGCACCACCATCTATCTCGTCGACCTCGCCGATTTCGCGCGCGTCAACGAGTTGTACGGCACGCGCTTTCGCCCGCCGTTTCCGGCGCGCTCGACGGTCGGAGTGGCGTCGTTGCCGCGCGGTGCGCGGATTGAAATCGATGCGATTGCGACGCTGAAACGGAGAGGCGAAGCGGAGTGAGCGACGGACTTACGCGGCCTTCAACACCTTGCCGGAGCGGATGCAGCGGGTGCAGGCCAAGATATGACGGACGGTGCCTTTCAGGTTCGCGCGGACGCGCTGCAGGTTCGGGCGCCACAGACGTTTGGATTTGTTGTTCGCGTGACTGACGCGATTGCCCACCACCGGGCCCTTGCCGCAAACATCACAGGTGCGTGCCATTGGTACTCCTTTGCGAAGGCGAAACAGCTAGCATAGCGACGGGAGCGGTGCAACGACATGTCGACCGATGAGCCCATTTCGGTAGAAGCCCACTTACAGACCGCGATCGCCCCGCGCTTCGGGCAGATCGTCGCCGCGACCGCGAAGCAACTTGACGCGCTCCAACGTGATCTCGCGGACCTGCGGGCGGCGCGTGGCAGCATCGAGTGGCAGGTCGACGGCGAGGGCGGCGGCACCTGGTTCCTCAACATTGCGGATGGCGCGATGACGATCGCGCCGGCTGCGATCGAGCCGCCCTTCATGAGTGTGGCCCAGTCGGCCGAGAACTGGCGGCGATTCGTGTCGGGGGCCGCGACTCCGGGATTCCTCGGCGGCGGATCATCGCGTCGCGGCCTGGGCAAGCAGCGCATCGAGCGCCTCCGAACGATCCGCGGATCGGTGCGATTCGTCGTTACCGGGATGCCCGACGGCGGCGAGTGGTCGTTCGTCACGCGATTCGGTCCCGGCCCGTTTCCCGAAGAATCGCAGACCAGGGTGACGCTGGCCGCTGCGGTGATGCAGCAACTCCAGGGCGAGGCGATCAACCCTCAACTCGCCTTCATGCAAGGGCAGGTGAGAATCGCCGGCGACACCGCGCTGGCGATGCAGCTCGGGATGGCGCTGTTCCTGTAGGAAGTCCAGCGTCCAACGTCAGACTTTGGACTTTGGACGGTGGATCTTGGAGTTGGTTCCGGTGATTCGGTGCACCAGAGCCGTGGTTGAGTAACCGGGGACGAAACGGAGTGACCGAACGCGACCGCCGCGTGCGCGAACGATGTCGGCGCCGACGATCCGGTCGGGTCTCCAATCCCCGCCCTTCACCAACACGTCGGGCTGTACCAAGCGAATCAACTCCAGCGGCGTGTCTTGGTCGAAGATGGTCACGGCGTCGACCATCTCGAGCGCCGCGAGGACTTCGGCGCGCGCGGCTTGCGGAACGAGCGGTCGCCGCGCGTCCTTGCCGAGCCGCCGCACCGAGGCGTCGCTGTTCAGCCCGACCACCAGCGCATCTCCCAAGCGCTTGGCAGCGCGCAGGTAGCGGATGTGCCCGAGGTGAAGGAGATCGAAGCAGCCGTTGGTGAACACGATGCGGCGACGCTGTCGTCGCCACGCGGTGATTCGGCGGCTCAAGGCGTTCCAGTCGAACACCTTTGCGCCGATGGCGCGGGGGTGCGTGCGCTGTGCGCTCGGCATCGTCGGACGACTGCATAGTGTGCCGGGCGCGGTTGTGCAACGGGTCGCTGATCGAACCGGCTCCTGCGCCGCGCGTCGCTTGAATCCATGCGGCTGAGCTGCAACAAGCGACAGCGCGACGCAGCAGGGCATCGAACGCGCGGGGCAATGAGCATTATCTTGACCGGGGACATTCACCACGCGATCGGTGCGGCCGATCAACCGTTTTGCGAGCATGCTGAGGCCGCACTCGCCGTCCGGTACGCGCAAATCGCTGCGCAGCACGGGCTCAAAATGACGCTGTTCATCACCGGGCGTGCGGTGATCGAGAATGGCGATGACCTGCGAGCCCTCCTGCCGATGGACCACGTCGAACTTGCCGGGCACGGGTGGAACGCCTTCCGCCCGCGCGTGTGGTACGCAGCGGTGCGCCGATTGGTGGGCTCGCATCATGGCCCAGCCTCGATGCAACGGCGAATGATCGCCCGCACCTGCGCGACCCTTGCCAACTGGAGCGGCCGTCGCGTCGTCAGTTGGCGCAATCATGCGTATCGCCACGACCGATCGACGCCGCGCCTCCTTGCCGAAGCCGGTATTCTGGGCTGGTCCGATGAAGTCAACCTTGAGCGATCAGGTCCCTACCGCGACGAAGGCGGTGTGACCGTCATCCCGATCAACACCACGCCCGATCACGAATACCTGCGGCACGGCGCATGGCCGCGGGAATCCGCCGCGGAGCAATGGGGCGGACCGGCGTACGATGGCGACGAGTGGTGCGCGCGGGTGTGCGCGCAGGTCGAGCGCCTCGTCGGTGCCGGCGGCATCGCCACGATCCTCGCGCACCCGGTCTGCATGCAGATTCTCGATGAGTGGGCGACGTTCGAGCGCTTGTGCGCGTTCTTGTCGCGGTTCCCCAGTCTCCACGTGCAAGACGCGGCGGTCGCATGCATCCGCTGATCGTTACGCCGCTGTATCCACCGGCGATCGGCGGCGCGGCCACGCATTTCGGCATCATTGCGCCGGCTCTGCGTGACCATCCCGCGGTCGAGCGGGTCACGGTGCTGACCGAGCGTTTGTCCGGTGAGCCGACCGAGCCGACTGAAGGGTCACTGCGGATTGTGCGCCGGCTACCGCGCCACGTCGGTCTCGCGTACCGCCAGCAGTGGCGCCGCGCGCTGGGATACGTTCGCACGCAATGGTGGTTCCATCGGAACCTGGCGCCGCTTGTGCGCCAAATCGGTGCGGACGTGATTCACTTGCACGCACGCTATCGCGGGCGCGTCCTGTACGCTGCGCTGCGGCGCACCGGCGTGCCGGTCATTGCGAACCTCCACGACAAGCTCACGCCGCCCCGCCGTGCCGCGCACGTTGCGCAGGTGGTGTTGTGCTGCGCCGAAGGGGTGCGCGAGTTTGCGATCCGGGACGGCGTTGCGGCGACGCAGGTGCGCCTCGTCCCCTTGCCGCTGGCGCTCCCAGCCGCCGCGTCGTCGACGACGATTGCGGAGCAGTACCACCTCACGCCCAAGAACTACGTCCTCTTCGCCGGCGAGATCACGCGGCGGAAGGGCGTGTACGAGCTGCTGGCAGGCTACCGAGCATGGCGATCGGATGGCTCAATGCCGTTGGCGCTTGCGGGGACCAATTGGGAAGGTAAACGATTCATTCGTCAGGTGCAGCAGACGCCCGGTGCGGTGTACTTGGGTCCGGTGCCCCATGCCGAGACCATCGCGCTCATGCGTGAGGCGGCGGTGGTCGTGCTTCCGTCGCACAGCGAGGGATTGCCCTATGTGATCCTCGAAGCGATCGCGATGGGCACCAAGGTGATCAGTCCGCCCGGCATCCCGGAATTCGGACGGCACCTGCCCGCGTCGGTGTTGACCGAAGTGAGCGCTGCGGCGATCAGCCGTGCGCTCGAACAGGTCGCCGCCGAAACCGGTTCGCCGTCGTATCCATTGGCCCAACACGATCCCGCTCGGGTGTTGGATGAATTGGTTCAACTCTACGCCGAGACGGTTCGACCGCATGGACGACGCGACTGAGATCGTCCGCTATACGCCGGCGGATCGAGCTGAGGTGTTCGAGTTGCTCGATCGCGCTCATCCCGCCGAGCTGAGCGCGCGGCTGCAGCGGCAATGGGATTGGAAGTACGAAGCCAATCCATTCAACCGCGACGGAGAGCCGTACCTGTTGTTGTGGCGTGACGGCGGCCAGATCGTCGGCATGCTCGGGGTGATGTCCGTGCGCATGTGCATCGATGGCCGGGAGCGCATCGTCGGGCATCTGTGTGATTGGAGTATGCGACCGGATCATCGTGGGCGGCGAATGGCGCGGCGACTGCTCGACCGCCAGCGCCCGGATTGGCCGGTGCGCTTCGCCTGGCAGAACGAGATCTCTCGGCGGCTTTCCCCCGGTATGATCGGCGACAACAGCGGCATCCTTCGCCTGAGCCCGCTCACTCGCGTGCTGGCAGTCGGCGACGTTATTGCAGACGCGAGCGGCAGCCGCCTCGCGGGCCGCATTGCGAGCGCAACAACGATGTCGACCTGTGCGTTCCTGAGGCGGTTGCGAGACCGGACCTCGGTCGCGGGCGTGACGGTCGAGGAAACCTGCGGATTCGACGATCGCTTCGACGAGTTGTGGCAGCGCGCGCGGCGCGACTATCGAGTGCTCCTCGTGCGAGACCGGCGGTATCTGCAATGGCGATTCGCCGAGCGTCCGGATGCTCGCTATCGAATCCTCGTTGCCATGCGTGGCGGCGATCTGGTCGGCTATTTGGTTTTCCGGGAACTGCAACAAGACGATGCCGGTCGCGGCTATCTGGTCGACTTCATGGTTGCGGACCGGTCGACGGCAGTTTTTTCGCAACTCCTGTCGCTCGCGATTGCCCGCCTCGAACATCATGGGACGCGATGGCTCACGTGCCGCGTGATCGTGCCGCCGTTTCGCGGCGTCCTCTATCGCCACGGGTTTCTTCCGATCCGACAAAGTGTGGGGGGCTACTTGCGGTCGTATCGGCCGGACGCCGACACGTCTGACATGGATTCTCGAACGTTCGTCGATCCCAGAAACTGGTTCTTGACGATGGGGGACGGCGACCTCGAAATCAGCGTCTGAAATTGCGACACTTGCTCGCCCGTTCGCTCTGGTCCAACATCGCGTGATGGCTGTGTCCGCACTCGCGCGCCCGCGCCGTCGGCGTCCCGATCCCTTCGGATACGATCCCGCGTTCCATCGACGGGTGCGGCCGTACGCCGAATTCTTGTATCGGCGCTATTGGCGGGTCCAGGTCGATGGACTGAACCATGTGCCCGGCAGCGGCCCGGCGCTGATCGTCGGCAATCATTCCGGTGGCATTCCGTTCGACGCCAGCATGATCGCGACCGCGGTGGATCTGGATCATCCGCAACATCGGTTGGTGCGATTCCTCTACGATCGCTTCGTCGCGGACATGCCGTATGTCGGGCCCGCGTACAATCGCCTCGGCGCCGTGCCGGCTTCGTATTTGACCGCGTATCGCGTACTGCAGACGGGTGCTTTGGTCGGGATTTTTCCCGAAGGGGTCGCCGGGGTCGCGAAGGGTGTTGGCCAACGCTACCGGTTGCAACGCTTTCACACCGGTTTCATCCGCCTCAGTCTTACGCTTCAGGTGCCGATTGTTCCGGTGGCGGTCGTCGGCGCCGAAGAGATCTATCCGGTGATCGGCAAATGGACGCAGCTCGGGCCGCTCAAAGAGATGCTCAACGTCCCATACATTCCGATCACGCCGTTGTTTCCGCTGTTCGGCCTCCTCGGCGTCGTGCCGCTGCCGACCAAGTGGCACATCCGCTTCGGCGAGCCGATTCGCTTGTATCTTGATCCGAAGCTCCGTGCGGCGCGCCGGCAGACCGCCACGCGACTTGCCGAGCAGGTTCGCCGCCGCATCCAAGCGATGGTGCACGAGATGCTCGCCGCGCGCGAGTCGCTGTTCTGATGAGTCCGCGACGGCGTCGGTCAGCGCGGCCGCCGAGGCTACTGCGCTGACCGACGCACGGGGGTTATGGGCAGTTGTCGCCGGAAAACATTTGGTGCGATGGCGTCGTCGCGGGCTTGACGTTGGACGTCGCCGGTGCCGATCCTTGTCCGTAGATAAGAGAGTTGACGCCGTTCTTCATTGCCGACAACTTGGCCTTGGGATCGAGCGTGAGTTGCTGGTGTGCGGTGAGGGTGTTGGTGCCGGCGGTGACGCCGTCGCTGACGAGCTTGCCTTTCGACCCGAGCGCGACGCCGCAGGCTTCCACCGAGATGGCGCCGGCCTGCTTGGTGCTCCCCGATCCCTTTGCGAGGAGACTACCGCCGACGGTCACGCTGCCGCTGATTAGGTCGTCGCCGTCGAGCGCGGTCAGGTCGATGTTGCCCGCGAAGCCGTCGGGTAGTTCGCCGGGTACGTTGCCGGTGACCTCCAAAACGCTGGCGGCAGTCGTGGTGACCCCGTGTCCGAAAATCCCAATGGTCCCCCCCGCGCCCTTCGCGCTCTTTGCCGTCACCTTACCACTGACGTCGATCGTGTCGCCGGCGATGAGCAAGACCTGGCCCGCGTTGGTATCATTACCTTGATTCAGTCCGTCCCCGCCGCCGCCACTGACTTCGACTTTGGCGCTCATCTTCAACGTGGTGCCGCAGGCGATCTCGACGTCGCCACCGGCGCCGGCCTGAACTCCATTGAGCTTGTCGGATATCGCGGCGGATTTGGCCGTGATCGTACCGCCAATATCGCAGGCCGCAGCGGCGGCCACCGCATCCGTCGTCGTGTCCACGAACAAGCCACCGGCGGCATCGCCGGTGCAGATCGTTTCCACCTTCGCTTTGCTGCCGAGCGTGACGCCGCCGCACTCGACATTCACGAGGCCACCGAAGACGGCACCGGGCCCGAGGTCGAACGATCCCTTCGCGTCCGACTGGAACGTGCCGTTGGCGACGCACGGACCGATGGCGTTGAGGTCGACGGCGACGACGAGCGGATCCGGCTCGCCACCGTCGTTCAGAACGACGGCGCCGGTGTCGATCTGCAATTGAGGAACACAGGTCTGAGTGTCCGGGCAATCGGCATTGACCGAGCAGGTCTGGGTGGTGGTCGTCGAGCAATGTTGCGGCGTGCTGCAGCCGCCGAGCGGGTGCGCGCAATCGCTGGCCATCACGCATTGTGTGCCGTCGTCGCACACTCCGGGGACCTGGCACGTCTGGCAATCACTATCGGCCTGGCAGGGGATCGCGAGGCCGTTGCATGCGCCGCTGGCGCCGACGCAGGGTTCCGTCGCGGTGCAGTCGCCGTCCATCGTGCACGGGCTGTTGTCGCTGGTACATTGTCCGCTGAGGCAGGTTCCAAGCGGGCAGTCGCTGGTGTCGCTGCAGGCTTGATTGGTCGTCACGCTGCAGTGTCCGCCGCCGATGTTGTCGCAGGTTCCCGCGCCTCCGCAGTCCGCATCGCTGCTACAAAAGCTTTGATCACCAGCGCACTGTCCCCACGCGTGCAGGGCGACCTCTCCGGCCGCTGCGGTTTTCGTGCTGCCGGCTTGGATCTTGGCCCCCTTGGGCAGAGTGAGCGGTCCATGACACTCGACGGTGACCTGACCACCGTCGCCGCCGCCGTCGGCGTTCGGCTTGCCATTGGTCAGGATCGTCAGGGCCAACGGGACGCAGGGGCCGAGGGCGGTGATGCTCACGCTGCCCCCTTGATCCCCCTTGCTTTGCGCCAGGAGCTTGGCGCCCTTGACCGCATTGAGCGGACCCTCGGCGGCTTGCAGTTCGAGGGAGCCGCCCGCGCCGCTGTCGGTGGAACTGGCGGCGCCGCTGGCTTGCACGGAGGTGTTGGCGCCGAGCGAAATCCCGCCGTCGCACAGCACGCCCACATATCCGCCTTCTCCGCCGGAATCACCGACGACGGCGGTGTTGGCGAGGAGCTTCGGAATGATCGGCGCACTGGCTGTCCCGCAGGTGCCGGTGGTGACGATCTCAATCTCGCCGGCATCGGCGCCCGAGCCGCTGGCGTCGGCTTTGGCTCCCTTGTCGATGCTGATCGCGCCATCGTCGCCATCGAGTAGGATGACCCCGCCCTGGCCGAGCGCGCCCTTGGCCTCGACCACGCTGTTCGGGCCAAGATGGGCGCCTTCGCACGAAAACGAGACGCTGCCTCCGTTGCCACCGACGCCCGAACTCTTGACCGCGTTGGCCTGAATCTTACCGAGAATTGAACAGAAGCCAGTGTGCGTGTCCATCGGGCCGGTGATCTTGATCGTGCCGCCATTCCCGCCTTTGCGGAGACTGGTCACCAACGCTCCCTTGTCGATGGAGACGGTGCCGGCCGTGATCACGTCGATCTCATTGCCGTTGCCGATCATTCCGCCGCTGGCCGTGACGTGGAAGTTGCGCGCGCCTAGATCGAAGACCGCCGGGTTGTCGGTGATCGCAAACTTTTTCGTGACGGCGCAGTCGCCACTCACCCCGCACAGGTCGCTGACGGTGTGCGCCACCGGCATCGCCGCAAAGCCGGTGCGCGCCGTGAGCATGATCGCGCAGGTCGCGAGTATCGACACGATGGGACGCGTTCGGTTTCTCATTGACGATCTCCCTCCGACCCGGCTGAGCGCAGGGTGCTTCTACTCAGATAAAGAACGTCACATAGCCAATCAACAAAAATATCGACTAGGCGGCGGCGCTAGCCATATGCTGTGCGATGTGCGGGGCGGTTCCGCGACTCCCTCCACGAGTGGAAGAAGCGATGGGGGTGCGGACGAAGATGCGGCGGTGGAATCGCGGATCCAGGTCGAACGGGGGTGCAACGCCGGTCAGCGCGCCAGCGGAAGCCGGCGCGCTGACCGGCGGGTAGAGGTCACGGACAATTGTCGCCCGTGAATGAGAACGACAGGGGCAGCGAGGCCGGTTTGACGTTGGTGGTCGATGGCGCCGGAGTCTGACCGTACTCAAGATCATTGAAGCCGCCCACCAGCGCCGACACCTTGGCCTTGGGATCGAGCGTGAGCACCTTGTGCGCAATGAGCGAATTGGTGCCGCCGGTCGCGCCGTCACTGACAATCGTTGCCTTCGTGCCGAGCGACACGCCGCAGGCTTCGACGTAAACGAAGCCGCCCGTATTGCCTGGTCCGCTGCCCTTGGCTGCCACGCTGCCGTTCAGGACCGCGTTGCCCGCGACGACGTTGTGATCCTCCGATACAATGACAATTCCGGGGCCATCTAGATTGCCGCTGACATCGATGGCGCTGGTGACGGTGGTTGTGATCCCGACACCGATGACGTCGACTCCTCCG
>Ga0335069_10007152_pt1 | contig 16148 bp, 13 predicted proteins | sample Lox_Sample_11_FD_206714 | JGI IMG/M metagenome (GOLD analysis project Ga0335069, IMG submission 206714) | Soil microbial communities from Loxahatchee National Wildlife Refuge, Florida, United States - Lox_Sample_1.1 | ecosystem: Environmental > Terrestrial > Soil > Wetlands | place: USA... | reverse complement strand
CGTTCCCTTAAGCCGCCGGCTCGCCTCCGCTCTCCCAATCCCCGCCTTTAGCATCACGAGCGCCAGCGGCACTTCTCCTGCCGATCGCAACGTCCGTTCCGCCGTCTTACGACTCACGCCCGCCACATGCTCCACTATGGACCTGCCGCGCTCATACAGCTTCTTGTTCTTTGGCCGCAGATTCACCATCAAGTTCCCATACACGTACCCAAGCCGCGCCATCGCTCCCGTGCTGAGCATGTTGCAGATCATCTTCTCCGCGCTCCCGGCCTTCAGCCGTGTCGATCCGGTCAGCACCTCGGGCCCAACCTCCACCTCGATCGCGACCTGCGCCTGCCGCGCCAGCTTCGATCCGCGATTGCACACCACCGCGATTGTCGCTGCACCCTTCGCCGCTGCGTGCTCCAGCGCACCAATCGTATAAGGAGTCCGGCCGCTGGCCGCGATCCCCACCACCACGTCATCCTTCTTCGGCTTCTTGCGCGCCATATCGCGACGCCCTAGCGCTGCCGAATCCTCGCTCGCCTCCGTAGCGCGTCCCAGCGCGCGCGTTCCGCCGGCGATCACAAACTGCGCCATCCCATGACTTGTCCCAAACGTCGGCGGAATCTCCACCGCATCCAGCGCGCCGATCCTCCCGCTCGTTCCCGTGCCCACATAAAGCAGCCTTCCGCCCTTAGACAATTGTCCGGCAATCAGATCGATCGCCTTCGCCACCCCAGGCAGCGCGCGACGGATCGCCCGCGGGACAAGTTCATCCTGCCGGTTCATCAGCCGCGCGATCTCGAGCGCACTCATGGTGTCGAGTCGCGCCGAAGCCCGATTCCGCTTCTCCGTTTTAAGTTTTCCTAGAGAGGATCCCATGAACGGTTCGAACTCCAACCCCGATGCGATTCTCGTCGCCTATTTCAGCCCCAATTTGCCAAGATTCTCCACCGGCCTGGCCAGCACAGCTTTTTCTCCGCGCACAACAATCGGCCGCTGGATCAGCTCGGGATGCTTCGCCATCACCTGGATGAGCGCGTCGTCGCTGAGTTCTTTTCCCGCAACCAGTTCCCGATAAGCAGATTCTTTCGTGCGCAGCGCGTCTGCAGGCTTCAGTCCGGCACGCCGCAACAGCTCTTTCAGTTCACTTGCCGACAGTGGCTTGTTGAGGTAGTTCACGGTTTCGAAATTCGCTCCCTTTTCGGTCAAGGCCCGCTTGACCTCCCGGCAGGTGCTTCATGTCGGCTTGTCGTAAACAATGATCTTTTCGGTCTTTTTCACAGAACCTCTCCCCGACCCCGCGCTCCTCTCACGCGGGATTCCCATGCTAGCAAAACTCCGCCAGCTGAGCTTCCCTCACTGGTTATATCTGTTCTTATAGAAATCGAGCTGCTGCTGAATCTGCTCCTCGCTCATCCCCTTCGTCCATTGGTGATACGGACTGCTCATCGCCTCCGCTGTCACCCCAGGCATCAACGCCTCAGCCTCCGGGATGAAATTGTTATAAAACGTCTTCGCCACTTCATAGAACCCGTGCCACTGCGTGTAATCCGGCCCCATCATGGCCGTACCCATCCGAGCTCGCCGCCCCTGATGGTGCCACATCTCGTAATACGTCCACTCGATCTTTTCGTCGAACGGAGTCTTTGTCAGCTTGCCTGCTGTATATAGCTTGTCCATGATTGCCTTTGCCGGCTTGGCAAATTTCTCGTTGTACAGGTCAACCGTGTTCTCATACTGCTTGTAGAAATTCTCCACCCACCCCGTCGCGTGGCAGTTCGAGCAAACGTCCTGCATCGTTGCCCGCTTCTTTTCCCAGTTCTCCAACTTCTTGCTGATGACCGGCCGCAGCGTGTAGCTGATCCGGTCTCCCACATCGTGCGTCACAGGCTGAGATGGCGTCGCGCTCATGTGGCACGTCGCGCACGTCGGCGCGGCAAAGTAGTCTTTGCCCACCACCCACGACTTCGATTCCAGGTTCATCTTCGCCACGTTCGCCCGAAACTGAATCCCGTGCTTCGATTCGTTGTAGATCTCCAATTGCGGATGATCCGGCCCGAGATGGCACTTCCCGCAATTCTCCGGTTGCCGCGCCAGCGCCGAACTGAACGAATGCCGACCGTGGCATGCCGCGCACGTTCCCCGGCTCCCATCCGGATTCACCCGCCCAATCCCGCTGTTCGGCCAAGTATCCGGATCGAACTTCCCATCTTTTATATATTTCACCTCGCTCCCGTGACATTGCCGGCAACCATTCACCGCTGCCGGCCCTCCCTCCACCACTTCGCCGAGCATGTTGTCGAGCGACCCAATAAACTGGGCCGCCTGCGCATGATGACTCTTCTCGAACTGTTCCACTTCTTTCCCATGGCACCGAGAGCAATACGTCGGCGTTACGATCACAGCAATCTTGTGCCCGTAGTGCTCAAACGTCGCGGGATCCTTCTCTCCCGCCCGATGGCACGAGTAACAGTCCACGTCCCCCTTTGCGTGCCCGCTCTCCCGCCACTGCTCCACGATCGCGGGAGTCGTTTCCGAATGACACTTCAAGCACGCCTCCCCCTCCGGCGAAACCTTAGGATAAGCCGCTATACACAGAGCAAGGAGCAGGGAACTGAGAAGAGTCGTAAACCGCATAGGTACCTCCTGGGAGCAGGGCGATTATGACCGGCGCGATTATGACTGAAAAACAGATTTCGCCGATGTGACGCATCTCACTTCGCACCCCAAAGCCCTCGCTGCTCACAAGACAACACAACAACCGTCTAAGATGTTTCATACGAATGGCCCTTCCGAGACCAGCGCTAGTCTGCCTTCTTCAATTGTTCCTCGCAGCGCCATTCGTTTTGGCCGAAAACACACCCTTTGCCAGCATTCGCATCCCCCGCGTCGACGCTCCTCCAAAAATTGAAAGCTTTCTCAACATGCAGCCCGACGCCACCTGGGCGGGCAAGCTGGTGAAGGTGGAAGGTTTCAAGCAGCGTGAGCCCAGTGACGACGCGCCTGCCAGCGAGCGCACCGACGTTTATCTCGGATACGACGACAAGAGCCTCTACGCAATTTTCGTCTGCTTTGACTCCAATCCTTCGCTGGTTCGCGCCCGCATGTCGCGCCGCGAGGACATTTTCGACGACGACTTCGTCGAGCTCATGCTCGATACCTTCAACGATCATCGTCACGCCAATATGTTTCTCGCCAACCCTCTCGGAGTCCAGGCCGATGCCTTGTGGACAGAAGGCCCGGAGCTCGACCCCGACGCAAATTTCGATTTCTCCTTCGACACTATCTGGAATTCCGCCGGCAAATTGACAGATCGCGGCTATGTCGTCTGGATGGAAGTCCCCTTCCGCAGCTTGCGCTTTGCTTCCACCGACCCGCAAACCTGGACCATCCTTCTCGCCCGCGACATCCCGCGCAAGAACGAAAAAATGTTCTGGCCGCACTATTCCCGCCGCATCATCGGCCGCCTCAATCAAGCCGGTCAGGCGACTGGCCTGGAAAAGATCTCTCCCGGCCGCAACCTGCAACTCATCCCTTACGGTGTCCTTCGTTCCTTCAAGGAGCTCGACGTCCAAAATCCGTTACAGCCCGCCTACTCCCAGCGCAACGCGTTCGGCCAGCTCGGCCTCGACGCCAAGATCGTCCTCAAGGACAAGTTCGTCATCGACGCCACAGTCAATCCCGATTTCAGCCAGATCGAGTCCGACCAGCCACAAATCACCAACAATCAGCGCTTCGAAGTCTTCTTTCCCGAGACGCGTCCCTTCTTTCAGGAAAACGCCAACTACTTCCGCACGCCCATCCAGTTGCTATTCACCCGACGCATTGCCGATCCCAAGTGGGGTGTCCGCGTCACCGGCAAAGACGGCCCATGGTCGATCGGCACTCTCATCGCGGGGACGGACTCTCCCGGCGAAGAAACGACTCCCGGCAACCCACTCTATGGCCAGAAAGCATTGTTCGCGGTCGGCCGTGTGAGCCGTGACTTCGGCAGCCAGTCCAGCGTCGGTCTTCTTTACGCGGACCGCGAAGTGAACGGGTATTTCAATCGCGTCGCAAGTATCGATGGCCGCTTCACCCTCAACGATCACTGGGCCGCCAACGTCCAGGGAGTCTTCAGCGCCACCATCAACCCTCCCGACGACATCTTCAACCTTTTCAACACCACAGGCGCCTATCAGGCAGGGTCCGCCGCCGAAGTCGTTCTCGAACGCAGCGGGCACAAGCTGAACTACCTTCTCGACTATGGGGACCGCAGCCCCAACTTTCGCTCTTTAGCCGGATTCGACCCCCAACCCGATATCAACAACATCTACCAACGCATCGACTACAAATTTCGCCCCGAAGGCAAACACCTCATCTCCTGGGGTCCGATGTTTGAAGTCGTCGAGAACGTTGACCACGAAGGAACCCGTCTTAACTCTCTTTATATTCCCGCCATCGGCGCAGAGTTTATCGGACGGACCTTCGTCCGGGCCGAATACGCGCAGGAAATGGAAACTCTTCGGCCTCAGGATTTCAGTATTCCCACCAACGAGAAGTATGTCCGCCACACGACGGAAATCATTTTCGAATCCAGCTATTTCCGTCGCGTGACTCTTCAGGCTCACTATCGTTTTGGCACGCGCATCAACTACGATCCCCCTTATGACCCCAACCGCCTCACCAACTACTACCCGTTTCTCGCGCACCGCGACAGCATGCATGCGACCCTGACCGTGCGGCCGACGCGTTCGCTCAAGATCGATAACACCTATTTGCTCTTCCATCTGCGCGCCTGCCCCTCTTGCGCTACTCCGCAACCTGAATTGGCGCGTCCAACGGGCAGTTTGACGGACCACATCCTGCGCACCAAATGGAACTACCAGTTCACCAAGGAGCTTTCTCTCCGCTTCATTGGCGAATACAACGCCGTTCTCGCCAATCCAAATTTCACCTCGTTGGCGACAACCAAGAACTTCAATCTTGACCTCCTCGCCACCTATCTCGTTCACCCCAACACCGCCGTCTATATCGGCTACAACACCAACCTCGAAAATATAGACCCGCTCCTTGCGTCTGACGGCAGCGGCGGAGTTCTCCACCTCCCCAACGGCCGCCTCCGCAACGACGGCCGCAACCTCTTTGTCAAAGTTTCCTACCTCTTCCGCTTCTGAAAACGCTCATGTCTGCCATCCTGAGCGGAGCGAAGGACCTATGTATTCCGTTTGCTCCATCACAAGTTGTGGCCCCGACTTGCGATTCAACAACCCTCAAGGCAAGAGGATAGGCGTGTGCCCACGATGGTGATTTTCCTCCGGGACCGGCTCTCCCTGCTCAGAGGTTCTTCATTTCCAGCTGACGTGAACTGGACGGGCATGCCCGACCGCTGCATGTGCAACCTGCCCTGAATCTTCTATGATGTTCCCCTCCGACAGAGTAAAATTCCGTTCGTCATCCTGCACAAGTGAGAGACCGCATTGCCCTCGTTTGGCGAAAAACTGCGTAAGGAGCGCGAGAAGCGCAAGATCTCTCTCGACGAAATCTCCTCTACCACCAAGATTGGCACCCGCATGCTTCAGGCCCTCGAGGAGGACAAATTCAATCTCCTCCCCGGCGGCATCTTTAATAAAGGATTCGTTCGCGCCTACGCTCGTGCCGTCGGCCTCGACGAAGACCAGACCGTCGCCGATTATCTGGTAGCTTCCGGCGACGCTCCTATCATTCGCCCCGACGCTCAGTCGCGTGAATCGCAGCGCGGCCCCCGTGACACAGCTCGCGAAGAAAGCGCACCCCCATCCCCACTGCGCATCACCGACGACCCGAATGGCCGCCTCGAAATCCGCGCCGAAGCCGCCTCTCGTCAACTCCCCTGGGGAATTTTCGCCGCCGTTCTACTGATCGTTGCTCTCGGCCTGACTCTCTGGAACCATCGTCGCCTGCAGCAACACAGCGAGCGCCCAACCGCCAGCAGCACTTCGGCTGCGCCGCCCGGTGAATCGGCTCCCGAGCCGAGCTCCTCTCCGTCGTCGTCAACTCCATCTCCCGCGGCTGCTCTACCTTCCTCCGACTCGCCTCAAGCTGCTGCTGCTCCAACCACCGTGTCGCACTCGCAGCCCGTATCCACCGCAAACCAACAGCAGTCAACCACACCCGCCCCCGGCCAGTTCACCGTCCAGATCACCGCTCGTGAAGATAGTTGGCTCTCCGTCGTGGCCGACGACCAGCACTCTCCGCCCGAACTTCTGACCGCTGGCAAACAAACTGTCGTTCACGCCCACCGCTCTGTCGTCGTGAAAGCGGGAAACTCCGGTGGCGTCGACATTCTATTGAACGGAACCCAGCTCGCCTTCGGAGGCGACTACGCTGTCCCCAAGACAGTTACGATTGGCCCTGCCGGCATCGTCCCAAACGCCCCCGCACCTCCCTCGAACCCCTGAGCGAACCCAACCTTTCCTCTTTTCTTTCTTCCATTTATCTCGGACATCTCGCCATTGAATGCACCCCGCTTCCGCTCGCTGAACCGAGCCCGCACCCCGCCCTTCGCTCATTGCTTTGCCCTGCCTGTTTTTGATACCGTTACTAAGAGCATTTTGAAGCCAAACCCCCGGTCAAGAGCCCGCGGCGCATAAGCCTCCCTTATCGGACCAAGCGGCTCGAAGTCACCTTGAGGAGATACCAGTTGCCAGCAAAAAACCGCATCCTGTTTACCTCGGAATCCGTCACCGAAGGTCATCCTGACAAGATCGCTGACCAGATTTCCGACTCCATTCTCGACGCCTGCCTGCGTGAAGATCCCGCCAGCCGCGTCGCCTGCGAAACCCTGACCTGCACCGGCCTCGTCGTCATCGCCGGTGAAATTACCACCAAAGCCTACGTCGACTTTCAGCAGACCGTCCGCGGCGTAGTCCAATCCATCGGCTACGACAATGCCGTCTACGGCTTCGACTCCAACACTTGTGCCGTCATCTCTAGCATCAACAAGCAGTCCGGCGACATCGCCATGGGTGTCGATACCGGCGGCGCCGGCGATCAGGGCATGATGTTCGGCTTTGCCTGCAACGAGACTCCCGAGCTGATGCCCCTTCCCATCTCACTCGCGCAGAAGCTGTGCCAGAAACTTTCTGAAGTCCGCAAGAACGGTACCTGCCCTTACCTCCGCCCCGATGGCAAATCCCAGGTCACAGTCGAATACTCCGAGCCGGGCAAGGTGAAGCGCGTCGATGCCGTCGTCGTCTCGACGCAGCATTCCGAAACCATCGGCAACGACGAACTTCGCGCCGACATTTTGAAGCACGTTATTCAGGCCGTCATTCCGGCCAACCTGCTCGACGAAGACACCAAATACCACATCAACCCCACCGGCCGTTTCGTCATCGGCGGCCCCATGGGCGATTCCGGCCTCACCGGCCGCAAGATCATCGTCGACACGTACGGCGGCATGGGCCGTCACGGCGGCGGCGCATTCAGCGGCAAGGATCCGACCAAGGTCGACCGCTCCGCCGCATACATGGCGCGCTACATCGCAAAAAACATCGTGGCCGCCGGACTCGCCGAGCGCTGCGAAGTGCAGCTCGCCTATGCCATCGGTGTGGCCGATCCCGTCAGCGTTCTAGTCGACACTTTCGGCACTTCCAAGGTTGATCCCAGCGTGATCTCCGACCTGGTCCGCAAGAACTTCCAGCTGACGCCGCGTGGCATCATCGAGTCGCTCAACCTACGCCGTCCCATCTACCGCAAGACAGCAGCCTACGGCCACTTCGGCCGCAACGACGCCGACTTCACGTGGGAAAAAACCGACAAAGCCTCCAAACTGGCCGCCGACGCAGGCCTGAAACAAGAGCCGGTAGGAGCACGAAAATAAGGTCAGAGGTTTGAGGTAAGAGGCAGAGGTGAAAACCTCGAACCAAGACCAACAGAACTAAGCCACAACAGAATGCAAGGTATAAGTAAGAGCTGGGAGCTGGAGGTTTAACCTCTGCCCTCTGAACTCTTACCTTTAAGCAGTCATCCGGGGATTAGAGGAGAACATGGCAACCACACCAACAATTACCAGCGACGTCAAAAATTTCGAACTTGCCGATCTGGGCAAAAAGCGCATCGAGTGGGCCAACCAGTCGATGAAGGTCCTGCAGATCATCCGCAAGGAATTCATCAAGAACCAGCCCCTCAAAGGCATCCGTGTTTCGGCCTGCTTGCACGTCACCGCCGAAACCGCGAACCTCATGGTCTGCCTGCGCGACGGCGGAGCTGACGTAGCTCTCTGCGCGTCAAACCCGCTCTCCACGCAAGACGACGTAGCCGCCAGCCTCGTGCGCGACTACAACATCCCCGTCTTCGCCATCAAGGGCGAGGACAACGATTCTTACTACGCGCACATCATGGCCGCCATCGACCACAAGCCGCACATTACCATGGATGACGGCGCTGATCTGGTCGGCGTACTTCACACCAAGCGCAAAACCGAACTGGCGAACGTAATCGGTGGTACCGAAGAAACCACGACCGGCGTAATCCGCCTTCGCGCCATGGCCAAAGAAGGCGTGCTCCAATATCCGATCGTCGCCGTCAACGACGCCGACACCAAGCATCTCTTCGACAACCGCTACGGCACCGGCCAATCCACCATCGACGGCATCATCCGCGCGACGAACTTCCTGCTAGCCGGAAGCAAGTTCGTAGTAGCCGGCTACGGTTGGTGTGGCCGAGGCCTCGCAAGCCGCGCACGCGGCGCTGGAGCCGAAGTCATCGTCACCGAAATCGATCCGACAAAAGCGCTCGAAGCGGTCATGGACGGCTTCCGCGTCATGAGTATGGAAGAAGCCGCCAAAATGGGCGACGTCTTCTGCACCGTCACCGGCAACAAGAACGTGCTTGCCAAGCAGCACTTCGAAGTCATGAAGGACGGCGCGATCATCTCGAACTCGGGCCACTTCAACGTCGAAATCGACATCCCGAACCTTGAAAAGATGTCCGGCTCCAAGCGCACCACCCGCAACTTCGTCGACGAGTACACGCTGAAAGACGGCCGTCGCATCAACCTCCTCGGCGAAGGCCGCCTGATCAACCTGGCGAGCGCCGAAGGCCACCCCGCCAGCGTCATGGACATGAGTTTCGCCGACCAGGCTCTCTCTTGCGAGTACATGGTGAAAAACTGCAAGACGCTCGAGAAGACGGTCTACAAAGTCCCCGACGAGTTAGATAAACGAGTAGCCAAGCTGAAACTCGAATCCCTCGGCATCAAAATCGACCGCCTCACTCCCGAACAAGAGGAGTATCTGGCAAGCTGGAACGAAGGAACCTAAGAAGTTGGTGGAAGAGCGGCGCTTTAGCGCCGCGTCAGACGGAAATCAAAAACGGGGCCTTAAGCCCCTGTGAGGACGGGCGACTCGCCCGTCCTTTTGTTTTCGTGTGGCGCGGACACCCGCCCGCGGCCTTTGACTCGTGTGGCGCGGACATTCCTGTCCGCGCTTTGGACGGAAACGGGCCCTTGGCACCCCTGTCAATCGCTAGATTAGCTAGGCGGCTCTCCAAGAGAAGGACGGTCGGCGGTAGCTCTCACAATCCTGGTTTTCCAGCCGGATTGCTCCCAGTTCTGCTTAGATAGTGACCCGGCGTTACGGGTTCGCGTTCTACTGCTTCTCTCTGGTTGTCCGATCTTGAGACGAATCTTTGTATTGAGTAAGAATGCGGTAGTCGGAAAACTGATGTCTTTCGCGCAGGCTTCCGCCCTTTTCAGATCTCGTGACCACCGCTTCCCGCGGCAGCCAGAACGACTTGTTCACGACAGGCAAGTGTACTTCGTCAAAAGTCGCTTCCGTCGTTTCTATTCCCGCCTCGGGTTTTGCCTTGAGCAGGTCCACTCGCATTCGCCGAATCTGGTACGTGTCCGGGTCCACCCATGCGATCCCTTGATAGGCGACCGTGATCTCGGCCCCACGGACGCGAACGGATCCGAGTAACTCAGCTTTCTCTGGAACCTGAGCAAACGCGATAACGTAGTCTTCCCGGTTTTCCACCTTCTGCCGCCCCAGGTAACGGAACCGTGCGGCATCCTGGTGAAAGGTGTGAAAATGCAGCGGCAGTAGTGCGAAGTCCTTCACCAGGGAATATCCAGTCGGGATTTCGGGATCAACGGTGCGCCATTGCTCGTCCGTCCGCCCTACCGAAAATCGCATCCCTTCGCCCACAACATGAGATCGGACAATATACCTGTATTGTCCGCTGAAAGCCGGCGTTCCTTGCACCCACCCGCGTTTGTCCAGGTGTTCCTGCACCACTTCCTCGTGCGCGCTGATGCTGGGAACGGTGTTCACGAGCGTGCTTTCGTTCTTTCCAACGCTTTCAAGCAGCTTGCCGATGTCTCCCTGTGACGGCGCAGGCGTCAACCCCTTTAGCTCCGGGTAATAGTGCAGAAGCTTCTTGTCAGAAAGTTCAACAATCACATAGTCGGGTACGGAGGCAGCTTCCCGCTCCCGCGAAACGTCATTTCTCAAGGTACGCAGGTTGGGTGTTATTTCAGTTTTGTTGTCCTGGCAAACGGACAAGGTACGTAGGAAAAGCAGGAAAACAAGGCTAAGTCTATTCAGTAACCGCACGTTTCCCTCCACTCCATAAGAACACGGAAGGATTCTATCACTACGAGTAGCACGTTCCTGATCGAAGTTGCCGGGTTACAACAGTACATGGTCAGACAGCCTACTCACACCTCCGCCACCAACTCATACCTCGCCGCCCGTGGTTCCACGATCCTTCGGCGAGTGGCCCGGTTCTACAGCAAGCCACCGCGTTCCTCAAGAACTGCCGCAGGTCCACCTTGTCACCCCGATTCTTGCAATTCCGGAGAAATTCGCTATACTCCCCCGAGTTTTTGAACTGTCTTAGCTGAGGAATCTGCATGGCCCAACTTGCGCAGCCGGCAGCTGTTCCTGCCGGCCTCGAAGACCGGACACGCCACAAAATCGCGCTCCGCCTGCTGCCGTTTTTGTTTCTTCTGTACGTCGTCAACTATGCTGACCGGACGAACCTCGGATTTGCCGCGATCGGAATGGCGCGCGACCTCGATTTCAGCGACCGGGTGGTTGGCTTCGGTGCGGGAATTTTTTTCGTCAGCTACATGGCGCTGCAAATTCCCGGCGCCCTGCTGGTCGAGCGCTGGAGCGCGCGCCGCGTGATCTCTGGATGTCTCATCGCGTGGGGATCGCTGACCGTGCTGACTGGATTGGTGCAGACACCCTTGCAGCTCTACGCCGCGCGCTTTGTGCTGGGCGCGGCTGAAGCGGCGTTCTTCCCGGGCATCATCGTCTATCTGAGCCACTGGTTTCAAAGAACCGACCGCGCCAAAGCGACCAGCAATTTCATGGCGGCCATTCCGGTTTCCTTCGTGATCGGCTCGCCAGTCGCGGGATGGATTATCGGCCACAACTGGCTCGGCATTAGTGGCTGGCGCTGCCTGTTTGTCGTAGAAGGGATTCCGGCGGTCCTGCTGGGCGCGGTTGCTTTTTTTTACCTGACCGACCGGCCAGCCGAGGCCGATTGGCTGGCACCAGAAGCACGCAACTGGATTGAAGAAAGGCTGCGCCAGGATCGAGGAAGCTGCGCCAGGCCGCTGGCGGCTACCCAGGCCTTGCGCTCGCTGCCCGTGCTCGTGCTGGCGGCCGCGTACTTCATGACCAACCCGGCTGGCTACGTGTTCATGTTCTGGTTCCCCACCATGTTGAAACGGATGGCGGGTGTGTCTGACCTGAGGCTCGGCCTGCTCGGGGCCATTCCCTTCGCTGCCCTCTTCGTTGCCATGCAGGTGAACGGCTGGCACTCCGACCACCAGCGCGAGAGGAAATGGCACGTCGCCGTCCCGCTGCTGATCGCTGTGTGCGGCTGGATCGGGCTGGCTCTCGGGCCCCACTCGCTCGTGGCGGCCATGGTGTTCTTCACACTGGTGGCAGTGGGAATTGCCAACATCTCGGTCTTCTTTTCCATGCCGACCGAAATCCTGAGCCAATCGGCCGCCGCCGCGGCAGTGGGAATCATCAGCACCGCCGGAAACATTTCCTCGTTCTTGTCGCCGTACTTATTTGCCTATCTGAGAACGCGCACGGGATCGTTTACCACGGGATTGTGGACAGTCGCGGCGATCGCGTTCACCGGAGCCCTTCTGACGCTCTCCGTGCCACAACGATCCGAACCCCTGTAGTGGTCACTCAACTCTGCGCTGATCTGAGAACCATCCACGCCCTCACACGCCAAATGACCCGATGTTCACGCGACCTTATCGGGCATTACCTCCCTTCGCCCGCTATCACCCAACGGCATCACCAATTCCTCCATGTGCCGTTTGGAATCCCGGTGATATCGGTAAGCGAATCCTGCCATCCCGCAAATTGCAATCACCAGCACCGCCAATCGCGCTGCGAATGGCAGCTTCAGCCAGCTGAGCACCCAAGGAACCTGCGCTGCCAGAACAAACAATCCATAGGTCTTCGCCGCCCAGGTATCCGCATTTGCCTTCTTCCCAAACTCGGAAAGTTTCTGCGTCACTTTAAAGTCAAGTCGCTGTTCCAATTCCGATCCGCGAACCACTGCCGCCCACAGCAGCACTTCATACGAGCGATCGACCACGAATAGCGCCACAATGAGAAACGTCAACACAATGGCAACGGCGGCTTCAATGGAGGTTGGTATTCCTTCCGCCCTTTGCGCATCGTTTGAAAACCAGAATGAGGTCGCAGTCAACAGACCGGTGATCAGCGTGAAGCCATACTTGCGTAGCTCCCCAATCAATGTGTCAAACCGTCCGATCGTTGTCCTACATTCCTTCCATTCTTCCAAATCGAGCTTTTCGCGCTTGGAATCTCCCGAGCTGCTGCCAGTCCGGGACAGAATCGCATCAACGTCATATGGCATACAAAACCTCCTCTTCTATAAAGTTTGCTCGCGTAGATGGGGAAATCAGAGGCGGTGATGCGCGCATAGGCACACCCACTGCTGCTGCAGGGAAGTTCGCCTCCGGCAGGCATTTGCTCCCCTCGATGGGAACTGCGGGTCGGAGAGGCGGGTCAAGCGCAGTACTTGGCTACTGGCGCTGTTATTTTGTGAGTCGAATTACGGCATCGAGGGAACAGTTCATCACGGCGCCGAGCGCCGCACGATTGGTCCTTCGTATGCCGCCTTACTTCATCTTCTCGATTTCTTCCAGCAGCCGCTGATCGAAACTCGATACCGCCTGTCTGCGCTGCGTGTTGTTGCCCTGGTACGGACTAAACGCAAGATTCCCGCGCACGCGGATCTTCACATTCGCCAGCTCCTTGCCGTCAGCATCCTGCACAACAAGGCGTCCATCCACCGTGCTCCGTCCAGCGCCAAATCCAACCATGAACCTCTTGGCGCCGCTGCCAGACGTGAACTCCTCGAGCACGATGTGGGCGCGAATCGGTGCGCTGTCAACAATGTTGAAGTTCGCGCTCTTGAAGGCATTCCGCAAGCTGTCTTGCACCAGGTTGGCCGCATGCTCTTCCTTCACGTTTTCAGGCTTGGCTATGACGGTCGGGTCAACTTGAACATTGGTTACGCCCTTCAGCGGAGTCGTTTTCTCCGCGGCCGCATTCAGCACAAGGAGGGCGAAACCCAGAATCGCGAGAATTCGCAAAACGCTTTGTCTCATAGCTCGCCTCCGGAAAGGATTCCAAGGAAGGGTTGCCCGATTGCAACCCGGAATACTTCATTATGATTTCACCAGAGCCGGACCGTCTCTGTCAGTTAAGTGGATCACTTGGGTGCGTGACTAGCCCGGAAACCGGAAAGCCGCCGGTTGACGAAAATCTGCTCCAGCTTCATCTCACTCAATAGCTGCGCAAACCTCGGATCGTTGGTTGCTTCCGTTTAGGTCTCCGCGGTACCCTCCATATAGAAAACACACGTTCCCTCCAGTTCCACCCGATCTCCCGCGAGCCGGCACGTCATCTCTCCTCCGCGCCGCGATGCCTGAAACGCGCGAAGCGTGTCTTTGCCCAGCCGCTTCGCCCAGTACGGAGCCAGCATGCAGTGCGCCGCGCCCGTCACTGGATCTTCCGGAATGCCCTTGGCCGGCGCAAAGTAACGGCTCACGCAGTCATAGCCGCCATCGCCCGGCGCAGTCACGATCACGCCGGGTCGATTCATGCGAGCGATCGCAGGCATGTCGGGTGTAAGAGCACGCACTGTCTCTGCGTTTTCGAACACAGCCATGTAATTGAACTGATTGACGAGCACTTCGGCGGGAACGGCTCCCAGAGCCTCAGCAAAACCGGTCGGCGAAGCAACCGGCTGCGAAGGCCGCGCTGGAAACTCCATAAGATATCCGCCGCTACTGCGGCTCACCGCAAGCGCCCCGCTCGCTGTTAGGAAAACGACTTGATTACGCTCCGGCTCAATCCGCTCCATCAGTACCGCTGCGCTTGCCAGGGTGGCGTGCCCACAAAGCGGCACCTCCACATTGGGAGTAAACCACCGCAGCCGGTAGTCATCCCCTTCGCGCACCAGAAAAGCTGTTTCCGAAAGATTGTTCTCTGCAGCGATCGCCTGCAGAACCGAGTCGGCGGGGAAGTCCGGCAAAAGCATCACCGCCGCGGGATTCCCGGAAAAGAGCTTGGAGGCAAAGGCATCGACCTGAAAAATAGGCACTTGCATCATCCAATCATCGTAACAAGCGGAATGCCCCTTCGCGTTTCCCCAAGTGCCTTAGCTGAAGTCCGGACAAAGAACCGTGCCTGCGAGGCTGGTTTGGAGGGACTAGTACTGGTTACTAAGGTACGTTGCCCACCTGACGCGACCAAACCTATAATTTCGTATTCCCACCAGCACGAGGAGTCGATGCCGGAGGCAGCGGGTACGTCCCCAATTCGTCTGTCCCAAGAGCTGACGATTTTTCACGACGTCGCCAAGGCGCTGACCTCGTCGCTCGACCTTGACTCCATTCTGCAGACGATCATGGAGAAAATGGCGGAATATTTCCGCCCGGACACCTGGTCGCTTCTCATGATCGATGAGGAAAAAGACGAACTCTACTTCGCCATTGCCGTCGGCGCCGCCGCCGAAGTCCTTTCCAAAGCCAAGTTAAGAGTGGGGGAGGGAATCGCCGGCTGGGTGGCCAAACATGGTCAGCCTCTGATTGTCCCCGACGTTCAGGCTGACTCCAGGTTTTCTTCGCGCCTCGACGAGATGACCCAGCTGCAAACGAAGTCAGTCGTCTGCGTTCCCCTGCGCTCCCGCCACCGCGTGCTCGGCGTGATTCAGCTGGTCAATGTCAATATCGGCCTGAGCGAGCAGGAAATGTTCTTCCTCCAGGCCCTCTGCGACTACGCGGCCATTGCCATCGAGAATGCGCGGTCGGTCGAGAAAATTCAGGAACTCACCATCACCGACGACTGCACCGGCCTTTTCAACGCCCGTCATCTTTATAAGACGCTCGAAACCGAGGTATATCGCTCTGCCCGCTTCGGCTATCAGTTCAGCGTGATTTTCATCGACCTCGATCACTTCAAACAAGTCAACGATACCCACGGACACTTAGTAGGAAGTCGCCTGCTCGCCGAGATCGGATACCTGATCAAGGCTCAACTCCGTCTCATCGATTTTGCTTTTCGCTACGGCGGCGACGAGTTTGTGGTGCTGCTCCCGCAGACCGGCAAAGATCAGGCCGTAGTCGTCGCCAAACGCCTGCAGGATTCGCTCCGCGCCGGCACTTTCTGCACCGAACAGGGTTTGAACCTGAACGCCCGCGCCAGCATGGGCCTCGCCACCTTCCCGCACGACGCGCAAACTCCTCACGACATCATCCGCCAGGCCGACGAAATGATGTACGTAGTGAAGAACACGACCCGCGACAACATCGGCGTCGCCTCGCGGGGAATGGTGGAGACGTAGAACTTCTCTCGAAGGTCCAAACCGGTTCTAGTGGACTACATCAGAGGAGAATACGGGCGGGAAAACCTCAATACCTGTCATCCTGAGCGGAGTGAGGTGAGCGTAAGCGAGCCGAACGGAGTCGAAGGACCCCTACCAACTCAACTCTACGTCTGTGGGTCCGGGGATTCTCCCGGTGCACGCGGTATCGAATTCTCTGCGATGATTCACCACTCCTTGTCTCTCTTCTTCAGCTCTTCCTGCTTCGATTCCGGCGGGGAATTCGGCTTCGGTTGCGCCTCCTT
>Ga0335069_10007151_pt1 | contig 16149 bp, 11 predicted proteins | sample Lox_Sample_11_FD_206714 | JGI IMG/M metagenome (GOLD analysis project Ga0335069, IMG submission 206714) | Soil microbial communities from Loxahatchee National Wildlife Refuge, Florida, United States - Lox_Sample_1.1 | ecosystem: Environmental > Terrestrial > Soil > Wetlands | place: USA... | reverse complement strand
GACACAGCAGGACCTTTTCTCATGATATGTGGAAGCGACAAGACATCGAACGGGAGATCCTCCGCTTAAGTGAGATGGTTGGCCGCCGAGCACGAAAATACGGCTTTAAAGGCAGAAAAATCACCCTCACCATACGGTATAATGATTTCAAGACGTTCTCCAGGCAGACGACCCTGTCCGATCATACGAATGATACCCGCATTATTTACAAGGCGGCCCTCTCTATCCTCGATACCTTACGTCTTCGCACGAGCGTACGGCTTCTCGGGGTGAGCCTCTCATCCTTCGGGAGCAGTACGCAGCCCTCACTCTTTGGTGAGTCCGGCTCAAAGCACCGGCAAGACCTGCTCCACGCGATGGACACGGTAAACGAGAAGTTCGGTGACCGGAAGATCACCTGGGCGTCTGCCGCCACCGAGGAAGAGACTCATGGGGTTATTTCCCCTTCGTGGCGGCCGTCCGGCGTGAGGAAAAGTGATGGCAGTCGGTGAATACAATTTCTGTCAGCTTCTTCCTGAAAGAGAGTGCCCGATGATTCTTGCAGCTATGCAACCTTTCAATCAGTAATCCGCACTTATCAGAAAAATAGCGTCTTCGTAGAAATGCAATCCATTTTTACCCGTTTTTCAGAGAATTATAGCTTATTTGCAATATCCCTTTCATCAGGAATCTGGTCATCCCAAGTGGGTTCTTCAAGTAAATGACTGGGTAAGAAGAACTTGTTTGCGATAAACGTCGGTATCACGGCGCTGGCAATTACTACACCGACAATCAAGGAATACTGTCCCTTGTTGATGATATTATTGGATAGACCATAAAGCGCTGAAATCGTCCCGAATGTGAGGCCGGTCGACATGAGCAGCGTATAATACCATTTTTCATTTTTATCCTCCCGGAAACGATGGATGGCCGGATACAGGCCGGATATCTTGGAGACGACCTTTCCGCCAAGAAGCAAAAGAAAGACAACCGGTGCCCCGACAAGCGCCGGCATGGATACAAGAGCTCCAGCTCTCAAGAAATATAGCGGCGTTAAAAAACCGACGGTCAACGTTCTCAATCTCCTCACAAAGTGGCCGTCCTTTTCCATGGTTTTCGCCAAGACCATCCCCAGGACATAGGCGGGCAAAACCGGTTCGCTACCCGACCATAAAGCAAGCATACCCATTGACAGTAACACAAACAACACCCATTTTGCCCGAATGGCCGCTGTTCTATGAGCGAAGCGCGTGATGAGATAATCTGTCATCGGACGCAATGTAAAAATCAAAAGAATCGTTACTGCAATGAATATCACCGTTTTGTAAGTGAAAGGCGCGAATATCAGACCCAATGCGATGACGGTTCCCAGGTCATTGATAAAGCATGCACCCAGAATCCCTTTGCCATATTCGGTTTTATTAAAGCCATATTCGAGCATAACGGCATAAACCACCGCCATGGAGGTTGTGGAAAGGGCGATGCCACACAATAAACTTGCTTGCGTATTCCATCCAATGAGGTAATAGGCAATTAAAAAGCAGCCGATGAAGGGGGCGGCAAATCCAATGACTCCGATGAGGGATACTTCCTTGATTTTTGATTTCATAGTATCGGGATTAAGCTCCGCGCCCGCAAGAAACGTCAGCAACACAGCGCCAACACCTGTACAGAATTTGAGCCACTCGGCATTGAGGGATAGATTGTCAAAGCAGCCGAGATGGAAGGCCGCAAAACCGATGATTGTGCCGACAATGATTTCCATGAGGGCAATCGATATTTTCAGGCGGTTGGACAGAACAGTGGACAAAACAGCGGCAAAGAACCAAAATGCGGCAACAAAATAAACGCTTTGCATAGATAACTCCTTATACAAAATTCGGTAGGAGTCATCAGCAACAAAGGCGGTTAAAGGTGAACTCCATCACCTGATTTATCGTTTAGAAAAAATACACAAGCATAGAAAATGTGTCAATACAAATTCACTTTAAGGCCAATTTGTCGTCATTGACTAACCTTGTTCTCTATGTACGCGAGTAATCCAATAGAAGTCAACTACATCCTGATGAAAGCGCTCGGGTTTCTTACCTGCCTGCCTGCTCAATTGCAACCGCCACGGCAACCGTTGCGCCAACCATCGGATTGTTGCCCATACCTAAAAATCCCATCATTTCCACATGAGCAGGCACGGAAGATGAACCAGCAAATTGCGCATCGCTGTGCATCCTTCCCATTGTGTCCGTCATTCCATATGAAGCGGGACCTGCTGCCATATTGTCGGGATGCAGGGTCCTTCCTGTGCCGCCGCCGGACGCAACAGAGAAATATTTTCTCTTTGCTTCATTGCATTCTTTTTTGTATGTGCCTGCAACGGGGTGCTGGAACCGTGTTGGGTTGGTTGAATTTCCCGTAATTGAAACATCAACCTTTTCGTGATGCATAATGGCAACGCCTTCCCGGACATCATCGGCGCCATAGCATTTCACCGCAGCTTTTTCACCTTTTGAATAGGGCCGGTTTTCCACAATCTCAAGTTTTCCTGTGTGGTAATCGAATTTTGTCTTTACGTAGGTAAATCCGTTTATTCTTGAAATAATCTGTGCCGCATCCTTTCCCAGCCCATTCAATACAACCTGCAGGGGTTCTTTCCTGACTTTATTTGCCGATTTGGCAATGCCGATAGCGCCTTCGGCGGCGGCGAAAGATTCATGGCCTGCCAGAAAGGCAAAACATTTGGTATCTTCTCTTAAAAGCATAGCCGCCAGGTTGCCATGTCCCAGGCCCACCTTCCTGTCGTCTGCAACGGAACCGGAGATGCAGAATGCCTGCAGTCCCTCGCCAATCGCTTCGGCGGCATCTGCCGCTTTTGTACAACCTTTTTTGATTGCGATAGAAGCACCAACGACATAGGCCCACCCTGCATTTTCAAAACATATGGGCTGAATTTCCCTGGCGATCTTATACGGGTCTATCCCTTTCTGGGCACAGATGTTTTTGGCTTCCTCTATCGAACCAATTCCATATTTATTTAGCGTTTTATTAATTTGCTCAATTCTTCTTTCATAGTTTTCAAACAGTGCCATATCTTTCATCCTCCTTATTCGTGTCTCGGGTCAATTAATTTTGCAGCTTCATCAACCCGTCCATATTTACCGGAAGCTTTTTTAAGCGCCTCGTTAGCGTCCATGCCCTTTGCTATCATCTCCATCATTCTTCCCAAGCTTACGAATTGATAACCGATTATTTCGCTATTATCATCCAGGGCAATCTTCGTCACATAACCTTCAGCCATTTCAAGGTATCTTGGCCCTTTGGCAAGTGTTCCATACATAGTGGCGACCTGGCTTCTCAATCCCTTGCCCAGGTCTTCCAGTCCTGCCCCTATCGCCAGACCACCTTCCGAGAAAGCAGATTGGCTTCTTCCATACGTTATCTGTAAGAACAATTCCCTCATCGCCGTATTAATCGCATCGCACACCAGATCTGTATTCAATGCCTCAAGGATTGTTTTTCCGGGCAGTATTTCAGCGGACATGGCGGCGGAATGGGTCATGCCTGAGCAACCGATTGTCTCGATCAATGCTTCCTGGATAATTCCATCCTTGACATTAAGGCTCAGTTTACATGCTCCCTGTTGCGGAGCGCACCAGCCAATCCCATGTGTAAAAGCGGAAATATCCTTTATTTCTTTTGCCCGGGTCCACTTGCCTTCCTGTGGTATTGGTGCCGGGCCGTGATTTGCCCCCTTTGTTACAGAACACATATTTTGTATTTCCTGTGAATAGATCATAAAAGAATATCCTCCTGTGTGATTTTATACTTTCTCTGTATGTATCTGTCGTATGGAACTATATTTCTTTTAAAACAATTCATACCAGGTTTTGTTGCCTCCTTATGTTGTCTGTTCCAGCATCCCCTTCAACTCTTCAATCTCGGCCGAGATCTTCTCCATCTGTGGTTCCATATTGGATAACAGCGCGTCGATTGTCGCCAGCTCATCCCTCGCGTATCCCATGGCCTGCTCCTTGACCTCATCAATCGTTTTATTGATCCGGGTTTCCCACTGGTATGCTAGGCGGGAGAGATGGACTTCGACGATACCCGGAAGCAATTTCTTAAAGTGCGTCTCAAAGAACTTTCGGAAGATGCACATGGGGATCAAGAACCAGAGAAGATCAAAATGGAAATCGAAAGGATGCACAAAGGCTATGTCAGGGTGGGTCGGCTCTGTGACGGTGACATTCCATTCAATGCTGGATGGAGTTATGCCCAGAACCTTTTCGATATTTTTGTCGAGGAGGTTTCTAAAGAGCATCACTGACCGAGAAATACTGGCATGGGCCTTCTTCAGCGTACCCAGAAAGTGTTTATACTCCGTTTTTGACAGAGAATCCATTTCCTTCGTCATGGTGTCCATAAGCCACTGTTCATACCTTCTCGTGAGTCTCCAGAGGTTCCCCTTCCATTCGGGCATCTCCTCCGACAGGATTTTGCGGAGCTTTTTCGTTAAAGGTGCCCTGTGGACAGTATCGAGATATGCCGCTATGAGGGTGCGGGTCTGGAGCTTGTTCTCCCTGGCTATCAGAGCGAGCTCTGACTGGATTAGGTCATAATTGACCTTTTCATCGAGAATAAGCTTCTTCAGTATGTCTCTTTCCCTGTCACCTTGTCGGGAAGTCTCCAGGGCTATATCGAGGTAGCTGAGCGTATTCCTAGCGAGAGATCTGACCTTGTGACGCAGTATGCCCTCAAACTCACTGCCGCGATTTCTGGACAGGGAAAGCAGCAGTTGGTCAACAAATCGCTTGTAGAATTCAGTTTCCGAGACAACGGAATAAAGCAACACAGGGAAGTCTTTATTCAGTTCCCGCTTCAGTGTGCTCTTAAAGAACTGGACCACCTCTTTCTGCTGCTCGGACGAAAGAAGGTCCACTTTTGTCAGGAGCAGGACGACTTTTGGCGTATGTTCCGTAAGGTCACTGATCAGTTCCAGGTCGTTCTCTGACAGCGGTCTATCGGCACTGATCGCAACGATCGCCATGCCCACCTCGGGAAGCCATTCCTGCGATATCTCCGTATTGTATTTGAAGACGCTTCCCAGGCCCGGCGTGTCAACAAGACGTAATCCCTCATAATATTGAAGCTGGGACAGTTCAATGTCGACCACTTCCACGTTCTTCTCGTTTGCAGGGTTCTTTGCCTCGGAGATGAAAAGTTCAACCTCGTCAAGGTTAATCTGTGATTGCCTGTTGTCAAGAAATGTTACGGTTGCCCCCTCGTTTTGCCCGTAGCTCAGACGGGTGATGACAGTGGTTACCGGAATAGCTCCAACAGGGAGAACCTGTTTGCCAATGATGCTGTTGAGAAAAGAACTCTTGCCTGCCTTGAATTGCCCCAGGATAGCCACGTCAATGAGGGGGTTCTTTGCCAACAAGTCTTTGCAGGATTCTATCTGTCGGGCGAGGGATGTGATCCTGTATTTTTGTGAAACCTTCTGTATGGTATCAAGGATGGGAAAGGTTAGGTTCCGGATGGGGTCAGAAACGGTTGAGATATTGTCCATCAACTCCTCCGGAAGCAAACTGTCAGAGTGCCTTATCTGAGAGAAGCTTCTCGATATGTTAGGAGTTATCAGCCCCGGGAGGGCGGTTGTACGGTGAACCCCATCACCTGTAATAAAATAACACATGTCACGATAACATTACAATTTTGAAGTAAAACCAGAATTGTTTTTGATTCTTGGTCGGGAGATCAAAAATAGGCTTTAAGGGCAGCGCATAAATCCTCGGGCATCACCACGCTCACCGGTTCCGAGAGGAGGGCCTGGAAGAAGTTCAGATCGGAAGCATAGTCCCTCATGTTGAGAAACGTCCGGGGCGTTATCCTGAAATGACAGGGAAAGCAGTTCTGGCCTTCTGGTCCGAAAAAAAACGATGCATTAAAGCTGAAAATGGTAGCAGCGGTGAAGTATTTGAAAACATTCAAAAGCCCGGAAACGAGATCGCGTACGTCGCTATCTGTAAAATCAGCAATCGAAAAGATGTCCGGGAAAACACACATAACATCGCCGAGAAGGCCCAGGGACACAAAAGAGGAAATCCAGTGAGAACTTCCGATAGCCCCGATGTATCGCTCCCCCCTTCGCTTCTCTTCCGCAATAAGTTCGGACCAAAAACTCGAGGCGGAGCGATGGTGGAAGGTTTCTGACGCCTTCAACTCATCAAGGTACTGGTTCCCAGGGGTTGTGGTTGCAAGGTACTGTTGGTGAGGGTGGACGAGCCCGCCGCCTGAAGGTGGCATGTAGTTCCATGTCATGAGGTGGTAGGAAAGCGAAGGGTCGATTATCTTGATCCACTTGAGAAACTCTGCGCCCAGCGAGAAGGCATCGGTGAGCCTCTGCTTCGTGAAATCTTCCAGGGCTACAACGTGGGAATCTGTCACGATGAGAACCCCACTGTGAATGTCGTAAGGAAAAAGATTGGGGATGAGACAGGCCTCGTTGCGCACGGGTCTGCCTTCAGGTGCAACTTCTTCCGTGAACTTTGGCGTTGCCTTGTCTCTATTTTCAAGACAAAAAGGGCAGAAGCCTTTTATTCGGGGTATCGCGTAAGATTCGAGATCCAGCTTCTGAGATTTGATGGCACCAAAATGAGAAAAGTGTCCTGTTCGACCTGTAAGAGGGTCTACCCTCACTTGGAAGGTCTCTACAGTGCGAGCAGATCCTTTTTGGGGATGAAGGAAGGTGCTCTTCTGTTCTATTACCCGAAAATCGATATTCTCTGCCATCCGAGCGAGCCTCCCGCATGAGATCTGGCCAATCGTGTCAAACTATAGCAGAAAATTGTCGATTGCGCACTGAATATGCATTTGAATCTTACGTACTTTCAAACAGCCTGGAGGACATATGCAAATTTACATTGTCAGGCATGGAGAAACAGTCTGGAACAAGAGAAAGTCTTCAGGGGAACAAAGGATATACCCCCCCAGTGAGACAGGGAAAAGACAGGTCCAACTAACGGGACGATATTTCTCTGGCAAGAACATAGCGACGATCTTGACGAGCCCTCTTGCGAGGGCTTTCAAATGGCAATCGTGTTCCTCAGCGGTGAAAGGACCTTAGAGATCGTAGTGTCTTTAGACTGTTGGCGCCACATTTTCTTTTTCTCACATAGAATTGAAAATAACAGGGGTTGACAAGACATATAAGGGCCAAACAGAGAAACATTATCCGGTAGCCCGTGAATGGGATGATGATGCCCATAACCATTGGCCCAAGGGCTGCTCCCAGGTCCATAAGCGCCCGTATTGTCCCAAGAGCAGTACCACCAGAAGAGCCCGCGTAATCGAGTGCATATGCCATGGATGCGGGAAGAAATAAGGTAGTTCCAATTCCCAGAAGCATACCCACAAAAATAAACATGGGAAGAGTTTTGGAAAAGGAGAGTATGATCGTAGCGATCATTAATAAAAAGAGAAATACCAGTATGATTCTTTCCTTGCTGTAGGCTTCCGCGATCCTTCCTCCTAGGACTCGACCTGCGACCATCATAATGGCAATCGCGGAAAAGAACAACCCCGGATTTGTCACTCCGCACTGGATTGCATAAAGGGGAAAGAAAGCCATCGTAGCCCCCAAGGCAAACATTTGCAGGAAACCAGTCAAACCCGGAGTAATAATCTTCATGTCAAGAAAAAGGTTAATGTTCGCGGGAGTATTTTTGTCAGGCGTAATAGTTTCCGGAGCTTTCAATTTCCACGAAAAGAAGAAGGCACAAAACGACAGGCCCGTACAGGCCAAAAAGAAAATAGTGAAGCTATACTGGTTGATGAGAAGCATCCCCAAAGTAGGGCCTATAACCATAGCGAAACTGGGCGCCAGCAGGAAATAGCCGATACCTTGTCCTCGATATGCTGAGGGGGTAAGTTTTACGACACACGCAAGGGCCGCCGTATCCAGAAATGCGAACGAGGCTCCCTGAATGAACCTTATCGCGAAAAAAGGCCAAAAAGGGCGAAGCACAATAGAGGCAAGGAAGGTGAGGGTAAATAGGAGAGCGCCAAACATCATAACCTTCTTTTCTGAGTACTTCAGCAGGGCGCTGCCTACAAGGAGTCTAGCGCCGAGCGATGAAGCTCCGTAAATCCCGATGAGTACACCTATTTCGCTCACATTTGAACCTAACCTTGTAAGAAAGATAGGAAGGGTGGGAAGGAGAGCGTAGTTGGCAACTAAGAAAGCGAATAATGCAAGAAACCCGAGAACAAAATCACGGGTGAATAGATTTCTTGTTTTATGTTCAGCAATACTTCCTTGATTCTGCATGGTGTCATAGTATCCCACACCGAAGAAGGCTTTCTCAACTCCTTAACGACCACAGAGAGTCGGTGAACCGTTTTGCCTTCAATACGAGTGGTAACCGATTTTCTCATTGTACGCTGTTTCAACCCGTAATTATCGAATTAATGGTGGACGCCCTATACAAGATTGTAGGTGACATTTCACAACTGGAACGTCATATTTACCCTGAATGACCGCCAATGACCTTCTATTTCCGTCATATATTACCTCTTGTCCCCAAGGGCCTATTATTGATGGAGGTATGTATGAACACAAAGGAGGCAATTTCATTGTTCGGGTTTTACCAGCAGTCTAACCATAGAAAAAGGACTGCGGAGAGCTACAGATCTCTATTACAGCATTTAAACGCCTTTTTCGCTGATCGTCATCTCGATTCCATAAAACCGGACGAAATCTACCACTTCCTGGAACATGTGACCAAAGGTCTGGCAAAATCCACCAGAAGGTTACGGTATGCCCAGCTAAAGGCTTTTTTCAATTTCATCATTGAAAAATGTAACCCTGATCTCAAGAATCCCTGCAGCGTTTCTCTGCTTTCGAAAACATTCAGGATGCCAAGGCAGACACCGAGGACAATCCTTGAAAAGGAACTTGTGGATGAGATGATTTACAATACCAAGAACCAGAGAAACAGATTGATGCTCGAACTTCTTGCGCGTTGCGGATTAAGGATCGGCGAACTGCTCAATATCAGGGCATCGGACGTCTCGGAAAGAAGGCTTGCCATCAAAGGCCCAAAATCGGGTAACGAGGCAGAAGTGGCCTTTATGCCGGAGCATGTTGCGAGACGGCTCAACGAATACATAACACGCAAGAGTCTTTCTCCTGATACCCGTGTATTCCCCATCTGCTATTCCACGGCAAGGACCTTTATAAAAAAGCTCGGAGCGAAGCTCAATGTTGCCATCTCGCCCCACGACCTTAGGAGATACTCTGCAACCTATGCGAGCCGGAACGGAGTACCGTTAGAAATCGTGTCCAAAATAATACTCCGGCACCAGGACTTAAAAACAACACAGGTCTATCTGGGCAAGGTCAGTGACCAGGAGGCCATACGCTGGATGGATATCCTTCACGGAAAATGACCGGCTAACCCGTATTGATTATGGGTAGAAACTTAAGGGTCTTTGGGGACCATCTTTCTTCTTCAGAAACGGATTCCACGGTCCCGGGAATGCGTCATTTTATATGTTGCTTCCTGAAGTCAACACTTTTATCTTATACCCTGGAATGCCGAATTTCAGATGGTAATCGTGGACAAGATATCCATGTCAATTCCCTCCCAATTATACCGGCAGGTCACTTTAGTAGCCAGGCCTTCCCTGTTCTCCCGCGCGCATCCCAATTGTCAAATATCCTTGACTGAGGGGTAACGAGTAAGATATATAATTTTCGGCCATGGACCGTACTTCATGAAGGAACGAACACCACCTTTATTTTCTTCCAAGGTCTATCTCATATCGATCCTTTCTCTTTTGTTTTTTCTTGACCTTTTCACCCTCTGGTATACCTCGAAGCTCGACTATGATAGGACGCTGGAACGTGCACGACTGGTTCTGCAACAAACATCTACCTCACTGGAAGAGCGGGTCAAACGGACGGTTATCGCCACCGAGGCAATCCTGGATAACCGGGCGCAAAGAATTCAGGAGGTAGGGATCAAGGCGACTATTGCATCCCGAAAGGAATGGGAGGACTTCCGAAAGGCCGCCAAAGGCTTGCCGGATGCCGGATCGCTCTGGTTGCTGGACGATAAAGCCAATCTCCTTCTGGATTCCACGCAATATCCCTCCCAACGGATGAGCTTCGCGGAAAGGGAATATTATGTGCCCCAAAGAGACAAAGGAATCGAGCTTTATATCGGACCCATGGTCAAAGGCAAGATCACAAAGAAATATAGCTTCACGATAAGCCGCCGCCTCAATGGGAAAGATGGAAAGTTTCTGGGCATCGTCCTCGCGGCAATCGAAACCGACGATTTCACAAATTTCCTCCGTAATCTCAACATAGGCGAGGGCAGCACGGTCACCGTTTTCCGTACAGACGGGGCTTTAATTCTCCGGCAACCGATGCAGGATGAATACCTCGGCAAGACCTTCCTTCATCTCAAGTTATTCAGTATGCCTTTTGACAAGTCACCTTCGGGGATTTACGAATCCAGTGCAATAGACGGTATCAGCCGTCTTCTGGCATACAGAAAGATACAAAGGTTGCCGCTCCTGGCAGCGACCGGTATCCCTGTGGATTCGGTGCTGCAAGGGTGGCGCACCCGCCTCAAAGCTAATTCACTCATCGCAACTCTTGTCTTCTTCGTCTTGATAGGTCTGTCATTGATTGTGCGCAAGACGACATCGAGAGAAGAGAAGGAAAGGACAGAAGAGCTATCCGAGCTCAACACGTCACTTAAAGAAAGCGAACAACGCTGGGCCACCACCCTGGCAAGCATCGGCGACGCGGTGATCGCCACCGACGATGCGGGTAGGATTACCTTCATGAATACCATTGCTGAGGAACTCACCGGCTGGAAGCTCACGGATGCCTGGATGAAGCCCATACTAGAAGTATTCCACATCGTCAACGAAAAGACCCGCCGGGAGGTTGAAAATCCTGTCGAGAAGGTGCTCCGGGAAGGGATGATTGTGGGCCTTGCCAATCACACTATCCTGGTGAGAAAAGATGGCACGGAAGTCCCTATCGACGATAGCGGCGCGCCCATACGGGACAGTTACGGAAAGACCATGGGTGTTGTCCTCGTATTCCGCGACATCACCGAGCGTAGACAGGCCGAGGTTGCGCTCCGGGAAAGAGAGCGTCTCCTTCAGGACGTCATCGATGGCTCTCCTTCCGCTATTTTCCTCAAGGACCTCGATGGGAAATTCCTTACCATCAATACCCGGTTGGAAAAGATGCTCGGAATGACGCGGGAGGAGCTAAAAGGTAAAACCGACTACGACATCGCCCCAAAGGATACAGCCGACTACTGGCGATCTCACGACATGAAGGTGATCGAGACGGGGCAGGCGCTGCAAATCGAGGAAGTGGCCGACCTTGAAGACGGCCGCCATATTTTCTTAGCGAACAAGTTCCCGCTGGTGGATGCAAACGGTAAGACGTTCGGCGTCGGTTCCATTTCCCATGACATCACCGAGCGTAAGCGGATGGAGGAGGAACTTCGCAGGTCCCGTGATGACCTTGAGGTATGTGTCGGGGAGCGAACCGAGGAGCTCAGAAGCGCCTATGAGGACCTGAAGAAAGAGACAAATGAACGGACCCAGCTTGAAGATGCCCTTCGCCAGTCCCAGAAGATGGAAGCAGTCGGTACCTTAGCCGGAGGCATAGCCCATGACTTCAACAACATGCTCGCCGCTATCATTGGGTTTACCGAGATGGCAGTCGAAGATACGCAGGACCGCCCGGAGGTAGTAAGAAGCCTTCAGAATGTCCTTAAGTCATCAATGAGGGCAAGGGACCTCATAAAGCAGATCCTCATCTTCAGCAGAAAAAGCAGTTACGATCGTTCCCCTCTGTCGCTTACCCCCCTCATCAAAGAGACTATCCAGTTCTTACGGGCTTCCATCCCCACAACGATTAAGATGGACCTCGCCATCACCGCAAGCTCCGATACAATCCTCGCCTCTCCGGTTGAAGTGCAGCAGATCCTCATGAACCTGGCCACGAACGCCTCCCTTGCCATGCAGGAGAGAGGAGGAACCTTAGAGATTGCCCTCTCCGATATCGACTTCACACCGGAGTCCCCCGTACTGGAATTGGATGTAATGCCCGGAGAGTATGTGCAGCTTACGGTAAAGGATACGGGTATCGGCATGACACCGGATGTGATGAAACGGGTCTTTGAACCCTTCTTTACCACACGGGAAGTGGGTAAAGGCACCGGCATGGGATTAGCGGTAGTATACGGGATCGTGAAAGACCTCCAGGGTACGATCACCGTAGAGAGCACACCGGGATCAGGCTCCACCTTCCAGGTGTTTCTCCCCAAGGTTCAGGCTTCAGCTCTAAACCATGAAGCCGACACCACTCAGGCTGCGAAGGGCACAGAGAGGGTCCTCTTTATCGATGACGAACCCATGCTTACCGAATGGGGCAGGACTACTCTTACCCGTCTGGGTTATAAGGTAACCGCCGTAACTGACAGCAAACAGGCCCTGAGTATCTTCTCTTCCGATCCTTCCCAGTTTGATCTTGTGATCACCGATCACACCATGCCTTCTATGACCGGAGTTCAGTTCTCTAAAGAGCTTCTCAAGATCAAACCGGGTATCCCCATTATCCTCTGTACCGGTCACAGTGAGACCGTCTCTCCGGACATAGCACGGGAAGCGGGTATCAAAGAATACCTCATGAAACCCATGGCACGAGAGGAGTTTGCCCAGGCGGTCCGCCGCGTGCTGGATCAAAAGGCGAGGGAATAATGAGAGCGTCTAAGACATTTGTCTTTATGGTGCCGTGCAGCCGCTGATTTTATCGTAATGCTACGTTTCAACCCGTAATCCTCAGTTCTTTATGATATGCCCTAAGCTTGAATTAAGAGATGAACTAAATGCCCCCATACCTTTCTGAACCCCCGCAATGGCGGCAGGGGTGACAGATCAGGTTTGCCCCGGATAGCGATACACCCGAGTGTTTATAATTCCCAGGAAACTGCTTACATTTCCTGCATGGATGTTATTCACTCGATAATCCGATCCAGCAGCATCACCTTTTTCCTCCAGTCCTTCATATCCCTCTTTGTGATCGTGAACGCAGTGGGGAACATACCCCTCTTTGTCACGCTTCTCGAGAGATTTAGCGAAGCTGAGAAGACGACTATGATGAAGAAAGCCTCCATTGTAGCCGCTCTCACATTGCTCATAGTGACCGTGACGGGTAATCTGTTCTTTCGTCTTCTCGACATTGAGATGTTCTCTTTCACAATTGCCGGTGGTATCTTGCTCATGATCATTTCAATCGAGATGCTGCTGGGACTCAGGACAAGGACCCAGTCCTCCACTGACGAGGAGAAAAGCAGTTCCGAAATGGACGAAATAACGGTTATTCCTCTTGCCATCCCTCTTTTGACGGGTCCGGGTGCGCTCACTACGGGAATAGTGCTCTTCCATACGGCCGGCAACATTCAGAACAGAATAATCTTGCTGGGTACTATTGTCCTCGTTTTTGTGATTTCCTACATAATACTTTCAAGATCAAAGCCTATCCTTACCTTCCTTGGAAGAACCGGTACCAGGGTAGCAAGGAGAATAATGGGGCTCATGTTGCTATCGATAGCCGTTCAATTCATCATAAAGGGCATTTTTGAAGCCATCCATTTGTATAAGCTATAAGGGGTAGTGACTATTCTTTACGTTTAGGTGGAATAGACGCATAGAACTTATGGTTAGTGGGCATGAAAGTCATGAATTGTCTTTATTACGCAGGCGCATTTGAGGTAATTGATACCTTATGAACGACTGTAAACGATGCGGACGGGATACGGACGATCCGGGGACAATAACGTGTTCCAAGGACTCCGTCGCTTTTGAGGACGGCGAACATCTGCCAAGAGTCCCGTACAGGAATGATGAAAGGGAGCGATGCCCTGTCTGCAGTGTAATGCCCGGTGGTATCCACCACGAAGGCTGTTATATGGAAAGGTGTCCCAGGTGCTCTCAGAGGTTGATCTCATGCGGGTGTGGGAAAGAGTAGGCCTTAAGAATTGTTTAAACCTTGCCGGCCTCTTTAGAACAGAGTTATCGGATTGCGATTATTGTGCTATAAACGATTCCTGGAATATACTGTCCTTTCGAGATCTATCGGCAAAAGATTCTGGGTGAGGCTCTATAGTCTGAGGCCTTGATGTGCTTCTGACTGCAACTGCTATTGCCTACGCACTTTCGGGATATACGATCCCTGTCCCCTGCACCTGGGCCCACGTAAAAGAGCCCCGCGAGGTAAGAACCATTACCAGGGCCAGCACCACTAAACCAATAATCTTTATCGTCATGGCGGTTCCTCCTATCGGGTCGCCTGGAAGACCGCTATGGGAATATATAGCGGGGAAATAGGCTGTCAAGCCCAGTATATGCATCACGCGTTATCGCACCCAGGGTGGGAACGGAGCCTAACCTCGCACGCTCAACAATTAAAAACATCCTTGTCTCTCTTGACACATGTTTTCCGGGACTTATATTACATCTATGAAACGTGATCTTGATCTAATACGCCTTATATTGAAGGAGATTGAAGCGACTCCTGCGGGTAAGCCCTGCACGAACGTCAACAAGATCAGCGTTAATAAGTTTCCCGGTTACGACGAGGCCACCATCCGTGAACACATCAAACTTCTCATTGAAGAAGGTTTCGTCAAGGGAGAAACTTTCAAGGGCAGTTCCGCTGACTTTGACGTTACAGGGCTCACCTGGAAGGGCTATGATTTCCTGGATTCTGAGAAGGATGAAAAGCTCTTTTAAGCGGGTGGTCACACAGAGTTGACCCAATCTTTGCTGCTGTTCGACTTCGGTCTTGTCAGCCCGCGCGCCTAAACCGTTCTTTTCTTATCGCGATAAGCGGTCTACAGATGAGGCCTTCCTCTCTTTTTCAATATAACCGTTCATTAATGAGATATAGGCCTGGGCATTTTGGATTACGCCTTGTGATGAAGACCTATCTCCCGTCATATACGCGGCAAAAGCTTTGCTCATGTCCCTGAGATAGTTTCTACCGATTGCATATTCATGGAGCGTAGTGATAACGGGGTCTTCTTTGGGAATTTCATCAGCCATCACGGTGGAGACCATCACGTTTTGTTCGTTCTCATGATGGTAATCGTCCGCAAAGACTCTTAGGAACGCCAGCATGCCTACGAAGTGGTCTTTACTGAGGATTCCTTTTACCTTCAATTGCCAGCATACCTGTTTAAGAAATCTAAGCGTGATCTTAATGCTCTCCTGTAAAGATTGTGTCGTCATCTCATCGTTCCCCTGGCCGATTGTCGATTGGCCTTCAGTGTTATGAGGCTATAAACGGGCCTGCCTTGCCTGTTGTGTCGTTCCAACACTTCCATTGGCATTTTGCAGACCAACATCTGCGAGGCTTCCTTGGAAATGAGTCTTAAATCTTTTGACTATACGGGTCTCTACCTGCCTTACCCGTTCCCGTGAAATCTGGAAACTATTTCCCAGATCATTAAGGGTCATCGGCTCCTCCGCTACAATGCGATGATCAAATATGTAACGATCCCTGTCGTCCAGGGTGGCCTTGAATTCCTCCATCATTCTTGATACCGTTTCTGATTCGTGCCGCTCGGAAACTATCTCCTCCACGTCCTCGTCTGAGCTCATTTGATCCATAAACGTGTCGTTGCTTCCATCACAGACGGGGGCATCAAGCGGCATGTCGTTATGGGTAAGCCTTTTCTCCATGTCCTCCACTTCCCGTTCCTTTAAGCCGAAGTTCTTTGCGAGAATTTTTGGCGTGGGATAAATCCCAAGGGCTTCAAGTCTTCGTTTCTCGCCATTTAATCTATAGAAGAGTTTTCGCTGACCCTGCGTGGTGCCCACCTTTACTAGGCTCCAGGAATCCATTATGTATTTCAGGATATAGGCTCTGATCCAGAATGACGCGTAGGTAGAAAATTTTGTCCCCTTATAAGGATTATACCTTTTCACCGCGTGAAGGAGGCCAACGTTGCCTTCCTGAATAAGATCGAGAATATTGAGGTATATATTGTGATAACCCAGGGCTATCTTAACCACAAGCCTGAGGTTTGATACCGTGAGTCTCTCAGCTGCCGTCAAGTCCTGATGCTCAAAGAC
>Ga0335069_10007150_pt1 | contig 16149 bp, 15 predicted proteins | sample Lox_Sample_11_FD_206714 | JGI IMG/M metagenome (GOLD analysis project Ga0335069, IMG submission 206714) | Soil microbial communities from Loxahatchee National Wildlife Refuge, Florida, United States - Lox_Sample_1.1 | ecosystem: Environmental > Terrestrial > Soil > Wetlands | place: USA... | reverse complement strand
GCTCTACTACTCGCTCGCCGTGCTCGCGCGCGACGACCTGCCCGTGAAGGCGTGGGCGGACCTCGACCAGCCTTCCGTGCGCATCTCGGTGCCGCAGGCGAGCAGCATGGACAAGTTCCTCACCGAGCACGTCGCCAAGGCGCAGATCTCGCGCTTCCCCGACAACGCCGCGGCCATCGCGGCGTTCCAGTCGGGGCGCGCCGACGCCGTGTGCCTGTTCCACCCGCCGCTGCTCGCGGCGCGCCAGAAGCTCGGCACCGGCAAGATCGTGGTGCCCGTGCCCGCGCAGTCGCAGGCGTCGAGCGCCGCGGTGCGCAAGGAAGCCGATCACGCGTGGGTCGACTGGGTCGACCAGCAGCTCGTCCGGTACTACTCGAGCGGCCAGACGCAGAAGTGGTACGAGGACTTCCTCGTCGGCTTCGGCCTCGACCCGAAGGCTTCGCCGCCGGTGATGAAGGAGATGCTCGGCAAGGGCTGAGTGGAGCGGGCGGCCGGCACTTTGCCGGCATGGCAACGTCTTTCAGGACGTTTCAGGTCGTCCTCAGGTCACTGAAGGACTTCACAGCCGCGCAGGCAGAAAGTGCGCACATCGGCATCAGCCGAGTCGCCACCCAAGGAGCCGCCATGAACCGCTATCCATCCCCGGGCCGCGCACAACGCACCGTCTCAGCAGTCGTCGCATTGCTCGCGAGCCTCGTCACGTTCGGCTCGGTGGCAGGCCTCGCGCAGGGCTATGCCGATGCCGCTCAGACCGCGCAGGAACTGGTGATGGCCAGCGTGCCCGCCGCGGTTCACTGAGCGCTCGCATCTCCCTTTCGTCGTTTCAACCGCGCCATCGCCGGCGCTTCAGAGGAGGACCCATGAACCACCGCATCGTCACCGTTCTGCTCGTCGCGCTCGTGGCCACGGCTACCGCTCCCGTCTCCGCCGCGTCGCGCTGCGATGCGCCGCGCGCCCTCGTCGATCGCAAGGCATGCGAAGCGGCGGCGCAGGGCCCGCAGGCCCTGCGCCGATTCATCGCCCGCGCCGGTGCGATGTGGAACATCTGGTACTTCGACTACCGCGACAATGAGGATCGTTGACGCGCCGCACCGCAAGGGGCCGGCCTGCGATGGCGCAGGCCGGCCGCTCTCGCGACGCGCGATCCCCGACCGTCAGGGCAGGTTCGCCAGCGCGGCCAGCAGCTTGCCGCCGTCCGGGACGCCCCAGCCCGTGACGGCGCTGAACTCGCCGTTGGCCTGATAGCCGATGCCCGGATCGGGCCTCGAAGCGTTCTGGCCCGACTGGATGGCCGTGCACGCGGTGCCGCCCAGCGGGCCGCCCGTTGGCAACGTCTGGTAAAGCAGCGGCGCGATGAAGCGCTGCCGCTTGGCCGCGGACAGCTTCGCGTTGATGCGCGCGATCAGCGCCGCCCAGATCGGCGTGGCCGCGCTCGTGCCCTCGCCCGGCTGCCACGCCCGTACGAGGTTGCCCTGCTTGTCGAGGAAGCGCATCAGGCAGGCCGAGCCGGGGTTGCCGGCGAGTGCGGCCACATCGGGCACGACGCGGCCGTTGGCCGTGGGGTTGAGCGATGCGACCTTCACCGTTTGCCACGCGGGACGCGGGAACCGGTCGCTGACGCCGCCGCCCGTCGAGCCGCCGCCGGTCTGGTCTTCCGAGCCCGGCTCGAAGCGCGTGCCGGGTGTGTCCCACCACGTGATCTCCTGCGCCCCCTTGAGCTCCGTGCCGCCCACGGCCAGCACGTAGGGGCTTGTGCTCGGAAACTCCACGTGCACGGCGCCGTCGAACATGTCGCAGCCAGTGCCGTCGTCGCCGGTGGACACGCACACCGTGATGCCGAGCAGCCGCGCCGCGTTGAGCCGCCGGTTGATCGAGTCGAGCGCGGTGCGAGACCACGTGTGGCGATCGTCTTCGGAGACGCCGTAGCTCACCGACAGCACCACGGGCCGATCCGCGATCACGGCGTCGAGCATGCGAATGAAGCCCGATTGCGTGAATTTGGCGAAGTACACGGTGATCTCGGCGGCCGGGCAGAGGCCCGCGATGATCTGCACGTCCATGTTGACCTCTTCGCTGGTGTCGAGGTCGGACGGATCGGGGGCCTGCCCGAGGGCCTTGTTCGTCACGCGCAGCGCTCCGAGGCCGAACTGCTGGCCGAAGGTGTCGAGGTCTTCCTGGAACACCGCACCGCCGAACTCGGCGATGCCGATCTTCTGGCCGGCACCATCGCCCGGCGGAAACTGGTAGTGATCGGTCAACTGCGCCGGCGACTGGCCGGGGATCTGATCCTTGGGGGCGCCCAGGTTGGCCGTGGTCTTGTGCATCTTTCGCGACCGCGGCACGCGCTTGAACACGCGACGACCGTCCAGGCCGTGCACGCCGAGCACCATCCCCTCCAGTTCCTGGGGAACCGAATACGAGCCCTCGCGCCGGCCGACGTAGGCGCGCTTGCCGTGCTCGCGATAGACGCCCAGCCCGGGATGGAATGCCTTCTCGACGGCTTCGGCAGTGCCCTCCACGTACAGCGAAGGCGTGCTGGTCGGCTCATCGGTGACTCGGAGGCCATAGCGCGCGAGCACCTCCTTGACCTTCGCGATCGTCCCCGGAGCGGGCTTGTACGCAGCCGCGAGCTGGGCGGGCGTCCACGTCGCGGCGACGTGCCCCTCGGGCAGCGGCGCGCTCGAGCTGAGATCGAGGATCAGCTCGATCTTGCGGGTCGGATCGACGTCGGCGACTCGCACCGCGCCGGTCGCGGCGGCCCGGAAACTTCCTGGCAGGATGACATGTGTGTCGGCCATCGTGTGACTCCTTTTCGGCACCATCGACATCACGTCGACGGGCAGGCAATCTGCGCCCGCGACCCGAGGGGGTCAAGGCATCGCGTCCCGCAGGCCGGGCGCGCCATCCACAACGTTGATGACGAACACACGATCACCACGGCGACGCACGCAAGAGGCTCGCGATCCAAAGAGCGTGCTGCAACTTTGCGGTCGAGAGCGCCCGCCCGAACCTCGAACTTAGCGCTTGCGGTCGCACCCCTTCTGCTGCCCGAGCTGCATGAGCCGCTGGAGGCGCCCGTCGCCCTGGAGCGCCTGCGCCTGCGCGGCCATCTGCTGGTACTGAGCCTTCGCCTGCTGAGCCTGGGGGGACGCCGCCTCGGCCGCATCCTCGCGCCGCTCCTTCGCCATCTGCGCCATCTCGGCCGCCGCATAGGCGCGCTTGGACGCGCCAGTCGGATCGAACTGCGCCGCGGTGGCCATGCCCGCGATGACTTGGTGCTCCGCCTGGCGCTGCTTGCCCTTCTCCAGCCCGTGCTCGAACTGGCGCTGCTGCGTGGCAACGATCTCCTGCGCCGTGGGCTGCACCTGATGCATGTAGGGCATCAGCTCGGCGGCGATCTGCTCGCACGTCATCGCATCGTCTCCTGGCTGGGCGCCCGCGGGTTGCGGCGCGCCCGCCGCCGGTGCGGCGAGCACTGCGAGGGAAGCCAGCGTCGAGGTGGCCGCGATCGCGCTCTTCATCGTCCTGTTCATGGCAGACCTCCGCTCACTTCTTCATCGTGCATTGCTTCTTCGTCCACAGCTGGCGCAGACGCTCCTTGCGCGGGTTCGCCGGCGGCGGCGTGGCGGCGTCGGCCATCGCCGAGGCCGCCTGCGTCTCGGCCGCTTTCTGCGCAGCCTGCGCGGTGCCACCCATGCCGCCCGTGAGCGCGGCCGCCGTGACCAGCCCGGCGGTTAGGCGCGATTGGCCCCGACGTTCCTCGTTGCGCTTCTCGCGCTCGGCCTGCTCCTGCTGCGAGAGCGCGCTGCCCTCCGCCCAGATCTGGTCGCAGGTGAGCGCGTCGTCGCCGGGCCTGGCACCGGGCGGGTCGACGGCCGCGGCCTCGCAAGTCCACAGTGCGGCGCCGAGCGCCGCGACACAGGTCAGGCTCTTTGTGAACGTCATGACGATCTCCTCGGGTGGTGGAGCGGCCGTGCCGCCGCACCACGAGCCTGTATCGCCGCTGGATACGGATTGGGTACGCATCCGCATACTTCGGTCCTGGAGGAGCCTTCCGTGCAAGTCGAACGCAGCGTTTTTCGCGAAGACCACGAGCAGTTCCGCGCCACCGTGCGCCGGTTCTTCGAGCGCGAGTGCGTGCCGCGCATGCCCGAGTGGCAGCGCGCCGGCCGCGTCGATCGCGAGCTGTGGCGCAAGGCGGGCCGCGAGGGGCTGTTGTGCCCGATGCTCGCGACCGACTACGGCGGCGGCGGCGGCGACTTCGGCCACTCGGCCGTGATCGCCGAGGAGAGCGCGGCGCTCAACCTGAGCGGCGTGAGCTTCGGGCTGCACTCCGACATCGTCGCGCCGTACATCGAACGGCTCGGCAGCGAGGCGCAGAAGCGCCATTGGCTGCCTCGCTGCGCGTCGGGCGAGACGGTGCTCGCCATCGCCATGACGGAGCCCGGCACCGGCAGCGACCTCAAGTCAATACGCACCACCGCACGGCGCGAAGGCGACGAGTGGGTCGTGAACGGCGCCAAGACCTTCATCAGCAACGGGCTGCAGTGCGACCTCGTGGTTGTGGTCGCGAAGACGGATCCGACACAGCAGGGATCGAAGGCGATGAGCCTCGTGCTCGTGGAGGCCGACCGCCCCGGCTTCCGGCGCGGCCGCAAGCTCGAGAAGGTGGGCCAGCACGCAGCCGACACGGCCGAGCTGTTCTTCGACGACGTGCGCGTGCCCGCCGACCACCTGCTGGGCGAGCCCGGCAAGGGCATGCATGCGCTGATGCAGGAGCTGCCGCAGGAGCGCTTTCTCATCGCGCTCGGCGCCGCCGCCACGCTCGAGACGTGCCTGCAGCACACGCTCGACTACGTGAAGGAGCGGCGCGCCTTCGGGCACACGGTGTGGGACTTCCAGAACACGAAGTTCAAGCTCGCCGACATCAAGGCGCAGGCGGTGGCCGTCCGCACCATGATCGACTACTACTTGGGCGTCCACCTGCGCCGCAAGCTGACGCTCGAGGAAGCGGCGATCGCGAAGCTGTACGCGACCGAGACGCTCGGCAGCGCGCTCGACGCGATGGTGCAGCTGCACGGCGGCTACGGGTACATGCTCGAGTACCCGGTGGCTCGGGCGTTCGTCGACGCGCGCGTCAATCGCATCTATGGCGGGACGAGCGAGGTGCAGCGGGAACTCATCGCGCGCAAGCTCTGACGCCCGCAGTCCTTCCAAGCCCCAGCCACCGCACGCCACTGCTGTCGTGAACCGGCCCCCGTCGCCACCTCACGCGCCTCGCGGCGCGAGCCGCACGGCCATCGGCGTGGCCGCCTTGCGCTGGCAGCACCAATGGCTCGACGACGAGCCCAAGGTGCTGATCGATGCCGTATCGGGCCTTCTCCTCGGCGAAGAGCTGCTGCGCGAATTGGCGGCACGCACCGCCGACCCCCGATCGGCCGAAATGCTCGCGCTGCGCTCGCACGTGGTGCTGCGCAGCCGGTACTGCGAGGACCGGCTCGCCGCGGCCGTGCGCGAAGGCGTGTCGCAGCTCGTCGTGCTGGGAGCGGGGCTCGACACCTTCGCGTTCCGCCAGCCCGCGTGGGCGCAGCACCTGCGCATCTGCGAGGTCGACCATCCTGCGTCGCAGGCGGAAAAGCGCGGCTTGCTGTCGCGCGCGGGGATCGCGATTCCCGGCAACGTCGAGTTCGTCGCCATCGACTTCGAGCACACGACGCTCGCGCAGGGACTGACGTCGGCGGGTGTCGACTTCTCGAGCAAGACGTTCTTTTCGTGCCTCGGCGTGACGATGTACCTCACCGCAGACGCCGTCGACGCGCTCTTCGCGACCGTGGCCCGCTTCCGAGCCGGAAGCGAGATCGTCTTCACCTACCGCCACGCAACCGACGCCACCGAATCGACGCTCGCCCTGCGCGTGCGCGAGCTGGGCGAACCGTGGACGTTCCACGTCGAACCCGATGCGCTCGACCGCAAGCTGAAGGCGGCGGGGTTTCGAGGCCTCGAAGAGCTCGGCGTGGAGGAAGCGCAGGCGCTCTACTTCCGCGGAAGGACGGACGGCCTGCACGCGCCGTCGAGGCGTGGCATTGCGAGAGCGGTGGTCGGCGCGATCGACGCCTAGAGGAGCCGCGCGCCGAGCGGCCCTGACGCCGTCACAGGCTCCAGCGGATGGTGGCACGCGACCCGGTGACCTCGCCGAAGCTCCCGCATCACCGGCACCTCGTGCGCACATCGCGCATCGGCGCGCGCGCATCGCGTCCTGAATCGGCAACCCGAGGGCGGCGAGACGGGCGACGGGGGCTCCCCGAACCCGACGCTCGGCGCGCGCGGGGCATCCGGATCGGGCACTGGGATCGCCGCCAGCAGCGTCGCGGTGTACGGATGCAGCGGCGCGCGGAACAGGTCCTCCGCGCCCGCGACCTCGCACAGCTTCCCGAGGTACATCACGGCGATGCGGTCGCTCACGGCCTTCACCACCGCGAGGTCGTGCGCCACGAAGAGCATCGTCAGGCCATAGCGTGCCTTCATCTGCTCGAGCAGGTTGAGGATCTGAGCGCGGATCGACACGTCGAGCGACGACACCGGCTCGTCGCACACGAGCAGCTTCGGCTCGAGGACGAGCGCGCGCGCGATGCACACGCGCTGGCACTGCCCGCCCGAGAACTCGTGCGGCCGGCGGGTGCCGGCGGTCTCGGGGTCGAGGCCGACGGCGAGCATCGCGCCCGCGACGCGGCGCTCGCGCTCGGCACGGTCGGCGATGCCCGCGATCACGAGCGGCTCGGCCACGATGTCGGCGATGCGCCGGCGCGGGTTCAGCGACGCGATCGGATCCTGGAACACCATCTGCAGGTGTCGTCGCATGCGGCGCAGGTCTTCGCCGCGCATCGCCGTGAGGTCGTGGCCGTCGAAGCGCACGCGCCCGGCGCGCGGCTCCGCGAGCCGCAGCACCGCGCGCGCCAGCGACGACTTGCCGCAGCCGCTCTCGCCCACCAGGCCGAGTGTCTCGCCGCGCGCGATCTCGAAGCTCACGCCCGAGACGGCATGCACGGTGAGGCGATGCACGGTGTACTCGACGACGAGGTCTTCGACGCCGAGCAGCGCCTGCGGGTCGCCGCTTGATGTCGCAGCCGTCATGCCGGTTGCGCCACCGGTGCGACGATCGGATGCCAGCACGCGAAGGCGTGAGCCGAACCACCGCCGAGGGGCGGCCGCTCGCGCTCGCAGCGATCGCCCGCGCGCGCACACCGCGGCGCGAACGCGCATCCGGGCGGCAGGCGCGTCATGTCGGGCGGGCGCCCCGGGATCGCCGAGAGGGCCGTGTGCGGCGCAGCGTCCACGCGCGGGATCGCAGCCAGCAGCGCCTGCGTGTACGGCATGCGCATCGCCTTGAAGAGCGTGCGCGTCCGAGCCCGCTCCACGACCCTGCCCGCGTACATGACGGCGACGTCGTCGGTCCGGCCCGCGACGATGCCGAGGTCGTGCGTGATGAGCACCATCGCCATGTGGCGACGCTGCTGCTCACGCGCGAGCAGGTCGAGGATCTGCGCTTGCACCGTGACATCGAGCGCGGTCGTCGGCTCGTCGGCGATCAGCAGCCGCGGCTCGCACGACACGGCGATCGCGATCGCCACGCGCTGGCGCATGCCGCCCGAGAGCTGGTGCGGATACTGGCGCAGCCGCTGCTCGGGCGCGGGCAGTCCCACGGCCGCGAGCAGCTCGATCGCGCGCACACGTGCCGCCGCCGCGTCGAGCTCGAGGTGCGCCTGCAGCGTCTCGACGATCTGCGTGCCGATCGTCAGCACCGGATTCAGAGACGTCATCGGGTCCTGGAAGACCACGGCGATCGATCGACCGCGCAGGCGGCGCAGCGCCTCGCGTCCGAGCGTGGTCAGCTCCTCGTCGCCGAGGCGGACGCTCCCCGTGAGCGTCGCATTGGCGGGCAGCAGCCGCAGGATCGCGCGTGCGAGCATCGTCTTGCCGCTGCCCGACTCGCCCACGATGCCGAGCGTGCGCCCGGGTTCGAGCGCGAGCGAAACGCCGTCGACGGCGCGCAGCGGCCCGCGCGCGGTGGCGAGCTGCACGCCCACCGCATCGAGCGCCAGCAGGGGCGAGTCCATCACGAACGGAGGGCACGGCGCGGATCGGTGATCGCGCGCACCGTGTCGCCCACGAGGTTGAACGCGAGCACCGTCACGAACATCACGGCCGCCGGCGTGAACGCGAGCCACGCGGCGCTGTCGAGGCTCTCGCGACCCTCGCCGATCATGCTGCCCCAGCTCGCCTGCGGCGGCGGCACGCCCAGACCGAGGAAGCTGAGGATGGTCTCGACCACGATCGTGACGGCGACGGCCACCAGCAGGAACGCCCCGAGCGGCAGCGCCACGTTGGGCAGCAGCTCGTGCAGCAGGATGCGCGCGTGCGTGGCGCCGAGCGCGCGCGCCGCGGTCACGAACTCGCGCTGCGCCAGCGCGAGCGTCGCGCTGCGGGCGACGCGCGTGAACACCGGAATGCCGAGGAAGCCGAGGATCAGCGTCATGTTCAGCAGCGACTGGCCGAGGAACGCGGTGACGGCCAGCGCCAGCACCAGCGGCGGGAAAGCGAGCAGCACGTCGACCGCGCCGCTCACGAACGTGTCGACGCGTCCGCGGAAGTAGCCGGCGAGCAGGCCGGCGGCACCGCCGAGCACGAGGCCGATCAGCGGTGCGCACAGGCCGACGGTGAGCGACGTGCGTGCGCCGAACACCAGCCGCGCGGCGACGTCGCGACCCAGGTTGTCGGTGCCGAGCCAATGCTCCGCGCTGGGCGCGGCGCGGCGCTCGAGCAGGTCCATGTCGCTGGGGCTCGGCAGCGGCAGCAGGTCGGCGAACGCCGCCGCGGCGACCAGCGCGACGATCCAGCCGAGGGCGCACCAGAACACGAGTCCGGGCCCGGTGCTTCGCCGCGGCTCGGCCGCGGCGACGTCGGGCGCGCTGACCGCGTGATCAGCTGCCGCCATGGCGGATGCGCGGATCGAGCACCGCGTAGAGCATGTCGACCGCGAGGTTCACGAGCACGAAGGCGATGCCGACGAACAGCACCACGCCCTGCAACAGCACGAGGTCGCGCGTGAAGATCGAGCCGATCAGCAACCGTCCGATGCCGGGCAACGCGAAGATCGTCTCGACCACGACCGCGCCGCCGAGCAGCCGCGCGATGTTGATGCCCGCAACCGTGACCAGCGTCAGCGACGAGGGCTTGAGCGCGTGTACGAGCAGCACGCGTGCGGGCCTGAGGCCCTTCGCGCGCGCCATCGCGATGTAGTCCTCCTTCAGCGTCGAGATCATGTCGGAGCGCAGCACGCGCATGAGCGCGGGCCATTCGCCCATCGCGAGCGTCAGGGCGGGCAGCGCGAGGCTGCGAAGGTTGCCGGCCACGTCTTCGCCGAGCGGCACGTAGCCGGTCGCGGGGAGCCACTGGAGCTGGACGGCCAGCAGCCAGATGAGGACGATCGCCGAGAGCAGCGAAGGCACCGAGAGGCTCGCGAAGGCCGCACCGGTCACGATGCGGTCGAAGCGCCCGCCTTCGCGCACCGCGCAGGCGATGGCGAGCGGGATCGCGACGACGAGAGCGGCGCCCTGCGCCAGCAGCATCAGCTCGATCGAGACCGGCAGGCGCTCGGCGATCGCGGCCACGACCGTCTGCCCGGTGCGGTACGACCGGCCGAGGTCGCCCTGCAGCACCTCGCCGAGCCAGTGCGCAAAGCGCAGCAGGATCGGGCGATCGAGGCCGAGGTCGTGACGCAGCGCCGCCAGAGTCTCGGGCGTGGCCTGGTCGCCGAGCAACACCGTGGCGAGATCGCCCGGCAGGAGCGAGGCGATGAGAAAGGTCAGCAGCGCGACGCCGAAGAGCACCGGCAGCAGGTAAAGCAGCCGGCGGACGACGAGCGATGCCACTTATTCGAGCCAGGCGTCGGACACGTCGATGATGCCGCTGAAGAGCGGCGGGATGCCCTTCACCTTCGCCTTGGCGATCGCGTAGTACGAGTTCTGGAACGTCCAGAACCAGATCGCCTGCTGGTTGATGTGGCGACCGATCTCGCAGTAGTCGGCGTTGCGGCTGCGCATGTCCGCGGTGACGCGCGCGCGCTCCAGCATCCGGTCGAGCTCGGGGTTGGAGTAGCCCGCGAGCGCCGAGGGGCTGCCGGTGTGGAAGTTCGCGTACATCTGCGGGTCGGGATCGGCGAGATCGATGATGCGCCACGGCGTGAGCTGGAACTGGCGCTGGAAGGCGCGCGCCGGGATGGTGGCCTGGTCGACCTGCTCGATCTCCATCGTCGCGCCGACCTGCTTCCAGAACTGCTGCAGCACCTGGCCGATCGTGCGGCCGCGCGGCGTCGCGGTGAACAGGCCCTTGAAGGCCACCGGCTTGCCGTACGCCTGGACCAGCTCGCGCGCCTTGGCGGGGTCGTACGGCAGCGCGCCGTCGTTCTCGCACTTCACCCACGAGCCGTCGCCGTACGGATTGAGCGCGGGCCGCGCGAGCCCGCCCGCGACCGCCTGCGACATCTTCTTGCGGTCGATCGCCATGACGAGCGCCTGGCGCACCCGCAGGTCGTCGAAGGGCGCGACCTTGGTGTTGAACGCGTAGACCTGCGCGCCCGAGCCCACGTAGTTGTGCACGACGAGGCGCTTGTCCGCCCTGGCCTTCTTGATGTTGTCGTAGTCGTACTCGTCGTCCCACACGAGGTCGGCCTCGCCGGACTGCAGGCTCGCGAACCGCGATTGGGCGTCGGTCAGCGGCTTGAAGACGATGCGGTCGAGGTGCGGATGGCCTGTGTTCCAGTAGTTCGGGTTGCGCTCGACGACGATGCGGTCGCCGGTCCACGACTTCAGCACGAAGGGGCCCGTGCCCGAGGGGTTGCGGTTGAAGTCGTCGCCACGCGCCGCGACGGCGGCGGGCGAGAGCACGACGTTGTTCGCCGTCGGCGGCGCCATGATCTCGGGCTGCATCATCGACGGATCCTTCAGCCGAAAGACGACCGTCAGCTCGTCGGGCGCGTCGACCGCGATGATGTTGGTGATGTAAAACGCGCAGCGGCACTTGTTGGCGGGGTCCTTCTGCCGGTCGACGTTCCACTTCACGGCCTGCGCGTTGAAGGGCGAGCCGTCGTGGAACTTCACGCCGGGGCGCAGCTTGAACGTCCAGGTCCTGAAGTCTTCGGAGTGCGTCCACGAGAGCGCGAGGCGCGGCACGGCCTTGCCGTTCGCGTCGAGACGCGTGAGCGTGTCGAACAGCGTCGCCGCCACCATGAACCCCGACGTGTCGTAGACGCCCACCTTGAGCGGGTCGAAGCCGGGGATCTCGAGCTCGAGGCCGACCGTGACGGCGCCGCCCTGCTTCTGCGCCGCGGCGGGCGCGGACAGGCCGAGCGCGGCGAGCAGGGCCACGAGCCAGAGGCTCGGACGGTTCAACGAACGGTGACGGCTGGTCGGTGTGCGCATCGTGCGTCTCCCATGAGCTTGCGAACCGCGTCGAACGTCATCGCGCGTCCCTGTCCGTTCGACCGCGCGACCCCGGCCGATCCTACGGCCGGCCGGCACACCGGCACTACGTGGAATCCAGGGGTGCCCGTGCTGCGCGCTGTGCGGTCCCGTATCGTTGGGGTGGAACGTTCACGCGCCCAGCCCGTGTCCGACATCCTCGCTTTCGGGCGCCTCCGCCTTGACGCCCGGACCTTCTCGCTGACGCTCGACGGCCAGCCGACGGGCCTCGGCCCGCGCGGGGTGCGCGTGCTGCATACGCTCGCCGCGCGCGCGAACGAATACGTGTCGAAGGAGCACCTGCTCGAAGCGGCATGGCCGGGCGTGATCGTCGAAGAGGCGAACCTCTCGGTCCAGATCTCGTCGATCCGGAAGGTGCTCGCCCAGGCGGGCGCCACGGTGAGAATCGAGACGCTCGCGCGGCGCGGCTATCGCTTCGTCGGTGCGGTGTCGAGCGACGACGCGCCGGCCGCGCCCCACAACCTGCCGCAGGCGCTCACGAGCTTCATCGGCCGCGAGCGCGAGGTCGACGAGATTGAGCGCCTCTTCGAGCACGCGCGGCTGCTCACGCTCATCGGCGCGGGTGGCGCGGGCAAGACGCGGCTCGCGCTGCGCGTCGCGATCGACCTGCTCGGCACGCGTCCCGATGGCGTGTGGCTCACGGAGCTCGCCGCGCTGGCGGATGCCGATCGCGTGGCGCAAACCGTGGCGATCTCGCTGGGCGTGGCCGAGCATCCGGGCAAGAGCGCGACCGACGCCTTGACCGAGCACCTCGCGCAGCGGCGCCTGGTGCTGATCCTCGACAACGCGGAGCACCTGCGCGCGGCCTGCGCCGCGCTCGTGCACGCCCTGTTGCGCCGCTGTTCCGGCGTGGCGGTGCTGGCGACGAGCCGCGAACCGCTGGGCGTGGCGGGCGAGGTGGTGTATCGGGTGCCTCCGATGCCGGTGCCCGATGCGAAGCGCGATCCGACACTCGCCGAGATCGCGCAGGTCGAGTCCGTGCGGCTCTTCGTCGAACGTGCGCGGCTGCACCTGCCGGCGTTCGAGATGACCGCGGAGAACGCCGCGGCCATCGCGTCGATCTGTCGCCGCCTCGACGGCATCCCGTTGTCGCTCGAGTTGGCGGCGGCCCGCGTGCGTTCGATGACCGTCGAGGAGATCGACGGCCGGCTCGACCAACGCTTCCGGCTGCTGACCGGCGGCGCGCGCACGGCGCTCCCCAGGCAGCAGACGCTGCGATCGCTCATCGACTGGAGCGTCGGCCTGCTCGGCGAGGCCGAGCGGGTTCTGCTGTTGCGCTCGTCGGTGTTCGCCGGCGGCTGGACGCTCGAGAGCGCCGAGCGCGTGTGCGCGGGTGCGCCGATCGCCGACGCGACCGCGGTCGACGAGACGCTCGCCGCGCTCGTCGACAAGAGCCTCGTGGTGGCCGAGAGCCGGGGCCGGGCGACGCGCTTCAACCTGCTCGAGACGGTGCGGCAGTACGCACGCGCCGCACTCGACGAAAGCGGCGAGGCACCGCGCTGGCGCTTCAGGCACCTCGAGCACTGCCTGGAAGTCGTGGAAGCGGCGGAGCCGCATCTCACGGGCAGCGAGCAGCAGACGTGGTTCGATCGGCTCGAAGCGGAGCACGACAACGTGCGCGCCGCGCTCGCCTGGTCGCTGTCGCCGGGCGGCGACCTCGAATCGGGCCTTCGCCTCGCAGCGGCGTTCTGGCGGGTGTGGCTCGTGCGCGGGTTCGTCAGCGAGGCACGCGACTGGTTCTCGAAGCTACTGGCCGCGTCGCCGGCGCGCACGCGCGGCCGGGCCACGGCCCTGTTGCGCAGCGGGACGTTCGCCCAGCACCAGGGCGAATACCCGGCCGCGCAGGCGATGTTCGAGGAGAGCCTCGCCATCTCGCGCCAGCGCGACGAACATCGCGCCGTCGGTGCGGCCCTCAACAACCTCGGCACGCTCGCCTACCTGCAAGGCGACTACCGGCGCGCGCGCGAGCTCTACGACGAGAGCCTCGTCGTGCGTCGCGAACTTGCCGACCTGCCGGGCATCGCGGCGTGCCTGAACAACCTCGGCAACCTCGCCTTCCTGCGGGGCGACTATGCCGCCGCCCGCGCGCTGCACGAGGAGAGCCTCGCGACCGAGCGCAGGCTCGGCAACCGGTGGGGCATCGCGACCTCGCTCCAGAGCCTGGGTATGACGCTCGCGGAGCAGGGCGACATCGCGGGTGCGGGTGCTGCGCTGGAGGAAAGCCTCGCCATGCACCGGGAGCTCGGCAGCCGGCAAGGGATCGGCTACACGCTCACCAGCCTCGGCAACCTGGCCTGCGACCAGGGCGATTACGCGACCGCCCAACCGCTCTACGAGGAGTCGCTCGCGGTGCACCGCGAGCTCGGCGATCGCGAGTGCGTCGCCGCGGCGCTGCACAACCTCGGGGTCATCGCCGCGGAACAGGGCCGCTATGCAGCGGCGCGCTCGCTCGACGAGGAGGCGCTCGCCATCCGGTCGGCCATCGACGACCGCCGCGGCATCGCGTGGTCGCTCGAGGCCCTCGCCTACGCCGCGTGGACCGTCGATGGCAAGGCCACCTTGGCGGCGCGCCTGTGGGGCGTGGCGGCGCGCCTTCGCGACGAGGTGGGATACGCCTTGCCGCCTCGGGATCGGGCGCGCTGCGATCGCCGCATCGCGGCGGCACGTGCGGCGCTGGCCGACGACGAAGCGTTCGAGCGCGCGTGGCACGAGGGACTCGCCACCCCGCTCACCGAGGCCGTCGAGCTGGCCCTGCGCTGGCGCACCGCATAGCGCGCAGCATCGCGCCGAAGCACCGCCTGATGTCGGCCCACAGCGCGGCGCCGGTCGACTGCGTCCACTGCTGGTGGCGTTCCTCGTGAAGCTGCTCGACCTGTCGCTGGACCTCGGGCGAGAGCGGCCCGAGGTTGCGCAAGGCGTTCGCTCGACCGAGCGGGCTGCCCAGCGGGGGCGGCACCTGGCGCCACCAGGTGGCCGCGTCGACCAGCTGCGCGCGGCCGTCGCGGAATTCCGCGACCCAGGCCAGTTCGTCGCGGATGTGCAGGACGACGCGGTGCCCGCCGCCGAGGTGCATGACGCGGCCGGGAAAAGTCGTGCGGGACGGGTTCGATCGATCGGAATCCATGCGACGCTCCACGACATGGCAAGTCGGAAGCTTCCCCCCCGCGCCGCCCGCGCGTCCTTTAGCGTCGGCAAAGGATTCCCAAAAGATCGAGCAGCGCCGTGACCCGCATCCACGACCTCGCGGCACGGGGCCGCATCCCGGCTGGCGTGTGGGCGCTCGGCTTCGTGAGCATGCTCATGGACATCTCGTCGGAGATGATCCATGCGCTGCTGCCGCTCTTTCTCGCGACGACGCTCGGCGCTTCGGGTTTCGCGATCGGCGTCATCGAGGGGCTTGCCGAGTCGGTCGCGCTGGTCGTGAAGGTGTTCTCCGGCGCGCTCAGCGACTACTGGGGCCGGCGCAAGCACCTCGCGCTCATCGGCTACGGACTCGGCGCGCTGATGAAGCCGCTGTTCGCCGTGGCGTCGAGCGCCGGCGTCGTGCTCACGGCGCGCGTGCTCGACCGCGTCGGCAAGGGCATCCGCGGCGCACCTCGCGACGCGCTCGTCGCCGACCTCACGCCGCCCGACTTGCGCGGCGCCGCCTTCGGCCTGCGCCAGTCGCTCGACACGGTCGGCGCGTTTCTCGGGCCGCTGATCGCGGTCGTGCTGATGCTGCGGTGGCACGACGACTTTCGCGCGGTGTTCTGGGTCGCGGTCGTGCCGGGCCTGCTGGCCGTCGCGCTGCTCGCGTTCGCGTTGCGCGAGCCGCCGCCGGCGCAGGGTTCGACGGCGCGCAGGAGCCCGATCCGCCGTGCCGATCTCGTGCGCCTCGGCGCCGCGTACTGGTGGGTCGTGGGCGAGGGCTCCGTGTTCACGCTCGCCCGGTTCAGCGAAGCCTTCCTCGTGCTGCGCGCGCAGCGCAGCGGCGTGCCGATCGCGCTCGTGCCCCTCGTGATGGTCGCGATGAACGTGGCCTACGCGGTCTCGGCCTACCCGTTGGGCCGGCTCTCGGATCGCGTGTCGCATCGTCCGCTGCTGGCCGCCGGCCTCGCGCTGCTGCTCGCCGCCGACCTCGTGCTCGCCAACGCCGCCGGCTGGATCGCGGTGCTGGTCGGCGTCGTGCTGTGGGGCGTGCACATGGGTGCGACGCAGGGCCTGCTGACGAAGATGGTCGCCGACACCGCGCCCGCCGACCTGCGCGGCACGGCCTACGGCTTCTTCAGCCTCGCGAGCGGCATCGCGATGCTCGCCGCGAGCGTCGTCGCCGGGTCGCTGTGGGACGCTTGGGGCCCCGCGGCGACGTTCCTTGCAAGCGCGCTGTTCGCGGTGCTCGCGCTCGCGGCTCTGTGGAGGCTCTCCGACGCTTGACGCGAGCGCTTCGTCAGCGACCGTCGCGGCTCACCCTCGCGCGGCGCTCGATCTCCCTCGCGCTCGGCGGGACCGGCACGAACGATCCGTTCCGGATTTCGCCAGCCGGCAGGTAGGTGCTCATCACGACGCCGGTCGCGGAGGCCTCGGACGAGACCAGCCGCAGCGCGCCCGCCCTCGCGCCGGCCTCGAACAGCCG
>Ga0335069_10007149_pt1 | contig 16149 bp, 13 predicted proteins | sample Lox_Sample_11_FD_206714 | JGI IMG/M metagenome (GOLD analysis project Ga0335069, IMG submission 206714) | Soil microbial communities from Loxahatchee National Wildlife Refuge, Florida, United States - Lox_Sample_1.1 | ecosystem: Environmental > Terrestrial > Soil > Wetlands | place: USA... | reverse complement strand
CCTTTTCATTTGACGCTCAGCAGATTGGCGAACAGGCGCCACGCGCCGGGTACGCCCGCGGGGAGCTGCCGGAACCAGGAGAACGCCGTGAAAATGTACACGCCCTTGCCGTACCTGGTCCAGATTTCACCGCCGGAGAGCGGCTCCTCGCCCGGGTCCTGCGTCGAGATCACGGTCTGGTAGCGCGGGTCCCATTGTGCGGCGAAATAGAGGCCGCGTTCCTGAACCCAGCCGTCGAAATCCTTGAGTGCGATGTGATTGGGATATTGCAGGAGCGGGCTGTCGGGGCTGGTGAATTTGACCGGCGCTTCTTCGACGGTCACGCGGTACTTGTTGCCTCCCGGGACGGCAAAGGGATATGGCCCGAGATTCGTCGTGACCGGCGCGGTGTTCTGGCCCATGATGAGCTGGGGCGAGGGCGTGGGGTTGCTGGTGGGCCGCACGTTGGGGTCGGGGCTGTCGCCGGTCTGGTATTGGACGATGTAGGTGCCGCCGTTCTTGACGTAATCCATCAGGCGCGACTGGTTGGCGCGAACGTCGGCGCGCACATTGTAGGAGCGCACGCCGGCCACAATGGTATCGAACCGCGAGAGATCGCCCTGTTCGAGATCGCTGGTGCTGACCAGAGTCACGTCGAGGCCGAATTGCCGAAGGGCGTCTGGCATCTCGTCGCCGGGACCCATGATGTAGCCGATCTTCCGCGCGGTCACCTTGATATTGGATCGCACCAGTTTGATCGACGAGGCGGGAAAGAGCGCCTGCGAAGGGATGTGAGGGTATGCAATCACCTGGGTGCCGTTGGCGATGTCGCGTCCGTCGGCCCGGGCGACCGCGAGCAGCGACGCGGTGACCTCGCCCGCTGGCGGCGTCACGGTGAAAGTGACGACCTCTTCTTCGCCAATGCGCGCCAGCTTGAAGGGCTGAGCGGCCGGCTCCGCTTTCCACCCGTGCGGGAGTTCGAGGCGCAACTCGCCTTCCTGGTTCGCCTCGTTGGCCTGAACCGAGACCTGAACTTTGCGAGCCGCGGAGTCTGGGAAGAGCGAGACGCGCGAGGGTAAGTTCACGGCTACTGCAGGGACAATCACCGCGGGGCGGACGCGCTCTCCCAGCGCGCGGTCGGCATAGCGAAAGTGAACCGGACGGACCAGCTCGATGGGCGCGCCGTCCACGTTCAGGCGGACGCGAACCTGCGCGGCGGGCGGGCTATCCGCGAGCCCGATCAGTAACTGGTCATCGACCTGGTAGACATCGGTGGTGGGGGTCTTTACGAGCCAGTAGGGCTGCGTGTAAGGCTGGTTGGCTGGGACCGGACGGCTGAACTCGACGGCGACGGACTGGTTGTAATTCAGCGGGGCGGGCTTTGCCGGGAGGTCTTCGTTGAAGATGCCTTCGATGCGAGCCGCATCGAAAGATATCCGCGCGCTCGACCGGTTGAGCACGGTGGTTGTTACGTTGAAATTCGCGCCCGGCGCCGTCTCGGGTTGGTGTGCCTGGGCCTCAATCCACAGGCCGGAGCATTCGGCGATGGCCTCATCCAGCTCGATGAGCTTGGCCTTGGCCAGCGGGTCGGTCATTGCCGCGACCATCGGCCGCGCTTTCACGAGAAAGGGGAGCGCTTTCTCGGGATGCGCGGGTTCATAGGCACGGATGGCGTCGGCAAACAGCGCGCCAACTGGTGCGCCGCCGGGAAGACGCCCCCACGTGGTGTCGATGCCTTCAAAGAGGTCGTCCTTCGCCGGTGGTCCGCCGATCACCGTGAAAACGGTGCGTCCGGGACCGGGGCGACGCATTGCGCCGGTCCCCTGCGAGTGGTGCATGGAGCGCGAGAGCACGGCCAGCTCGTCGTAGGAGTATCCGAGCACCGGATTGAAAGCGCCGGTTTCGGCGAGGGGTCCTGCCGGTTCGGCAGACCCCCCGTCCGAAGGGGGTGGAGGCGTGGACCCCCGGCCTCCGCGTCCGCCCTGAGCACCCTGTGGGCCCGCGGCGGGGCCCAGAAAAAAGCCGAAGCCGCCGAATCCGGCGGCCTGCACCAACCGCTTGGCTTGCCAGGGCTGGACGTACTTGAGCTGCTCGGGGAACTTCGTGGGATCGGCGGCGGCGGTGAATGCCTCCTTGCTCAGGATGGCGGAGGCCTGGTGCTGGCCATGTCCGTCGCGCGGCGTGCCACTGAAGCCGTTGATGATCACGTCGGGGCGATAACGCCGGATGGTCCAGACCACGTCCGAGAGGATCCGGTCGTGACCCCACTTCTGGAGTGTTTCCTCGGGAGTGCGGGTGAAGCCGAAGTCGATGGCGCGGGTGAAAAACTGTTCGGCGCCGTCGATCTGGCGCGCGTCCAGAAGCTCCTGCGTGCGGATGATCCCGAGTTGCGCTCCCTGCTCGCTGCCGATGAGGTTCTGGCCACCTTCGCCGCGGGTCAGCGAAAGGTATGCTGTGCGCATGTGCCGGCCGCGCGCGAAGTAGGCCAAGACGGCGGTGCGCTCGTCGTCGGGATGCGCGGCGATATGAAGCACGGTACCGAGTTCGTTGAGCTTGTGAAGCCTGTGCTCGATCTCGGCGGCGCCGGAAAACGGACGCTGTGCGGGCAGCGGTGCGGAAGTGGACAGACACAGAGCGCCTAGCGCGAGAAGAGCGGGGATACGGATCATTGTCTCCACATTTTACGACGGCGGGCACGGATCGAGCCTGATCCAGGTCTCGGCGATCCTGCCGTCTGCGACGCGCACAATGGCAAGACCGCCGAATTCGACGTTGCGGCCCGTGTGAGGGTTCTGCCCCCGCGCGGTAAGGCGCACGGCCACCTTGTCGGTCTCACCGAAGAGGTCTTCGATGGTGACACTGAAATCTGACAGCTCCATACGTTCGGGCGTCCATTCCTGTTCGAACCAGCGCCGCACCAGGAGCTGGTTGCTCCCGGTCAGCGAGACGGCGATCAGCTCGCGGGCATCGTCGGCGCACGAGGCCGGAACGAGCAATCCGAACGCGCGGGAGGCATGCGTTCCGGGGACTGTGGCCAGTTCGGCGGGGACATTGGCGTCGAGGAGCAGTTGCTGAGCGGCCATGGCGGATGGCCGGTCGGTGAGCAGAGCGATCTGAATCATGTCTTCGTCAGGTGCGCGCCCGTCGGGGGGCACATCCGGGCCCTCCGGTTCGGGTTCGGCCTCGGGCGGAAGCGGCTCGAGGCACCGCCGTGCCATTTCGGCGTCGTAGCAGCGGCGCGCGATCTCGACGAGGTCGGCGGAATTGATGGCCAGGAGTTCTTCGTCACTCAACGAGCGGTAGTGGTTCCGATAGTCTTCGGCCGAGAGTCTCATGGTACGGCCAATGTAGCAGGCGGCGAGTATACTAGCCCTATGCATGGAGTCAGGGCAAGCGTTCTTTTTCTGCTCGCCGCGCCTGCGATGGCACTGGCAGGCAGCTTCAACGGGACCTGGGATGCCACGATTTTGTCGGGCAGCGATCCGGTTGCGTTCCGCATGGAAGTGACCGAGGCGCCTGCCAGGGTCTGCTTCTTCGAAGACACGCAGCCGGTGTGTTCCACGTCGGCCCGGATCGAAGGCAGCAAGCTGGTCGCCCAGTGGGATTTTCTTCGAACCGACCTGCGGCTGGAGGCGAAGGAAGATAAGATGCTGGCAGGGGTCTATCACTTATACCGGAGCAATCGCGATATGAACGTGGAAGCGCGCGCACACCAAACGCCTCCCACGCCTTCCGCACCGCCGGCGAAACTGGATGGGGAGTGGGAAGCGCGTGTGGTGGACCGCCCCGCGTCGCCGGCATGGCAGCTTCTTCTGCGGCAGTCCGGCAGCGAGATCAAAGGCACGATCCTGCGGGTGGACGGCGACGATGGCACGATGGTGGGACGCGTCGAGGGCACGCATCTCTCGATCAGCCATTTTTCCGGAGACCGGCCGGTGTCGCTCACGGGCGATCTGAAGCCGGACGGGAGCCTGGAGCTGAAGCTCGGGCGCACCAGCCTGATCGCACTGCCGCCCGCCGAAGCGCGCGCTCGGAACCTGGCGCCGCCGCTTGATCCGGCAACTTATGCCCGGGCCAAGAATCCGGACGAACCGTTCCACTTCCGTTTTCCGGACTTGAACGGCCGGGTTTACTCGGAGGCCGATTTTCACGGCAAGGCCTTGATCGTGACCATCACCGGAAGCTGGTGCCCGAACTGCCGCGACGAGGCGCCCTTCCTGGCGGAACTGTACGAGCGTTATCACGCCAAGGGCCTGGAGATTGTTGCGCTCTGCTTTGAGGAGGCCAGCGACGCGCCGGAGCACGGCCAGTTGCGCGCGTTCGTCCGAAAGTTTGGGATGAAGTACCCGGCATTATTGGCGGGGGAACCCGCGGGATTGCGAACGCAGGTGCCGCAGATCGAAAACCTGAGCGCGTTTCCTTCGTCGATTTATGTCGGCAAGGACGGGCGGGTCCGGATGGTGCACACCGGGTTTCCGGGGCCGGGCAGCGGCGAGGAACTGACTCGCGTCAAAAATGAAATCCGCGAGCTGGTGGAGCGTTTGCTGGCTGAGCCGGCTTTGTAGGGTAGGCCTCCAGGCCTGCCCGCGCGCGTAGGGCGTGTGTTGGCTGGGACGAAATGACGCGTTTCCTCCTGTTCGCTGTTTCCCTGACGCTCGCGGCGGCCGCCGCGCAGGACCAGGAGTTATTTCCGCCTGGTGTGCTGCTGCTCTCGCGCATCCAGCGCCACATCAGGGAGGAATTGGCGCACCTTCCCAACGTCAGTTGCCTGGAAACGCTGCAGCGGGAGCATCAGGCGCCCGGAGCCAAGGTGCGCCCGTTGGACACCGTGCGCCTCGAGGTTCTCTCCAACGGGAGCCACGAAGTTTATGCGGCGCCGGGAGAGCGCAAGTTCTCCGAGGGCCACCCGGTCCGGTACATTGGTAGCGGCCTGATCGGCGATGGATTTTTCGGGTTGTACCTGAAGGAGGTCCTGGTTAATGGCGTTGCCTCGTACGAGTACAAGGGCGAAACGGAGATCGGCGGCCGTACCGCGGCGCGCTATGATTTCCGCATCCCCCTGAATTTGAGCGGGCATCACATTCAATTGCCGGAAGGATCCGGCACGGTCGGAATGCATGGATCCTTTTGGGCCGATCCGAAGACCTACGATGTGGTCCGCCTTGAGATGGACGCCGACAGCTTTCCGCCTGCCTTGCCCCTGACCGACGCGGCCACCGTCATCAACTACGCACCCACCAGTCTTGGTGCGGAGCACGTCGTCCTGCTGCCGGTGTCGGGTGATTACAGCATGACGAAGTTCACCGGTGAATTCGATCACAACCACATGGAGTTCACGCATTGCCGGTTGTTCGGTGCTCAGAGCAAGATCAGCTTCGGCGACGTCGGTGTGCCTTCGGACGAACCGGCCCGTTTCGGCGCTTCATCGAATGACGATACCCTTCGCCCGCTGCCGCCCGGGCTTCAGATCACGGTTCGGCTGAATAGCCGGATCTCGGCAGGCGATGCGGTCGGCACGCTAATCGAAGGCACGGTAGCCGGCGACGTCCCCACAAAGGGTCAGGTGGTGATCGCATCCGGGTCTCGTGTTCGCGGGCGCATCCGGCGTCTCGAGCGGTATAGCGATCCGGTTCCCAACTACGTTGTGGCGATTGAGTTCACTGAGGTGGAATCGGGAGGAATCCGGTATCGCTTCTTCGCCGACCTGGTGGAATTGGATACGTCTGGAGGAGTCTCCCAGACGCTCAGCAGAGAAGGGCCAACCAGCCAGGTCTCAACATCAATTCGCCAGCCGCAACCGATGCCATCGATTTTCGACACGCAGACGCGTACCTCAGTCGAACGATTTACACTGCCTGACCTTCCCGGCGTTGCGGTGTTTTTTGTGCGCCGCACGAAGCTCGACATCCCACCAGCCTTCCGCACCGTGTGGAAGACGCGTACACTAGTGCCGTGATGGACTGGCGCGCAATGGTGCACGGGCGATGTCCGGTGTGCCACAAAGGGGAGATTTTTCGCGTCCCGGTGTGGCGAGGGTATCTGGCGATGTATGACCGTTGTCCGGTCTGTGGGCTGAAATTTGAGCGTGAGCCGGGGTACTTTCTGGGTGCCCTGTACGTGAGCTATCTGGTGTCGATTCCCCCTGTCCTGGCGCTAATGCTGCTCTTCTGGCGCGGGCTGGCATGGCGCTTCGACCGGGCGGTATTCGCGGCGTTTCTGGCGTATCTCCCGCTGGTGCCCGTGGTCACGCGCGCGGCGCGAGTAGTGTGGATGTACGTGGACAGGCACTTCGACCCGGATTGAAGGGCGGGTGGGTCACTTTGGTAGATAGCCCGCACCGATGGCCTGGAATTCCGCGACTTGCGCTACCCGCCATTCGGCGTCGCAGCCGAAATCGGCGGCGAGGAGTTCGGCCACCCGCGGAGCGGCTTCGATTGCCGCGCGTGCGTTGAGCAGCAGGGCTCGGGTGCGGCGTGCAAGCACGTCCTCTACGGTGCGCGCCATCTCCCATCGCGCCGCCCAGAGCACTTCGGCCTCCAGATAGGGCAGCGCCGGGTGAAGGCGCGCGCCGCGCTCCGGATGATTGCGGATCATGTCCTGGATGGCAACCGCGTCCGACCCGTAGACGCTGAGATGCCCAAGATTGCGCGTGTGGTGATGGTAGCCATGAATCCGCAGGCGGCGCGTGACGCAATCGCGCTCCTCCAGGGCGGCCAGCATGCAGGCCTGGTTTACACAGTCTTCCGCCATGCGGCGGTAGGTGGTCCACTTGCCGCCCGCGATCGTGATTAGACCATTACGGTCGATGTGGATCGAATGATCGCGCGACAGCGAGGCCGTGCTTCCGCCGGCCCCCGATTTCACCAGCGGACGGATGCCGGCCCAGGCGCTGAGGATATCCGCGCGTTGCGGCGGACGCGCGAGGTACTGGCTCGCGGTCTCGAGGATAAAATCGATTTCCTGCTCCATCGGCACCGGTTCCGGCGAAACCTCGGTGAGCGGGGTATCGGTGGTTCCCACGAGCGCGTGGCCGTGCCAGGGAATAGCGAACATCACGCGGCCGTCGGTGGTGTGCGGCACCATGATGGCGGACTGCCCGCGCAGAAACGCGGCATCGAACACCAGGTGAGTTCCCTGGCTGGGAGCGATCATGGGCGCGGCAGCGGGGTCCGTCATGCGGCGGATGCCGTCGCTGAAGCAGCCGGTGGCATTGATCACTGCGCGCGCGCGGATCTCGAATTCAGCTCCTGATTCGCTGTCGCGCACAGCCGCGCCGGAGATCATGCCGTCGCTGTTCTTCAATAGCGAGACCGCCGGACAGTAATTCACCAAAGTCGCGCCCTGCTCGACCGCCGTCATCGCCAGGTGGACCAGCAGGCGCGAGTCGTCGAACTGGCCATCGTAGTAGACGACTCCGCCGCGCAGGCCTTCCTGCTTGAGCGTAGGCAATCGCTCGAGCGTTTCTTCCTTATTCAGATTGGCCGAGGCGCCGAAGCCATATTTGCCCGCCAGCAGGTCATACAAGCGAAGACCGACCCCGTAAAACGGCGCTTCCCACCACTCGTAGTTCGGAACCACGAAGGCCAGATCGCTCACCAGGTGTGGTGCGTTTTCGCGCAGGATGCCGCGCTCTTTGAGAGCCTCCATCACCAGCGTGATGTTGCCCTGCTCCAGGTAGCGAACTCCGCCGTGAACCAGCTTGGTGGAGCGGCTCGAAGTACCCTTGCCGAAATCGTATTGTTCGATGAGGGCGGTCCGGTAACCCCGCGACGCCGCATCGACGGCGCATCCGATGCCGGTTGCGCCGCCGCCGATGATCAGCAGGTCCCAAGGTTCGGTCTCCTGACGGAGCCTGCCGATGTTGTCAAGACGGTTCATGGTTGCTTGGACTCCATGGAACTGACCAGCCGGTTGAGCGCAGCCAGTTCCTCGGGATTGTGCGTGTAGGCGCGCGCCTTTGCCGCAAGCGCCCTGGCTTCTGTCTCCTGACCCAGGCAGTGCTCGGCCAAAGCCTGATTGTAGTAATAGCGGAAAGCTTGTGCCGGCTGCACTTTCTTGATCGCGTGCAACTCCGCGAGCGCCGAGCCGTAGTTCCCGTTGCGCACGTAGAGCGAACCGAGCTCGAGGTGAATCTCGCCGGATTCGGGATCGAGCGTGGAGGCCTTGGCCAGAACATCGATGGCCTCGCTTTGGCGATTCGTATACGCGAGCACACGCGAATAGGCCAGGTACAGCCGGGGGTCTTTGGCACCGAGCTCGACCGCGCGCGCGTAGCAGCGGGCGGCATCGTCGAATCTGCGCTGGCGCCAGGACCATTGGCCGCAGGCAGCCTCGGCCTCCCAACGGTCCGGGTAATCGTGGGCGAGTGATTGGTACGCCGCGTTTGCCTGGTCGTTCCTGCCCCGGGAATTGGCGAGCAACTCGGCGAGCGCGAGTCGTGCGTCCATCTCCGCCGCCGCCGTAATTTCGGGGGTCTCGACCGACTTGGGCAACTGGATGCCGAACAGGAAGACCTTGATCGTGTCGCCGCGCATGTAGCCATGCAGGTCGGCCTCGATCTCCGGAATCGTCTTGTGGTATACGCCCTGGAACGCGGCCTCGGCATCGCCCTGCTTCAGGGCCGCGGACATGGCTTTCAAGTGTGGAGCATATGCTGGGTGCAGGAAGAGCATGTGGACCAGCTCCCAGCTTTCGGCGTAAAACATGCCGGCTTTCGAGCGTTCGTTGTAATAAGGTGAATTGCGGCCGGCGGCCAGAATCACGGAGAGGGGAATCCACTTTTCGGTGCGGAGCGCGACCAATCGCCCCGGGAGATCCTGCCCGACCTTGATCTTGTCACCCACCGGCTCCAGGTTCGAGAACAGCTCGGCGAGACCTTCATTCAGCCAAGGCGGATACTGCGCGCCGCCCTGGTGCACCATGAGATGAGTGAACTCGTGCACCGCGACCGGATACCGATCTCTGGCGGCGCTGCTCATGACGATGAAGTCGTGAGATTCGCCCGGCTGGAAAAAGGCACTGGAGAACTCGTTGGGACGGTAGGGGTCGTATTCCTTCTCATTGCGGAAGACGATGACGCGCACCGGTTTCGCCTCCGGCAGCCCTCCGCCGAACGCCTGCATGAAGAAGCTGCGGACCTGCTCGAAATGGCGGATCAGGTCGCGGCCCGCGCGCTCTCCGGCGGTGGTGTAAAGCTCGAAGTTGGCCGAGGTCAGTCTCAGCCAGGGATCGTGGTTGGCGGCCGGGAGCGAGAGGGCCGCGGCGATCCCGAGAGTCGCGACGCGCTGCGCCCAGCGAGACATGATGCCGGGAGTTTACCACGCGGACGGCGCTTCGAGCAGGCGGGCGACTTCCTGATAGAGGCGTTTGGTGAGCTCGACGCGGTCGCCGATATCCATGCCGGCCGTCGAAATCGGTTCGCCGATGCGAAGGGTGACCCTGCCGGTGCGAAGATGGACTGAGCCCATGGGGAGCTTCTCGCGCATACCGGCCAGAGCCATCGGTACCACCGGCACTCCGGCTTTGATCGCGATGTACGCCGCGCCTTCCTTGAACTCGCGCAGACCCTGCGGGCAGCGTCCGCCCTCGGGGAAGAGCAGCATGCTGACCTTGCGCTTGGCGATGATGCGCGCTCCCTCGGTCATGCTCTTGAGCGACGCGCGAGCGCTGGAGCGATCTACTGGCAGGTGCCCGGCACGCCTCAGGTGGGTGCCGATGAAAGGAATCCGGTAGAGACCGAGTTTGGCGAAGAAACGGAACTGATAGGGAAGACAGGCGAGGAACGCGGGAATATCCATGAGGCTGGCATGATTGGCGACGAACACGTACACGCCGTTTGGTTCCAGCTTTTCCAGACCTTCGACGCGAACGCGAATGAAGCCGGCGGCCAGGAGGCTGCGGCCCCAGAGGCGCGCGATACGGTGCTGGGTCCTGCCGGTGCCGTCGACGAAGGAGACCAGCAGCGAGAGCGTGCCCAGTATGACCGTGGAGACAGCGATGATTGGTGTGGAGAGCAGCAGGGACCGGAGCAGGCTCATCGAATACCGAATGATAACAGCGCGCCTGCGGCGGGGGGCAGGCCAGGAAGCCTACCCTACTAACACGGCTCGCGCCTCCGCCACGAGGAAGAGCGATCCCGTAATGAAGATTACCTCGCCGGGTGTCGCATCGCGCACCAGATTCAGGGCGTCCTCCACGGCGGGAGCGACCTGGAGATCGGAATGATGGGTCATCTCGCGGATGGCCTCCGGCGCCAGGGCGCGCGCCTGCTTGGGCGCGGTGACGATCACCTGCTGAGCCTTTGGAAACAGAATGCCGCCGATCTCGTCGACAGCTTTATCGCGCATGGTGCCGAAGATCAGCCGGATCTTCCGGCCCGAATAGAAACGGTCGATGTACGTGGCCAGCGAGCGCGCGCCCGAGGGATTGTGCGCGCCGTCGAGAATGATATCGGGGTTCGCGCCGACGTGCTCGAGCCTCCCGGGCCAGCGAGCACTGGCGATGCCGGTCTCGATGGCGGCGGCGGGGATGCCCAGTTCTACCAGCGCGGCGGCGGCTGTGACAGCGTTCTGAGCCTGGTGCTCGCCGGCCAGGGGGCAGTGGATCCGCAGGGGGCGGGGCAGGTCGGAAACCTGCCCCACGAAGCGGCTGCCTCGCGCGTCGAGATCGAGATCGCCTATCGTCCAATCCGAAGTGCGGGTAACAACAATCCCCAGCTCCGCTGCTCTCCCATCCAAGACACGCGCGGCTTCCGGCCTCTGTTGCGCGAAAACGGCCGGCACACCTCGCTTGAGAATGCCCGCCTTCTCGCCCGCAATCGCCTCCAGGCTGCGGCCCAGGTACTGCTCATGGTCGAAGTCGATCGGAGTGATCACACACAGCTCGGGCGTCACCACGTTGGTCGCGTCGAGCCGGCCGCCGAGTCCTACTTCCAGGACCGCCGTGTCGACGCGCTCTTCGGCAAATACCAGTAGCGCCATCGCGGTGACAGTCTCGAAATAGGTGGTGTGCATGTCCAATACGCGCTCGACGGCCGCATGCACCTTGTCGAAAGCCTCAGCAAAGCGCGCGGACGAAATGGCACGGCCGCCGATCTGAATGCGCTCGGTCGGCTCGGCCAGGTGGGGGGACGTGAACAGGCCCGTCCGCCTGCCCGCGGCGCGCAAGGCGGATTCGATCATGGCACAGGTGGATCCCTTGCCGTTGGTACCGGCAACGTGAACGATGCGGAAACGATCCTGCGGCCGGCCGAGTTCATCCAGCACGCGGGTGATGCGGTCGAGGCCGAGCTTCGCGGTTTTGATTTCGTTGCCGAGGGCGTAGAGGAAGTGGACCGAGTCGGGGTAGTTCACTTAGTCCACAAAGAACTTCAGCGCCGTGCCGAGGTACTGTTTCAGTTCCAGCCTTGGAACCACGGCATCGAGCATGCCGTGCTTGAGCAGAAACTCGCTGCGTTGGAAACCTTCCGGGAGTTTCTGCCGGATGGTCTGCTCGATGACGCGGGGGCCGGCGAAACCGATCAGCGCGCCCGGCTCGGCGATATTGAGATCGCCCAACATGGCGTAGCTCGCGGTCACGCCGCCGGTGGTCGGATCGGTCAGCACGCTGATGTAAGGCAGGCGGGCCTCATCCAGGCGCATGAGGCCGGCGGAAATCTTGGCCATCTGCATCAGGCTGACCGCGCCTTCCTGCATGCGCGCGCCGCCCGATGCCGAGACGATGATCAGCGGCTGATTCTTCGCGATCGCGCGTTCGATGGCGCGCATGATCATCTCGCCCACTACCGAGCCCATGCTGCCGCCGATGAAGCGCGGCTCCATGGCGCAGATCTGCACCGTGCGGCCGCACAGCCGGCCCTCGGCGGCCATCATGGCGTCATTCAGATCGGTAGCCTGCTGCATCGCCTGGAGGCGTTCGCTGTAGGGCTTGCTGTCGACGAAGCCCAGCGGGTCGCTGGAGCGCAGGTCGGCATCGTAGCGCGTGTATTGGGCGTCATCCAGGAGGAGGCGGAGACGCGTGCAGGCGTCGATGCGGCTGTGGGTGCCGCACTTCGGACAGACCTGCCAGTTGGCCTCAAGTTCCTTCTTCCAGATGATCTGGCGGCAGCCTTCACACTTTTGCCACAGGCCCTCCGTGCGGACGCGGCGCTCGCCGTCGCCCAAAGGCGGCAGTTTGTCGCCTTCGGGTTTATCCCGTTTGAACCAAGACATGGAAAACCTACAGTACCGCGGGTTGGGATACGGCTGCAAGGTTGAAAAACATACGGTCACCGCGGGTACGGATGCCGCCGCAGCGTCGCAAATGCGCGGTAGATCTGCTCGGCCAGCATCGCCCGCGTCAGCTCGTGCGGAAACGTCATCGCCGAAAGAGACAGCAACACGTCAGCGCGAGCCTTCCACTCCGAGGGAAGACCGTCGTGGCCGCCGATCAGGAACACCTGATTGCGGCCTTCCATCTCAGCCCTGGAGATCAGGCCGGCGAAGGCGGCAGAATCCATCGCTTTGCCCGCCGGATCAAGCAGGATCTTCCGGGCCGATGGATGCCGCTCCCATGGATCGTTGCGGTCTGGCCGGATTTCCCGCATCTCACACGGGCAATAGCGCGCGATGCGAGAAACGAAATCCGCCGCCACGGCATTCGTGTGCGCGTCCTTCGGCTTGCCGATGAAATAAAGGTAGATCTTCACTCAGCCGGAACTTCGACCGTCTTCGCGGAGCGCCACAGGCGTTCGAGATCGTAGTATTCGCGCGCCCGCGGCGAAAAAATGTGAATCAGCAGATCGCCGTAATCGGCCAGCACCCATTCCGCCTGGTTGTAACCTTCCACGCTCTTCGGCAGTTCACGGGCATGCTGTTTGAGTTGCATGCCGATCTCATCGCTGATGGCCTGGATCTGGCGCTGGTTGGCGCCGGTGCAGATGACAAAGTAATCGGCAAAGCTGGTCACCGCGGTAAGATCCAGCACCTTGATGTCGGTGGCTTTTTTCGATTCTGCCGCGCGCACGGCGATGAGCCAGGTGGGCGCTTCGGTTCGGATTTCGCGAGGCGATTTCAGGTCGGCGTGAGTCAGTTAGCGCTCCTGTTCGTATCCTACTACTTCGGATATGGCGTGTTCCAGCCTTTTGCGTCCCACCAGAGAATACGGTTCAGAGTCTGGGGCGGCGCGTCGTCCAGGTCTTTGAAGTTCATCGCCATGGATTGCCGGGCGCCCCACAACTGACGGCCGCCGAGCGCCTTCAGCGGCGGATTCATCTCGTCCAGGGCAACGCCCGGCACCAGGTGCTGGTACGGCGTCAGGTCCGGTTTGGCAGCGAACACGCTCGTCATGGCGCGAGCGGCTTCCAGCGCCCGGGTCTTCTGCGGAATCCGGAAAATTTCCTGGATGGTGCGGATCATGCTCGTGTGGTTGTAATTGTTGGAATCGACGACGCCGCGGCGGATGCGCGGTCCGATGGCCAGCCCGACGGTGCGGTGCCCGTCCACGTGATCCACGCCGTCCTGCGCGTCGTCCTCGGTCACCAGGATCAGGCTGTTGGCCCAGAATCGGCTTTTCGAAATGGCCTCTACGATGCGGCCCAGCGCGAGATCGTTGTCCGCGACCATGGCGCGCGGCGTGGGCACCCCCGGCCGAGTGCCGTTGGTGTGGTCGCTGTTCAGCGACAGAATCACCAGGTTGGGCAGTTCGCCCTTCTTTTCGAATTCGGCGAATTCCCGCAGAAACTCCTCGGCGCGGATCTGGTCGTTGATGGACAACGTGGGGTAGGGATAGCGCTTGTCGACATACTTCGCGAGCGCGGGCACGCCGCTGCGCGAGCCGACCATGGTCTGCCAGCGGCCTTCCTTGTACCCCTGCCAGTAAGTGATCCAGCTCAGGTCGTCGCGCTCGTTTATGTCCACGACGTTCTCGGTTTGCGGGTCCCAGCGCGCGGCGAGCTGGAACTCGCCGTAAATGCGCAGGTCGAGCGGCTTGGTGGCGGCCTGCCAGAAGAAGCCGGTGGGCGCCACCACCAGCGCGTCTGCCATGTTGTAGGCGTAGCCGCGCGGGGCGGCGGCGAACGCGCGCTCCACGTAATCGCTGACGAAACCCTGCATCAGCCATTGGTGGCCGTCGAAGCTGATCGCGCCGCCGGTGTAGAAGTTGTCGAGCAGCACGTACTGTTCCGCCAGTGCGTGGTGGTTGGGCGTGATCTCGCGGCCGTACATGGTCAGTTTGGGATCGCTGTTGCCCTTGCCGATGTCGCCGAGTACCTGGTCGTATGTGCGGTTCTCCTTCACGATGAGGAACACGTGGCGGATGCCGAGCGACGTCAGGTTCGCCACGCCGCCCGCCGGCTCGAGCTTCGGGCTGTTGGCCGCGATCACTTCCCGTGTGCCGGCCGCAAGCTGCGCGGGCGTTGGGGCGGGGAAGCGCTCCAGCGTGCCCTGGTACTGTTTCGAATTGAAGCTGCCGCGGTTGTTAGCTGTGTTGCCGACGCCCTTCAGGTTCAGCACACGCAGCGAGCCGTCGGGGGCCACTGCTACCGAGGTAGGGAACCAGGCCGTAGGGATCGCGCCGGCCACCTTCCATTGGCCCGCGCTTTCGCGCAAAATGGCGACCGCATTGTTGCCGCCGCAAGCTGTGTATAGCGTCGCCCCGTCGGCGGAAAACGCCAGTGCCACCGGCTGGCTGCCGAGTGCCGCATCGGGATAGGTGGGAATCTTGACGTCGGTGCGCGCCAGAGTCTTCGTATCGACGAGCGAGACCGTGTCCGAGTGGCTGTTCGCCACCGCGATCAGCGTACCCTTTGGGTGAACCGCCATGAGTGAGGGCGCCAGTCCCACCAGGATCTCTTTCACGGCGCCAGTTCGTGTGTCAACGGCACTTAGCGTCCCTGTGATCGAGGAGCCGGTAACGACATCGGTGACAATGTTTGTACCGGAAGACGGAGCCACAGTGTCATCCGAGCCTGCGCGCCGCCCGCCACGGTTGGTGACGAACACCCGATCGCCCGCGACGGCCACACCGAAGGGAGCGATCCCCACCTCGATCTCCTTCACCAGCTCCAGGGTCTCCGCATCGATCACGGCGAGCATGTTCGATCGGCTGAACGCCACGTACGCGATCTTCCCGCCCGCGGAGAACGCGATCCCGGTGGGCAGCGGATGACCATTCAGCCCGATGCGGCTGGTCTTCCCGGGCTTGCCAGTCTCGGACAACTCAGCGATCAGGATGCTGTCCGGCCCGTTGCGCGCGGTCTCGCTGGCCCAAAGCTGCCGGTCGCCGGGACGAAACGCGATGCCGGCGTAAGAGGTCTGGCGGGTCTCGATATCGGCCAGCTTGGTTCCGGTCGAGCCATCCAGCAGCACGATGCCGCGGGTATTGAGTACCGCCAGGAAACGCCGGGCGCTGTCCCACGCCATGTCGACCGGCCGGCCCGGTATCACGGTCTGCTCGCCCCAGGGCGCCAGCAACTGGTTGGTAGAGACGAGATACATGCCGTCGGGCTGTTTGCCGAGCTGCACCACGCTTTTCAGGATGGAGAAGATCCGGCCTTGCTGCGCGGCGAGCGTGAGGGCCAGAAGCAGGCCCAGCGCGAGAAGTAGTTTCTTCCTCATGAAACGTTCAGCATAACTGGTTGCGATGGCCTCCGTATTACAATAGGAAGGTAATGCGCAATTTTTCGGGTGTCGTACTCTTGGTGTGCGCGAGCTGTGTTTTCGCGCAATCCGCGGATCCTCCCGAAGTCGCGCGAGCCAAGGCGGAAGTGGAGAAGCTCCGGGCGCTGGTGCAAACCGGCGCGATTGCCAGGGCCCAATTGGAAAAAGCCGAGGCAGCCGTCGCAGACGCCGAGGACGCCGCGACTTTGCGGCGGACATTGTACGGCACCGAACTCACAGAGGAGCAGGCCGGCGAGATGCTGGCCGCGGCGCAGCGCCGCGTCGACCGCCGGCGCCAGGCCTACGAGGATGGCAAGAAGCTGGTGGACAACGGCGTGGCGTCCCTGCTCTCGTTGTCAGACTACCTTTCGGAGCTGGACCTGGCGCGCAAGGAGTTCGACCTGGCCGAATCGCGCGCTCGCCTGACCCATCAGCTCGCCCAGATGGCTCAGGCCGAGGAACTGCTGGACCGCAAACTCGCTGAGCAACCCGACGAAGCCCGCGATCTCGCCGACCACTATGAAGGCGACGGCGT
>Ga0335069_10007148_pt1 | contig 16151 bp, 17 predicted proteins | sample Lox_Sample_11_FD_206714 | JGI IMG/M metagenome (GOLD analysis project Ga0335069, IMG submission 206714) | Soil microbial communities from Loxahatchee National Wildlife Refuge, Florida, United States - Lox_Sample_1.1 | ecosystem: Environmental > Terrestrial > Soil > Wetlands | place: USA... | reverse complement strand
ATCATGGGCGTCATCAACCTCGCGCACGGCAGCTTCTACATGCTGGGCGCGTACCTCGCGTTCTCGCTCGCGCCCCTCTTCGGCCAGCAGTTCCTCGTGATGCTGCTCGTCGGCGCGCTGCTCGCGTTCGCGTTCGGCGCGCTGCTCGAGTGGGTGTTCTTCAGCTACCTCTACCAGCGCGACCACCTGCAGCAGGTGCTGATGACGTACGCCCTGATCCTCGTCTTCGAGGAGCTGCGCTCGATCCTCGTCGGCAACGACGTGCACGGCGTGACGCCGCCCGCGTGGCTGTCCGGCTCGATCGCCCTCGGCGACCGCATGACCTACCCGACCTATCGCCTGTTCGCGAGCGCGGCCTGCATCGTCGTGGCGGTCGCGCTCTATGCGATCGTGAACCGCACGCGTCTCGGCATGATGGTGCGCGCGGGCGCGTCGAACCGCGACATGGTGCGCGGCCTGGGCATCGACATCGCGCGCCTCTACCGGATCGTGTTCGCGGCGGGCGTGGCGCTCGCCGCCCTCGCCGGCATGATCGCGGCGCCGCTGTCGTCGGTCTATCCGAACATGGGCTCGAGCGTGCTGATCATCTGCTTCGTGGTCGTGGTGATCGGAGGCATCGGCTCGATCACGGGCGCGCTCGTCGCATCGCTGATGGTCGGTTTCGTCGACACGTTCGGCAAGGTGTTCTTCGCCGAGTACAGCGGCATCGGCATCTACCTGCTGATGGCGATCATCCTCGTGTGGCGGCCCGAAGGGCTCGCGCGGCGCGGCGCATGACGCCACTCGCGCGCAGCTGATGGAAGCCGCCGAGGCGCCGCGCGTGCGGCCGGCGGCGGTCCCGCCGCAGGTCGCGCCCGTGCAGCCGCCGGCCGCCGGCCGACACGGCTGGATCGTGCCCGTCGTCGTGCTGCTCGCCGTCGCGACGGTGCCCGCGTGGGCCGGCGACTACGTGCAGGACCTCGTCACGCGCATCGTCGTGCTCTCGGTGTTCGCGTTGAGCCTCGAGCTGCTGGCGGGCACCACCGGTCTCGTGAGCCTCGGCCATGCCGCGTTCTTCGGCATCGGCGCGTACGTCGCGGTGCTCGCCGCCCCGTCGACCGGCGCCGGGTTCTTGCCGGCGGTGCTGCTGCTGTCGATGGCCAGTGCCGCGGCATACGCGCTCTTCGTCGGCGCGCTCAGCCTGCGCACGCGCGGCGTCTACTTCATCATGGTGACGCTCGCCTTCGCGCAGATGGCGTACTTCGTTTTCCACGACACCAAGCTGGGCGGCGGCAGCGACGGCATTTACCTGAACGTGAAGCCGGCGATCCCCGGCGTGATCGACCTGCAGGGTCGGATCGCGTTCTTCGCCTTCGCGCTGGGCACGCTCGCCGTCGTGTATGCCTTTCTCGCGCTGCTCCGCCGCTCGCGTTTCGGCCATGCGCTCGCGGGCATCCGCGTCAACGAGCAGCGCATGCGTGCGGTGGGCTTTCGCACCTACGGCTACAAACTCGCCGCGTTCGTCATCGCCGGTGCGCTCGCGGGTCTCGCCGGTTTCCTGATCGCGGTGCGCGACGGCTACGTGAACCCGGAAATGCTCGCGTGGCAGGAGTCGGGCACCGTGCTCCTGATGCTCATCCTGGGCGGCCTCGGGCACCTGCGCGGCGCGGTCGTCGGCGCCGTCGCCTTCACCCTGCTGAAGGAGCTCTACTCGTCCGAGGCGCTGGCCGGGCGCGTGATCGCCGACCACTGGCAGCTCGCGCTCGGCCTCACGATCATCGCGTGCGTCGCGGCGATGCCTCGCGGCCTCGTGGGCATCGCGTGGCCGCGCCGGCGGCGCACGCGCGTGGCCGTCGTGGTGGACGACGATGCCTGAGCCCGACACGCTGAGCTCGGCCATCTCCTCGCTGCTTGGTGCCGCGAGCGAGGTCGATGCGGTGCTGCTCGAGGCGCGCGGCCTCACGCGCCGCTTCGGCGGCCTCGCGGCGGTCGACGACGTCTCGATCGCGCTGCGTCGCGGCGAGGTGCACGCCGTGATCGGCACGAACGGCGCCGGCAAGTCGACCCTCGTGAACCTGCTCTCGGGCGAGCTCGCGCCCACCGCGGGCTCGATCCACCTCGGCGAGGACGACGTGACGCGCTGGTCGCAGCCGCGCCGCGCACGCGCCGGCATCGGGCGCAGCTACCAGCGCACGAACATCTTCGGCCCGTTCAGCGTGCTCGAGAACGCTCGCCTGGCCGCCCAGGCCGCGCACCCGCGCCCGTGGGCACTGTGGGAGAGCGCGCGGCGCTGCGCGCTCAGCCTGCGCAGCGCCGACGAGGCGCTCGCGTCTGCGGGCCTGTCGCCCGCGGCCGCGCCCGTGGCCGAGACCCTCAGCCATGGCGGCAAGCGCCAGCTCGAGATCGCGATGTGCCTAGCGACGCGCCCGCGCGTGCTCCTGCTCGACGAGCCGCTGGCCGGAATGGGCGCCGAGGAGACCGAGCGCATGCTGGGGCTGCTCGCGGAGCTCAAGAAGGGGCATGCGGTGCTGCTCGTCGAGCACGACATGGACGCCGTGTTCCGCGTCGCCGACCGCATCACCGTGATGGTGAACGGCGCGGTGATCGCGAGCGACGTGCCCGAGCGCATCCGCCATGACCCGCAGGTGCGCGTCGCCTACCTGGGCGAGGACTGATGCTGCAGGTCGAAGCGCTGCACGCGCACTACGGAGCCGCGCACGTCCTGCACGGCGTCACGATGCTCATCGAGCCGGGGACGTCGGTCGGCCTCCTGGGCCGCAACGGCATGGGCAAAACGACGCTGATCCGCACGATCATGGGCTACGTGCGCCCGAGCGAAGGCACGGTGCAGTGGGAGGGCCGCGACGTCACCGGGCAACCGCCCGAGCGCATGGCGCGACTCGGCATCGGCTACGTGCCCGAAGGCCGCGGCATCTTCCCCAACCTCTCGGTGCGCGAGAACCTCCTGATGGCCGCGAGGGCCGGCGTGGACGGCTCGGTCGCATGGACCTTCGAACGCGTGCTCGGTACGTTTCCGCGCCTGTCCGCGCGCCTGGGTCACGGGGGACAGCAGCTGTCGGGCGGAGAGCAGCAGATGCTCGCGATCGGGCGCGCGCTGATGACCAACCCGCAGCTGCTGGTGCTAGACGAGGCCACCGAGGGGCTCGCACCGCTCGTTGTCGCGGAGATCTGGCGCGTGATCGAGGCGATCCGGGAAACCGGCATGGCGACGCTCGTCGTCGACCGCGACTACCGGCGCGTCGCCGCGCACGCCGACCAGCTCGTCGTGCTCGAGAAGGGCCGGGTGGTGCTGTCGGGCCCTGCGCCCAAGCTGCGCGAAGACGCGCGCCTCGCCACGCACCTCGGCGTGTGAGCGGCGCACAGCCCGGGTACGTCGATTGCTCGCGCGGCATATCGACCGACCGACCGGAGACGGGCATGAACGCCTTGCTGAAGCAGATCTCGCCGACGATCACGAACATGATCCGCATGGATCACACGCACGTGCTCGCCACCTTCCACCAGTACGAGATCGACACGCGCGCGCAGACGAAGCAGGCTCTCGTGAACACGATCTCGCTGGCGCTCGAGATCCATGCGCAGCTCGAGGAGGAGATCTTCTATCCCGCGGTGCGGCGCGTCGTCACCGACGCACAGGTCATCGACAAGAGCGTGCCGGAGCACGACGAGATGCGGCGGCTGATCGCGCGGCTGCGCGAGATGGAGCCGACGCACGCCGACTACGACCGCACCGTGATGGAGCTGATGCGTGACGTGATGCACCACGTGGCCGACGAGGAGACGGTGCTGCTGCCCGCGGCCGAGCGCATGCTCGAGGGCGAGCTCGAGGAGCTCGGCGCGCAGATGACGAAGCGGCGTCTCCAGCTCACGGCGCCCCGTGCCGGCGAGATCGCGGGCAACACGCTGCGTGCGTTGCCCGCGAGCACGATGCTGATGAGCGTCGGCGCGGTGCTCGCCGGCAGCCTCGTGCTGAAACGCATGCTGCACCGGCGGGCGTGAGTCGCGCCGGCCTCGGCGCGTCGGCCGCGCGACACGGTGCCGCTTAGGAACGCGCGGGCCGTTCCGGGCCCTGCGCGATGACGCCGCCTCACCCGTCGTTCGAGCACGCCGCGATCTGGGCGGTCGCGGCCGTGGCCACGGCCGGTGTGATCGTGCGCCCGTGGCGCATCCCCGAAGCGGTCTGGGCCGTCTGCGGCGCGGGCCTGCTGGTCGCGACCGGTCTCGTGCCCTGGGCCTCGGCGCGGTCGGCTGTCGCGCGGGGGCGCGACGTCTACCTGTTCCTGGCAGGCATGATGCTGCTGGCGGAGATCGCGCGTCGCGAAGGCCTCTTCGAGTGGCTCGCCGTCGTCGCCGTGCGCCATGCGCGCGGTTCGGCGCGCAGGCTCTTCGCGCTGGTCTACGCGATCGGCACGCTCGTCACCGTGCTGATGTCGAACGACGCCACCGCCGTGGTGCTCACGCCAGCCGTCTGCGCCGTGGTGCGGCGCGCGGGTGCGAAGCCGCTGCCGTACCTGCTCGTCTGCGCCTTCATCGCGAATGCCGCGAGCTTCGTGCTGCCCATCTCGAACCCGGCCAACCTCGTGGTGTTCGGCGCAGGCCTGCCCGACCTCGTGCACTGGCTCGCGCGCTTCACGTGGCCCTCGGTGGCCGCCATCGTCGCAACGTACGCAGTGCTCGTCGCGCGCCATCGACGCGAGCTCGGCGCTCCGCTCGCCGCGCACGTGCCCGAGATGCCGTTGGCAACGGGTGCGCGCCTCGCCGGCGTCGGGATACTCATCGTGGCCGCAGTGCTGCTCGTCTTCTCGGCGCTCGATCGCCCGCTTGGCACGCCGACGCTGATCGCGAGCCTCGTCGTGGCCGCGCTCGTGGCGGCTCGTACGCGCGCGGCGCCGTGGCCGGCGCTCCGCGGCGTCGCGTGGAGCGTGCTCGTGCTGGTCGCGGGTCTGTTCGTGCTCGTGGAAGGTTTCGTGCGCAGTGGCGTCGTCGACACGCTCGTCGCAGCGGTGCATGCGGCGGCAGCGGCCTCCACGTCCGCCACGGCGTTCGGCGTCGGCGCCCTCGTCGCCTTCGCCTGCAATGCGCTCAACAACCTGCCCGCGGGCCTGCTCGCCGGCTCTGTCGTGCAGCAGGCCGCCGTGGCGCCGGCGATCCAGGGCGCGGTCGCGGTCGGCATCGACCTGGGTCCGAACCTCTCCGTGACCGGCTCGCTCGCGACCATCCTGTGGCTCATCGCGATCCGGCGCGAGGGCGAGTCGGTGAGCGCCATGCAGTTCCTGCGCGAAGGCGCGGTCGTGATGCCCGTCGCGCTCGTGCTGTCCCTGCTCGCGTTGCTGGTGCTGCCGGGCGTCTGAACGGCGCGCCCGTCGCGCCGCCATGCGGGGCCGGGTCGGCGAGCATGCGCGAGTCGCGGGACTGCCTCTCAGGTCGCCGCTTCGAGCGCGCGCAGTGGCTCGGGCGTGCGCATGTCACGCGGTGCCGCGAAGTCGGCGGCGGCGCCGCGCATCCGTTCGGCCGGCGCGCCAAAGCCCGAGCGGTCGCTGTAATCCCAGGCCGCGTTGCGCCGCGCGCGGTCGCGGCTCTGCGCGAGCAGCGCGGTGGCGATGTCGATCATGACGACCGGTGCGACGGCGGCGATCGCGGCGACGGCGCGCTTGGCTTGCCGGCGGTTGCCGTTCGTGGCCGCGGCAACGAGCGTCGAGGCATCGAGTGCGTCGCCGGCGACGCGTGCCCACAGCCACGGTGCCGGGTCGTCGGCGGCGAGCAGCGCGACGCCGGACGCGATCTCGCGCAGCCCGTAGGCCTGCATGAGCGTCTCGCGTCCGTCGAGTCCGGTCGCGCGCGCCATGCGGCGCGGCGACAGCAGCTCGGCGAGCCCGAGTCCGAGACTGAAGACGCCGAGGCTGATGGCGGCGGCGCGCAGCGCGGGGCGGCCTTCGCCGCGGGGATGGCGGTGTTGCATGGCGGTCTCCTTCAGGGTTTCAGCACGACCTTGATGCAGCCGTCTTCCTTGTCGCGGAAGGTCTTGTACATCTGCGGTCCTTCGTCCAGGCCGACGCTGTGCGTGATGACGAACGACGGATCGATCTGGCCGTCCTGGATGCGCCGCAGTAGGTCGTCGGTCCAGCGATTGACGTGCGTCTGACCCGTGCGCACGGTGAGGCCCTTGTTCATGAGCGCCCCGAGCGGGATCTTGTCGACGAGCCCGCCGTACACGCCGGGGATCGACAGCGTGCCGGCGGGGCGGCACACGTAGATCATCTCGCGGAGCACGTGCGGTCGGTCGGTCTCGGCCATCACCGTCTGCTTTGCACGGTCGAGCATCGAGTCGACCGAGCGAACGGCGTGCGCTTCCATGCCGACGGCGTCGATGCACTTCTCCGGACCCTTGCCGCCGGTCAGCTCGTTGAGGCGCTCGACGACGCTCTCTTCCTCGAAGTCGATCGTGAGCGCGCCGCACGCCTTGGCCATGCTGAGCCGATCGGGCAACCGGTCGATGCACACGACGTTCTTCGCGCCGAGCAGGATCGCGCTGCGGACCGCGAACTGCCCCACCGGCCCTGCGCCCCACACCGCGACCGTGTCGGTCGGCTGGATGTCGCACTGCACGGCGGCCTGCCAGCCGGTCGGGAAGATGTCGCCGAGGAACAGCACCTGCTCGTCGGTGAGGTTGTCAGGAACCTTGACCGATGTGACGTCGGCGTACGGCACGCGCACGTACTCGGCCTGGCCGCCGGCGTATCCACCGGTGAGATGCGTGTAGCCGAACAGCCCGGCCGTCGTGTGGCCGAACATCTTATCGGCGAGATGCTTGTTTCGGTTGCTGCGCTCGCAGACCGACCAGTTGCCGCGCCGGCACTGGTCGCATTCGCCGCAGCAGATCGTGAACGGGACGACCACGCGATCGCCGACTTTGAGCCGCTTGGTGTCGCGGCCCACCTCGACCACTTCGCCCATGAACTCGTGGCCCATGATGTCGCCCGATTCCATGCCGGGCATGAAACCGTCGAACAGGTGCAGGTCCGAGCCGCAGATCGCGCACGACGTCACTTTCAGAATCGCATCGCGAGGCTCTTCGATCTTCGGGTCGGGAACGGTATCGCAGCGGATGTCCTTCTTGCCGTGCCAGCAGAGAGCTCTCATGCGGTTTCCTTGAAGCGCGGGGTCGACTCGCGGATCGGGGCATAACGCATGCCCGCCAAAGCGATCGGTGCGCGTGCGTGCGAGACGTGGCAGCACCCCCGGGCCGCGCCTCAGCAGGGCGGCGCTCGGCGGCCGCAGCGCGCGAATGCGGGCTTGCGGCAGCTTTTACGGTCGCCGACACGGTGCGTGGGACTTCGCCGACGCGACGACGCGCTGCCGGCGACTGTCGCGCACGCGTGCGCGCGCTTAGCCTCAGCGCCAGGAAGCGCGGTGCCATGCCGCAGCCGGAGTGCGCGATGACCCTGATCCGAGACATCATGACCCGTGGCGTTGAGACGATCTCGCGCGGTGCCACGCTGCAGGAAGCGGCGGCGCGCATGCGCGCGCTCGATGTCGGGGCCCTACCGGTGTGCGACGGCCCGGCGCTGGCCGGCATGGTCACCGACCGCGACATCGCGGTCCGCGGCGTCGCCGAGGGCATGGTGCCGCAGGAGTCGCGCGTCGCCGACGTGATGACCGAGGACGTGCTCTGGTGCGAGGAGGACGAGACCGTCGAGCAGGTGCTGCAGGAGATGGGCGAGCAGCAGGTGCGCCGCCTCGCCGTCCTCAACGCCGCGCGCGAAGTCGTCGGCATCGTCGCGCTCGGCGACCTCGCCACCCGGGAGCCGGACGTGCACGTGGACGAGGCGCTGCGCGACATCTCGTCGCCCGACTAGCGCACTGGCATGTCGACCGCCGTCGCCGTCGAGCCGCGCGCGCAGGGCCGCCTGCGCATCGCCGATCCGTCGCTGCGGCAGATCCTCGCCCACCCGGGTGCGTTCGCCTGGCAGACGCTGAAGGCGTTCCGGGCGAACCAGGGCCTGCTGCTGGCGGGCGCGGTGGCGTACTACGCCCTGCTCTCGATCGTGCCCTTGCTGATCCTGTCGGCGATCGCCCTGACGTATGTCATCGACCAGAAGGAGCTGCTCGACACGCTTGCGCGCTACCTCGAATGGATCGTGCCCGGCCAATCCGGCGCCATCGTGCGCGAGCTCTCGGCGTTTCTCGATCACCAGGGGTCGGTCGGATGGGTGCTGCTGGCAACGATGCTGTTCTTCTCGTCGCTCGGCTTCACGGTGCTCGAGAACGCGATGTCGGTGATCTTCGTGCACCGCGTCGCCATCAAGCGCCGGCGCTTCATCTTCTCCGCGCTGATGCCCTATTGCTACATCCTGTGCCTCGGCATCGGTCTCCTGCTGGTGACGCTGGTCGCCGGCAGTCTGGAGGCGGTCGGCCAGGAGAGCGTGAGCCTGCTTGGCCGCGAGTGGTCGCTCCACGGGGTCTCCGGCGCCCTGCTCTACCTGCTGGGCGTGGTCGGCGAGGTGTTCGTCGTCACGTCGGTGTACCTCGTGATGCCGGTCGGGCGGCTGAAGCTGCGCCATGCGCTGATCGGCGGCGTGACAGCGGCGGTGCTCTGGGAGATCACGCGCCACGTGCTCGTGTGGTACTTCGCGACGCTGTCGCAGGTCAACGTCGTCTACGGCTCGATGACGACCGCGATCGTGGTCCTGCTGTCGCTCGAGATCGCGGCCACGCTGCTGCTGTTCGGCGCGCAGGTGATCTCGGAGTACGAGCGCGTCGGGCGCGCGCCGGTCGACGTCGACCCGCGGCCGTTCCGCACGGCCGCAGTGCCCGTCACGACGCCAAGAGACCCTGCACCCGCGCCCGCAGCGACGCCGGCGTCACCGCCTGCGGCTCGACGGCGTCGCCAGCCACGAGCCCGACCCGACTGAAGAGGCCGCGGCGGAAGGGACGGGTCATCGCGGCGCCGCCCGCGCGCGAGAAGAACGACCCCCACAGGTTCTGCAGCGCGAGCGGTATCACGGGGACGGGGTTGGTCTCGAGCAGCTTCATCACGCCGCCCTTGAACTCGCCGAGCGCGCCGTCGCGCGTGATGGCGCCTTCGGGAAAGATGCAGAGCAGGTCGCCCGCGTCGAGCACGCGGCGTGCGCTCTCGAATGCCTGCGCGTAGACGCCGGGATCGACGCGCTGCGGCGCGATGGGGATCGCGCCGGCGAGCCGGAAGAACCAGCCGAGCACCGGCGTCCTGAAGATCTGGTGGTCCATGATGAAGCGGATCGGCCGAGGGCTCGCCGCCATCAGCAGCACCGGGTCGACGAAGCTCACGTGGTTGCACACCAGGATCGCGGGCCCCTGCACCGGGATGTGCGCGTCGCCCCGGACGCGGAAGCGGTAGACGAGGCGCGTCGCGATGAAGGCGACGAAGCGCAGGAAGTACTCGGGCACGAGGAAGAAGATGTAGCCCGCGACGACCGCGTTGAGCAGCCCCACGGCCAGGAATACCTGCGGGATGGTGAAGTGCGCCTTCAACAGCAGGCCGACGCCGACCGAGCTCGCGATCAGGAAGAGCGCATTCAGGATGTTGTTCGCAGCGATGATGCGCGCGCGATGGCTCGACTCCGAGCGCATCTGGATGAGCGCATACATCGGGACGCTGTAGAGGCCGGCGAACAGCGACAGGAGGAACAGGTCGGCCATGACGTGCCAGTGCGGCGCGGCGGCGACGAAGGCGCCGACGCCGAACGGGGCGTGCAGGGGCAGCGCGCCGGCGGAGGCCCAGAGGTCGATCGAGAACACGCTCATGCCGATCGCGCCGAACGGCACGAGGCCGATCTCGACATGACGTCGCGACAGCACCTCGCAGAGCAGCGAGCCGATGCCGATGCCGACCGAGAAGACGACGAGCAGCAGCGACGCGACGTGCTCGTCGCCGTGCAGCACGTCCTTCGCGAACGACGGAAACTGCGCGAGGAACACCGCGCCGAAGAACCACATCCACGAAATGCCGAGCAGCGACCGGAACACGACGACGTTGCCGTGCGCGAGCTTGAGGTTGCGCCACGTCTCGCTGAACGGATTCCAGTTGATGGCGAGGTCCGGATCGGTCGACGGCGAGGAGGGGATGGCCTGCGCGACGAGCCGGCCGAGGATGGCGACGCCGAGGCACGCGATGGCCGCCGCCGTCGCGCCGACCTCGGGCAGTGCGATGAGCAGGCCGCCTGCGACGCTGCCGAGCAGGATCGCGACGAAGGTGCCCATCTCGACCATGCCGTTGCCGCCGGTGAGCTCGCGCTCGTCAAGGTGCTGCGGCAGGTACGCGAACTTCACGGGCCCGAACAGCGTCGAATGCAGGCCCATGCCGAACACGCACGCGAGCAGCACGACGACGTCGCCGTGCACGAACCCCCAGCCCGCGAGCGCCATGATCGCGATCTCGAGCCACTTGACGAGCCGCATGATCGCGGCCTTGTCGTACTTGTCGGCGAGCTGGCCGCTCGTCGCGGAGAACAGCAGGAACGGCAGGATGAAGAGCGCGCCGATCACAAGCCCCGCGAGCTCGGGAGTGAGCCAGCGGCTCTCAAGCTGGTACGTCACCATCACGGTGAACGCGAACTTGAACAGGTTGTCGTTGCCCGCGCCCAGGAACTGCGTCCAGAAGAACGGCGCGAAGCGCCGCTGGCCGAGCAGGGCGAACTGGTTGGGATGGGCCGTGTCGTGCGCGTTCAAGACGGTCTCCTCGTCGTCACGTCGGTTGGGCCGAGCGCGAATCTAACGGATGGTCTGCACCCGACCGCCGAGCCCGCTGCGTTCCAGCCACGCGAACACCGAGTCGACCGTGACGGTTTCGATGCGATCGCTGAAACGCTTCGTGTTGGGGTGGTCGTCGAAGCGGATGCTGGCGGCCGACACCTCGGCGCCGAGGCGCTGCAGCGGGCCGATGTGCAGGGTCGTTGGCTCGTAGCCGCGCAGGCGCAGCCACGCCTGCGCGCGGTCCCGCGTGCACGCCGCGGGGTCCGCGGCCATCGCGAGCGTCTCGATCGCCCACTGGTTCGACTGCTGGTAACGGCTCGACCAAGGGTAGGCGAGCATGTTGTAGGCCGGCGTGTCGAGCCGTGCGACCCACGTGTTGTCGCGCAGCAGCGGCAGCAGGCGGCGCTGCACGTCGAGCGCCAGCACGACGAAGCCCGCGGCGTACTCGAACGGATCGTCGAGGAAGAACTCGCCGAGCCCCTGGCGGTAGAGCGATGCGGTGCCGGAACCGCAATGGTTGAGCTTGTGCACCACCCTCCAGACCGCCACCGGGCCGTTCGTGTCGCGATAGGCGTAGCCGACGTGCGAATAGCGCAGCCCCCAGCGGCGCAGGTCCTGGCCGACGCGCGCGAGCGCCACCACGTCGGCGCCGCTCGCATCGAGGCGCTCGGCCGTGCGCTGGGCGAGCGCCATGCCCTGCTCCACGGCGCCAAGTTGTGGCGGCCGCGCGTCGCAGCTGCGCCCGGCGTGAGCGGCCAGGGAGCACGACAGCAGCAGGGTGCCCAGGATGCGGCGCGCGTTCATCGCGTGATGCGCTCGTCGTACAGCAGCGCGGCGCCGATCTCGTTCGGAATGAAGGCGATGGCGCGGCTCGCGGCGGTGAGGATCCAGCCGGTGCTGATCGCGGTGACCGCGACGACGGTGCCGGCCGCCGCCGAGAGCGCTCCGGCCGCATCCGCACCGAGGCGCACGCTCGCGCGCGCGCCGTCCGACACGCGCTCCAGCACGACCACCGTGCCGGTCGCACTCGCCTCGATCGCGACGATCGTGAGGGTCGCGCCGGCCGCCAGGATCATCACGGGCGCCGCCACGGAGATCGCGATGGGCAGCGCCGAGAGCGCGCTCGCATCCGAGAGGGTCTGGGCACCCGCGGCGCCGACCGATGCGGCGACGACGAGGGCGATGGCGGTGCGGCGCAGCGGGGGCAGTCTCATGCAGAGTCTCCGTTGAAGGGTGGAACCGTTTGGCCGCGCGCTCACGGCGCCTCGCGGGCACTCCGCGGCGCCATGCCTTGGAGGCGAGCTTCCTCGAGCGCGGCTTCCTGGGCGTCGCGCAGCGTCTTCGCGAGCGTGAATGCGCTCGAGATGAGGTAGAGCCACGCGACGCCGAGGAAGGCCTTGTAGGTCGGGTGGACCTCCATGCGCGCGAGACCCCAGGCGGTGAGGGCCATGGCGAGGCCGAAGCCGCCCCACACGACCACGCCCCAGAGCGGCGTGTCCACGCGCCGCTGCTGGTCGTCGCGCACGTGCTTCGCGACGGCGAAGGCGGTGGTGAGGCAGAACACGTACCCCATCACCATGAACGCGCGGTCGATGTCATGGCCCGGGAGGTACGCGAGGCCGATGCCGCACAGCGACGCGGCAGCGCCAAACGACAGCCAGACTTGGGCGATCCAGGCGCGCGTGTCCTTGCGGACGGTCGTGGCGATCGGGTGCATGGACGTGCCGGTGCGGTGGCGACGGCGCGCATCCTGCGATCGCGCGTCGCGGCCCGGGGCTTCTTTCGCGCGGCGTCGCACGCACCGCGGCTGCAGGTATCGCCACGCGCTACTGGAAACACCCCGCGCGGATCGAAGGTTCATGGCGCTCCGGCACGCGTCGAACCGACGGCCGGCGGCATGCCGCCTTCAGGTCGAGGCCGTGAGCCATACTCCGGCCATGAGCACGACGCAGGCGCTGGTCTCGGCGCTGAAGGACGAGCTGAAGGCGGCCCACCTGACGTATGCGGACCTGGCGGTGGAGCTGGGCATGTCGGAGTCGAGCGTGAAGCGCGTGTTCGCGAAGGCCGACATGCCGCTCTCGCGGATCGACGAGATCCTGCGCGTGCTGAAGATGGACTTCGCCGACCTCGCGCGCAAGGTCGCCGACGCCCAGCCGCTGCGCGACGAGCTGACGCTCGAGCAGGAGCGCGCGGTGGTGACCGACCGCAAGCTGCTGCTGGTCGCCATCTGCGCACTGAGCCAGTGGACGGTCGAGCAGATCACCGGCACGTATGCGGTGACCGAGGCCGAATGCGTCAAGCATCTCGTGCAGCTCGACCGGCTCGGCGTGCTGGAGCTGAAGCCGTTGAACCGCTACCGGTTGAAGGTCGCGAAGGGCTTTCGCTGGCGCGCGAACGGCCCGGTCATGCAGTATTTCCGCGAGCACGTGGTCGGCGACTACTACGCCGGCGGCTTCGACCAGGAGGGCGAGCTCCTCATGCTCGTGCACGGGCAGGTGAGCCTGAGTCAGGCGACGGTGTTCGTCGAGCGCCTGCAGCGGATCGGTGCCGACTTCGCGCGCCAGCACCTAACGGACCAGAAACTCCCCGCCGACCAGAAGCGGGCCTACACGCTGCTCGTCGGCATGCGCTCGTGGCTGTTCGCCGCGTTTCGCGATCTCAAGCGGCGTCCCGACATCGGGGCCACGCGCGCCGGCGCGTCCGTGCGCCGCTGACTCGATGCCGGGCTAGGCCGGCCGGTCGTCGATGCGCCACCAGGCGCCGTCGTACTGCGCCAGCACCTCCGCGAGATATGGCAGCGCCGCGCCGAGCGGCGCGCGCAGCGTGTGCGGCGGGTTCAGGACGAAGACGCCGCTGCCGGCAAGCCCGTAGCCCTGCACGTCGGGGCGCTGCACGCTGAGCTGTGCGTGCAGCCAGCCCTTCGGCGCGAGCGCCTCGAGCCGGCGCGGGAGCTCCGCCGCTTCGAGCTTCGTGACGTGCGGATACCAGACAAGATACACGCCGTCGGCGAAGCGCGCGAGCGCGTCGCGCAGGGTCGCGATCACGCGCGCGTAGTCGCCCCGGCCTTCGTAGCTCGGGTCGATAAGCACGGCGCCACGCCGGGTCGGCGGCGGAAGCTGGGCCCTGAGCCCGTCGAAGCCGTCGGCGTGGAAGACTCGCACGCCGGGCTCGTGCCCGAGGTACGCCGCGAGGATCCGGTGCTCGGTCGGATGCAGCTCGTAGAGCCGTGCATCGTCCTGCGGCCGGGCGAGCAGGTGAGCGATCGCGGGCGAGCCGGGGTATTGCTCGAGGCGCCCCGGCGGGTTGAAGCGCCGCACGAGCGAGAGATGCTCGGCCACGGCCGGCGGCAGGTCGTCGCGCGTCCACAGGCGCGCGATCCCGTTCAGGTATTCGCCCTTCAGCTGCGCCTGCTTTCCTTCCAGCGCGTAGCCGCCGGCGCCCGCGTGCGTGTCGACATAGCGGTAGCCCTTCTCCTTCAGCGCGAGGTGGCGCAGCACGCACCCGAGCACGACGTGCTTGAGCACGTCGGCATGGTTGCCCGCGTGGAAGGCATGGCGATACGCGAGCATGGCGTGCGGCTCAGGCGCGGCGCGTGCGCGCCCGAAACAGCTCGAGCACGCCGATCTCGCGCGGACCCGGAACGAGCTCGAGCGGCTGGCCCGCCTCGATCGTGCCGGGCACGCGCACCGCGAGGTAGAACCCGCACCAACCCTGGGTCACCATCGCCTTCGCCGCCTGCGCGAAGCCCATCACGGCGTCGAACTTGAAGCACGGGTAGCGCGGCTGGCTCACCGCGAGCACGCAGTCGGGGGCCCGCAGCAGGTCGCCGATCCACACGTCCGATTCGAGCAGTCCCGACAACGTGAGGTTCTCGCCCATCGCGCCGTAGGGCAGCGCGTCGCCCCACGCCGCGGCGCCGGTCTGGGCGCGCACCGTTTCCCAGAACGTGTAGTGCTCGTGCGGATAGGCGTAGACGGCCCTGCCCGGGCCGCCGTGCACGCGCAGGTCGGCCTGCTCGTCGCCCTCCAGGCCGAGCGTGTCGACGCGCACCGGTCCGCTCACCGCGCGCTTCAGGATGCCGCTCGAGACGGTGCTGCCGTCGCGCACCACCAGAGGCTGTGCGCGCGAGACGTTGACGCTGAGGATGCGATGCGGCATGGAGTGATGATGCCCGAGCGCGATGTGGCGCCGCGTGCACGAGATTCGATCGGAATGCGTTCAGTGCGGTGCGCGATAGCCGCGATGCGCCGCGACGACGGCACGGCCCCGCCCGCCCGAGATCCAGGCGATGAAGATCTTCGCGGCCGGGTGCGGCGAATGGAACGACCGCATGGCCTGCACCTCTTCACCGAGCGTCGCATCGCCTTCGACGCGCACGGCAAGGGGCGCGCCGCCGAGCGCGCTCCACGCGCCGCGCTCGACGATCGCCCAGGCGCGCCGGTTGCGGGCCTGCGTGACGAGCGGTGCATGGGGCTCGGCTCGCTGATACCAGGGTGCACGCGGCGCGACGCGCGCTGCGCGCCACGCCGACTGCTCGACGAAGTGCTCGCCCGAGCCATCCTCGGCCGTGAGGAAGACGAACGACTGCGGCTCCTGCTCGGCCATGGCGTGCAGTCCTGCGAGCGCCGCGGCGATGTCGTGCTGGGGCGGCGCGGCGCGCCCGCGCGCGGTCGCAGCGCCGGGGCCGACGAGCATGAACTCGCCCTGCGCAATGGCGTGCACGTCGTACACGAGGCCCTGCGTGTCGAGCCGTGCAACAGGGCCGGGCGCGTTCGCGAGCCCCGCGTCGTACTCGCCCGCGGCCAGCGCCTCGAGCAGCGGGAGCAGCGGCTGTCCGATGACCTCGACGGCAATGCCCGTGTCGCGGCCGAACGCGCGCGCGAGCGACCGCGCGAGCCCCGAATCAACGAGCGCGCGATCCGCGCCCATCCGCAACGCCCCCTCGGTCACGGGGGTTCGCGACCACGCGAGCGCGCCGGCGCCGGCGAGCGCGCCGGCGATCCAGGAACGGCGGTTCACGAGGGACACGGACGCAGTCTTCTCATGGGCATGGGTGCATTCTGGATTTGCATGAACGGTACGGGAGTGATATTTGCCCGGCAGTACACTCCCGCCACTCTTCCGGCCCCTCTCGGGCGTTCGCATCGTGCGCTGCAGACACCGCCGCCACGCCGCCACCGGACCTCACCCGGTCCCGCTGGCCCGCGCCACGAGGCGCCGTTGCTTCCAGGCGCTCTCCTTGCCGCGCGGCATCGTCCGTTCGGGGTCGCATTCTCGTCTCACTCCTGGATTCCGTTGATGAACCGTCCCCTGATGGCCGCGCAACTGGGTGCTCCTTCGTACGTCCGTCACGCCAGGCTCATCGCCTGGGTGGCGGAGATCGCTGCGCTGACGCAGCCGCGCGAGGTGGTGTGGTGCGA
>Ga0335069_10007147_pt1 | contig 16151 bp, 18 predicted proteins | sample Lox_Sample_11_FD_206714 | JGI IMG/M metagenome (GOLD analysis project Ga0335069, IMG submission 206714) | Soil microbial communities from Loxahatchee National Wildlife Refuge, Florida, United States - Lox_Sample_1.1 | ecosystem: Environmental > Terrestrial > Soil > Wetlands | place: USA... | reverse complement strand
CTTCTGGGCCGTGGGCCGGCGCGGTGTGATCCTTATCATTACGGCCAATACAATGCTTATGAGGTCACCGGACTTCTGACCACTGGCACAAACGTATTTGCCGCCATGGGACATTGGCGGGACCATTGGTATAATGCTGGCATTGATGCTCAGCCCGCCTTTTTATTGGAAGCGCGACTGGCCTATCCGGATGGGTCGTCTTCGGAGCTGCGAACCGATGAATCCTGGAAGGTCCTGGCTCGCACCGCCTTTATCGAAAACACTGGAACGAACTTCTACCGCAGCCCGTGGAACCGGGCGATTCAGTTTGATTCGCGTTTAGAACAAGTAGGTTGGCATACAAGCGGGTTTGACGATTCAGGTTGGGCCTCCGCCACAGTGGTGGACCGGTCGGATTATCATCTATTCGCCCAAATGGCGCCGGAGGAACGGGAACAAGCTGAACTCAAACCGGTCGGCCTCACTCAAACCAACGGCGCTTGGCTGGTGGATTTCGGACGCTGCATTGATGGGTGGCCCAAACTCACCATGCATGAGAACCATTCGGGAGACACAGTTCGGGTCGAATACTTCCAAATGACGGGCGGACGATCCCCCGCCGGCCGGGACGAATACATCTGCCACGGCGGCATGGAAACCTGGGACGCGAACTTCGGACGGCACACGTCGTTCCAAGTGCTGAAGATCACCGGCTACGCAGGAGAACTGACAGCTGCCGACGTGCGCGGGATTTGGGCTTTTTGCGACGCCGACGTGGCGGGGTGGTTTCACTGTTCCAACGATTTGGTCAATGACATTTACGAGATGTGCGAGCGTTCGGCCCGGCAGAACATTCAGCAAGGCATTATCAGCGTGGATGCCAATCGCGAACAAGCGTCGTGGCTGGCCGACAGTTGGAATATTGGGAACGTGCTGCTCTACAACCACCGCGACACGACGATGATTGACAAGACCGTGCGTGATTATGCGGCAGAACAGCTTCCCAGCGGATGTTTTTCCGCCTGCAGCCCGGGACACCGGCGTGCGGAACGTCCAGCTCCAGGGCAGGAACTCCGCCTGATTCCCGAATGGGCGATGTATTGGCCCATGTTGCTCTGGCAGCAATATCAATTTTCGGGTGACCGGACGCTCCTCCGCGAGATGGAGCCGCGCCTGACGCGCCTTCTGGAATGGCTTAAACCTTTCCAGGACCCAGCTACCAAGTTGCTCAATCCTCCCGGTTGGCGGATTTCCGAGTATGCCGGCGGCAATATGCCCAGCGGCGGTTATAACAGCGCCACCGCCTGCCAATACTATGATAACTTGCACATCGCTTCCGAGGTATGCTCGGTTTTGGGACGAAAGAATCAAAGTAAGGATTATTTGCGGCAGGCGGAGGAAGTCAAAATCGGCATCAACACCCATTTGCTTACCAATTCATCCAACGGCGAATACTATCTTGCGCGAACCGACACGAATAAGCTGTTTGCGCTGGCTTCGGCGTGGGCGTTGCGTTTCGACATTGTGCCGCCGCCGGACAAATCGAGGATTCTTGCTGCCATTGAAAAGGCGGGAAAGCCGGATATCGGTGGTTACGGCGGGGACGCGCTATACAGCGGGCTCTTGAACGCGGGCGCTGGAGCTTTTGTCGTAAGCGACTTGGCCCGCTATCGTCCGATGCTGAACTCGAACAAAGCCTGTTGGGAGGGGTTCCAACTTGTCCGAGGCTATCAACCGAACCACGCCTGGACGTCTTATCCAGGATACCTTTTCCAGAAATACATTCTTGGCATCCAGCCCACCAGCGGCGGCTTTGCCACCTTTGATGTCCGGCCGGAAACGGGCGGCATGACCTTTGCCGAGGGCGCGGTCCCAACGGTGAAGGGGCTCATTACCACCCGCTGGGAGAAAGGGCCCGATAGGCGGTTCTGTCTGGCGCTCCAGGTTCCTGCGAACACCCGGGCTGCTGTCTATGTGCCCAAGCTTTCAACAGCCGGGGTCACGCTCACAGAGTCGGGCAAACACCTGTGGCCTGCCTCAGCAGAAACCAGCGTTCTTGGCGTGCTCGCGGTCCAGGAAGAAGGCACTTGCATTAGGTGCCTCGTCGGGGCGGGTAAATACCACTTTGTCGAATCGCTGCCGCGCTAATTCGTGTATTGACGTAGTCGCCATTCGCGAATCGCGTATGAGGCGTGATCGCCAAATCGTTGGACGTGGTTGTGCTGCTCAAGCTGCGACAATAACCTGGCCGGGCAGCCATGTCCCCTATACCGTATCCTGCCGTTCCAAGCTAACCCCATACCCCTGAGCGCCGAACGACCCTCCAAAGTTCAAAACCCCAATAAAAAGCCGATAAAGCCGATGGTTCCCAAAAACAATAATAATCAAAGGGGCATAGAAGATGCCGCTCACAAAATGTTGGAGAGTATCGGCTTTTTATTGGGGTTTTTGATGGTCTCTTGGTTCGGCTTGGTTCATTGACGGCACCTCAGGGGTATGGGGGAAAGGCTGAATTCATGGCGGCAGCGGAGAATGGGAGCCGGATACCCCGATCAAGAAGGTGGTCGGATGGGAATATTATAGCGCATATACCTCAGCACCAGTCCACGAATTTGATGGCGCCTTGGCGTTGGAGTTTTTGGTCATTCATGGGCATGGCAGGCTCGATTCAAGGCGGCAGTGCGGGAATGAAGCCGCACATTTATCCCTCTGCACCTTGGGGGGCTCAGGCACCATCCCCAGTCCCAAAAGCGTGCAAATTGGCACGGTTTTAGGTCCATGGGGGTCGGTTTTCAGGGTTCCTCGGCCTTCTGAGCCGGTTTGTCGTTGTTCATGGGATGAGCGAGCACCGTTGCTTGATTCCTTGTCGTTCTGGTGGATGGTGGAAGGGACCGAAGTCGTACGGCGATGGCTTTAGAACAGATCCAGACTCAGCCCAAATCGGAGGCGAAGCCCCACCGCGCAAGCTCTGGGAGTGGGCCGGCGCTAAATCCTGAGGCATGGCTGGAGGACTACGGGGATATGCTCTTCGCCTTCGCGATGGTTCGTGTGCACGATCGGGAAGTGGCACAGGAGTTGGTCCAGGAAACATTTTTGGCCGCCCTCCGGGCCATTCAAAGTTTCGCGGGACGCTCTACCGAACGCGCTTGGCTGTTTGGGATTCTCCGCAATAAATTGGCAGACCATTACCGCCGTCAAATCCGGGAAATACCCTTGGCTGACTTGGAGGATTTCAGCCTAGAGGAAGAGGGGTTTTTCCATACCGGGGGACTGGGGAAAGACGGTTGGATAAAGCGGTTGGCACCAAAGCCCTGGAATGCCCCGGATCAGAGTCTAGTCAGCAAGGAATTCCAGCAAGTGTTCAACGCCTGTTTGTCGGGATTGCCGGAAAAGACGGCCAGAGTGTTTCTGCTGCGAGAAGTTGATGGCGTGGCATCTGAAGAAATATGTAAGGATTTGAGGGTTTCTGCGAACAACTTGTGGGTGATGCTGCATCGCGCCCGGATGGCATTACGGCGGTGTCTGGAGGTTCACTGGTTTGGGCACAAGCAAACTGATAAATGAGAATCATGGCACAAGTAGCGCCCGTTTAGACGACCAGCAAGAACTGAAGCTCATGTTAAACTGCCGGCAGGTTACTCGTATGGTTTCGCAATCAATGGATGCGAAGCTTCCCTGGTATCAGCGCCTGGGGGTGTGGCTTCATTTGCTTTATTGCGTCTGGTGCCGACGCTACGCTGCCCAAATCCAATTCCTGCGTGCTGCAGCCCATCAGTTGCCTTCCGGCCTCGACGCGCTGCCGTCCCACAGGCTTTCCAGCGAGGCCACGGATCAAATCCGGCGCCGTTTGCAGGAGGCCCTAAGGAAGACCTCCCCGCCGCCGCCTTAACTCGGTGTAAGGATTTCGGCTGTTCCCCGACTTCACAGCGTGCGGCCGATTGGCGCCCGTTAATTCTGATGCCAATCGGTGGCGCAGGACCGATCGCTGTAACCAAATCATGCTCGGACAAAAAGAGCGGCTATCAGCGACGACACAAACGAATGACCAAACAAGCAATTAATCGATAGAACATAAATGAAAACGTCACCATTCACAATGTCAATTACCGGATGCGGATTAGGCTTGGCGTTGCTGGCCATCACCGCCAACGCTGGCGACACCGGCATTCTCTATACAACGGACAACGCTAGCGCAGGCAACCACGTGCTGGTGATAAGCCGAACCGGAGGGAATATGAGCGTGGCCGCGACGTACGCTACAGGAGGCCTTGGTCTCGGCACAGCCAATGGTTTGGGGAGCCAGGGCTCAGTCCTCTTAAGCCCCGACTCGCACTGGCTGTTCGTCTGCAATGCAGGCAGCGGTGAAATCTCAGTGTTCGAGACTCTGCCCGGGGCACAACTCCAGCTCACTGATAAAGTCGGCTCTGGAGGGGGCCAACCCCTCAGTCTGACGCTCAATGGGAGCCTGCTCTACGTCCTCAACGCCGCCGCCAATGGCAGCAACGACAATGTCACCGCGTTCCACTTTGGCTGTGGCAATCTCACCCTGCTCCCCGGCTCCTCCCGCTCGCTCAGCGCGACCAGCACGACGCCAACCCAAGTCTCGCTTAGCCGCGACGGGGATGCTCTGGTGGTCACCGAAAAGCTTACCGGACTGATCGACACCTGGCTGCTCGGACATGATGGCATGGCAATGAATCATCAACTGTTCATGTCAGTGGGAACATGGCCCTTCGGGTTCGCCGCCGGCCACGGCAATCGGCTCTTCATTTCCGAGGCTGCAGCTGGCGCCCCGAATGGCAGCTCTGTCTCCTCCTACGAACTCTCCGACGCGGGCGATCTGAGCGTCATCAGCGGGAAGGTGCCAACTGAGCAGACGGCGGCCTGTTGGTTGGTTCTCACTTATGATGGTCGCTACGTTTACACCGCCAATGCCGGCAGTGCCTCCATCTCCGGCTTCCGTGTCCATGCGCAGGGAAGCTTGGAACTTCTGAATAATCCAGGCTTGCCAGCCAAAACCGGCATGCACCCAGCCGACATGGCCTTCGCTCACGATGGCAATGAGCTATTTAGCCTCAACAACGGGGACGGTACCATCAGCGCTTTCGGCATCAAGTCTGACGGCTCGCTAGAACCGAAGAGCGGTTTGAGCGGCCTCCCAACCACTGCTGCCGGGCTAGCTGCGTGGTAAGGGCCGGCGCAAAAGCAAATCCAAGATACCAACGTTGGGGTGGGGCGGACGGCGTGAGAGCCCAGCCACCCGCTCCACCCTCTTAACATGCTGTCGGGCTAAGCTTACATCCAAGATCGGCTGAAGGCACATCCGCGTCATCTGCCTTCTGCCGTGCTGCATCTTGAGCAGCCCTCAGCCAAATCTCATTGTTGAACTCCTGACGCGATTGGTCAGCGAATACCCAGTGATTGTTCGTCCGCCGTTCTGGTAAACGCCATCATTGACCAAGACCTGATCGCCTACGTTTGCAGCATCTACCGCATCCTGAATGTTCGTGGCAGCGGTAATCCGATTCGTGTAGGGCGGCGTCGGGTTGGTGCTATTCAAATCCACGTAAAGAACCGCAGCCTAAGTAATTGAGGATGCACGCAGCAAAAAAGGCCAAAGACAATTGGTCAGGGCGAATTCGCATAACACAGCCTTTACGAGAGGCAGCCTTCTTTTACAAGGCACGTGCAGCCGGTGCAAGGAGAACAATGGGTCTGGAGCCCAGCCCGTTTTGAACCAGGCTCCAGTTCCCATTTAGCCCCCAATCCTCTGCTGGTTGGTCCTGGTGCTGCGCTGGTGGTATTCGGGCTTCTTAACCTTCTTGCGCACGACCCCTAACGCCTCCTCCAGGAAGCGGGTAGCCTGTTCGCAGTCGGGTCCCTTGAAGCCAACCGCATCGATTTGAATTTCGCCGGAAGGACCAAGGATGATCTCGATGGTTTTGTTGTTCATGACGCCCCATGCGCACGAGTTTGATCGACCCGTTTTGTTGTTGGCGGCGCATGACGGACAACCCCTTCTTCCTGGCTTCGATCGTGGCTTTGTGAACACCGTAGAGTTGGAGGAGCTTGCCGTATCCCTGGCCGACCTCCTTTTCCACATGCCCCTGCCAAAGGTCAGCAGTGAGGCCAAAGGTGCCATCGGGTTGCTTGTTCACGGCGATGTCATAGGGGCCCTTGAGCTGGACCACGTAATCGCCCTTGGTTTTGTTTTCGTAATACCCCCGTGCCTCAGCGTTGTGGAGCAGGGTCAACCCCAACTCCTGACACGCCAAACGCAGGGCTTCGATATCCTTGATTTGCGTTTTGATTTCGGTGAAGTGCGACATGTTTTCCTTTCTGTTGATGGTTCATCCGGCATTCCATTGATCCAGATGATGATGGCATTAAGTCTTTCGATTGTATGAATGCTGTTGATTGGGCGATGGTGCCGATATGAATACTGACGAACTAAAAAGCGACGCTGCATCGGGAGTGCTGAGCGCCAAACGGATCAACCCGATCGTTATTGCGTGCCGGCTCCTGGGGGCGCTGGCGCTGGTTGCCATTGCCCTGTTCTGCGCGTTCGGGTTTCTAGCGTCTTTTGAACCCCCCTATTGGGTCCTATATCAGGCAGGTTACGGAATCTTTGGGTCCGGCTGTCTGGTTGGGGCAATGCCCTTGCTGGGCCGGACATCTGCGCGGACTTTTGGAGCACTCGGCTTCGTGGCAATTGCTATATTCTTCGTTCTGGGTTTCGTGGAGTCTTCCCTGTCATCCCGAGTGGCATGGCAGCTGGCTTACGCAACACTCGCCTGTGGCTGCCTGACCGGTGCAATCGCTTTGTTTCTGAGGAGATGTAGCAGCAAAGCGGATTTGGTCATGGGTACGCCACCGGTTAATAGGGGCCCGTAGAATCCCGGCTCTGGCCAAGGAGCTAAACGCCCCCGATTCTCGCCCTAACGCAAGACGGGGAACGGGAACCAGGTCGAGCCTTTGACAGCCCGACCCAGTTTCCCATCCCAGAGGTGATGCTGGTTAATGCCAGTAGCGGGCAGACAAGTTCAATTGCGCCAGTATGGGTGCAGGTGGATGACGCCCAGCTTGTCGAGCGGCACTTGCTTCGGCTGGCCTATATCTGGAGGTTCGATTGTGGCAGCTGCAGGCTCCTTCTTGCCCAGGAGCTTGCCCACCTTCTTCATCAGTTGCTTTGCGTTCATAATCATGCCGCCAGGTTGAATTTCCTCCGGCCCAACTCCCCAAACCGCTGCACCAGCTCCGTGGCGTCTCGACGAGCCAGGCTCCGGGCTTGGTTGGCCAATTGTGAGAGGCCGTTCTTCAATCGAGCCCTGGCAACGGCGCTATCCCTGGATTCCTCAGCCGTCTTGGTCAGCAGCTCCTTTTGCACGTTCTCCAACTGCGCCTCCATTACGGTAGTCGCGAATGCGCAGTCAAATCGCATTCCAGTCTTGGCGATAATGAACCGCACAGTCCGACTGGCGATCGTGGTTCTTGGTGCAGCGGTTATACTGCTGGCCGTCTGGATAACCCAACGCCTTGCCCACCAGCGCACACCCTCCTCCAGCTTCGGGCGTGCGTTCCAAACCGCACTGACCAATCCCGTGGAATTTGCTAAAAGGAGTGTGACCGGCGACACCGGGTTGCTGCTCCGCCTGGAGCCGGGAACTGGGCGGATACTCGTTCAAGGCGTTGGAGTAGGATCTCCGGCCGAGGCGGCTGGCCTGCGAGCAGGCGATCTTCTGGTCGACATCAATGATCAGTCCGTGACCAACCAATCGCTTCGCCAGGTGGTGGACACGTTGCGAGGTTTTACCGGTGGGAGGGTGGAGGTGACCGTGCAGCGTGCCGGGGTCACAAACCTAACCTGCATCGTTCGGCGCACCTCATGGAATACGTTGCTTAACACCACCTTTAACCACGGCCAGGGCACGAATAAATAAGCGCGGATGCACGTGCGTTTCACTGATTTAGCGGTCTGTTCAGCGATTGCGCTTCCGGAGGCAAAGGGACCTACATCCTGATCGCCCAGGTGTTGGAGATGAAGCATTTGCGACTGGATTCTATGCTTACGTAGGCAGTGCTTTTGGTTCTGCTGGCCTGAGAGCCCGTATTCGTCATCACCTGGAATCAACTGCCGAACCGCACTGGGATATCGATTACTTGCTCAGGGTGGCTATTCCCATTGAGGCGTGGTTTACGACCGCCGGCAGAAAGCTGCCCAACCCCTCTCACAACCGATCAAGAACCCCCAAAACTGCCGTTGACCTCGCGGACCACCTTTGGGAACATCATCGCCATGTTTTGGTAAGTCCAAAGAGCAATTCTCCCTCACCCGCGCAGCTCTCAGTACGAGAGGGCGGGCGAAGCAATCCTATCAATCAATTAATGTACCGCTATGCCTTGGTCATCCTGATGCTGTCCGGCCCACTCTTCGCCGCTGAGAATACGCCGCAGCGCTTCGACGTCCGCGGCTTCGGAGCGGTGGGCGACGGGATCGCCGACGACCAACCCGCCCTTAACCGCGCCGCGAAGGCGGTGGTCCAAAACAAGGGCGGTGTGCTTTACCTTCCGTTCGGCATGTATCGGTGCGGCAGGCAGGCGGGGATGCAGAATGGGATCGAGTTTGCCGGCGTCTCCGACGTGACCATTCTCTTCGACCCCGGTGCGGTGCTGGTGATGGACAATCTCAACCCGCAGAGCGGCTATGGTGACCAGGGGCACGGAATCGTCTTCCGGGGGCCATGCAAGAATATCGCCGTCATCAATGCGGCCGTGAAATGGGCAAAGAAGCCCAGCGCCAGGAGCATGGGCGACGCGTTTCGCTTCGAGGGTTTTCCCTCCGACGATCGCTGCATCTCCAACATCCGCCTGCTTCGGTGCAGTGCGGAGTTCAGCCCACAGGTCGGGGCGATTTTCATGGGCTGCTCCGACATCTACGTGGAGAGCTTCCGGATCACCCGTACCTACGCGGACGGCCTGCATTTCAACGCGTGCCGGCGCATCCAGGTCTCCGGGGTCACGGGTATCGAAACCGGCGACGACACACTGTCCTTCGTCACCTACCAGGACGACCAGGCCGTCAATGCATACAGCGGCGGGCCCGGCTCGTATGCGCGGGCGGATTTCGGCGAATGGAACTGTACGGGCTCCACCGCCAGCAACATCTACGCAAAAGGTGGAGGTGCGAACGGCGTCCGATTGGCGGGGGCGATGAATGTTGCGCTATCGAATGTGATCGTGGAAGGCAAGCTTCGCGCCGTCATCTCAGACAGCGGAAAGAAGGAGGGTAACAAGCACAGTTGGTCCTGGCTTGCCAGCCGCGGGATCACCCTCTCCAACGTAGTGGGGATCGGCTGCACGTCCGGTTTCTACGTCTCGAACTTCAATCAGCCAATGACCGCAGACGATAAGTGGTGGCGCTTCGACATTCAACTTTCCAACTTAAGCGCGAGGGATTGCAAGGACGATAGCGTGCTAATTGCCGATGCAGCGGGCGTCGCGGTGCGAGGAGTCAAGGCAGAGAATAAGAGGATTCGCATCATGCACGCCCGCGACTGCACGCTCGACGGGATCGATCTCAAAAACGGAGAGTTCGTGGTGGAGGGCCAAGCGGACGCGTCGAGAATGCAGGATGCGCCGAACCTGGGCCTGTCCGTGCGACACCTCGATATCGACAAGGGCTATCTGGATATCCACAGCTGCCGAGGTCTGACCTGCGAGGGCGTCCGCATCACCCATCCCGTCGGGGAGGGCCTGCGCGCCAGCCAGATCCTCGGCTCCCGGATCGAGGGGATCTCTGTCGAGTGATATGGTTATGCTACGCACTGGAGCCGGCGTTGGACTCTGCACCAGGCTTCTGGGGTGCGTGCACAGCACCAGGGTAGTGCAACCTGCCCGCGCTGAACATGGTAATGGCATTGGCGAGCACTCGCGCAGGGCAGGCCGAGCGTCCGGGCTGGCGCTTTAGCACCTCAAAGCGAGCGCAGGCGGTAAAACCGGCCAGGATAATTCGTCCACTGGGGATCGCTGAAGCCCGACGAGCCGCTGGTGAGGCTGTTCGTGGCCAACGGATACCAGCTGGGATTGGCTAGATTCGTGCAGGCTTCCACGACGACCGGACTGTTCGTGGCCCAGGATATGATGAAGCCGAATCGATTGGTTTGTACACCAAAGCCCGCTCCAGCGCTTAGGATTAGTGGCTTGGGCAGGAACCACTGGGCCATCGGAAGTCCACCATACGACGTCTCCGATAGTCGATAGAAGCGGGCGGGGTAATTCGTCCATTGCGGATCACTGAAATAAGACCCGCCGAAAGCGAGAATGTTGGTTGCCACTGGAATCGCCGTCGCAAACCTGCAGCGTCATTGATGCAGCTCTCAGTTGCGGCTGATGCGAGCCCGCGTGTCGGGCGGTGTGGGAACGGGGAGGACAATCCTGCCGCCGACCCGACTAGGCCGCTGCGAAATCATGCTCTCGGCGGGGGAAACACACCGAGTTGTCTCATCAATCCGAGCGTGTCCATAATGATGCGGGTATCCTTTATCTTGCCGTCCTCAAACCGGTCGATGACCGTGCCCCATACCTTTACGGGTCGCCCCGTGGCGGGAACACCGAGAAATGCACCACGGTGTGTGCCAGTCCACTCGAAGCGGGTCACCACCTTGTCCCCCTCGGCAATCTGCTCTTCAATCGACCAGTGCATGTCTGGAAATCCGGCCCGCATACCACGCAGGACACCTTTCAACCCCTCCAAGCCTGGACCCTGGCCGGGAAGCGGAACCTGCTCCACCATGTCCTCCCAAAAGAACTGTCCCGTGGACTCGATACGACCTTGGTTCAGAACCTCTTCTATGAACCTTTGGATAATCTTGCTGTTGTTTTGCATTCTGTTGTTTTGCGTTTGCGCTTGGTTTGTTGAAAGGTTGCGCCTGGCCACAGCTAATGGTCCGCGCTCACTCGCGCCAGGCCAATGACGCCCGATGTGTAGCAGTACGCGCTTCCGGCGTCTATCAGGCTGCGGGATCGCCCCCCCGTCAGGGCAGCACTCCCGGCGCGGGCCGCTCAATCCAGCTCCTCCTGGGACGGGATCAGCTGCCGGCGTTGCTGTCAGCAGTGAACTCCAAAGCAAAGTGTTTTTGAGGATTTTCATGTTCATATTCAGATTTCTTGATCTGTTACTCAGAAGATTAAATATGCCGTTTGTTGTTGTCAGCTTTTTTGACGACGTCCTTGTCCCGCGACTCGGTAACTTGGTGTGCGTCCTAGCAGGCTGCTGAAAAACTGCGTTTTTCAGCAGCCTGTTAGGGCCGCGGATTAAAGGCAACGGCTGTGTTCCAATTTGCTGATACTTCCCGTCCTTCTTATGCAGATCATCACATGAATATGGGAGCCGCCAGGTTGGGCAGCGGTGTGATGAGACGGTCATGGCGCGGTCAAAAGGATCGTGAAGTCGAAGCCTTGGGCGTTCATGTTGATTGAGTTGCTGGTGGTGATTGCCAGCATCGGCATTCTGGCCGGTTCGCTGCTACCAGCGCGTTCGACACAAGGGAATCAACCGTAGCCCTCATCAAAGGAGCATTGAAAATTATGGCATGGACAACAAAAACGGCGATTGTGGTGAGCGTGGGCGTCTTGCTTGCCACGAGCACGACCACGGTGGTTCTCTTCCGACACGCCATCCAGCACAGCCTCACGCTCGCCAGCGGAAGACGGGCCATCGCAAACCACATAGCGGTGCCGGTTGATTTAACCGCCTATTACAGCACGCCGGCCCTTGCCTTTGATCGAATCACCCAGTTTCCGGCCTGGAAGACGGTTCCCATAGGGTTTCAAGTATTCGACCATGTGCCGCTCCAGATAGATGGGATGTTCTCTCTTTGGGGAGGCGGCAATGCAAAGGCTGGACTTGTTTTTCCCGAAGAGGTTTCGGGAATCAAGGTGAACCAGAGGTTTGAAACGCTCTATGTTTATCATTGCGCCTTTTATAGCTCGGCAGAGAAAACTCCGGTTTGTGAGCTCGTGTTCCGTTACGAAGACGGCTCATCGGCGACGAATCAAATGCTTAACGGCGACGATTTTCTCGAGTGGCAGGTGAGTAGCCTCCAACGGTATGCAAAGCCGACTGGCCCGAACTCTAAACTGGCTTGGATTGGCGGCTCTTATTCACCGAAAAGAAAGAATACCCCCTTGCGTTTTTGCCTAACGGCGATTGAAAACCCGCAACCCTGGGCGCATCTTGACAGTACCACCGTTTTGGCATGCTGGGCGGATGTATAGTTCCTCATCTGACGTTAACAATAACAGCCAAGCACGAGGACCGTAGTAATGTCAGACCAAGCACAACCAAAGCGCTCATTGCGAGAGATTGAACTGGAAGTCGAAGCCGAGGGTCGCGAATGGACGAGGCGAAGACTGGAGGAGAGACTGCAAGAGGAAGCCGACCGCGACGGCAAGGTTTTTCCCCCTCAGCGGGCGAAAAGCCCGGCATCGCCGGACCGAATGGATGGGACTAAGCACCGGGATCGGGGTACTTAAGCTCAGGATCTGGTATGGGCTGGATCCGGGCACCGGGCGCTGGGGTAGTCCGATGCGAGCGCGCTGGGGGCTGAGCCCGCATCAAGAGATGAGTCCGGCCCTGGAAGACAAGCTGGCCTTCACCGTGACGGCGACCCGCTCGTATGAGGAGGCAGCGTTGGTGGCGCAGAAGTGGAATTGTCCGGTGGACGACTCGAGCTTACACGCCTTGACCCGGCGGCTGGGGACGCGAGCCGAGCAGCAAACCCAGGAGCGGCTCAAGAGTCTACCGAGCGAACTGACGCCCCAGCGAGCCGCTTCCAAGCTGGCGGTGTTCATGTTGGACGTCTATCTGGTGCGGTATCGGGGACCTGGTTGGGGCAAGAAAAAGACCAAGAAAAAGCGGGTAGAATGGCACGAAATCAAGACGGGGGTGTTTTATTTGCAGGAGCAAGCCACCCGGACCGAAGGTGGGCGGGGTGTGCTGAGCGAGAAGGTGGTGATCTGCTGGCAAGGGGAAGGAATCGAGGTGGGACGGCGACTGCATTGGGAGGCCCAGCGGCGAGGGCTGGGGCGGGTGGAGTGGGTCTTAGTGCTGGGAGATGGAGCGGCTTGGATTTGGAATGTGGCCGCCGACCGTTGGGCGGGGGCCGAGGAATTACTGGATTTCTATCACGCCAGTGAACACCTCTGGGCGTTGGGTCGTGCCTTGTATCCCGAAGACCAGGTTCAGGAGTGGGTCGAGGGCCGGCTGCATGAATTACGCCATGGAGAGGAGGAAAAGTTCTTGGCCAAGATCAAACGGCTTAAGCCACGCCGCGGCGAAGTCGGGAAGAGGATCCGGGAGCAGAAGAACTATTTTGCCAATCAAGCTGACCGGCTGAACTACCAAGAGATTGCCCAACGAGGTTGGCCGATTGGCAGCGGGGCGGTTGAATCAGCGTGCGGCGGAAAACAAGGCCGCTTTAAGCGCCGGGGTCAGTTCTGGACCCAGGCGGGAGTGGGCCATTTGGAAGCCCTGATGGAAGCGCGCGAAAACAACCATTGGGACCAGCTCTGGTTTGCTGCCTAAGGCTGCAATGGTGGTACTGTCAAGATGCGCCCCGCAACCCTCACTCGAAGTAAAATCCCTTGATTTGTATTCTTGCAAGAGCAAAACTGCTGCCTGCATCCTGGCGATGACGGCGGGGCAGTCGGGGTTAATGAAGTGATGAGCAAACGGGCATTCACTCTTATCGAGTTGCTGGTGGTCATCGCCATCATTGGCATTCTCGCCGCGCTGCTCCTGCCAGCCCTCTCTTCCGCGAAGGCCAAGGCACTACAAACGGCCTGCCTTAGCAATCTCAAGCAATTGGCCGCCGCTTGGACCATGTATTGTGCGGACAACCAGGGCAACCTCCCCTCTTGTGTTCCCTATCATCGGCCTATCGCAACCAGTTTAGATGCCTGGGTGCTGGGCAATGCTCAAACCGTGCCCCAGGATGACAGTTACGGCCAGTTGGATCCAGGCGTGGTGGATGCGATCAACGCCAACTGCATCACGCGCGGGACCCTTTTCCCGTATACTGGCGCAAAGGGCATTTATCGCTGCCCCCTGGATCGTCGAACCGTGGACGGAGTTCGCTATGTGCGCAGTTACTCGATGAACAACTGGATGAATGGTCTTTCTCCCGCTCTCTGGACTCCTGGGCTGGACCGTTCCCGCTGCGTTTACACCAAGGACTTCAAGCTCCCGGCTCCCTCCAAGCTCTTCGTTTTCGTGGATGAGGAGGAAACCACCATAAACGACGGATTGTTTGTCGTTGTCGTGGAAACGGATTCGCCTATGAACGATATGCCGACGCGCCGCCACAAGCCCGTGTATCCCCTGAGCTTTGCCGACGGCCATTGCGAAACATTTAAGTTTCTGTGCCAGGATACGCTGTCCTGGCAACCGCCCCAACCCCACCCTTCCGCAATATGCAGCGACGGCACTACCAACCGGGACTTAATCAACCTGCGAATGCCGCGTATATTTCACCGTGAGTGAGGGGTTACGGAGAGTCCGTCGGATGTGGCCTGCGGTTTGAACATTGAACTTTGCCGTGAAAAGGCATTCGTCTGAGGAAACGCCTGACGCGTGATGATGTTTGGGCTGGGTGGTCTGAACCGCTGATGAGCACTGTAGGGCGCAATCGAAGATTCGTTTCAGGTCCACTTCATGGCAGCGGTTTCACCTTGGTTGAGCTGCTGGTGGTCACCGCCATTATCGCGATTCTGGCCACGCTGCTGTTGGCAGCCATCAGCGGCGTCAAAGGCAAGGCGAGGCGTATCACCTGCACGAGCAACCTGCGGCAAATCAATCTCGGGGTGCGGATGTATTCGGATGATTTCAATGACAAGTCACCCAAGCCCGCACTTTGGACATCGCATCCCTATGACGCCTACAAGAAACTGATGAAAAGTTATGTGGGATTGAGAGGCAAGTCATCGGAACGAGAGAAGTTATTTGCATGTCCAGCCGATACCTTTTATTACGATTACTCGTTGGGGCATTATCCTCATTCCGCCCCTTTAGTAGGATATGTGCCAGAGAGCATTTGCGCCCGGCCAGATTTTGACTATTCGAGTTATTTATTCAACGCAGGAAATCTGTTCGGGACCCAAAAACGCCCGTCAACCAGACCGGGCATTGGCGGATTATCCGTCAGTTCTATAAGGCATCCGACCAGAACCATTCTGGTGGTTGAAGTTCCGGCGCTCATTCCCTTTTCATGGCATCAACCCAAACGGCCTATCTCGTGGGCTAAGAACGACTTTTTTAATAATGCGATGAACGTGGTTAGTTTTGTGGACGGTCATGTGCGCTATATCAAAATATATTGGAGGACTTCATGGCCGCCAACTTCGTGCGCAGGCGATTATGACCCGCCGGATGGCTATGATTATCAATGGAGCGGGAATTGATTGCTGAAAACTGCAACGCGCTGCCTTCTACTCCGGCTGCGGGTTAGTTTGCTCCCACTCCAGGCAGGCAGGTCGGGATTTGGCGATGAATCTGATTCTGCCTTTCCGGTCTTTCACTTCCCAATGCTGCGCGGCGTTGTTGAACTCGATGCTGCTGGCTCGGGTTACCTCAAGCCGGCCGAGTTCATGTAAGGGCAAGGCTTCAGTCCAGAGGCATTGAGCGGTTCCGTCTGGCCGGAATGAAATTTGGATATTCATGGTAGTTTTTCCTGTGGATTGATGATGCCAGGATGTTGCAAGGGGTTGTTGTGCAGGTACAATGGCCTGGAATGAACACATGCGGCGTGATTCTTGGTTTTACGTTGATGTGGTGGTCCATGCGGGCCGGCGCTTCGGGAAACGAAAGTGCCCTCGAGAATGATGGCAACGGCTGGAGCGACATTCAGCCAAGCAACGATTTGAAAGGATGGACGCGTCTGCCCATCCCTCCCAGCAATAGGTTAGGTCGAGGGCAATGGCACATAGGCCAGCCCGGAATCCTGGTGTGCGATGGAGATGGGGGACACGACATGCTGCGGTTTGACGACGAGCTGACCAACGGCATTTTTCACGTGGAGTTCTGCTTTGTGCCCGTCACTGGTACTAACCGCAGCTACAACAGCGGCGTGTTCATCAGGAATTCGGTGGATGGAACGATCTGGCACCAGGCTCAG
>Ga0335069_10007146_pt1 | contig 16152 bp, 17 predicted proteins | sample Lox_Sample_11_FD_206714 | JGI IMG/M metagenome (GOLD analysis project Ga0335069, IMG submission 206714) | Soil microbial communities from Loxahatchee National Wildlife Refuge, Florida, United States - Lox_Sample_1.1 | ecosystem: Environmental > Terrestrial > Soil > Wetlands | place: USA... | reverse complement strand
AGACGTCCTCGAGCAGCTGGTCGCGGGTGACGGTGTCGCCCTTGCGCTCGATCAGGTACCGCAGCAGCTCGAACTCGCGCGGGCTGAGGTCGAGCGGCTGGCCTGCCTTCGTGGCCTTGTAGGCCTCGAAGTCGAGGTCGACGTCCGCGAAGTGGTACTTGGGCAGCCGCTTGCTCCGGCTCTCGGTGCGGCGCAGGATGGCCCGCACCCGCGCCAGCAGCTCGCGGATGGAGAACGGCTTGGTGACGTAGTCGTCGGCCCCCAGCTCCAGGCCCACCACCTTGTCGATCTCCTGGCCGCGCGCCGTCAGCATCAGGATGGGGCCTTCCCAGCCCTCGCCGCGCAGCGTCTTGCAGACCTCCAGCCCGGACATCTTCGGCAGCATCACGTCGAGAACGATCAAGTCGGGCTTCAGGGCGCGCGCGCGTTCGAGGCCCTGCTGGCCGTCGGTCGCCGTCGTCACCTCGTAGCCCTCGAACTCGAAGTTGTCCTTCAGGCCGAGGACCATGTCCGGCTCGTCTTCGACAATGAGGATCTTGCTCATGACCGTTCCCGTTCGACCCTTCCCCGTGAGGACGTCGTGATTCGCTGTTTCAGGCAGGTGGCACCGCCTTCGTCATCGTACCCCGCGGCACGCCGGCGACCTGCGCCTGCGGCGCCGGCAGGACCGGCAGCACCAGGGTGAAGGTGCTCCCCTCCCCGGGAGTGCTCTCCACCTCGATGCCGCCGCCATGCGCCTCCATGATATGGCGCACCAGGGCCAGGCCCAGGCCGCTGCCCTTCGTGGTGTGGACCAGGCTGCTCTCCGCCCGGTAGAACTTCTCGAAGATCTTCTTCTGCTCGGACTTCGGGATCCCGATCCCCCGGTCCGAGACGGAGACCCGCAGGCTGGCCCCCTTCCGGCACGCCGAGACCCGGATCCGCCGCTCCTCCGGGCTGTACTTGATGGCGTTGTTGATGAGGTTCAGCACCGCCTGGGACAGCGCCTCTGCGTCGATCTCCAGCTCCGGCAGGTCGTCCGCGATCTCCAGCTCCAGGGTGAAGCCCTGCTGCTCGATCTGGAAGCGGTAGGCCTCCACCACCTCGCGCACCACCGCGCCCACGTCGCCCGGGGAGAGACGGTACTCCTTGCGGCCCGCCTCGATGCGGGAGAAGTCGAGGATGTTGTTGATGAGCTGCGTCAGCCGGCGGCTCTCCTTGTTGATGATGCCGTGGTACTGGCGCGCCTTGTCGGTGTTCGGCACCCGCCCCAGCTCCAGCGTCTCCGCGAACAGCCGGATGAGCGCCAGCGGCGTCTTCAGCTCGTGGCTGACGTTCGCCACGAAATCGCTCTTGAGCCGCGACAGGCGCAGCTCGCGCCGGACGTTGGCGAACACCAGCCCCAGCCCGGCCAGCAGCATCAGGTCGATGAAGCCGATCAGCACCGTCTTGGCCAGCGCCAGGCGGCGCACCTCCTGCTCGATCGAGCGGTCACGGTTGCGCAGCTCCAGGCGGACCCCCTCGAAGGAGGGCGCGCTCATCACCCGCTTCACCTCGAAGTTCTCGTTGCTCTTGGTGGGCGCGTTCTCGTAGAGGACCGCGCCGTCGGTGTCCGTCACCCGGATCACCCAGGTGTGCTGCGGGTTCCTGAACTCGTGCTCGAAGAACTCGCGCACCAGCTCGCGGTGGGCGTAGGGGCAGGAGAAGCGGAAGCGGACGACGCCCAGCTCGTCCCCCCCCGGGGTGGTGAGCGGCACCGCGTCGTCCTCCTCGCGCAGCACGGTGGGGGCGATGCCGCCCAGGGCGTCGCTGAGCGCGCGCATCTCCGGGTGGCTGCGGGGCGCGGCGCCGTCCAGGCGCGACGAGGACCAGGCCTCCAGGCGGAAGGTGTCGAACTGCACGTCGCCCATCCCCGACGCGCGGAGCGCGCGACGGATCTCGGCCGGGCGTCCCTCCAGCAGCCGCTCGGGGCCGACCGCGCGCGCCGCCTGCAGGGCCTTCTTGCGGGTCAGCGCCTCCAGGCTGTCCTCCACGTACCCCAGCAGCTGGTCGGCCTGCTGCAGCAGGCTCATCTTCAGGTACTCGCGGTGCTTCGGCACCGCGTTGAAGGACATCACCGAGAGGGCGACCGACGGCAGCAGGACCGCGCCCACGAATATCGCGACGATCCGGCCCCGGGAGTTGGAGACCCCCGCCACGCGGTTCTGCAGGCCCGTCATGTCCCGAAGAACTCTAGCACCGGGCGGGCGCCCGCCTCAGGGCCGCCGCCGGTTAAACGATGTTGACGGGCGGGCGCAGGCAGGCGGCGCCCATCGGCTAACATGGTCCTCGCGATGGCGAGGAGCGAGGCGAGCGGGAAGGTGCTGGCGACCAACCGCAAGGCGTTCTTCCGCTACGAGGTGCTGGAGCGGGCGGAGGCGGGCCTCGCCCTCGCCGGGACGGAGGTGAAGTCGATCCGCGACGGCGGGCTGAGCTTCGCCGACTCCTGGGTGGAGTTCCGGGGCGGCGAGATGTTCCTGATCGGCTGCCGCATCGCGCCCTACAGCCACGGCAACCTGATGAACCACCTCCCCGAGCGCGACCGCAAGCTGCTGCTCCACAAGCGTGAGATCCAGAGGCTGGGCGGCCGTGCCAGCGAGCGCGGGCTGACGCTGGTCCCCCTGCGCGTCTACCTCAAGGACGGCCGGGTGAAGATGGAGATTGGCCTCGGCCGCGGCAAGCAGATGCACGACAAGCGCGAGGCGATCCGCCGAAGGGACGAGGAGCGCGACGCCCGTCGGGCAATCCGCGGGCGCAGGGACTAGCTCAGGGGTTGACGATCGAGTCCCACACCCGCACGCGACGGCTGCTGTCGATCGCGGCCAGCGAGGCGGACAGCGCCTCGAACGCGGTCAGGTGGGAGGCGTCGAGGGTCTCGAAGTCGCTGAGACCGTCCTCGAACTGACGCCAAGGGCGTCGGGCCCGCGGTGCCTGGGCCGCGGCGGCGGTCGAGTTGCGCGCCCCGTGGAGGACGATCTTCACGCCGAAGCCCAGCATGGTCAACCAGAGCCGGAAGCGCTCGGCGCCCCCGACCAGCAGGCGGTAGCCGAAGCCGGTGACCGAGCCCAGGACCCGGAGCCTGCGCAGCCGGTAGACGGCGCCGGTCGGCGGAGGCAGCGGCTGGATCGCACGGACCATCCGCGAGTAGACCCGCATGCCGCGCAGGCGAGTCAGCCGGTCGGCGCTGGCATCCTCGAGCACTCCGAGCGCCGCCCGCAGCACGTCGATCGCCTCCTTGGTGCGTCCGGTCTGCAGCGCGCGGTCGGCCGCGTCCAGCGCCTGCCGGGCGAGGGCGGCGTCGAGCTCCATCTGGCTGCGCAGCGCGGCGAGCGCCCGCCGTGCCGGCAGGTTCAGGATGAAGTGCCAGCGGGCGATGGTGGCGGCGCGGTTGTAGCGGCCGAGCGTGTAGCACAGCGCGGCACAGCCGACGGTGCAGAGCGTCAGCTCAAGCATGGGCATCGACGGCCTCCTTCATGGGCTGCGCGCGCGGTCCTGCCGAGGCCCCGCCCCCCACGGCCGGAGGCAGCGCGACGCTCGGCTCGGGGCGCCAGACGGCGTAGTTCCAGAAGAGCAGCAGCACGCCGTACCCGAGGGCGTCGAGCGTCCCGAACTGGGAGACGAAGCCCCAGCCATGCCGCTTCAGCAGCCCCATCAGGGTCACGTAGAAGAGCAGGTAGGGAGCGAAGCCCAGCATGATGGCCCGCTGCCAGTCGCGGATCGGGATCTCGTAGTGGACGACGACGAGCGCCGTCGCGGTCAGCAGCCAGACGGCGCCCGTGGTGATCTTCGGCTGCCAGTCGAAGACGTTGCTGTACGACGCCGTCCGCAGAGCCGCGATGATGACGACCGTGCTCAGGCCGAGAACGGTCGCCAGCACCGCCCGGGCCCTCTGCCAGGCTCCCGGGAAGGCAGCGAACACGCGCCAGGCCAGCTCGAGTGCGATCGCCATCTTCAAGACGTCGTACGTCCGCTGCTTGACGAGCCAGAAGGAGGGAGTCAGGAACTGTGCCGGCCACACCGATTGCAGCACGTTGCTGACCAGGATCGCCACGACGTACACGACAAAGCTCCAGCACTGGCCCAGCTTCCCGCGCAACACCACGCCGGCGAGAAGCGCCAGCAGCGCGACTTTCGTCGCGTGCCCGAGGGCCAGTGCGAGGCTCATGCCTCGGTCGGCAGCTTCTTGTAGAGCTTGGGGACGTGCTTGCGCTCGATCCCGAAGCTGCGCAGGCGGAGGTAGACGGTCCGTCGGGTCACGCCCATCAGCCGGGCCACCTTGGCCAGGTTCCACTCGTTGCGCTCGAGCAGCCCGAGGAGCTGCAGCTTCGCCTCTTCCGCGGGGCTCGTCTCGGGGATGCGCACGGGGCCCGTGACCTCGTCCGCGGCCCGCAGGGCCTGGGCGATCGCCGTGCCGAACACACGGGCGTCGGTGACGGTCTGGCCCTCGGGCTGCGCGAGATAGAGGGCGCCGACCATCTCGTTCTCGAGCATGGCGGGGAAGATGGCAAAACCCGGCTCGACCACGGAGCGGCCGCCGGACAGGATCTGCCGGTGGTCTGCCCAGCGCACGGGCAGCTCGGCGAGAGCGTTGAGCGGGAGGCCGGCGCTGATCCACGCCTCCACCTGGCCGTCGCGGACGCGCAGGATCGCGCCGCCGTTCGCCTGGTGGATCTGGATCAGCCGGGTGAGGATGCGGTCGGCCGCCCGACGGGGGTCATCCGACACCAGCAACGCGAGCATCGAATCCACACTGTTCACGGCCGGGAATATAGCGGACTCGGGTCAGGAATTCACCTTGAAATCGGGTGTCGACGGGGGCAAACTACCGCCTGGGCGTTGACACATTAGTTACAGTTACTATACATATGGGTTACTGCGGCACGAAACGCGGTAACTCTCCATAACGACGAGAGCTACACAGGAGGTCGCATGCGTCTGCTCTGGACGTGCATCCTCGCGACGGGTCTGTTCCTTGTCGGTCTGGAGGTCTACGACAGCCAGACGACCCCGGGCACCACCACGACCCAGGGCGCCACCGTCACGGCTCTCGAGGATGGGATGCCGATGCCGACACCGACGCCGCCGAAGAAGACCCAGTAGCCCCGTCGCGTCCTCGGGAGCACGACCGCCTGATCGCCCGGTCAGGGAGTCGTGTGCCGGCACGGGGGCCGTGTGGGGTGGCCTCCCGCGCGCAGGTCCGTCTCAGACGACCCCGACCTTGACGTTGTGGATGGGGGGGAGCGAGTCGAACAGGCACTCGAAGCTCTCGCCGCCCTCTCGCCCGATCCAGAGCTGGCCGGTGGTCGTCCCGAAATACAGCGCCGGCGTCCTGAGCCGGTCGATGGTCATGGCGTCGCGCTGCACCGTGAAGTAGCTCTGCTTCCTCGGGAGGCCGTGGGAGAGCCGGCTCCAGGAATCGCCGCCGTTCTGGCTGCGCCAGATCGCGGGGGCTCCGCCCGGGCAGGTGCGCGTCGCGGGCTCGAGGGGGAGGACGTAGACGGTGTCCGCGTCGTGGGGGTGGACGACGATCGGGAAGCCGAAGTCCGAGGGCAGTCCCGCGGCGATCGAGCGCCAGGACCGGCCGTAGTCGTCGCTGCGGAGCACGCCGATGTCCGGTCGCGGCCCTCCGGGACCGGTCCAGTCGGCCCAGCCGCCGTGGTTCTGCAGGTAGAGCCGGCCGGGCGCGTCCGGGTGGCGCGCGATCTTGTGCACGCACTGCCCGAACTCGGGATGGGGATCGGGCGCGAAGCCGGCGCCAATGCCCTGGTTGGAGGCGTGGAAGGTCCGGCCGCCGTCCTCGCTGAGGTAGTGGCCGCCGGTCGAGATCCCCACGTGCATACGGCTGCCATCGCGGATGATCGTGTGCAGGCAGAGCCCGCCCGCGCCGGGCTGCCACTTGCGCGCGTGCTCGTGGTTGCTGAGGCCGGGCACCATCTCCCAGGTGTCGCCGCGGTCGTGGCTGCGGAAAAGCGAGGCGGGCTCGACACCGGACAGGAGCTCGGTCTCCCCCTCCCCCGCCTCGAGCGACCAGATGTTGGCGAGCGCCCGGCCGTCGTCCTTGGGGAAGGCCGGTGCGGAGGCGGTCTCCTGGAAGCTCCTGCCGAGGTCCGTCGAGGAGAGGACCTTCATCCCGAAGAACGGGTTGCAGCTCGAGGCGTACAGCCGCGGCGTTCCGCGGTCGTCGATGAGCGTCGAGTAGACGGGGACCCCGGGCCCGAAAGGACCGCGCAGCGCGAAGCTGCGCCGGGCCCTCGCCGCCTCGGCCACGAACACGCCCTTGCGGGTCCCGATGGTGAGAAGGACTCGATCCGGCATCATCAGCCTCCCGAAACCGCCGGCAGGAAGGTGAGCACGTCGCCGGCGCGGAGCGGCGTGTCGACACCCTCGAGGTCGCGGACGTTGTCCGAGTTCACGAACACGTTCAGGTGGCGGCGCACCGCCCCCGTCTCGTCACAGAGGTTCCGGTAGAGCGCGGCCTGCTTCGTCTCGAGCTGTCCGAGGGCAGCCCTGAGCGTGCGGGCCTCGATCGAGAGCCTCGACGCCCCGGCACAGTACGGGCGCAGCGGACCCGGCAGATGGATCGTGACCACGGGCACGGTCGCCATGGGTTGTGGGACGAGAGACCCAACGTACCACAGACGACGGCCCCCGCGGCCGCCCGATCAGCGACGTCCCCTCCCCGCCCGGGGCGCGGCCCGACCCGCCTTCGCGGCCCACCGACCGGGCGGCGGAATGGCCGAGCGTCGCGCCGGGCCGCAGAGCCGTCCGCTCCCCCTACCGGGCGATTCGGTGGCCGATCATCGGGCCGCCATGCCGAACGGTCTGCTGCACGTCGCCGGCGCCGCGTGGAGTCGGCCTGACGATCTCACCTCGGAGACGCGAAGAACTCGCCGGGAGAAGAGCCGGTCCGCGCCACCTCGAGGGCCGGCGTCCTCTCGCCGCCAGCCATGCCGCGGCGTGCGCGGCTATGGCTGGTCGACCCAGCCCAGATCGAGGAACCACTGCCGGCGTCGCTCCTCGAGCCAGCCGTCGTTGCGGTGCGCGTCGACCCAGGTGTTGAGGTAGGCCAGGAACTCGAGGTCGCCGCGCCGCACGGCGAAGGCCTCGGTCCGCCTGCCCAGCGGCGCGGCGAGCGGCGCGACCAGCTTGTCCGGCGCCAGCTTCAGCGCAATTCCCGAGCGCGGCTCGGCGAGCACCGCCGCCTTCACCTGCCCCGACTGCAGCGCCGCGCCGAGCGCGCTCCAGTCCGCGAGCTCGACCAGCTTCGCCTTGGCGAACAGTCGCTTCACGTGAGGGGCCAAGACGCCGCCCGCGATGTAGCCTACGCTGACGTCGGGCCGGTCCAGGTCCTCCGGGCGCCGCCAGCCCGCCGAGGCCGCCTTGTCGGCCACCAGCACGATGTCGTGGCGGGCCACCGGGTCCGAGAAGTGCGCGAACAGCGCCCGCTGCGGCGTCGCGGACAGCCCGCCGGCGATGACGTCACAGTCGCCCTCGACCAGCGAGGGCAGCAGGCGCGCCGACTCTTCGACCACGTACTCCACGCTGACGTTCAGGTCCTCGGCGAGCTTGCCGGCGAGGTCCACGGAGAAGCCCTTGAGCTTGCCCTCGGCGCCGTGGATCACCCAGGGCGCGTGCGGCGGGACGCAGGCGAGCAGCTTCCCGCGCTGGCGGATCAGCGTCAGGCTGTCGCGGCTCGGCTTCGACGCAGCCGCGGGCGTCTCGGCCTGCGCGAGGACGACGGGGGGCGCCAGCAGCAAAGCGGCCAGGGCGACGACGTGTGCCTTCTTCATGGCGTCCTCCTACTCGGTCCGCCGGAAGTGCATGCGCTGGCCACCGCGCCAGGCCAGTCGCAGGTGCTGGTCGCCGAAGCCCTCGCGGTCGACATCGATCCGGGTGCCGTCGTCCAGCACGATGTCATCCGCACCGCGCCAGCGACCCCGCATGCCGCGATCCCAGCCCCAGGCTTCCCAGCGCACGGCACCGTCCGGGTACACGGTGAGGCGCACCGGCCGCCCCTGCCAGTTGTCGCGGCTCTCCCAGCGACCGACCGCCCAGCCCGGCACCGTCCAGCCGTGTTCGGCCGCCGGGCCCCAGCCCCCCTCGCCGCTCCAGCCGTCCCGGCCCCAGCCTTCGTGCTCGTGCCTCGCGCGGGGATTGACCAGGAACTCGGCCTGGCAGCCGTGGTGCACCCAGACGCCGTTGCGCTGATAGCCCCAGTCCCGGCCGTAGTCACAGCTGCTGATCACCGAGAGCCTGCGGACGAGCTGCACCTCGAAGACCGGCACGTCGACGGCGCAGAAGTGGAAGCGATAGTTCTCGCTGTTGCAGCGGATCTCCTGCGCGGCCGCCGCCCCTGGCCAGGCGACGACGACCGAAAGGAGCACGAGAACGCCGGAGCCGGCTCGAACCGCCATCGTGAACCTCCCGCGCGAGCGCCGGCGAGCCCTCGCCCACCGCCGGCACCGCCAAGCATAAACCAGCTGTCGACACCAGCAGCGGAGCGTCGACCAACAGACCGCAGCGTCCACGTCCGCGGCGGCGCCCGTGACCGGAGCCTTCGGCCGGTCGTTGCGGCAGACGCAGTCGGCTGCTAGGATCCCTGGTCCGCCATGACTCCGTCGCTCACGCCTCCGCGCCGCGTCCTTCTCGGGATCTCGCTCGTCTGCTTCGCCAACCTGCTGCTCGAAGTGGTCCTCACGCGGATGTTCTCCGCGATCATGTACTACCACTTCACCTTCCTGGCCATCTCGCTCGCCCTGCTCGGTCTCGGGGCGAGCGGCGTCTACGTGTACGTCCACTCCGACCGCTTCTCGGGCCAGGCCGTGGAGCCGGAGCTCGCCCGCTACGCGCGCCGCTTCGCCTGGGCGACCGTGCTCGCCCTCGCCTACGTCGTCGCCAACCCCGTGGCCGGGACCGCCGAGCGCGCGGGCGACGTCACCCTCTCGAACTACGTCGTCCTGCGGCTCGTCCTGCTCATCCTGGTGACCGTGCTGCCCTTCTTCTACGCGGGGATGGTGGTCTCGCTGGGCATCGCGACGTACCGGCGGTCGGTCAACCGCGTCTACGCCTTCGACCTCTTCGGCGCGGCCTGCGCGGCGGTGCTGGCGGGGCTCCTGCTGAGGGCGCTCGGCGGACCCTCTGCCGTCGTCCTGGTTTCGGTCGCGGCCTCCCTCGCCGCCGCGCTGTTCGCGGGAAGCGGCCGGACGCGCCTGCTCCCGTTGCTCGCCTCCGCCCTCCTCCTCGTCCTGAGCGCCACGACGTCGCTCTTCGCCCTGCCTCCCATCAAGGCCGAGGCGGGCCAGCTCCTGTTCGAGGCCTGGAACGCCTTCTCGCGGGTGACCGTGGTCGCGCTGCGGACGGGCGCCCTCGAGATCCAGATGGACGCCGCGGCGGCGACCCGGGTGAGCTCGCTCGAGTCGGTGCCGCCTCGCCGGGAGGCGGTGAGCGCCCTCGGCCTCGTGCTCTACGAGGCAGCCGCGCCGGAGGTCCTCGTGATCGGTCCCGGCGGAGGGCTCGACGTCGCGTATGCCCTCCAGGCCGGGGCCCGGCGCGTGACTGCGGTCGACATCAACCCGCTCATCACCCACACCGTGATGAGCGAGCGCTTCAAGGCGGAGAGCGGGGGTCTCTACCAGGACCCCCGCGTCGACCTCGTGACCGGCGAGGGGCGCAGCTTCGTGCGCCGCTCCCGCGATCGCTACGACCTGATCCAGGCCACCCTCATCGACACCTGGGCCGCCACCTCGGCCGGCGCCTTCGCCCTCACCGAGAACAACCTCTACACGATCGAGGCTTTCGACGACTACTTCGACCACCTCACGCCGCGGGGGGTGCTCGCCTTCTGCCGGTACTACCGGGGCGATCCGGAGACCGTGCGCCTGACCGTGCTCGCCGCGTCCGCCCTCGAGCGCCGGGGCGTGCCCGCCGGCCGGGGCCGGGACCACCTCTACGTGGCCTTCAAGAGGGGGCTCGCCATCACCCTCGCCAGGGCCACGGCTTTCACCCAGGGGGAGCTCGACCGGCTCGACGGCGCCTCGCAGGCGGGGGGCTTCACGGTCGTCCTCTCCCCGCGGACCTCCGGCCACTCCGAGCTCGAGCGCCTCGTGGACGGGGGCTCCGGGGGCGAGGCCGTGCGGAGCTATCCGCTCGACATCAGCCCTCCCACCGACGACCGGCCGTTCTTCTTCTACTTCGGCCGTGCACGGGACCTCGTGGACCTGGGCGGGCGCCTCTCGGCCACCCGGCTCCGGAACCCCGCGCTCTGGGTCTTGATGGCCGTGGCGCTCACGGTGACCGTTCTGGTGGTCGTCTTCGTGTTCGTGCCCCTCGGCATGTACCGGATCTCCGCCCTCCACGCCAGGGGGCACGACGCGCACTCGCGCCACGGCCTGGGTCTCGCCTATTTCGCCCTCATCGGCCTCGCCTTCATGGTGGTCGAGATCGGCCTCATGCAGAAGCTGGTGCTCTTCCTCGGCCACCCGACCTACGCGTTCATCACGGTCGTGTCGGCCATGCTCCTGGGTGGCTCGACCGGCGCCCTGGCCGCCGAGAAGTGGGCGGGCGGGGACCCGGGGCGGCTGGTCCTGCGGGCGGGGGCAGCCCTGGCCGTCCTCGTGGTCGTGGCGGCCTTCGCCTCGGACGCGCTCCGGAGCGCCATCGTCTGGCCCATCGCCGCCCGCATCGCGACCGCCTTCCTGGCCGCCTTCGCCCTGGGCGTGGTGATGGGGGTCATGCTGCCGACCGGCGTGCGCATCCTCTCGCTCCGCGACGCCCCGCTCGTCCCCTGGGCCTGGGGGGTGAACGGCGGCATGTCCGTGATCGCGACGGTGGCGGCGACCGTGGCCGCCATCCACTTCGGCTTCACGCCCACCCTCGTCGGAGGCGCCGTGCTGTACGCGCTGGCCGGGACGTGCGGCTGGCGCGCGGCCGCGCTCGCCGCCGCGAGCCCGGCCGACCCCGCCGACTCGCCCGCGGGCGACTGAGATCCTCATCCCTTCCGTCCCTCGGTCGCACAGACACGCCACGTCTCCAGAGGAAGACCCCGCGGGCGTCGCTCCAAGGGGGCAGCGAGACCGCGTACGCGCGAACCCTGGCACCCAATCGGTGACTTGCGGCAGTAGCCCGATCCTGCCGGCGTCCGCCCGACGGCAGCCCCCGACCAGTTTCCTCAGCTAGACCCGCTGTAGCGCGCGTGAGGTGACTGGAACGTGGGGGAGGTGAGCGGTCCGACCCAGCAGATCATCCGCCGGGATCATCTTCCCGAGTCGCCAGAAGCGCCACCCCGATTGCGATGAGGAGGATTCCTTTCACGATCTTGAAGCCGACGATCCAGGCCAGCGGCTGGCTTCCACGAGCGCTCACCTCGCGCCGGCCAGACGCCATCCGCGCCTCCCACCCTTCGACGTCTCTCGAACGCCGGAGACACCTGCGAAGCACTGCTTCGCGTCGATGCCGTGCTCGGCCCAGGCGGCATACGCCGCCGGACGGCGTCGTCGTCAGGGGATGATCAGTGGCAGCAGACTGTGCAATGCGAGATCGCATCCGAAGTGAATCGCCATCGCAGATTCGAGGCCATGTCTCCAGTAGAACCAACCGCAGGGAATGGCTACGACGCTGTTGAGGACGACCGCCCGCACCACGACGAGCGGGGTGACGACGGCCAGGTGCCCGCTCATCGGAAGGTGCATCAGTCCCATCACCACGCTCGCCACCACGATCGGGATCCAGACGCCCACGGCCGTCGGCTTCTCGTCCGGGGTCCGTCGGATCCTCCAGCCCACCCAGACCAGGAGGGTCATCAACGCGTAGCGCATCGCCACTTCCTCGTCGATCCCGCCGTAGATGCAGGCAAGCAGCCGCGACCACCACACCGCCTGGTCCTGCGCGCGGGTGATCGCTTCGATGAACCGGCCGAAGGCCCAGCGGTCCAGCAGGAAGATCACCACGCCGGACGTCAGTCCGATGAGAAGCGATTGCAGGGCGACCCCTGCGAACCCGGGCGCCGTCGCGCCCGCGACTCGTGCCGAGATGAACGGCGTCCCCAGGCCGACACGATGCGAGAGAACCAGGCCGAGGAACACCAGCCCTGCGAACACGATGGTGCTCTGCGCCAGGACGAGGACGATCAGCATCTGCCTCGAGAGCGACGGTGGCAGCGCCTCCCTGAGTTGCACGTTCGTCGAGACGTACGGGACCACACAGAGCGCCCCGACGATGCATGCGAGCCACAGGACCAGAAACGTCTCGTTCCGCTCTTGTCCCCTGACTTCACCCCTTGCGCCCTCCTGGAGCGTCGATCCCCGTGGGCACGGCTTCCGAACCGATCCCATGCCCAGACCCGCTGCCAGCATCGGCGGGGCGCACTGGCGCGACCAAGCCCAGCCTGGCTCATCGAGCCTCGGCCATCGCTCCTCGTCTCGACAGGCTGATCGCGTACTTCGCGACAAGGTTCGCATCCATCTCCGGGTCGAAGGAGAACGTGACGTACTTCGCGTCGTCCGCCGCCAGCTCGATCCTCACTCTGGTACGGCCGATCTCCTGGCCTTCCTTGTCGAACGCGCGGGCGACGAGGTCTCCGGTGAGCGCTTTCGCCGCGATCAGGTAGACGGTGAAGCCCTTGCCCCGGGCGTCGCCGCCCAGCGACCTGGCGACGGTCTTGGTGAGCCCTCGGTCCCTCAGCTCCTCGGACAGCTCGACCGGCACGGTCAGCGCTACCCCGGCGCCGACGCCAGAAGCGAACTGCGTCCAGGTCTCGCCGACCTTGCTCCCCGCGCGCCTGGCGAGGCTCTCTTCGCCCTTTGCCTTCTGGCCTTCGCCGCAGCACGACACCATGAGGGTCGCGCACAAGGCACAGCACAGCGTCACCGGCACCCGCATCTCCCCTCCAGACTCTCCGTGCTGGGACGGACGACCGACCATCGTCGGCAAGGGGGACCTACGTCTTCTTGATCGCCCTCGCCACGACCACCAGCAGCACCGCACCCACGGTTGCGACGACGATGCTGGAAATCGTGCCGCCTGCGTGGAATCCGACGAGCCGGAACAGGAAGCCCCCGACGAAGGCACCGACGACGCCGAGCAGGATGTCGCCGACTACGCCGAAGCCCGACCCCTTGGTCAGTTTGCCGGCCAACCACCCCGCGACGAGCCCCACCAGAAGGAACCACAGCAAGTGCATGACCCACCTCGCTCGTTTGCGTGCCGACCCGATTCTAGCGCCGCGTTGCCGGAGCGGTGCGTTCACCGTTCTCACGCCGGCTGTCGGGCCGCATCGTCGAGCACGGAATCCTACGGCTCTGGCGCATCCCTTTCGGCCATGGCTACGAGCCACATCTGCTTCACCTGATGACGCCCACGGACCATGAACACGAGGAACGCCGCGATGGCGATGCTCCAGTAGACGAGTTGCTCTATCCGACTGTGCCCGAGGTGGAGGATGGTCCTGACCAGGATGTCGCCAACAGCGAGCATCACGGCGAACACGACGAGCTGCGCCACGCAGGCAGCGAGTTGGGTGCCGTTGCGATCCCGGGACCCACGCCCAAGCGCAAGACCCGCCAGGTAGATCGGGATGCCAAGCCAGCTAGTCCACGCTTGGGCCAGCAACTGGGCCGAGAGCACACCCCAGATCGGCAAGGCCACCACCCACCACCTCATCTCTTGCCTTCCGGCTCCGATCTCAGCCGCTTGCCATCCGGCGTAGCAGCCCACCAGATCGCATCAACCCTCCACACCAGTCCAAGTACCGTCGGTGAGTCGGACGAGGCGATCCGCTCATGTCCGATGGTGACACACTCGATGCAGACACGCGCCGTCACCTGATCGCGAACCGACCCGAACGCGCCAGCATTCCTTCGCCTCCTCGGGTGATGTCGCCCGACCCAGGTCGCTCACACCAAGCGGGCTCATCCGCGCGCAGTGACATTCAGACCGGTTCGGGAGAATGCGCTGTCCCGGTTTCTTGAGTGTGGAGGTGAACAATGAGACCTGCCGTGTGGCGCCTCGCCCGACCTTGGACCGGCTCCAGGCCGAGGTAGGTGACGGCCTGGACGTCGCGCGATTCTCCAAGTTGTTGATTCTGGTACGCCCGATAGGGCTCGAACCTATAACCTTCGGCTCCGGAGAGAGTGGAACGGGGTATTTGGTGGAATTCCACGGACCGTCCTGAAACGCATGACGTCGCGCAACTCCTCTCCACGTAAGACTAAACATCGATTCGTGGCATTCCGTGGGGTTCCGCTCCATCTCGCCAAGAATTTGTCCCCGATTTGTCCCCGCGCGTGCTACGTTCGGCAGAGGACGCCCGCACGCCATGCCGAAGGTTCGTATGTCGCCCCTCTGGATCGCCGGTCTCGACGCCAGCGAAGACACGGAGTGGATCGACACCGAGCAGCGCGGCCTCGTCCTGCGCGTGCGCGCCGGGCAGATGGTCTGGTTCGTCCGCTACCTCTTCGAGGGAGAGGCAAGGCGCTACCGCATCGGCGATCACCCCGAGATCGGTCTCTCCGGAGCGCGCAAGCTCGCCGCCGTCGTCCGCGGACGTGCGGCAGGCGGCGAGGATCCCCAGGCCGAGCGACGCGCGAGGCGCGATGCCGTGCGCCTCCGCCGGCTGGGCGAGACGGTCGACGCCGCCGTCTGCACCTGGCTGAAGGACCGCAAGCAGGGACCGCTCGGGCGCTGGCGGGATGGTCTGGACGGCGGGTCCGCCCGGGCTTCCCTACCGCATATTCGGCGGCTCCGACGGACGCTCGGCAAGAAGCTTCTGTCCGAGGTCACCCCGAAAGACATGGAGCGCTTCATCCTGACCCCGAACGCACCTGCGACCCGGAACCGCGGCCTGTGCGCCCTCAGGGGCTTCTTCGGATGGGCGATCCGAATGGGCCTGATCGAGAAGGACCCAACGGCCGGCATCGCGAAGGAACACGAGGTCGCGCGAATGCGCGTCCTGTCGGATGACGAGATCCGGGCCTTCATCCGCGGATTCGACGACAGCCGCTACGGGCGCGCTCTCCGCCTCCTCTTCCTGACCGGCCTTCGCCGAGACGAGGTGCTCAGCCTCGAGTGGCGGTGGATCGACATGGCGCGAGGCGTCGTCACCCTTCCGCCCGAGGCCGAGAAGATGGGCCGGATTCGCGACGAACTGCGCCGCGTCGCCCTCTCGCCGCAGGCTGTCGATCTCCTGAAGGAGCAGCGGCAGGCCCTTTTCGCAGAGGGCATCCGTTCGGAGTTCGTGTTCGCCACGATTACCGGCGAACGACCTCACCCCGACTCCCTGAAGCAGGTTCTCTATCGGCTGCGCGGACGTCGTTCGAACGGCCTGCCGCCCTCGAAGGACAAGAGAGCCAAAAGGCGCGTTGCCGTGATTCCCGATGACGTCAGGATCCACGACATCCGCCGCACGGTGGCCGACGCCCTGCTCAACCGCATCGGCGCTCCCCCGTGGGTCGTCGATCATGCGGTCCTTGGCCACGCCCGCCCGAAGCTCCTCCGGACCTACATGCCGACCCTGCCGCTCAACGATGCACGCGAGGCGTTGACGAAGTGGGCTGAGGAACTCGCGCTCATCCTAGCGTCCGGTCGCACCGGAACGTCAGCGGAAACGCTGCCGGACTCGTCCGTTGCAGGCTGAACGCACCAGCGGCCGGCTCAGCTACTACTCCTGAAGGTCGCGGAATCGCCCGCGCCGTGCGCTGGCGTGGGCACTTGGCCTGTTGTGGCTGTGGACGCCGATATCATGGCGACCTGGGCCAGACGCTCGTGGCAGGAGGACGCGGCTACACCGTCGTCGGGGTTGCACTCGGATGGCACTCGAACGCTGGCACGGCGCGGCGCGGCCCAGGAAGGGTCGGAGGGACGCCTATCTCGCCAGCTCGCCGGCGACGTCGGTATGGATGCTCGACAGGGCCGCGACGCCGCGCGGATCCAGGGGCCCGCCACCGCACCGTCCCGGCTGGTGCGCAGCAGAAAGACCAGGTAACGCAGGCCGTACGCGAGCGGGACGAGCTCGGCGATCTCCGCTGGCCGCGGGTGACGGGGGTCTGCTGGTGCCGGCGGCGTGAGACTCGGCAGCTTCCGTACTTCCTTGCCGAGGGTGTTCTCGTTTGTCCAGGCCAGATAGGTCAGGACCATCCGCCC
>Ga0335069_10007145_pt1 | contig 16156 bp, 27 predicted proteins | sample Lox_Sample_11_FD_206714 | JGI IMG/M metagenome (GOLD analysis project Ga0335069, IMG submission 206714) | Soil microbial communities from Loxahatchee National Wildlife Refuge, Florida, United States - Lox_Sample_1.1 | ecosystem: Environmental > Terrestrial > Soil > Wetlands | place: USA... | reverse complement strand
CACGGCCTATGTCGACGTGATTGGCACCGCTTTCCAGCCCGATGTCATGCGCTTTGAGTTCAGCGCCACCAACAGCACCAGTCCGGTTGAATTCACTGCCAACTGGACTGCCGAAGCCTTGATGCCACTCAAACTCAAACAGTTTCAAATCCAAACCGTGGGCACTTACACACCCACTCCCGTAGCCGATGAATTTTTCGGCTGGCGGCAGGAATGCCTTGACCGCGCTGAACGGGTCATCCAGCAGGATTACACGACGGCGGTGGCCGCCTTTGGTACCAACTTGCCAACTTTCCGGGATTCCGGCTCACGATGGAATCCCACGGCCACCGAAAACTGGATGAGCTTCATCGAAACAACACATCCCCGGCTGCGCGAGGTTCTCGACATCACCAGCGTTAACGGCATCACCGACGGCCATCAATATCAGGTAGTATCCGGGCCGGTGGCCTACGGATCAAACGTATACGCCCTCGGCCAAACTTTCTTTGGCGACGCCAGCATCGATACCAACTACTACGGCGGCAGCGTCAAACAGGTCGGAGCCTTTATCAAAGCGCTTCCCGGACACATTGGTAAACCAGCGTTGATTCCCTACGGCCTGACCTACGCCGACAACGGCACAGTCACGTCCTACTATGATACCGACCAGTCCATCCCGGTGATTGTTTCCTGCGTACCGTGGATGATCGACCAAGGCTTTTACATCGCCCAACCGGAATTCTGGATGCCCGACTTCATCACTGAATCCCAAAGCAACGCCCAAGCCAACACGCTCAGCGCTGCGGCGGTGGCCGCCAGCGGGACCAGCAGCGGGACCAGCAGTGGGACCATCCCGTACAACTGCGGCGGTAATCCCAGCAGCTTGAACAGCCTGATCTGGGTGGGCGGCCCATATCCCGCCGGCATGAGCTTAACCGGCGCAGGCACCACCGTCAACACAGCCATCGTCAACACCCAGCCTTCCCACGACATCAACGGCGTGATCCAGACGGTTCTGTGCAATCCAACCATCACTCCCCGAACGGTCACCCTTTCTTTCTCCGGATCAGCGCCGGGACTCATCTCTTCATCCGCCGCCGTGTGGGTCAGCACTGATGGCGGCGCAACGCTCAGCCCGTTGTTTGCCAGAAGCGGCATCAATCCACCAGCATACACGCCGGTTCAGATTACGGTTTTACCCACGGCGCTGACCAACATCCTGATCAAATGCGACGACAGCCAGTTCCTCGGCGTATCGAGCCTGTACGGGCATATCACCTTAACATGAACGAGATGCACGATGATCACAGCCTGATCCCCACCGATCTGGACATTGCCCGGCTGGCAGCGATGCCGGTCGATGGCCGGGTTGAATCGGAAAATCAAACGTGGGTGTGCCTGCGGTATCCGGCGATGCCCAAAAAAGGCTGGCAGTGGTGCGAATACTCATTGATCGTCAACTGTCCCAACGTGCCTGCCCATCCGGGCACGTATGAATTCAAAAACCTGAAGAGCATGGTCATTTATTTACAGCAACTGGAAAGCGTGCGAAAGACCAACCATTGAAAGCCACCGAAATTGTAAACAAATTGTTGGAAGCAGGTCCGGATGAGATTGATCCGAAACGGGAAATGCTGCGCGTCGATCCGGCGGCTGACATCAAAGAAATAGTCCATGCTTTACAAAATGAAGGTATTTTCACGTTCGCGTATAAAAGAGCCGCTGACATCTTAAAACTCTACATAAAGCTGACGGAATGGACAACCGAAGAAGGTCTTGAAAACTGGCTGCATGAGTTTCTCACCGGGCAGTTGAACCTTCAAATTGACATCCACGGAATGACAACCAAAAATTTAGGCCCCGCCTTCACCGGCACTGCTTACGAAGTCATATTCCCGCTGAAAGGCCAACCCACGCCCTTTATAAAGTTGATGTAGTTAAATCGTGATCGCCGAAACCCTTGTTCATGCCCTGCTGGAAGAAGTTGAAGACCAGCACCGCTTTGTGACCGTGGTCGTCCTGCGTAACCCGGATGACCCCGAAGTCCTGTTGGTACAGCGTAAAAATCCACCAGAACAAGGCAAATGGGGCGCGCCGGGCGGCCACGCCAACGAAGGCGAAGCCCTTACCGACTCAGCCAAACGCGAACTCGAAGAAGAAACCGGGCTGGAAGTAACCGATCTCCACTACTTTGACCGGGTGTTCATTCCAGAGCGGGATGCCTTCGACAACTTTTATTGGACGGTTGTAGACGATGACGCCAGCGCCCGCCGGGGCGATGACGCCAAGCACGTCAAATGGACGAAGGTGTCGGAAATCGGCGAATTGGCTTTCAACTGCCACGTGCAAATCAAGGATGCCGCTGACCGGGCCTTTGCCATCGGCAAAATCGCCGAATCCAAAGCCGAAGGCAAATACGGTCGTAACGGCCTGCTGATCGTGTTCGAGGGCATCGACGGCGCGGGCAAAACCACGCAGGTCAGGAAACTGACCGGCTGGCTGGCCGAACGTGGCTACAAGGTCAAGACCACCAAGTGGAATTCATCCGAAATCCTCAACAGCGCGCTGTACAAGGCCAAAAAACACAAGGAACTTTCACCCATCTTGTTCAGCCTGCTCCATGCCGCCGACCTGACGTGGCGCTACGAAAACATCGTCCAACCCGCCCTCGATCACGGCAAGGTCGTGATTTGTGACCGGTACTATTACACCAGTTACGTCCGGGACAGCCTGCGGGGCGTCAATGACGCCATCCTCGATTACATTTACGAAGACTGGCGCAAGCCCGATGTGGTTTTTTACTGCAAGGTTCCGATCCGCACGGCGGTCGAACGGCTGCTCCGGGAAAAGGGCGTGTATTACTACAGCGCCGGGCGGGACATTGGGTACAAGGGCAGCAAGGAAGAGTGCGCCATGCAGTACGAACAGGACATGGAGAAGGTATACAAACGAATTTTTGCCAAGGAACCCAGCGTGGTAGAAATTGACACTGAGCGGACAATCAACAAAATAGCCGATGAAATAAAGGGTATTTTGAAGAAAAAGTTCTCAGTTTAATTTTATAAAATTATATGTTGACAAAGCGCCAGCGGCATGTTTTATTACGCGTATGACAAATTTTACGTAGGTTTCGGTTAACAGTTCCTGCCTCCGGCTCTACGCGCTCGTGCGCACGGATGCAGGCATGTCCCCCGGTAAAATTGCTTCCCAAGCTGGTCACGCGTACCTCGGCGCTTATATCGAGGCTTCCAGACGCATTCCTGACGCTGTAGCGGCCTACCATGCTGATTTACCCACTCCGGGTACCAAGGTGTGCCTCAAAGGCAGCTTAAACACCCTGCGCCGGGCCAAGGAAGAGGCAGACAAGGCCGGCATTCCCAACAGCCTGATCATCGATTCGGGCTGCCCCAATTTCTTCAATGGCGAGCCAACCGTCACGGCGCTCGGTTTTGGTCCGGCCACTGAAGAACAACTCACACCATTCCTGCGCCGATTACACGTTCTATGAAATTTCGCGCCCTTAGCTCAATTGGCGAAAGCTGGCAAGGCGGAGCTTCCCGTAAGGAACGCACGGACGCGTGCGGGGTGTACGCGGCGGCGAGGCCCGCGCTGGTGATTAGGCCCGGCAGTCGGGTAGAGCGCCGGAGCAATCCGGCAGATCGAGGTTCGAGTCCTTGGGGGCGCACCATTTTATACGCGGAGGTAGCTCAGTTGGCAGAGCGCGTGAAATCCTCGCGGGTTTCACGAGGTCGGACGTTCGATCCGTTCCCTCCGCGCCACTTACAAACATCACAACAGTCCGAGACTTTTATTTGTGACAGCCATCTTACCAAATATACGCACAGATTCCACGTCAAAGACAGCCGCAGCTTCCTGCGGCGTTGCATGGTATCCAAAATTTTTACGGCCATTGTTGATATAAATCACAGCGCGCCAAGGCCGTTTACGATTTCCACGAGGATCAAGTTCAACACCTTTGAATGGACTCTTACTGCTGCGCACAATCAGACATTGCCGCCTACTCTTGAGATTGCAGCGCATGTGGCTAAAACCAACGTTGTTGAGATCGAAAAACAGTTCGATGGCGTTTGGTTCATGCAACCACGGTTCAACATGGTCAATCGTAAAATCATTCACGGAAGCAATCAATTTTCCACAACGTATACATGTAGCCATACCGGCTTTTACTGCCAGCATATAAAGCAACATTTTCCGCAAACGATTACTGGCCGTACCGATTGACATACCCAACTGCCTTGATTTTTCAGCATTTTTATCCACATAACAAAGAACAAAACAAATGTATGAAATTCACCAACAAAGACGAATACCTGCGGTGGCGTTCCGAGTGGAAAGCCAGTTATAAAACCCTCAGCCAGCAAATCCGGGACGTTAAATTCGCCCGGTGGTTCGAGGATTCACGGCGCGGCGGCGTTAAAATGAACGCCGCGCAGACCCAGCGGTACGAAGCTACGGCCAAAACGCACAAGACCCAATGGGGATTTTATCCCAACAGTGTGCTCAAACAACTCCGGGAAAAGGCCACGGCCATGCTCGCTGACCGGACAGCCTCGAAGATCGCAGCGCAGGAGTGCTATCAAGCCCACCAACTGCATCCGGCTTAACGGCCAGTTTTGCGCAGTTCGATCAGTTTGCGTATACGTTGAGCGGCGGCTTCCGCAAACTGAGTGTGCTTGACGCGGATGCGTGTCACAGTATAGCCTTGTTTACGGGCTTCCTGACGAGCCTGTATCGAGGCTTTACCTTTACTGACCGCCGTGCCTGTAGCTAAAGCGTGGGTCTCGTTTGGCAACGGCAGTAGTGACCAATACCATTCAAAACCACCGCCCACAGTTACCGGTCGGTACTCAATAGTTGCATATTTACGCTGAAATAAAGTGGTTGCTGCCATGCTGTTCTAAATACGAAATGGATACGCTAATCGCGAGACACTGTCCGCGCCAACAAGCTACGTGGTGAAAGCTTGCGCCAACCATAATCGACATGATCTTCCGAAGCCGTCCACGCGCCGAAGCCGGCACCCCACATTTCACAATCCGCTCTGAGGTCAGCCTGATGAGGTCTGGCACGGTAGGCCCGGACGGTAAGATCGTTGGTACCTTTTGATGATTTTAACCAGAAAACATAATACCACATGCCTGTAATGTATACGGGCATGTCGTAGGTATCAACAGTAAAATTTAATAATTACTTCTGGCCGTATTTGCCGGAATCAATATCCTGCTGAGTCAGGTCATTCCACGCCAGTTTAAGGTCATTCCACACGTCGGGTTCCGCAATCATGGCACCTATTAAGGTGGCATTATCCATACCATATCCGGCCTTGATCAATTCATCTCTGGCCATTTCCACGGCGTCTTCCTTGGCAACAGCAATAACAGGATAATCCAGCGAATCTCCATGAACAACCAATTCAATTGGTACTCCGTCCGTGCCAATGGCTCCTTCAAATGACACAATCCAGCGATAGCCCGGTAATTTTTTAAGGGCGACGCGAGGATCAACGTCGTCAGGATCAGCCTCCAGCAACTGCGCCACAATTAGTTCTGCACGGCGGGTTTCCATTTGAAGCGCTGCGTCAGGTCGTGTTTGAATGTTGGTTCGGCTGGCGGTTCACCGGGCGGCGCGGCTGCTCCTTTGCGCGGGCCAAGACCCGATCTGTTTTTGAAAACATCCTTGGCCGTAAACTTGAACTTTTTAAAACCGCCCTGCCGCCACGGGTCATCCGGACCTCCAGCAGGCGGAGGCGTTGCGCCGGTATATTCCAGCAGCTTGTCTACAATTTCAACGGCGGACAGTTTCGTCATGCCCTAACTACGGACACACCAATCATCGTCCACGATAGCTGATCGTTCCCTGCCGCATAATCGGACGACCCATGCGCGGATACGACATCCGTTCCGACGCCTTCCGCGTTACTTGCCGGGTTTCTTCAGTCTTTTTGATTGCAGCAAACGCCCACTGAACCCGGCTGGCATAGCGACTTACAGATAATGACGACCTCATCGAAAACATACTGTCTATCCAGTAAGCCATAAAGTCATAAAGCTCCTGAATGCTTTCAAACTCGTGGGTGTGGAGTGCCCGGATAATACCGGTTATATCCGTTACAAATTCCTCCAAATCGTGATGTTCATACATCGAATACCGCCGCGTAAATTCACCGTCAGGCGTCACCACCAACACATGCTTTAATCCTCCGCGCCGGTTTGACACGCGTCGAAACCATCCAAAAGCAAACCAAGTTGTTATTTCAGTATTATCCAAACTCTCCGCGCCACGATTTACAAATATACGGCAAAAACTTGCCGGGCGCTTTGACCGTTCATGCTTGTAACCTCGGGCCAACGGAACATCTCGAACGTATACTTTGATGTGATTGTTGCTCGCAGTTTTATTAAGCCTGAACTCCATATTTTTCAAACGTTCGACTACGTTCAGGTGGTCCCATACGTAGAAATCGAGCGCGTCCGGATCAAACCGCTGGTGTTTCAGTTGGAGGGGTTTTTTCACTGGGTTCTTCTTTGTATCGCGTAAACGGCTTGATGGGTTTGTCAAACCAGACCACACTGTCATCGTTAAATTCAGCACCAACGTAATCAGTTGGCAAAATAGTCATCTGGCCCGCAGCAGGCGTCCGGTACGTCGAGCGCAGTCCATAACCTTTAGCCGCAAAAGCAGCTTTTCCTTTGGCATACGAACCAGTACCGGTGTAATGAAGCTGTTCACCCCGAATAATCTGCTTCACATCCTCGCGCTTTTTGCCGTACCGAGCAAGCTCGCGGCTAAGCTCCACCACAAAACGAAGTTCATCCCACGTCGCTTCTGATTTGCGCCGGAGCGCCTGCAATTTCAGCATGTTGCTGTGAATCTGATCCCAGTGCTGGTAAAACGTGTCGATCTGTTCAGGCGTGAGTGACTGCCCGGCAGGTACCTTGGCAGGCCCATCAAAACCTTCTTCGGTCAATACGTCCACTATGTTTTTCGCTTTGTTCATAGCCTAATTACCTCACCGCACCGGATGCAAATATCACAAACATACTGCTTTTCCGTCACATCATTGCCGTTTCTAAGCATTCGTTCGTACGTGTCCAAAGCTTCCATCTCATCGCCCCCCGGTGCCTGTTGCATAACAACCACCAGACTTTGTGCACTCGGCGGCGGATGATGAACACCGGAATCAACGGCGGCTGTATTGTACCGTGGCTGAAACTTGTGGCCTAAAATCAATCCGACCAATCCTTTGCAGCGCTTATTCATCGTTCAACCCAACTGAATTCGTGTTAGCAACTTTAACTTTTGTAATAACCGGAACCAACTTTGTGGACTGAATCCCGTAGTCATAGGCTTCATAAGAAACACTGCCAGAAATATAGTTGCTAACCTGCATACACCGGCAAGGAGTCTTCTGGCCTTGGCCGCTTATGATCTGCCCAGTTGTAAGTAGCTGCGAATCGGGGTAATGATAAATAATAATGTTTTTAATAAACGTCTTGTCGATCAGCATTGGTGCGCCAGTATAAGTATCTGGCGCATATTCCGTTTCATAAACACTGCACGTTATTTTGCTATGGTCTATCCTTTCAACTTCGACCCAACTGCATATCCAATGATGAGGATTAGGATTTGAATACGCCCTCGGACTCGAATGGCTTAAAATACAAACATCATTCCACAACTTTGAATAAACAGTATTGTAAAGTTGGCCATTAACCTCGCGCATGACCATACCCGGTTTTACCCAGTTTGTAACAAGAACAGTTTGAAACTTAGCACTGGTTTGTTGATTCGTCTGCGCCTTGCAGGTTAAAACCGTTAGCTGTATACCCGTCAACATAGCAATTATAAAATGAATTGTTTTCATAATTTTAATGCTCAACGTGGTTTGGGTGTTCTCACAATTACCGGTTCTGCTCGCCACGTTTTATACCGAGCAATCCAGCTAATGTTTTGCTGGCACACGCCAAACTGCTCCGCAATGACGCGCTGTGCCTGTCCTTCCGAAAGCAACTCCCGTATCCGCATGACTTCTTCGTAAGACAGCTTACCATTTACGCCTATCCACCGGCCTTTATTGCTTGCATCCGCCGCGTTAGCAGCCTGATCACCCAAGAAAAAGTGGCCGGGGTTGCAACAAGCGCGTACATCGCAGCTATGCAATACATGGGCATCCTTCGGAATCGGCCCGTAAGCCAGCGTCCATGCAATTCTATGCGCAAATTCAACCATCCTTGGTTCGTTAATCCTGAGCATCCCGTATCCACTTTTTGGGTGGATATATCCTAAGAACAGCCAACATTCATTTGGAGCGCGGATGTCTACGCGATTCCAAAATCTTTCAGCCAGTGGCTTTGGTTTTGGGCCGGGTTTCATACGTTTTAACCAAGACTGTTCAATCCTATTATCGCATTGTCAATCCAAATTCGTTTGTGCGTCCGCCAGAATCCTTGTCGGGTCGACTCGTCGACTGTATGCCAGTCGATATAACCCTCCGGCGTCCGGGGCAAAACCGCCACCGGCACTAGCTCGTCTTTTTTGCCAATAACCTGATAGGCCCAATGTGCTGCCCGGCGATGCAGTTGCGGACTGGCGTGGGTGCCCGTCCCAACAGTTTTACGTGCCATCCGGTAATTGGCTCCGATGATGATGGGTGCCCATACCGCCGGGCGTTCCACGCCTTTTTTAACCTTGGCTGGACGCTCGACCGTTTCCTTGCCCACCAAACCGTCCCGCCAGTTCAGCACACAGAGCAGCTTGAGCATCAGCAGTGACACTTTGTCGGTGGCTTCCTTGTTCTTGGCGATCACATCCTTCGACGCGCCCGTCCAGTCGGTATAGTCGAAATCTTTCGTGATCGCCTCGGCCAAACTCTCGTTCCAGAAACTGGAAACAAAATTTTCCATCCGGCCATTCACCCACGTATACCACATCCACGATACTTTATCCTGCGTGGCCCCGATCTCTGGCGCGCCACGCAAGTATTTGCAGGTCGACGACTTATCCCGCCATTGCTGGCACGCGTATACATAACAGGTGTCAACGCCGAGATAGCTGTTCATGAATTTTGTGGGAAAGCCAAAGACCAATCCCGGCATGGGCCATTTCAACTCTTCGATCCGCAGGTCTTTGGGCAATTCCGTTGCAGCCACCGCCCGGATGAACTCGTCAGCCACGTAGTAAACCGGCACATCTTGGTTGATGACCTCGTAACAGATCGCCTGCGCCGTAACTCGCTGAGGGATCACCTTTTTGCCATAAGCAATGTCGTCCGCGTTTTCGCCGACCATGACGTGCAGCCCGGCAGCGATTTCTTTGCTGCTGTGATACGCGCCGGGAGCCTGCCGCTTTTTCGGCTCGTACATGGGCAGCATCACCGGCGGGATATTGAAGTGCAAATCCTGCATTACCGCGCTCAGGGTGGGCCAGCGCTGCATCATCTTCCGCTGCTCTGCATCCGGGGCGGTCATTTTGGCTGTGCCTCTTCCAGCTTGGTCAAACGGCGGGCGTTGTGCTTGTGCTCGATACGCAACAGCCAGATAGCGCACGCCAACAGCACGAAGGCCATGGCGAGGATCACGAAGCCCGCGTCCAGTTGGTCAATCCGGTGCTGAAGCTCGGTGATTTGACCGCTGGCAAACGAAGAATTGGCTCTGACAACTTCCATGGACTTGCTCCACAGAGCAGCAGGATCGTTGGTACCGTGAGGCAGAGCGACAACTGCAAACAAAGTTTTCATAGTTTGATGACTGGCCTGCCAACCCCTGCTGGCAGGCCAGTTCAACGCGTTGATTATTGCTGCCGTCCTTTGCGCGCCCGCATGGCGAGACTGGCCTTGTGCGCCCGCAGCACGGTGGCATACGGCACGCGTTCGCAGCCAATGTACACGTCACCCGGCTTGCCTTCGTGATCACTGCCGTCATTTTCGCTGACAGAAAAATTGACGGTGTGGCCCCCGGCGACCGTCCTGATCGCCTTGGGCTGCTTGGGCTGGTCGTGCATAAACTGGGCGTGCTTGGCGATTTGATCCAGTTCCGCCGCGCTCACCTGCTTGCCGGCTGCTCCACCTTCGCCATTGCTATCACAAATGGCTCCGGTGGCGTCCACGCAGAGAGTGAAGTTTTGACTCGGTAATGTTATGGTTGGTAGTTTGGTGTTTTTCTTCATACTTTTGTCTGATGTTTTGTTTTACTGTTCGTTCTGGTATTCCCGCCCCGTGGCTGGAAAGCGCCGTAAATTTTCTTGGGAGGTTCAGGGAAGTAGCGCAGCAACGCCGGGCAGAACCAACCCTCGGTTTGCAACTGCTCGCAGAAGTACCAGTTGCCAGTACCGCTTTCATCGGCGCGCAGCCACGTCAACTCGATCATGGCATTGGGAAACGGCTTGTCCGAAAACAGGCAGATAAAACCTTTTTCGGCATCCTCAATTTGTGCCGTGACCACGTCGAGGATGGTGTCAACGCCCGATACGAACGCTTCCTTGACAAGGCCCGTCGCTTGGTCATCGAAGACCCACAGTCCCTGCCATTTGTACGGCATAATGGCGTGGATTTCATTGCGCCGGGAAATTAAGGCACGGCAATCACCCAGCGTGAGCGCAATGCTGTCCTCTCCATGCTGCGCGAACGCGATCAGCGTGTCATCGGGATGTCGCGCATTCTTGCAGGGCGGCCCTTCATACAGGTCGTGGATGCGCACGATTTCCGCGATCTTCTGAAGCGCGGAGCCAAAGGTTGGGGTGGAATCATTCATATCAGTTTCGGCTGGCAGACGCTTTGCGGTAGACCCAGACAGCCATCGCCTTGGGCATGACAACAACGGTAATTTCAGCAGGCTGGTTGAGCACGAAGATACCGGAATGATCGATGCCGCCCGGCGTGCGGGCCTGCATAACCATGGCGCTAAACTCAGGCGACTTTCCCTCCAGTGCGCGAGAGCCTTTGGGCGAAGGTTTTTCCGTCCACGCGATTTGACCGGCGTCAACGGCTTGGGTGAACCGATGCAGATACTTCACGGCGCTGGCAACTACATCAACACCGTTGACGGCAGCTTCGGCGGCTTGCCGCAAGGCTTTATCCTCGTCATCATTCATACTCAGAGTACCGTATACAAAGATTGGCACTCTGTCAACGTGAAAATTTAACCCTATTTAACGACTCCAAAAGCATGGTAAATTTTAGGGTTGACAAAATAGTTGCGAGCTATACCTTTAAAACATGCGCGAACTCGCATTTGCCGTGCTGATTTAATGAATAATTCGTATGAAATGGGGAAACATTATATCTGAAGTTGTATTTTTATACATCAAGCTGCTGATCATTTACTCCGCCTACGACATGGCCGAGAGGTTTACAGCAACTAATAAGACATCTTCAAAACCACCCGTCACTGAAAGATTGTGGGCTTATCTGCGCTGTGTAGGTGTTGTCGCACTTTTTGCACTGGCCATGTCCGGCACCTACGTTGGAGACGACGAACAGAGGTATCTTGTTTCCGTTGACTATAACCGGGGCATGATAGTGTTTATTGTCCTCGTTATAGCTGTTTTGTTTGGCGCTACCAATGGATACACTGCCTCTAATAAATATCCCCCGACTCATTCCGACGATGTTTAATCACGCGAGGTTGCCGCACCCAACGTCATGTATACCATGTCGATCCACTGAGCAAAATGTTCCGGCGTTTGATCAGACTCCTGTTCCATATCTTCGATTTCTTTTTCACCCCAGTCTAAAAACTTAATATGGCCGTACGCATAAAGCTTGGTTTCCCACACATACACCCACAGCAGATATTTTTCCGTTCGATACCTTGATATTTTGCTAAAGTGAGCTTCCGTCGACCGCGTCATTTCAACGAACTGCCAGCCCAGCCTTTCAAGTTCAATCCTGATTTCCGACAGCAACCTACCCGGTACATCAGCCAAATACTGGCGGGGATCAATATCGTCCACGCCGTCGAGTAAGACAATCATCAAGTCGTGCGCTATCACGATTTAACTATCAACTTGACTCGTTGATGATAACAAATTCCATTTCCAAGATGCGCACTCCAGTTGCAGTTCCAACACAACACTCTAAAACCGGGAGGATACCCGTGCTGTTTTAACCACAAATGAAATACCCCGCCGCCCGCAGTCATGGCTTTTCTATGTTTTGTCCCGCCGCCATCTACATGATCGATGGTTAAAAATTCAGTGACTGTTTCTCCGCAACAACTGCATTTTCCGCCGTAAGCCTCAAGCGCTGACCGGCGCAAGCGCTCGCGATACCGCCGCTGTGCTGCTGGATTTGCCGTTGGCCCTGCTTTGCGGCGCGCTCGATCCCGTTTATTTCTTAGTGCTTTGTTGTTTTTACACCATTCAACTGAGTGCTTGCGGGCTTTAGGCAGCAAATCCGCTCGATGGTCGATGTAGTACCGACGATTATATTCTGAACTACTCATAAGCGTGTTATAACTACGAACACGCTTTTCAGCTTTTATTGAACGCTCAGCTTCTGCGGCGGAACCATAATCTGTTGAACGGAATTTGTCCGGTTTCGATGAAACAACGGCGGTCGCGCAGCGGGAATCGGCGGCAATGGCGGCGGGGCCGGAGCAAAAGCGGGCGCGGCGGGAGTCGACAAAACCTTTATCGCTTTGAACATCGGTTTTGCAGCAGACGCGGCGGCTCGCGCCCTCGGAGTAAGCAGCGCGAGTGAAGCCTTGGTTGTGAAGGAAAGATCGTTAGTCGTCCACCATAACCCTGTTGCGTTTTCCGCAGCAAAAACGTAATAATACGTCGTGTTGGGAACCAGATTGGTGAGCGTGGCTGAAACCAGATTGGTGCCGTTGCCTGTGATCGCAATCTGCTCCCAATAGCCGTTGGTGTTGACAACCACATCCATCCTGCCATAGAAAAACATGGTGACCACCTGATCGCCACCCGTGCTGACCACTTGACCATTGACCGTGGCGCTGGTCGCTGTGACGTTGGTCGCCGGGAACACAGCCGTTACGGGCAGTTTTGGCATTATGGTTATGCTGGAGGACACCGGAGTCGGCAGCACGGGGACAAGGTAGCTGACTTCACTGGAAAGCGCACTTTCAAGTCCCGCAGTGCTGTAGGTTGTCGCCGCGAAATAGTAAGTTTTACCGCTCACCAATCCGTGAATGACGAAGTTAGTAACACTGCCAGCATCAACTTTATTTGTGTATACACTGGTAGTTCCACCGTAATAAAGTTTGTATCCGGCAACAACAGGATCGCTGCTTGCATCCCAAGCCAGCGTGACGTTTCCCATGTTGCCGGTCGGAGCAATCGTTTTGAAGAAACGAGCTTGCACGCTTTTGTCTATCGCGATTGAAGCTGTATTGGTGCTGGCATTGGTGGCAACAAGCCACAGCCCTGACGAGAGGCTGTCACGCTGATAAACAGTGTATGTGGAAAAGATATTCGGAAACTTTAGCACCACCCATCGGTTGCTTTGAGGCGAGGACGGAATCAGTGGCCGGATCACCTGCAACGGATCGACACGCCGCCTGCCCTGTGCCTGCACAGCCACATCCGATTGGACGTTTATTGGCGAGGGTTTGGGTTGCGGCTTAACCGGCTGATTTTTTGTGGCACAAGCCGACAAAAACAAAAGCCCGGCAAACAGAACGGTGTTGATTGCTGCGCGAACATTCATGTCAAAATCTATGTTTAAGTATGCACCTTGTCACTCCAATAACGCGCCAGTGCAATCCGGGCACAGCGCTCTTGAAACTGCGCACCCGTTTCCCCCTCTCCCTGCTCAACGGCAACTTCAATTTCAGCCGGATAATCCCGCAGTACCCTGCGGGCGACGCCTCGACGGCAGTGTTCATCCAACGGCCCAAACTCCAGTATTCGGTCGATTCGTCCCGGACGGCTGGTCATTTGACCGTCGCTCGCCACGCCCAGCGCTTCGTCAATGTTTTTGATGTGATTGGTCGTGACCACGATGAAGATGCCATCCACCGAGTCGATACCACCGATGGTGTTCAAAAAGCAATCAAACGTCAGGCCGCCGCCGTCCTCGCCCAGCTTGTTATTGCGCCGATCAAAAGTAGCATCGATGTCTTCAAACAAAGCAATACACGGCACGCGAGATAGTATCTGCCGCCACGTATTCACAAATTCCCGATTGGTCATGCTCGTCAGGTCAAAGATGAACACCGGAAGGTCTTCCGTTTGGGCAATGGCTCGGACAAGTGAAGTTTTGCCAGTGCCCGGCTTGCCGTGCAGTAGCCAGCCGCGTCGCCACGGAATTTGACGCTCCTTGTACCACTTCTCGCTGACCTTCCACCGATGGGCTTCCTCCACCAGTTCCAGTACTTCAGGCGGGTAGCAAAGCACGTCAAAAGGAGAAATAATTTCCAGAATCTCAACGCCCAAATCTTCATGCTTCCAGCGCAACACCCGAACCGATTCGTTCAGGTCTGTGCCGCCCTTGATGCTTCGGCCTTCGCCTGCGGCAGGAGGAGCCGTTTCGTCACGGGTGGCTGAGCGCCTGCCCATGCCAAAGATGCGTTCAATGTAATAGCGGCGTCTTCGGTTGCCGCTACCTTCCTCTGACTTGTTAAAACGGTCTACCGCATCCTGAATCAACTTGTCCGGGTTGAATGTTCCTCGAATGAACCGCAGGGTTGTTCTGACCTGTGCTTCTTCTTTAGGTGAACTGGATATGCCCGCGCTGCCCTGCGTCGCGAAACCGCAAAGAATAGGCCGCCAACCGAACCAAAACAGAATGGCGTCGCGACCCAACCGCTCATAAGCGACGAAAACCATGCGAGCCAGCGGGCGCACAAATTCGCTGATGGCACTGTATTCTCGCGATCCCACCGGAGTTCGCCGCATGGTTGACCAGCAATAAGCGGCAACGGCATCTTGCAGAGGATGACTGTCTACACGCACCGTGATGACGAACAACCCAATAATGCGATTGAAAACTCCCCTTAACCAACCCCATGCCAGAGCCATAATGCTGGCCAGCGTCAGGCCACCGAAGATCGAAGTCGTAACAGGATTGAGAGCCATGCCGGGTAAGAACCCGAAAATCAGCGCTCGTCGTTCAAAGGCGGAAACGGCTCATCACATTCGCCACACCAATGCCACACCCGATGCAGTTCTCTGGCGTTGGTGTCGAAACGCTTGCCATCCCAAAGCTCAAAAACCGTCCATTTGGCCACGTTGCTGCATAAATTGCACTTACCCACGCCGTTAATAGGCCGAATCGCAACGGGACGCCCGTTGAACTCGTACAAGGTCAGAGTGCCCAGTTTCGGAGAATCTGTTTCACTCATAGGATTACCTTTTAACTACCGGTCTTACATAACCCAAAGATCACGGGCAGTGACGCGCAAACTACCTGAGTGCCTACAAGCCGGTAGTGCTTTTAAGATGGCCTTGCTTTTCAGCCTCCTCCCGGCTCATTTGCTTGGCGTGCATCCACGGCGGCGGGCTTTCCTGAATTTTGCGGGCAAATTCATCGCCGTCACCCCGGATGGGGAAGAAATCTGCAATCCGGGCCGCTGCGACACCAATAGTTTTAATGAAACCGTGCATGTCCTGCTCCATTTGAGCCTCGGTCTTGCCGGTGGCCGTAGCCCGGTACCAGCTTTTTTCATCGTCACTATCCCAGATGCGGCCATCCTTTTTGTAACGGAATCGAAACGTAATTTGCCACGTGGTGGGTTCAGTCTTTTTGCGTTGAACGCACAGCATGAAATCGCCCCCTTTGCCAAACCGGCTGAATTGATCGGGAAGCTCAAAAAACCACATGCCAAGGTAATAATCTTCTGGTTTTATTTCGATCATACCACAACGTATACATTGCCGGCAGTCCGCCGGCAAGAAATTAAAAATAGCTCAGCGCCAAGAAATTAAAAAACAAATGCAGTGAATTATCCGCAATAATTGTCAGCCAGACAGTGATGAACAATGGACACGCCCCGTGAACTTTTTTGGCCTCCGTGTACACCTGAAGCAAATTCATTTTTTCATCAAATTCCTTGGGCGGAATAACCACATTCCCGGACTGGCTGAACACGGCTCCGAAATGGACGGTAAACTCGTCCTCGGTACGCTCATCGAAATAACCGGTGCGTGAACAGAGCTTCCACGGCGGAAAACCCTTAGGACCAATATGATTTTT
>Ga0335069_10007144_pt1 | contig 16158 bp, 12 predicted proteins | sample Lox_Sample_11_FD_206714 | JGI IMG/M metagenome (GOLD analysis project Ga0335069, IMG submission 206714) | Soil microbial communities from Loxahatchee National Wildlife Refuge, Florida, United States - Lox_Sample_1.1 | ecosystem: Environmental > Terrestrial > Soil > Wetlands | place: USA... | reverse complement strand
GACCATGCTCTCCAGCTCGTCGCTGGAAACCCCGAGCGAGTGCAGTAAGCCGTGGTTGGTGTTCATCAACAGGCCGAGCTCGGCAAAATCGCCGGACGCCAGCGAGCCTTCGGCATCGGCGACCAGCCAGGCAATTTCATCGAACCGCCGTTCGTACGTGTTGGGATCTGCCGTCCACCGCTCGCGCAACGCCGCAACCACTTGCTTGGTCTGCCGGGGCGCTGTGCCGAGCGCGATGACCAACGGAACAGAGTACGCCAGCGGCAGCGGCTGAACCGCCGTATCGCGTTGGAATCGGATCACCCCGCCGAACACAACCGCACTGTTGTCGACCCCGGACGGGGTGCCGTGGAAGACGGCTTCGACTTCCAGAGCATGCGCGTTCAGCTCCGTGATGGGCAGATCTCGACCAGCGAAATTGGCGAACGCGCGCAGCAGCGCGACACTCAAGGCCGCTGAACTCCCGAGGCCCATTGCTTGTGGAAGATCCGACGCGATCTGCGCGCTCACCTCAGAACAACTGGTGCCGACGAGGCGCGCGGCGCGAGCGAATGCTTCTGCGAAACGCGGGTCATCGACAACCTCCGACCGTCCGTACGATGCCTGCATCAACGCGACATCCACCCAACGATCGATCGCGGCCGCGACCGCTGGACGGCCGTAGACGGCTGCGTGTTCGCCGAGCACAATCACCTTGCCCGGTGCACGACCGCGCGCGAGTCGCAGTGCAGCGTTTGCCACGACCCTACCTCACGAACGGGCGAGCAACCCGTCGTTGACCCGAAACGACGCGAGAATCTCGCGTGCCTTACTAATCTTGATCTCGCCGCACGCGATCAGCCGTTCGATCACGCGGCCGATCAGCGGCTCCGGTGCGCCTGCCGCCACTGCGACACCGCGCGCGTGCAGCGCCATGTGACCACGTTGGATGCCGTCGGTGACCAAGGCCCGCATCGCCGCGAAGTTCTGCCCGAGTCCAACAGCCGCCATCACGGCAGCCAGCTCGCGCGCCGACCCGACCCCGAGCAGCTTGAGCGACAGGCGCACCCGCGGATTGAGCTGCAGGTTGCCACCGACGGTACCAACCGCGAGCGGCAGCTCGATTGTGCCGAGCAGCCCATCGCCGTCGATGCGCCATTGGCTAAGCGGTCCATAGCGACCGGTCCGCGCCGCGAATGCGTGCGCGCCGGCCTCGATGCCGCGCCAATCGTTGCCGGTCGCGAGCGCGAGCGCGTCGATGCCGTTCATGATGCCTTTGTTATGCGTCGTGGCGCGGTACGGATCGGCGTCGGCGAATGCCCACGCTTCCATCAGGCGCTGAGCGATCTCCCGACCGGCAGTGCGGCCGTCGGCGAGCAGCTCGAACGGAATGCGCGCGCGGGCGCGGGCAAGACGCCGATCGGCGAGATTCGACAGGATGCACATTCGCGCGCGTGCGCCGGTGATCTCCTCGAGCAACGGCGCGATCGCCTCGGCCATAGTGTTGACCGCATTCGCGCCCATCGCATCGCCGACGTCGACGAGCAGGTGCACCACCACCATTGGCCCGCAGCTCGTGTCGGGCAGCCGCCGGACCTCGATGTCGGTCGCGCCACCGCCGCGACGGAGCATGTTCGGATGCACGGCGTTGGCCGCTTCGAGCAGTCGTTGCTTCGCGTGTTGGACACGACGCTCGGTATCTTCGCCGTCGCGCACATCGACCAGTTGAATCTGGCCGATCATCACCGACCGATCGGCCTCGGCTTCAAAGCCGCCGGCGTCACGCACGATCCGCGCCGCGTGACTGGCCGCCGCCACTACCGAGGGCTCCTCGACGACCATTGGAACGATGTGATCGCGGCCGTTGACGAGAAAATTGAGCCCGACACCGAGCGGCAGACCGAGAACGCTCACCGCGTTCTCCACCATATGATCGGCGACCTCGAATGGCAGCGGCGAGGCTGCTTCGAGTTCGGCCAACTCGTCCGCGTTGAGCCCGAAGCGCTCAGCCAACCGCACCAGACGTTCGCGCCGCGGCAGGCGATAAAACCCAGTGATCCGGGAACCGTGTGCATCGGTCCTCATCATCCACCCTTCTCCTTCGATACATCGGCCGCCAGCCACGCGTTGATGCGCTCGCCGAAGATCAGGGGCTGGCGGCTCAGGTTTGCAAGCGAGCGTGATCCGGTCAGCAGCATCGCGGCCTTCAGCCCGTCGATCAGTTGGTCGACGAACTGCACGGCCCCGTCGATGCCGCCGCTGCGATATGCGCGATACACCGGCAGCGCGGCGCCGGCGACGCATGCGCCCAGGGCGATAGCCTTGGCGACCTCCAAGCCGTTGCGAATGCCGCCGCTGGCGATTACTTCGAGTCCGGCGCCGCGTAACATCGCAAGCGAGGCCGCCGTCGGAATGCCCCAGTTAGAGAACACCTCGCCGAGTTGGCGGCTGCGTTCGTTGCCGCGCAGCGACTCGACCCGCACCCAGGACGTTCCGCCGGCGCCCGACACGTCGACGTGGCGAACGCCGACGCGCCGGAGCGCATCGGCCACCGCGCGCGAGATCCCGCAGCCGGTCTCCTTCACCACCACCGGCATGGGAAGCTCCGCGCAGAGTCGTTCAAGCGTCGCACAGCCGCCGCGAAAGTTGCGATCGCCTTCGGCTTGAATCAGCTCTTGTGCGGGGTTCAAGTGCACGCACAGCGCGTCGGCACCAACGTCGATCACTAGAGAGCGAAGCGCGCTCGAAGAGAGCGAACCGGCCTGCGCGATGCCGATGTTGGACAAGACCAACGCGGTCGGCGCGACGTCGCGCACGGCAAAGGTGTAGGCGGTACAGGGATCGCGCTGCATCACGCGCTGGCTGCCAAGTCCGAAGCCGAGTCCACAGCGCTCAGCGACGGCGGCTAGGTCCCGATTGACCGCAAACGCGTCGTCCGTTCCGCCGGTCATGCCGGTGATGAGAAACGGAGCGCGCAGCCGCTTACCGAGAAATGCCGCCGCGCAATCGAGATCATCGAGCGCGAGTTCCGGGAGCGCGGTATGAACGAAATCCACATCCTCGAACAAGGTCGTTTTGTCCTGCGACTCGACCGCTTCATGCTCACAGAGATCCAGGTGTGCGGCCTTGCGCGCTTGAATGCCTGCAGTGCGCTGCGACTTATCTGGGGACACGGTGAACTCCCTGTTGATCAAGCTGCAGATTGAGTGGCGTAATCCCCGCGTCCAGCCAGGCGGCACGAATGCGATCCGCCGCGCACCGCTGCGCGACGAGTGCAATGCCGCAATCGCCTCCGCCGGCACCCGAGTGCTTCGCGCCGGCACCGTGGAATCGGGCGATCTCAACCAACTGTTGGAGGCGCGGCGTCATCAGCGGCAGCGCGAGCGCGCGGGCCAGGTCATCGAGGAGGTGGCCGGCTGTATCGAGCGAATTCCGCCACGCTCCGCTCAAGAACGCGTCGACGCACGCACGCGTCCGGCACACAAAGTCAGCACGCGCAGCGGCCTTGCCGTTGGACGCGCTCCGGTATCGCTCGACCAGCGACGGTGTGGAGGCGGCTTGGCCGGTCCACCCAACCAACAGTGCAACCTCTGCTAACAGTGGAACTCGGGAAACTTGCGGCACGCCATCGGTCCGAGGTTCGACGCGAACGAGTCCGCCGTAGCAACTGGCCGCGACATCGGCACCGCTGCCCGAGCCGCCTTGCGCCTCGCGATGCGCCTCGAAGGCGGAGCGAAAAATCTCGTCCCGTGTCGAAGATGACGCAACGTCATTGCCGCCGAGCGCAAGGAGTGCTCCGGTTACCGCCACCGAGATGGCGGCACTCCCGCCCAAGCCGGTCTTGACGCCCGTTTCGGGATCGAGGTTGCTGAGGATGTCGACATCGCAACCGGTCGACCGCAAGTTGCCGTGGCGCACGGTTACGCGTTCGTACGCAGCTAATGCGAATCGAAGGGGGGCGCTTGTGGGTGGCCTGCCCGCATCGAATTCGAGGCGAGCCGACAGCCCCGGCGCATTGAAGCGGACGCGCGAATCCTCGCGACGGCGTGCACGAACTTCCACATACCGATCGATTGCGGCGACGATCGCCGGGCAGCCGTGGAGCACGGCATACTCGCCGAGCACAAACAGCTTGCCGGGTGCGCGCACAACGACGTGCTCAGTCATGCGGTCTCCACCAGTTCGACGCCACCGCCCGGCTCGGATAGCAACACTCTTTGAACGCCAGGGACAGTCGTGAGGGCATGGGCCACGACAGGTCGCTGCGCGATCGGACAGAACACTTTCACTTGCGGACCGGCATCGATCGAGAAAAACGCTTCGATGCCTTCCGCGCGCATCCGCCACACACACTGCATCACGGCCAACGTCGCCGGAGTCCAGTAGAGAACCGGTGGCCTCGCTGCAATCGCAACGCCGTGCATCTTGAGGCAATTGTGCTCGGCCGCTTCGCCGACCAATCGCAGATTGCGTTCAGCGACGCCGCGACGAACCGCCTCAAGGTCGGCGTCGTGTGTTTGCAGCCACACCGGAAAGAACGGTGACTGTTTCACCGAGTGAGCCATCCCTGCGCGCGAGCCAATCCCCTTCGGCCCCTCATGTGTGATCGCCACGACGACACCGAGTTGCCAGTGATCCGGCGGCGCGATTTGCTCGGCAAACGAGTCCGTGCCGTCGCTCGATTCTCCCGCGTACCATTCCACAAAGCCGCCGAACACCGACCGCGCGGCCGACCCCGACCCTCGGCGAGCAAGTACCGAAAGCTCGCGCTTCGAAAGGGAGAGCCCGGCAGCGCGAGTTGCCGCGAGTGCCATCGCCGCGAAGGTTGACGCCGACGATGCCAATCCAGCGGCAATCGGGAAGTTGCTTGCAATCTCGACCTCGGCTCGGGCGTAACTTCCCGCATTCCGCCGCACAATATCGAGGAACGCGCTCACTCGGCCTGCCTCGGCACTGGCAGCGGGTGCTCCGCTCAATACAATGCGATCGCAAAGGGCCGCACTGCCGAAAGACACCCTCGCCGTCGTGGTCAACCCGGCCAAGGTAACCGACACGCTGCCGGTGTAGGGCAAATTCAGCATCTCGTTGCGCTTGCCCCAGTATTTCGCAAGCGCAACGTTTGCATTCGCTCGTGCAACAGCCTCAGCCACGACTTAACCGCCCGGTCAACTTCTTATTGACCCTCACCATTTGCCGCCCCGGCATCGCTCTAAGCCGCATAGTTGACCGAATGGTTAGCCGTCTACGCGCGAACTCCTTGGTTGTCAAGCGAGGCCTCGTCTCAGGGTTACCGCAACAGCCCTAAGAGTCGCCAGTAAGGAATCGCAACGCAGATCGCGAGTAAGTAGATGAGTCCATAACTCCAGGCGAGGACCCGCACTTGCCCGTGCGTGAACGCCTTCTCCTTCGTCCCGAAGTACAGTGCCAAGTAATACGTGCTTTGATAGGGCAGAAACCAGACGGCCACGGTCGTGCAGATCACGAGAATCAGACTGAGCGGACGGATTCCCGCATTCGCGGCAATCGGGACAACGGTCAACGTGAGAAGCGACACGAGCGGAAAACTTGGGAGGATGAAACGCGCGGCAAAAATTCCCACCGCTGTCACCAGGAGGAAGCTCGCCGGATACTCAGCCATCGGTTCGAGGATCGGCTTCAATCGCTCAATCACCCACGTGTCGACGTGGACCTGGTGCACCACGCCGGTCAATCCGAGCACGGCGCCGAGATAGAATAGAAAGTCCCAATAGATCCCCGCCCGAAAAGTCGGCCGATCGAGCAAGTTCGCCGTCAGCAGCACCGCCAAACCTGTCATCGCGACCCACGCCGCATCCACACCGTGATAGGGCCCAGTGATCCATCCGATCATCGCCAGCACCAACACGACCGCGTTCACAACTTCCGCCCGCGAGGGTTTGCCGAGCGCTTCGATTTGCGTTTCGATCAGACCGCGAGAAATCGTCGGCTGGAACTCCGGGGGAAAGAGTAGCATCGTCGCAGCAAAACCAGCGACGAACGTCACCAGCGCCAACGGCAGCGCGGCCACCAACCATCCGATCCAGGAAATCTCAGCGCGCGCCGTTTCCGGCAACAGACCCCATGCGAGCAGGTTCTCGGCTGCGCCGGTCAGGAAGAACGGACTCATCTGCCCGAACCCGAGTACCGCAGCCATCGCGAGACCGGCGGAACCATTGCTCCGTCGCGCATAGCCGAGCGATTCCGCCTGCGCGAGAATAATCGGCCCCGCGATCGCGACGCCCGAGGTCACGTCGGGAATCGCCGAACTGATTGCGGTGCCGCTGAGCGCCAAGCCCATCGCTTGGCCGCGATATGTCAGCGGGAACCGTCGCAACACCTGCAGCGCCAGTCGAAACAGCAACCCAGAGCTTTGCAAGGATGCCGCGATGCCGAGCACGCCGATGATCAAGAAGAACGGCCCGGTCGTGAATCCCGACACCGCAATGTCGGGAGGAACAATGCCGAAGAGAATCCAGCTCATGATCAATCCCAGTCCCACAACATAGTCCGGCAGCACATCGAAGGCCCAGAACGCGACCGCCCACGTCAGCGATCCGAGCATGTGCATGCCTGCAGGACCGAGACCCGCCGGCGGCGACGCCTGCGCGATGGCGACAGCCCCGGCTACGCCAGCCAGCGCGCCGAACCATTTCGCCCCGCTGGAATCGATCTGGGGCTTCCACTCCCCACGTAGGAACACCGTCACGAAGTCATTCCCGGTTGACTGCGACACGTTTTCCACCTGATCGGACAGCTCCGGCAAGAATTCCTCAATCGTTTCCTTCGGAATCCGAGCCAGCCAGCGCTGTGCGCTGTCGAGGCGACCGCTGCCGAGCAGCTCGTTCATGTGCACCGCCAACGATCGCGCGGCGACCCGCACGTCTCCGGCCGCAAGATGATGTTCGAGAGCCTGCTCCCAGCGACCGAGGCGGTCATACAACTGGGCTGCCGCACGATGGCGCAAGCACACCCCCTCGACGCCGATCTCTTTGCGCAGCGTCGTCAACAAGAATTCCTGCACGGCTTCGAGGTGCATCAACCGACCGTCCTGCCGTACGACGAAGATCCCTTGCGCCTCCAACTCCGCCAGCAGTGGTGCCGCGTCATCGTGTTCGAGTAGTTCTCCCAATACCGTGGGATCTAAATCGGTGAGAATTGCGCTTGCAGTCAGGAACGCGCGCTGTGGCTCCGGCTGCTGGTTCAGCAATGCGTCCATCTGTCGCGTGAACGCCGATTGGACCTTCGAGAGTTCTTGGTTGCCGCGATAGAGCCGATCGCTGATCACCTGCGTGAAATGGAGAATCAACGATGGATTTTCTTCGATCAATTCGTCGAACTTCTCCTTCGCCAACCGCCACACCTCGACTTCGGTGCGTGTGACAACCGTTGCGGAACGGGGACGATCAGAAAACAAGGCGCGTTCGCCGAACCAATCGTTCGGACCGTTGACCGCGACCAGCTCGCGTTGATTGGCGCCGCGGTTCACCAACACCTCTACGAAGCCGGATTTGATGATGTAGAAATCCAGGGCCTCGTCGCCCTCGTAGCACAGCACCGTCCCGGGCGCGTGACGCTCTTCCCGCAGGTCGGCAATGATCTTGGCGAAACTGCCGCGCGGAAGATCCGCGAAAACCGGAATGCGCCGCAAAACCGCCGCCAGCGACTCCATAGCGGCGCACTTTGTAGCACAGCCTCTGGGCGGAGGAAGCGCTACTCTTCGCGCAGCGCCACCGCGGGATCGAGCCTTGCCGCGCGCAGCGCGGGAACCACCCCGGCGAGGACCCCGACCGCCACCAGTACCACGAACGCGAGCACCGCAAGGGCCGGCGAGAAGCTCACTTGCGGCATCAGAAACTGCACTCGCTCGGCCGATCCACGCAGGAAGCGCAGCGCCGAAATGATCATCGCACCGAGCACCAGCCCGGTGCTGCCGGCGGTTACCGTGATGACTACCGTCTCGCCCATCACCTGCACGAACACGTCACGGTGGGTCGCGCCGACCGCCTTCCGCAAACCGATTTCGCGCGTGCGCTCGGCCACCGCGACCAGCATGATGTTCATGACGCCCACGGCGCCGGCCGCCAACGTCACCGCTCCACACGCGACCAGGAAAATCTGCAACGCGAGGCTGATCAACTCCATGAGCTTCATCGCCTCGGCGATGTTGAAGAAGCTCACCGCTTCTTCATCGGCCGGAACGAAGTAGTGGTGGCGGGCCAGCAATGCGCGCACCCGTTCGGTCGATGCCGCTCCCTCCGGCCGCGTGCGCGGTTCGTAAATCACGTAGCCGATCTTGTCGCTGCCGGTGAACAGCGTCTGCGCCGTCGAGATCGGCATCAGTACCTGCTCATCGTCGCGCGGCCCCATATTGACCATCTGTTCGCCCTTCCGCACCGACACCCCGATGATGCGGAACGGCTGACCGTCCAGACGCACGGCGCGTCCGAGCGCCGACTTCCGGCCGAACAGTCGCCGCTCGACCGTCGCGCCGATCACCAACACGCGCCGGCGGTCGGCGATGTCGGCGTCGGAGATGAATCGCCCGCGCCCCACTTGGAAATTGCGGATGCGCGACGCTGCCGGCGCAACGCCGTAGGTCCACACGACTTTGATATGACCGCCGCCCTTGAGCACGCGCGGACCGGTCCACAGTTCGGCCGCGACGTCCTCTACCAATGGCGATCCGGTCAGCCGCGGTGGATCGTCGCCATCGAGTTCCACCCGACGCGCGTTGCGATTCCCCGCGCCGCGTTTCGGAACGACGCCGGGGAACGCGTAAATCACCTTGCGCCCGACGGCTTCCATCTTTTCGCGGTAGTGTTCGCGGTTGCTGCTGCCGATGGCGGTCAACGCGATGAACAGGGCGATGCCCCAGACGATGCCGGAGCCGGTGAGCAGCACCCGCATCCAATGCGCCCGCACGTTGCGCATCGCCTCGGTGAGGAGATCCCGAATCATCAATCCGCTCGCAACGACTCCGCGGGATCGACGCGCGCGGCGCGCCACGCCGGACCGCTGCCGGACAACACCCCGACCAGCGTGGTCACCGCCACGGCCATCACCACCACACTCGGGACGATCACGGGCACCGGCAACACGTCGCTCGGCAACCGGCCCAAGCCAATGCATGCCCCGAGTCCGAGCGCGAGGCCCGTGAATCCACCGACCGAGGTGATCACCAAGGTCTCGATCAAGAATTGTCCCACCACGTGCCCTCGGCGCGCGCCGACCGCCAAGCGCAATCCAATCTCACGGCGGCGCTCACTGACCGAGACCAACATCATGTTCATCACGCCGATGCCGCCGATCAGCAGCGTCCCGACCGCCAACGCGATCAAGAACACTTTGAGACCGGCGAACACGGAGTCGAAACCAGACAGGATGTCGACCAAGCTGATGATGAACACGGCTTCCTCGTCGGTCGGCGACACGTGCAGGCGCCGCGCGAGGATTGCACGCACCTCGCGCTTCAAGTCGTCGTTCAGTCGCCGTTCGGTAGGACGCGTCAGCAGCGCGTCGACATGCTCGCGGCCGGTGATGGTCATTGCCGTGGTGATCGGAATCCAGATCTGCTCGTCGGTCTCGGTGCGATTACGACTGAGTTGCGTGCCGACGCGCTCAAGCAGACCGACGATGACGAAGCTCTCTCCGTTCACGCTCACACGCGCGCCGATCGCCGGCCGCGGACCCAGCAATCGTTCCCGCGCGGTCTGCCCAATCACGGCGACGCGACGCCGGAAGCGGACGTCCTCGGGCGAAATGAAGCGTCCGTCGGCAAGTGTCGCGCCGCGCAGCGCTTGCATCGTCGGCTCGACACCGCGCACGTCGACGTTCCGCCCGCTGGCCGCGCCACGGACGTAGGCCCATTGCAACAACTCGCTGCTGACAACCTCGGCCCGCCGCGTCGACATCCGCACCGCCGCCACGTCTTCGAGCTTGAACGTCACCGTGCGTCGTTCGTCCGCCGGAGAAAGATCCTCGCCCACCCGACCCGGCAGCACGTACACCAGATTCTTGCCGATCTTCTGCAAACCGCGATCGACCATGCGATGGACGCCGACGCCCCAGCCGACCAGCAACACCACCGAGGCCGTCCCCCACACGATGCCGAACATCGTCAGCGCCGCCCATCGGCGATGCAGCCACATGGTAGCGAACGCCTGTCGGATGATCGCGCCGAACATATGCGGCGTCCTAGCGCTTCGCGGTCCGTGTCACATCGGATTCGACCACGCCGTCGCGCAGCCGTACCTGACGCGTCACGCGGTCGCCGATTCGGGGATCATGGGTCACGACCACCACGGTATGTCCTTCGTGATTGAGCGACTCGATCAAATCCATGATCGCGTCGCCGGTGGCGGTGTCGAGGGCGCCGGTCGGCTCGTCGGCCAGCACCACAGCCGGCTGGTTCACCAGCGCGCGCGCGATCGCCACACGCTGGCGCTCGCCGCCCGACAACTCCGCCGGACGGTGTCGCGCACGCGCACTCAACCCGACGCGGTCGAGCAGTTCGAGCGCGCGCCGGCGGCGTCCGGCGCGCGGCACCCGGCGATACAGCAACGGCAACTCGACGTTTTCGACCGCGCTCAAGCGCGGCAACAGGTTGAAGGCTTGAAATACGAATCCGATGCGCTCGCCGCGCAGTTGCGCCAAGCCGGCTTCGTCCAGTTGATCGACGCGTTGGCCCCCAAACTCATACGTGCCGGTGGTTGGACGCGAGAGACACCCGAGAACATCCATCAACGTCGTCTTGCCCGATCCCGATGGACCCATCACGCCGACATACTCGCCACGGGCGATTTCGAGATCGATGCCGTTGAGCGCGCGCACCGGCGCCTCACCCATGTCGTAGAGCTTGGTCACGCCCGTGAGTTTGATGACCGGGCTCATCGAGGTCGCGCCCCCCTACTGCAACTTGACCTCATCGCCGTCGATCAGGCCGTCGAGGATTTCCACTCGATCCCCGGTGGTGATGCCGAGGCGCACGGGTCGGCGCACGAGATGCGACGGCGAGGCATGCTCGACGCGCTCGACGACGATGTCCTTTCCCTCATACAGCAGCGCCGCCTCCGGCAGGACCAGTGCGTTGTCGTGGATCTCGGCGATGATGTCCGCATCGCCCGACATCCGCGGCCACAACGCGTCCACACCGTCGAGCACGGTGACTTCAACCTTGAACGAGGTGACGTTCTCCTTGCGATCGCCGAGCGAGGCGATCTTGCGCACGCGGCCGGGAAACACCCGGTCGCTGTAGGCCTCGGTACGAATGCGCGCCGGCATCCCGACCCGGACCTGCGCGATCTCGTTTTCGTCCACGGTGCCCAACAGGTGCATTTGCGAGGTGTCGGCGATCGTCATCAGCACCGTGCCGCCGGTGACCGAAGCCACCGAGGCGACTGCCGCGCCGGGGTTGAGCTCGCGGCGCAGCACCAAGCCGTCGATCGGCGCCGCAATCGTCGCGTAGGCGAGTTCCTGTTCGAGGCGCTGGAGCGTGGCGCGCGCACGTTCGAGGCGTGCGTCGGCACGCGCGTGTTCGCTGCGCGCGCGATCGAGCACATCTTGCGATTCCACGCCGCTGCGAAACAAATCGATCTTGCGCTGCAACTCGACGCCCGCGTGATCGCGCTCGACTTGCGCCTCATTCACCACCGCGCGCGCCTCGCGCACCGCCGCTTCCAGCGTTTCCCGCTCGATCTCCGCCACCACCTGTCCGGCGGTGACCCGATCGCCGGCGTCGACGTGGAAGCGTTCGACGATGCCGCTGACCTTGGCGCGCACGTCGACGAGATGTTCCGGCTCGATCGTCCCCGACGCGACCACCACGCGCTCGATGCTCCCGCGCGTGACGATCGCCGTCTTCCCGATTTCCGGTGGTCGGCTCCGCAGGCGAACGAGGATCACAGTCGCCGCCATGACGACCGCCACAGTAAGTCCGATCAGTGCTCTACGGCGCATGGACCACTCGCGCAGCGTATCGTGGCTCGCCGATGTCGTCGAGCTGCATCACACGACCGTGGGTAGCACCGGCAATGCCATTCATCATCGATGGCCATGCTGCGCACGGTGATCGCTGCGCGCATATCGGACCTGGCACCGATCGCAGTCTCGCCGATGCACCCGACACCGCCGACTGCCTACGTTTGGTTGAAGAGATCAGGTCGCGCAGACCGCAGCCAAGCTCGAAATTGCGACGCTGCGGCGGGCTTGCCGCACCGGGTGGCGATCAAAGCCGTTGGTGCAGTAGCCGAGCGAGATCCCGCTTTCGGGATCGCCCCACGCGATCTGGCCGCCGGCGCCGTTGTGGCCGAACATAGCTGCCGATCCGGTCCGCCCGAAGCCGCGATACACCCGATCCGCATCGCCGGCGATGACGACCCCCAGTCCGCGATTCGCGCGCTTGTTGAAGATGGGATCGACCAGATCGCCGGTGCGCACGGTTCGTACCATCTGCATGGTCTCGCGCCGCCAAACGCGCCCGTCCTCGGGGGCGCTGGCGGCGAGCAACGCTTGATAGAACAACGCCAGCTCGGCTGCGCTCATGATCCCGCCGCCGCCGGGCACTCCGGCCTCGCGCGCCGCCGGCTGGTTGAAGCCGGTCAACGCCGTCTCGGTCACCTCGCCTTCGGGAATGACCGGAAAACCGAGGCGCTGCAGTTCGTCGGGCGATGGAGCCTCGGCGACGTAGGTGATGTCGGCGACGCGGCCGTGCTCTGCGCGCGGGGCGCCGACGTGCAGGTCCGGCAACCCAAGCGGCTCGGCAATGCGCTCGCGGATGAAGCGCCGGAAATCCATCCCGGCGCGCCGTTCGATCAGCTCGGCGATCACCCACATGCTCGACGTCGGATGGTACTCGAAGCGCGTGCCGGGTTCCCAATTCAGCCGCCAGCGACCGAAGCGCTCCAGCCGCTTGGCGCGGTGGTTGAACTCCGCGGCGGGAAGCGGCGCAAGCGGAAACCCCGCCGTATGCGTGAACAGTTGCTCGACTCGAATGATCTCTTTCCCATTGGTGCCGAACTCGGGAATGATGTCCGCGACACGCTCCGCTGGATCGAGCTTTCCTTCTTGGATCAGCAACCACGCCGCCGCTGAGGTGATACCCTTCGTCGAGGAAAACACGACGTACAGCGTATCGTTGTTCGCATCCGCGGGCCGGCCTTCGTGTGTCACGCGACCGAAGGTGCGCATGCCGGCGATTTTGCCGCGACGCGCCACCGCGATTTGCGCCGACGGCAACAAGCCGTCGCGCACTTCCCTCTCGGCACGGGTGAACAGCTCGTCGAGTTTGGCGGGGTCGATCCCGACTTCCCCTGGCGACTCGGCGAAGAACCGTTGGTCAAGCATGGGGCCTCCTCATCCGCCCGAACGTCCTACGGCTGCACGCATTCACGCCGCGAAGAGTCGGTCGCGCGTCGATTCGTCGAACGCTTCCGCTGGAACATTGTCGGGACCGAGAAGAGCGGCAAACGCAGGCAGGAGCAGCATCGGGTCTTGCAGTTGGCGCTCGCGCGCACGCCGGCGCCGCTCGTGCGCGACCGGCCCAAACTCGTTGTTCAGCGTCGATACGATCGACGCGGAGAATCGCAATCGACGCATGCGCTCCGCGCGCTCCTGCGCGTACGGCTCGAAGATCTGCGGAGTCCATTCACGCTCGGCGAGCAGGATGTCACGCACGAGCCGGACATCGCGGAGCGTGATCGACAAACCCTGGCCGATGATCGGATCGTTCGATCCCGCCGCATCGCCGATCAGCACGGCGCCGTCGGTGTACGGCGTCGTCGTCCACGAGTCCTCGTTGGGAAACGAGTTACAGGGTCCGGCCGGCCTTGCATTGGCGAGGTGCTCGCTGCCCGGAACGCTGCGCAGACGGAACGCATCGAGAAACGCCCGCGGTCCGTTGGCACCCGCAAGCCGGCGCGACTGCTCGCTGGCGTAGCCAAGGTACAAGCGCACCCGCCCGTTGCCCTGGGGAAACGCCAGGTAGTGCACGTCCCCCTCAGACCCGACCACTTGCACGTCTGCCGGCCAGCCGTCGGCGCCGTCGACCAGCATGCCGGCAAACAGGTGATGCGTTGGGTCACGATGCAGTTCGATGCCGAGTTGCTTGCGCACGTGCGATCCGCGGCCGTCGGCGCCGACGATCAAACGTGCACGCGCCTGCTGTTCGACGCCGTCGAGCCGATAGGTCACGGTCGGCGCTCTGCCGATGCACCGGTGGACGTCGCTGACACCGCGCAACACGCGCGCGCCCGCGGTTCCGGCTTGTTCGATGAAGAGCTGACACAGGGCCGGATGACCGATGCACAGCGGTCCCGGAACATCGGGCACCAAGGCGGACAGATCGGTCGCCAGCGCGAGGGCTTCGTCAGGCGGAACATCCTCGTCACACGGCCAATGGCGCGACAGATGGTGACCGCCGGCGGTGACGACCACATCGTAGAGACCCAGCGTTTTCAGTTCGACGACGCCCCACGGGGCGATCCACTCGCCGCGCACGTGATCGCGAAAGACCGTCGATTTCTCCAGCACCAGGACCGACAGGCCGGCGCGTGCGAGTACCGTCGCCAGTGCGCCGCCGCCGATCCCGCCGCCGATGGTGATGACGTCGTACCGTTCAGCCATGCGCGCGCAGTTTCCTTACTATCGGATCAGGTAGGCCTTGCGGAACATCTCGTCCGGAATGGTGGCGTTGAATTTGACCTCGGTCAGTTCGAGCCTCGACTCGGTGTTGTCCTGCACGTTCTTCATCACCTGTTGCAGTGGGGTGAACTGTCCGTCGATCTTTTCCAGCTTGTCGATGGTGAACACCTTGAGGAGCTGGCCCTTCGCGTCGAAGAACTGGGTGCGCGTGATCACCAGATCAGTGGGATCGATCGCCATGACGGTCTTGCTGTACAACTCCTTCTCGGGATTCTTCGGCGTGCTCTCGATCAACTTGCAGTGGCGGCCGCCGACGTCTTCGCCGCCGAGATACCGATAGTTGAACGCGTCGATGTCGGGCCGCACCATGTCGGAGACGTAGAAGTCGGAGCCGAGAAACGGCTGCTTGCGGGTCGTCTCGGACACTTGAATCGCGCGCTTCATCGCCGGCACGTAGATCCATTGTTCGTCCGGTCCGGTCGGGTGGTCGACCAGGAGAAAGCGGGTGTCCTTCACGTCCATCGGTGCCGTGACTTCGAGATAGGTGGCGTCGTTGTTGTCGACGTGCTTGTAGCTCAGCTCCATCTCGCGCACCCACCCGCGGGTCGGCGACGACAGTTTGGCCTTCGCCGTAAACGGGTTCCGCGGGATCGTGTCGACGACCTTCTGCAGCAAATCACGCGGCGCCGGGTCATCGGCACGCGCGACCGCGCCAAGCGCTAGCAATGAGAGGCCCATCGTGGTTCCAAGCGCGAAGCGCAGCATCCGCATGATCTCTCCTCCTGGTGACTGAGTGACGGACAAGAGCACAGACCGGAGAAGGGGGCAACCGGACGGGTGCGGTGAGCCGAGTCCGGTCACTATCCCCGGAGGCTTGCTGCAACGATCCAAGGCTGGTTGCCGCACGCGCGGCACGGGTGCTACTGAGTCGCAACCAGCTCGGAGGGGATCTTCGTGGCGCTCGACACCGCCCTAGCGACTACTGGTAGCCAACCCCCGCAGAGAGTCCAGGCCTGGGGTTCCACCCGGTGAAGCTCCCTCAGCCAGCTCTCCAGCCTCCTGTTCCGCGCCTGCGATGATCTACGCGGCAACATGGATGCCTCGGAGTACAAGGAATACATTTTTGGAATGCTCTTCCTGAAGCGGTTGAGCGATCTCTTCGATCAGGAACGCGAGCAGCTCGCCAGGGATCTGAAGGCGCGCGGCATGGCTGAGGACGCCATCGCCGGGCAGCTCGCCAACCGCGATCAATACACCTTCTTCGTTCTGCGCCGCGAGGCGATGGCCGGCCGACAGGAGGCCATCGAGGGCCTCTCGAAGGAAGCGACGACTTTCTACGACTACGTGCAGCAGCTCGCCTTCAACGGCAGCAACGTACCTGGCGAGCATCGCCAAGCGCTCAAGGAGCTAATGACCGAAATCGTCCAGCGTCTGCAAGACACCATCGGCATCATCGACTTCTGGAAGAAGCCGATCGAGGTGAAGAAGCTGCGGGCCGCCATCGATACGGACATTCTGCTCTCG
>Ga0335069_10007143_pt1 | contig 16161 bp, 13 predicted proteins | sample Lox_Sample_11_FD_206714 | JGI IMG/M metagenome (GOLD analysis project Ga0335069, IMG submission 206714) | Soil microbial communities from Loxahatchee National Wildlife Refuge, Florida, United States - Lox_Sample_1.1 | ecosystem: Environmental > Terrestrial > Soil > Wetlands | place: USA... | reverse complement strand
TGACCTTCGCGGGAACGGGGTCGGCAACGCCGGGAACGAGGAGGGAAGCTTCATCACCTGTTTTCATGCGCTGAGCGAGGCTTTGCGCGATGTGCGCCTTTGCGAGCAGGGCAGAGGTGTCCATCACGGTGAGCAGGGGCGTTCCCGCTGCGGCAGTCTCACCAGGGAAGAGAGGACGATCGGTCACAACACCGTTGATGGGGCTTCGAATCTCAGAGTAGCTGACCATGGCCGCAGCACCCTTGTACTTGCCTTCTGCCGACATAAGCTGGCCCTGCGCAGACTTGAGAGCCGCGTCGCGGCTCACGTTGAGCAGCGATTCGAGGCGCCGGGCTGCCGTGTCGTACGCTGCCTGAGCCTGCACAAGTGCCGCCTGCGCCGTATCGAGATCGCGGCCCGGGATTGCGCCTTCCTCAAAGAGTTGCTTGCGATGATTGACGATGCTGGTGTTGAGGTCGAGATTCGCCTTCGCCTGCGCCAAGTCGAGTTCGGCCTTTTGCGTGTCCTCGGGCACTTGTGCCTTTGTTGCGGTCGCATATGCAGCCTGGGCTGCCTCGTATGCGCCCTTGTTGTCCTGCGCGGCAGCGGCGAGATCACTGTTTTCAAGAATGGCCAGCAGCTCGCCTTCTTTGACCTTTGAACCGCGCTGGACATAGAACTCTCTGACCGGTGCGCTGATCCTGGGGGCGATGGCCGCCTGCGCCAGCGGCGCGAGAATCGCGTCGGCAACAATGTGCTCAGAGATCGTGCCCAGTTCCGGATGTTCGGCCTGCACGATAATCTCGGGCGCAGGCGTTTCAACCTTTTTGCAGCCGAAGACAAAAGCAAGCGGAAGGATTATCGCAATTGGAGTAACCCGGCACAGAGTGCGAACCAGTAGAGTTCCGGAGTGGCGCCGGCGTGCGGGATGTTTATTCTCGATCATTGGCTCACATCGTTCCTGTCAGCATTTGCAGGTCGGCGAGTGCGGCGCGGTAGTGAACAAGCCCGTCTTCGCGCGCATTCTGTGCGGCGACGTATGCGCCCTGGGCATCGACGACTTCAAGTACGGTAGCCTCACCCGCGGCGTAACGGAGCCTGGTCAGATGCTGGCTCTCGGCGGCTGTAGCTGCGCTGGCGTCGAGCGAGGCGAGCTGATCGCGCGCGCCGGCAGCTTCAGCATAAGCTTCATCAAGGCGAGCAATGAGCCGCCTTTGCGTGGCTGACAGTGCGACTTTTGCTGTGTCTCTTCGAATCTCGCTTTGTTTGACCTTGTGCTGGGTCGAGAGCCAATCCCAGACCGGAATATCGAGCGTGACGCTGGCCGAGTAACCGAGATTGCGGACACCATCCGGTCCGTTCACCGAAAACTGAGGCGCATCGATGCCGTATGTGACATTGAGCCCAAGCCCGGGCAGGTAGGCGGCGCGAGCGGCGAGTACGTCGGCATTGGTGACATTGAGAGCGGCAAGGGCACTTTTCAACTCTGGATTGTTGGTTGCAGCGGCCCTCTCGACTTCGGTGCGCGAAGCCAGTTGGGTGGCCTCGGGCGGGCCGATTGCGAAAGGCGTGCGGGGATCGGCAAAGAGCAACACAGCCAGATCGAGGCGCGCTTTTTGAGCTGCGAGTTGCGCGTCGGCCAGTTCCCGTTCGCGCTGTTGCTGCTGTAACTGTGCCTTGACGGTGTCAGCATGTGCGGCTTCGCGCGCACGCTCGCGTTCGGCGGTCAGCTTTGTGAAATCCACCGCTTCAGCAAGCGCAAGCTGGGCGACCTTGAGCTTGCTGTCTGCCGCTGCAAGGCCGAAATAGAGGCCACTCACGGCGGCTACGAGCCCTCGGCGCGCAATTTCCATTTCGGCTGCCGCAAATGCTGCTGCCGCATCGGCGCGACGAACCGCGGAGACCTGCGCGAGTCCCAACTCTTCATTGACGACAGCCTGGCTGGCGTACTCGCGAATGGCGTTATTTGCGATGAACTTCGGCGACGGCTGGGCTCCGGCACCTTGTCCAGCCTGATTTTCGAGGCCATTTGGTTCTGTGTAGAGGTACTGATTGTGGTAAACGGCGCTGGGCAAAAGATCGGCACGGGCAATGGAGCGGTCAAGGCGTGCAACCTTGCTGTCGGCGACCGCAGCCGCGAACGCAGGCTCATTGACCTGGGCACGATGGATAGCCTCTTCGAGCGAGATAACCAACGGTTGCGCTGCGCTTGCGGGGGAGCCGGGCTGCAACGGTGCCTGCGCAATGGCGGACTCCGTATGGGCCACGAGCGCCGCGAGGAGCGCAGCGCGTCCCAGGCGAAGCCCTTTCTTGAGCGGACCCCGGGCCGGGTGAAGATCGAGACAAGTCAACACGAACAGCAGGATATGCCGGGTAACCTTAATTTCCCCTGAGCTTGGGGCGAATTAACCGATCTCCGGAGGCGGTGGCGGAATGCCCGGCCGCGGCTGTTGCTTATCATGCTCGTGATGGAAACGACCAAGATCGCAGGCATGGAAGTCTCCCGGATCGGACTTGGTACATGGGCCATCGGCGGGTTGGAGTGGGGCACGGTGCCGGACGATGTCGCCGTGCGCACTATCCTGGCCGGATTGGGTCGCGGCATCAATCTCATCGATTCGGCGCCAATCTATGGACATGGTCACGCCGAGGAGATCGTTGGCAGAGCCATGCGCGAACATGGCCGCCGTGAAGCGTTTTTTATCGCGACAAAAGCGGGGCTTGAGTGGAACGAGCACGGAGTTTTCGCGAACTCTTGTGCGTTGCGGCTCAGGCAGGAACTCGAGGACAGCCTGCGGCGGCTGCGGGTCGACTATATCGATCTCTACCAGGTGCACTGGCCCGACACACTGATTTCCATTGCAGAGGTGGCGGCGCTTTTTGGCGAGTTTCAGCGCGAAGGCAAGGTGCGAGCTGTCGGCGTGAGCAATTTCAGCGTGGCGCAGATGGAGGAGTTTCGCCGGACCACGCCGCTTGCCTCAAACCAGCCGCCGTACAACATCTTCGAGCGTGGGATCGATGCGGAGATTCTGCCATGGTGCGAGGCCAACAGCGTGGCCGTGCTCACGTACAGCTCGCTGTGCAGAAGCATGCTGGGTGGACGCGTGCACCGCGGAATGAAGTTCGATGCGCAGGATATTCGATCAGCCGATCCGAAGTTTCAGGAGCCGCGCTTCAGCCAGTACATGACCGCTGTCGAGCGGCTCGCGGTTCTCGGCGCAAGGCGATACGGGAGGTCCATTCCGGAACTGGCCGTGCGCTGGGCCCTGGACCGGCCGGGAGTCTCTGTAGCTCTGTGGGGCGCAAAACGGCCGGAGCAACTCGATGCAGTTGCCGGCGTGATGGGGTGGAAGCTGAATGCGGAGGACATGGCCGACATTGACATGATCGTGAAAGAGGCTGTGACGAACCCGGTCGGGCCCGAATACCTGACGCCGAACGTGCGGAAAGGTTGAGCCTGCTGATTCATTCGCCGGATTCATCATTCGCGCGCGGGACATTTCATGGAAATGCGAGGGGCCCTACCCCACCCGGTTCTGCGATACTAATTCGTTATGCCGATTGCCGACCTGCAGGAAGCTGCACAAAAGATTGCCGGATTTCTCGCCACCCTGAACAAGCTGGGCGGCTTGCGACTCAAGTACCGCATCACCGCCGGCGACGGCGCACGCGATCCGGAGGGACTTGAGGCCCGGTTGATTTATGTCGAGCTTGGCGGGCCCGATACGCAACTGCTTACGCAGCACAACGGCGAATTGCTGCGTGCGCTCGAAACTCTCGCCGTGCAAATGCTCCGACTGGAGCACCGCGAACACGATCTGATCAGCTTCGATGCGGGCAACTACAAGGCCCTTCGTGCGCAGGAACTGCGGATGGCCGCTGAAGTGGCTGCAGACAAGGTGCGCAAGACCGGGCAGCCCTACGCTTTCCCGCCGCAGAACAGCCGGGAGCGGCGCCTGCTTCATCTCGCATTTCGCGACATACCCGAGGTGGAAACGGCGAGTTCGGGTGAGGGGCAGGATCGGTTCCTCGTCGTGTACCCGGCGGGCAAGACCAATCTGCCTGTGACTCCGCCGGCGCGGCCCAGGGGATTTGGACGCAGGTGAGAGGGAGCGCTGACCTTGGATCGTGCGCGGGCGTGCCACAATACTTAACCATGAAAACTGCAACTTCATTGCTGCTTGCGTTTGCTGTTGCAGTGTGTCCTGCGCAGAAGCGACTGGTGCTGATCGATCAGGACGGCTCGGGGCCGGGTGGCTCGAACCAGATGGCAATGCTGTCTCTCCTGCAGGCGCCGCAGGTCGAGGTGCTTGGCATCACGATGGTGACCGGAAACGCATGGCGGGATGAAGAGACACTTCACACTTTGCGGATGCTGGAGTTGACCGGACACCCCCAAGTCCCGCTGGCAAAAGGCGCCGTATTCCCGCTGGTCCGCACGCAGGAGGAGACTCGTCTGAGCGAAGCGACCGACGGCAAAGTGACGTGGCTGGGGGCATGGGGACAAGGACCATTCACGTTAGGGGAGTCCGCTTCGGGAAGCGTCACGCCTGTCATTCCGGCGAAGCTGGAATCACACGGGCCGTGCGAGATTCCACCGATGCCAGAAGGGCGGCCCAGCATCAAGCCGATCGATGAAGATGCGGCCCACTTTCTGATTCGCCAGGTCCGGGCCCATCCGCACCAGGTAACGATCTTCGCAGGCGGTCCGCTGACGAACATTGCGCTGGCGATTGCGATCGATCCCGAGTTTGCCTCCCTGACGCAGGGCATCGTCCTGATGGGAGGCAGCCTGAATCCGCAGACAGATGATCCTGAATTCGCCACAAATCCGCGCCACGAGTTCAACTTCTGGTTCGATCCGGAGGCCGCACACATTGTTCTGCGGGCGCAATGGCCGCGCATTGATGTAACGACTGTGGATGTCTCGATCAAGGCGCCTTTCACGCAGAAGATGCTGGACGAGATTGCCGCTCACGCTGGGGAGTCGCCAGCCGCACGTTATATCGCTGCATGGAGCCAGAACCGGTATTACCTGTGGGACGAACTGACCGCGTGTGCATGGCTTGATCCGACACTGATCACGAAGGAGCAGCTTGTCTACATGGACGTAGACCTGAGCCATGGACCCGGCTACGGCGATACGCTCACATGGTCAGAGAAACTGAAGCCGGCGAGCGGGGTAAAACTTGTGCATGCGCAGGTGGATCTCGATCTGCCGCGGTTTCAGAAGATGTTTGTTGAGTTGATGATACGGAGAGCGGAAGGCGCGGTAGCGCAATGACGCATTCACAGCCTTTTGTACTCTTGCGATCTCGGCCGGCTCACTTATAACTGTTCATAGCTATCAAAAAATCATTACCCTTGAAGCTCTTCCCTTTGCCTGCCTGGTTGCGATGAAAGCCCATATAAGAAAAGAGGTTCCTATGTTGAATTTGAGTTCATTTATCAGTAACGCGCGCAAGCCGATGATGACGCTGATCCTGGCTGTCGCAATTGCCGGCTGCGAATCCAAGCAGGATAAGGCGATCGATCAGGCAAAGAAACAAGCAGCGGCAACCGGCCAGCCGCAGCAGGTGACGTCGGTCGATAAGAGCGGTGTAACCACAACGACGATTGTGCAGCCGCCGGCGCCGGGCCAGAGGACCCAGGCAATGACGACGACAACCGCGCCACCGCCTGTCGGCGCGACTCCACCTCCGCCGTCGGATCCAAAGATCACCCCGATTGGAGAGCCGAGCGCGGACGCCGACCAGCAGGCGGCTCAAAAGCCCTCTCCTTCAGGGACAGAGGCGCCCGCTGCTGCGCCGGTGCACATCCCCGCGGGGACAAACCTGGCGATTCGCGTTGACCAGCGCATCAGCGTGAAGACGAGCCACGCCGGAGATGCCTTCACGGGAGAGGTTGTTGATCCGGTGGCGACGGCGGAAGGAAACATCCTTGTGCCCAAGGGCACGTCTGTTGGCGGCGTTGTGGTTGCGGCGAAGGCGCGCGGCAGGTTCAAGGGCGCGTCTGAGCTGGAACTCCGGCTTACGTCAATGACGTTGAATGGAACGCGGTATCCGTTGCGGACCGCCGATCTGGCTCAACACAAGAAGGGCAAAGGCAAGCGCTCAGCGGCCTTGATTGGTGGGGGCACCGGTCTTGGCATGCTGATCGGAGGCATTGCAACGGGGGGAACGGGGCTGCTGATTGGCGGTCTTGCAGGCGGCGGCGCCGGCACAGCGGCCGCAGGGCTGACGGGCAATCGCGATCTCGAGATTCCAGCCGAGTCCATCGTCCACTTCAAGCTGTCCGAGGACGTTGTTCTGCAGCAATAGCTCTTGGGCAAGACTCGGCCGATAAAGTTCCTCTTGCCTCTCGTGCGGGAATTGCCGCAGGATTCCAGTCGGGAGGCGGAGAATGACACAGGACTCCATCCTGAGTGGGAGCGAACTGATTGCGTTTGCTCCCACCATCGATCCGGCAAGAGCAAGGGCGTTCTATGAAGGCGTTCTTGGATTGCGGCTTGAGGCCGACGAGAGCCCGTTTGCGCTGGTGTTCGACGCCAATGGAACCATGCTGCGCGTGACGATCGTTCCCGAGCATCATCCGCAGCCATTTACGGTGCTTGGCTGGAGCGTGAAAGAGATCGAAGCCGCCGTCACGCAGCTCACGGGCCGGGGGGTTGTCTTCCAGCGCTATCCCGGAATGAACGACACTGACCCGCACGGCATCTGGAATTCGCCGAGCGGTGCACGGGTTGCGTGGTTCAAGGATCCGGATGGAAATGTGCTGAGTTTGACGCAGTTTCCATAGGCTCACTCTCATCCAAGAAGAGAAAGGCCGCGCTCAGCGCGGCCTCTGGTGCATCAGGGAACAGGTCTTACCCGTTGAGCAGTTCCTGGAGCTTGTTGAGCATGCGGTGCAGGTCCTTGTCGGTGCGGCGCTGCTCGTCGATCTTTCCGATGGAGTGCATCACGGTGGTGTGGTGCTTGTTGCCGAATTGACGGCCGATCTCGGGGAGGCTGGCCTCGGTCATTTGCTTGGCAAGGTACATGGCGATCTGGCGGGGCACAACGACGTTACGCGAGTTGTTCTTCTGCTTGAGATCGCTGACTTTCATGCCAAACTGCTCGGCCACCGCACGCTGAATCGATTCGATGGTGATCTTGCGCACCTGCATGTCGATGAACTGCTTGAGGCACTGCTGCGTGGTGGCCAGCGTGATTTCCATGTGGTTCAGGTTGCACCACGCGATGAGCCTTGTCATTGCTCCTTCGAGCTCGCGCACGTTGGTCCGTACATTCGAAGCGATGAACAGCGCCACATCGATAGGCAGAGCCACCTGCTCGCTCTCAGCCTTCTTCTGGAGAATGGCGACCTTGGTTTCGAGGTCTGGCGGCTGGATGTCGGCGATCAGGCCCCACTCGAAGCGGGAACGCAGCCGGTCTTCAATCTCGGCAAGTTCCTTGGGCGGACGATCGGAGGCGATGACGATCTGCTTCATGCTCTCGTGGAGAGCGTTGAAAGTATGGAAGAACTCTTCCTGGGTGCGTTCTTTCTGCGCGATGAACTGAATGTCGTCGATGAGCAGCACATCTACGGTGCGGAAGCGATCGCGAAAGCTGGTCATGCGGTCGTTGCGCAGCGAGGTGATCATTTCGTTGGTGAACTTCTCAGCCGAGGCGTAGCAGATGCTGGAGGAAGGCTGGCGCCTCTTCACCTCATGGCCGATGGCGTGCATCAGGTGGGTCTTGCCCATTCCCACGCCGCCATACAGAAAGAGCGGATTGTAGGCGCGCGAAGGGCGCTCGGCCACAGCGAGGGCGGCGGCACGCGCAAACTGATTGCCGTTGCCGATGACAAACGCGTCGAAGGTGTAGCGCGGATTGAGCTGCGCGGCGGTTGACCAATCGAAGCGGGCCTGCTCGGGGGTGCGCGTCGAGGGCGCGGTGGGAGCATGGGCGGACAGTGGGCCGAAGCCGCCATCCTTGCGCTGCGGCGGGACCGACGGATCCTCATCCGCAGTTACGAAGCACACGTCATCGAACTCCAGTGACTGGAGATCGATGGCTTCCTGAATCAGGTCGCCGTACTTGTCACCAATGTGCTGGAATTCTTTGGAAGGTACGCGGACATAGAGTGTACGGCCGGTAGCGTGACTGTAGCGTGTAGGCTTGAGCCACGTATCAAACGACTGTCGGATCACTTTCTTTTCTAAAGCTGCGAGGATCTGCAGCCATGGGTTGAGAGCCGAAGCCGGCGAAATTGCGAATGCCATCGAGTGAATCCTTGCCTGCGCCGCCTACTTTACTGCCGGAGTGTCTTGACCCGCATTCAAGGCAAAACCTCATCCGGCGGTGACGTTATTCGGCACCGCGAATTCGAAGTCGAGGAAAAGCCTTGGCCGTTGGTTGCCTCTTAGAAAACACCTTGAGGCACGGGCTGAAGTTCACTCCGTGGGACGCTAGGAAACTTTCTTGAACGGACCCGATGGTAGCACATTTGGCGGTCGTTGCAATCCCTCTTTCACATAACTTTTGGCATCGATTTTTCGGTTGCACCACGAACGGTGAAACATACGCCAAAACTGGATGGAGTTGTTCTCGACCAGAGGTGAGAATGCGAGCGTCGTGAGCCGGAAGCCAGTGCTGCGAGTGCCTTCACCTGGGAGCAGAACTCAGTCTGAACGCCGCCTATGTTGTGCTGTCGGCTGGACCTGCTCTCCGGGGCGCGGCTGGATTCCTGGCGCAACCTCCGATATACTTAAATCTTGCCGGAAAGGCTCAGATTTCAGTGAGTGATAGGAGCGCATATCCATGCCCAAGCGCACATTTCAACCCAACCGCCATCGCCGTGCCAAGACGCACGGCTTTCGGGCGCGCATGAAGACAAAGTCCGGAGCCGCCGTGTTGAGCCGCCGCCGTGCGGTTGGACGCAAGCGCGTCTCTGTCAGCGCAGGACACCGCGACTAAGCCGTTCCCGCCGTTCTGTTTGAGCTGGGGCTGAAAGAGAAACCTCGAGTTCCGGCAAGACGCCCTTCGGCAACGCCATGAGCACCCCTTCAAAGTGTGAACCGCACCAAGCCCAGTCGATGCCTGTGGTGCGCCGACAGTCACTGACGGGCTATCGTCTGAGTCTTCACGGCGATTTTCAGCGCGTGTATGCGGCCAGCAGCAAGCGCCGGTCGAATTTAATGAGTTGGTTTGTCGCCAGACAAGCGTCGCCTGCCAGGGGACCGCGTGTTGGCCTGACCGTCGGAAAGGTGATCGGTAAGGCGCATGAGCGCAATCGCATCAAGCGGCGATTGCGAGAAGCCCTTCGCCGGCATGTCGACCTGCTGCCCCAGGGCTACGACCTGATTCTTCACCCGCACCGTTCGGTATTGAGTGTCGAATTTGCGAAACTCGACGCAGAGATTCTCCGTATTCTCAGACAGGCTAACGCTGAGGCAGCGCGGAGCGCGACTACCGCGGTTGCGCACGATCTCAGCGCGGGGCCCGCATCATGACTCGCATTTTGCTCGCTGTTCTCGGGTTCTACCGTCGCTGGCTGTCGCCGGCGGTGCATTCGCTGGGGCGCGGTGGTGGCTGCCGCTTCCTTCCCACATGCTCGGAATACGCCTCCGTCGCAATCGCGACGCACGGTCCTTTGCGCGGCACGATGCTGGCAATCTGGCGCGTGTTGCGGTGCAATCCCTTCAGTCGAGGCGGGCTGGATCTTGTGCCGGGCACCGCTGGGGCCAAGGATTGCCTGCGAGCGTCCCCATCGCGAGAGGGCGTTGGGAGCCACATGCCTCACGAACCGTTACCATAGAAAGAGCGGCGCGCCGGCGGCGCGCCACTCCTCAACGACAGGACTTTACCTTTGCCCGAAATTCGCAATCCAAATCTCGAGCCGCAGGGTGCCCGCGGCGGTGGTGGCGGAGATTTCCGCAGCCTGATGGTCTTCACCTTTATTGCGCTTATTGCGCTCCTGGCATTTCAGTACTTCAATCCCAAGCGGGACACGCAACCGCAGCCGCAGCAGCAGACGCAGCAAATGCAGCAGCCAGCGCAATCCAATGGACCCGGGCAGCAGGCCCCAACGAGCGATAGTGGGGTCGCGAAGGTACCCGTGAGTGTTGCCGCGGTCGGCGCTACGTCAGAGACCGAAACCACAGTTGAGAACGAGAAGTACAAGATCGTCTTCACCAATCGAGGCGCACAGGTCAAGAGCTGGATTCTGAAGAAATTCAGCGACTCAACCGGCAAGCCACTGGACATGGTGCAGGCGCAGACTGCGGCTCGCTTCGGGCTGCCTCTCTCTCTTTACACCTACGAGAGCGGGCTCACGGAGCAGCTGAACCAGGCCCTCTATCAGGCCTCTGCAACCGGAAATCTCATCGCTCCAAATTCGATTTCGTTTCACTATGCCGCGGGCGGGCTGGATGTTGTGAAGACATTCCGCTTTGACACGAGCTATGTTGTTAGCGCCGATGTACGGGTGGAGCGCAACGGAATACCGGTGCGCGTTCTCCTTGCATGGCCTTCGGGTCTGGGCGACATGGAGGAATTCGCCGCGGCCGGAGGGCGGCGCAGCGCGATTCTTGTCCCAACTCAATCTCAGATCGCCTGGTCGATCGATGGCAAGCAGGACTCAATGGCTGCCAAGAAGGTAAGCGGCAACGCCACTTTCGATCAGGCTTATGAATATGCCGCGTTGACCGATATGTATTTTGTCGCGGCGTTTCTGCCAGATGTGCCTTCGCGCGCGACGCTGGTGACCCTGCACAACACGATCGATCTGCCAAGCGATCTGAGCGATCCAAACAGCGCAAAGAAGCCAGCATCTGTGTTGGGGCTGGCAATGGGCGATCAAAGCGGCGATACGCGGCTGCGAGTCTATGCAGGACCGAAGGAGACCGATGTCCTCAAGACCGTTCGAGCGATCGGCGCCGACGGCGGGGCATCCGGACAGTCGCTTGATTCGCTGATTCAATACGGGTGGTGGGGAATCATTGCCAAGCCGCTCTATGTGGCACTACGCGGTCTTCGCGGCATGCTTGGTCCCGGCGTAAACAACTGGGGATGGGCCATCATCATCGTTACGGTCATCTTCAATCTGGTGCTGTTGCCGACGCGCATGTGGACGATGAAATCGTCGCTCAAGATGATGCGCATTCAGCCCAAGGCAGACGCCATTAAGAAGCGCTACTCGAATCTCAAGCCCACCGATCCGAAACGGGCCGAGATGAATGCGGAGATGATGCAGCTCTACAAGGCAGAGGGCGTAAACATGTACGGGGGCTGCCTGCCGCTGGTGCTGCAGATTCCGCTCTTCCTTGCGTACTACCGCGTTCTGCTGAATGCGGTGGAGTTGCGACAGGCCCACTGGTTCTGGCTGACCGACCTTTCGATGCCTGACCCGCTGCATATTCTGCCAATCCTCATCGTTCTGACGATGTTTCTGGTCCAGTACATCACCCCGTCGCCAGGAATGGACCCCATGCAGCGGCGGATGATGGCCATCATGATGCCGGCCATCATGGGATTCACGCTTTGGCACTTTGCTTCAGGACTGGCGCTCTACTGGGTGACGGGAAACATCATCAACCTGCTCATTCAGGTTGGAATCAACCAGTCGAGCATGGGCAAAGAAATGCACGCAATCGCGGCGCGCCGGGCTCAAAAAAAAAGTAGCGGCGCCAGTCCGCATGTGATTCAGGGGCGGCGGTAGTCCGGCAACTTCAGAAATCGATCTGGAGGAAAACCGGGATTGGTATAGCCCGCGACGCGACTCCTGGAAGGTTGCCGCTCCCTGATGGTCGCGTCAACGAGGCTGTGCATCCGTTGATACAGTAACTCTGGTTTTGCTGTAGCCTCCGTCGCGTGATCAGGACAACGCGGCGGAGAGCGCTTCTTCAATCATCGGATGGGCAAATGGGAACCGGGCTGCCAGCAGCCTGGCCGGGCTCACTCGCGTGCTTGCGAGGAGCGCCTCGTCAGCCATCGGACCCAGGGCAAGCCTGAGCGCGAACGCGGGAACTGAGAGGAATGCTGGACGACCGAGCACTCGTCCGAGCGCGCGCGTGAACTGTGCATTCGTGACCGGGTTCGGCGCGGTGAGATTCAACGGCCCCGAAATCGAGCGCGATTCCAATGCAAAGAGGATTCCGTTGACGGCGTCGGTGAGGCTGATCCAGCTCATCCACTGCCGACCGTTTCCAAGCTTTCCACCCAATCCCAAGCGAAAGACCGGGAGCGTGCTTTGGAGAGCGCCATGGCCGCGACCCAACACCGCCCCGAGGCGCAGGTGCACAACGCGTATCCCCGCTTTGATCGCGGGCTCAGCGGCGGTCTCCCACTCCCGACAAAGGTCTGCGAGAAATCCGGAGCCAGGGTCCGAGGTTTCAGTTAGCAGTTCGTCCCCGCGGTTGCCGTAGAACCCGATTGCTGAGGCGACGAGCAGGGAGCCCGGCGGCCGGCGAAGCTCGGCAAGCGCAGTAGCCAGCGCGCGCGTCGAGCCCACTCGGCTGGCCCAGATTTCCCGGCGGTATCTGGCAGTCCACCGGCGATCCGAGAGATTCGCGCCAGAGACATGGATCGCAGCCGCACAGCCTTCGAGATGCCCGCTCGATGAAATGGGAGATGACTTCGTCGGGTCCCACGTCAACTGATCCCCTGACGCGGCGGTTCCTCTGACGAGCTGCAGAGTTGGCGTGTGCCGCAACGCGAGTTGATCGCGTAACGCGGTGCCAATCATCCCAGATACCCCGCTCAGGATCACTTTGCCCGCATTGTGATTGTTCCCCATATTCACAGGATGGAGGAGTCTTCCCGGTATTCCATTTCATGTTGTTTACTCGCCCTATGGGTCTTTAGTAATATGAGAACAAATTTTGATGCGGACAAAAGAATCCGCGTGGTTGCTTTGGAGGGGTTGATGACGGAAGCGGGAGCTCGCACGGAAGAAACCCAGAAAACACAGGTGGATACGGAAACCACCGAGCGATTCATTGCGGAAAAGCACATTGGTGAGAGGATCAAACGGCTACGGCTGAAAAAGTCGATGGGGCTCGTAGAGCTTGGCAAGCATACGGGGCTGTCGGCGAGTTTCCTTTCCCAACTCGAGACTGGGCGCGTGGTCCCGACGCTGCGCAATCTGGCCCGCATCGCAATGGTTTTCTCCAAGGATCTGTCGTATTTTTTCGAATCGGAACCGCTGTCGATGTTCCGTGTGCACCGGCGCAAAGAGCGCGTCAGGCTGCCGCAGACGGGCGTTGAAGAGCCAGCCTACTTTTTCGAGAGCCTGGGCTACATGGTGCCGGACCGGCATATGGACCCGTATTTCGCGCAGTTCATTCCCCTTGAGGGCAATCGCGAGCCGAAAGCGCACATGCACCCGGGATATGAGTTTCTTTATGTGCTTCAAGGGGAACTCGATCTCCACCATGGCAATAACCGCTGTACGCTCGGGGTGGGAGATGCCGTGTATTTCGATGCCAGCACGCCACACTCCTATATCTGTGCGGGGAAGCGCCCAGCGGACGCACTGATTGTGACGATGCATCAGCCCCCTGCAGCGCAGCCCGTGACGCTTCTGAAGGCGGCAGCCGGCAACGTGGGCCCGCGCCCATTTGCAGCGCGCAGCGGTGGAATTGGACCGGTATAGCCTCGGTTTAAACGCATGAATCCAATGAGGCCGAGTCCGAATTGGGTCGCCGAGCAGCTCTGCTGGATTTCATGTCTCTGAAACACTTACAACCTCATTCTTTAACCTGACCTTCCTACTCTGAATAAGGAAGCCCTCTCCACAGATTGCCCGTGTGCCTCCGTCTGACGCGACGCAGGAGGATTTGTGCTGAGTTTTCCAGAGCCATCTCGTCCTTGGTGTTGACGCTCACAGCGTTCTTCGACTACCGTCGTTTTTCTTATCCGTTAGGAGAGCCATTTATGTCGCTTCAAAGGATCCGAACGAACCTCGGGTTCGCTGCGCTTGCAGTTTTCTGCCTCTGCTTCTTTCCAGTTGCTTTGGGCGGACAGAGCACGACGCAAGGCGCGATCGCCGGAACTGTTCTTGATGCCAGCGGGTCGGTTGTTCCCGGTGCATCAATCACTTTGCAAAATGAAGGAACGAACGCGGAGTTCAAGCTGACAACCGATGCGGGCGGATATTTCAAGGCGCCCCTTGTTCCGCCCGGCACCTATACGGTGACGATCACCATGGCGGGATACGGCACGTATGTCTCCAAGGCTGTGCCGGTCACGGTCGGCTCGCTCACGGAGTTGCACCCGGAATTGAAGACGGGCAGCACACTGGAGACCGTGGAGGTAACCGGTGTGGCTCCGGTGCTACAGTTCGAGTCACCCGAGGTCTCATCGACCATCACCTCGCAGGAGATTGTGAATCTGCCTCTCAACGGCGGACGCTGGTCGAATCTCGCGCTTTTGACGCCCGGGGCGGCATCGGATGCCAATGGGTTCGGCTTGATCACGTTTCGCGGAATCAGTCCGATTCTCAACAACGTTGAGATCGACGGCGCGGATAACAATCAAGCGTTCTTTTCTGAAGAGCGCGGCCGGACGCGCGCGGGCTACTCGACGTCGCAGATCGCCATTGCCGAATTTCAGGTGAATACGGGAGTCTATTCGGCGGAATACGGCCGCGCGGCCGGAGGCGTTCTGAATGCGGTCACCAAGAGCGGAACGAACGCGCTCCATGGGCAGGCTTACTTTTACGATCGCGACAACGACTGGGGAGCATTGAATCCCTTCACCACGTACACGAGCATCAACGTGCCCCCGGGTGGCGGCGCTGTCAGTACCACGACTGTGCCTTTCGGTCCTAAGGACTGGCGTAAGCGCTGGGGGTTTGGCGCCGGCGGTCCGCTGATCAAAGACAAGCTGTTCTGGTTCTACGCCTATGACCAGTTCAAACGGAACTTCCCTGGCGTGGCGAAACCGTCTTCTCCGAGTGCATTCTTCGGGTCATCAACAAACGTTCAATGGGCTGACATGACGCCGCTTTCGCAGTCAGGCGCCAAGTGTACGTCGAACGGAAAGACCGCGACCTTCACGCCGATATCCGGCACCGCAACACCGGGTCAAACCGGCGCGTGCGCCCTGGCCTGGCGCGTTTACAACGGAGACTATGCGACGGCCGCCGCGCACTACAATCAGTTGCTCTTCGGCTCGACGGTCTCTTCATCCACCGGACTTAGCTCTCCCGGCCTGCTCGATGATCTGGGCACGACTCCGCGCACCGGAGACGAGGTGCTGAACACGCCGAAGCTGGATTGGCAGATTACGCCGACCCAACATGTGAGCGGTCTCTATCACCGACTGCGCTGGGATTCGCCGGGCGGCGTGCAGACGCAGACCTCGAATAACTATGCGATTGACACATTCGGCACGGACTTTGTGAAGCTGGACTACGGCCTGGTCAAACTCGACAGCCAGTTCACAACCAATCTTGCAAACGAAATGCGGGTGCAGTACGGGCGCGAACTGGACTGGGAAGGCCAGCAACCCTGGAGCAGCTTCACCAGCACGTACCTGAACAACTCCACGGGGACGCCGGTTCAGCTTGGTATCTACGGCAGCGCAACCAACAATGGATTCACCGCCGGCATGCCGTACTATTCATTCCGCACTGCGTATCCGGAAGAGAAGAAGACGCAGTTCGGAGACACGGCGATCCTCAGCCACGGAAGTCACAACATCAAATTCGGCTTCGACGTCCTGCGGAATACGGACACCATCAACAATCTCTACGAGAGCAATGGCGTCTACACCTACACCTTCTTCTCTGACTTCTTTGCGGACATCCTGAAGCCCAACGGCACCTGCGACAGCACCCAGTCGCAGACGGGCCTCGGCGCTTACCCGTGCTACTACGGATTCACGCAGGGCTTCGGCACGCCTCAGTTCACGTTGACGACCGTGGACTACGGTTTCTTCGTGCAGGACGACTGGAAGGTGACGCCACGCCTGACGCTCAACATCGGGCTGCGCTACGACAATGAGCAGATACCGGCACCCTTTAAGGATCTGATTGCCTCGTCGATCCTCTACGTGCCCGTTGGTGGCGTGGGACCCTTCCCATTCTCCGGGGCAGACGTCACTCATCAGCCGGTCGACAATAACAACATCGGTCCTCGTTTGGGTATCTCGTGGGACCCGTTTGGGAAAGGGAAATCGGTGATCCACGCGGGATACG
>Ga0335069_10007142_pt1 | contig 16162 bp, 8 predicted proteins | sample Lox_Sample_11_FD_206714 | JGI IMG/M metagenome (GOLD analysis project Ga0335069, IMG submission 206714) | Soil microbial communities from Loxahatchee National Wildlife Refuge, Florida, United States - Lox_Sample_1.1 | ecosystem: Environmental > Terrestrial > Soil > Wetlands | place: USA: Florida... | reverse complement strand
CGCCTGTGGCCGAGCCCAAAGCGCCGCCGAAGCCGGCAGTTCAACAGCCGCCGCCGCGACGCCTCATCGTTCCGCAGACCGGACCGCGTCCGGTCTATACCGCACCGGTGCGTCCGCCGTCGCAAACACCCATCGCGCAGCGTCCGGCTGCTGGTGGTGGTCCGCGTCCCGCTCCAGGACGTCCAGTTCCGGGTCAACCGATTTTCCAGCGTCCGCGTCCGCAGGGAGCCGCAGGCGCTCCGCCGACCGGCCGTCCGCCGCTGCGTCCAGGCGAGCGCCGTCCGATGCACCCAACGCGCTCCGCTCCCGGTGGCATGCGTCCGGGAATGGGTATGGGTGGCCCGGGCATGGCGCCTCCGCCACCTCCGGGACCGACGCGCGCCCCGGGACGTCGTCCCGGACAGCGCTACGTTCCGCGCGGCGTCAAAGAAGGTCCGATGAAAGGCTTCGTTCCGCCGCCGCGCATGGTGGTGTCGAACGAGCCTCTGCCGATCACCCGTTCCATCACGATCACCGAAGGTATTTCGGTGAAGGATCTGGCGGAGAAGCTCGGCATCCGCGCTAAGGATTTGATCGCCCGCCTGCTGGCGCGTGGCGTCTTTGCCACCATCAACCAGACGCTTGACGCCGACCTCGCGACTGAAATGTCGCGCCAGTTCGGGGCCGACACCGACGTCATCACCTTCGAAGAACAGGCCGAGAAGGAGATGGCTTCAGAGTCGACGGCTGACGAAGCTGCCAACCTGATCGCGCGTCCGCCCGTGGTCACTATCATGGGCCACGTCGATCATGGCAAAACCAGTCTGCTCGATGCCATCCGCCACACCAGCGTGGCCGAAGGCGAAGCTGGCGGCATCACGCAGCACATCGGCGCTTACAAGGTCTCGATCCAGGACAAGAACTCGCCGGCTTATGGCCGCGAGATCGTCTTCCTCGATACGCCGGGCCACGAAGCGTTCACCCGCATGCGTGCCCGTGGCGCCAAGGTCACCGACATCGTGGTGCTCGTCGTCGCCGCCGATGACGGCGTGATGCCGCAGACAATCGAAGCCATCGATCACGCGAAGGCCGCCGAGGTCCCGCTGATCGTCGCCGTCAACAAGATCGATAAAGAAAACGCCCTGCCCGAGCGCGTCAAGAAACAGTTGGCCGATCGCGGCCTGATGCCGGAAGACTGGGGCGGCACTACGGTATTCGTCGACGTTTCTGCCAAGCAGAAGACGAACCTCAATCTGTTGATGGAAATGATTTGCCTCGTCGCCGACCTGCAGGAACTCAAGGCGAATCCGGAACGCGCCGCCACCGGCGTGGTCATCGAAGCCAAGCTCGATCGCGGACGCGGTCCGGTCGCAACCGTACTGGTGGAAAACGGTACGCTGCACACCGGCGACTACATCGTGGTCGGCAACGTCTTCGGACGTGTGCGCGCCATGTTTAACGATCGCGGTGCAGCGCTCGACGAAGCCGGTCCCTCGACTCCGGTCGAGGTCCTTGGTCTCGAAGGCCTGCCGCAGGCGGGCGACCAGGTCACGGCGGTCGACGATCGCGACAAGGCGGTCGGTGTTGCCGAGTACCGCCAGCAGAAAGCTCGCGAAGCTACGCTGGCCAAGAGCTCCAAGGTTTCGCTCGAAGGCTTCGCCGAGCAGCTCAAGTCGGCGGGCACGAAGGAACTCAACATCATCCTCAAGGGCGACGTTCAGGGTTCCGTCGAAGTTCTCGACGACGTACTGATGAAGCTCTCGAACGACAAGGTGAAGATCAAGATCATGCGCGGCGGTGTGGGCGCGATCACCGAGTCCGACGTCGACCTGGCATCGGCATCGAACGCGATCATCATCGGCTTCAACGTTCGTCCGGAACGCAAGGCGCAGGAACTGGCCGAGCAGGAGAAGGTCGACATCCGCCTGCACTCGATCATTTACGAGCTGCAGGACGAGATCAAGCGCGCCATGACCGGCATGCTCGAGCCGGTGTTCAAGGAAACCTATCTTGGGCGCGCCGATGTTCGCGACACCTTCCGTGTGCCCAAGGTCGGCACCATCGCGGGTTGCTACGTGCAGGACGGCGTGGTGAAACGCGATGCGCAGGTCCGCCTGCTGCGCGACAACGTGGTGATCTTCACCGGCAAAGTGGGCTCGCTGCGGCGCTTTAAGGACGACGTCAGCGAAGTCCGCAACGGCATGGAATGCGGTATCGGGATCGCGGGTTACGGCGATATCAAGGTGAACGACGTGATCGAAGCGTTCCACACGGAGAAGATTGCGCCGGAAGCACTTTAACTTCAGCAGCTAGTGGCCAGTGGATAGTGGCTAGCAACCAAGGCCACGAGCACTGGCCATCTTTTTGTTCTCAGCTTTCAGTCATCAGTTTTCAGTAAGTTCTAACTGACAACTGAAAACTGATAACTGACAACTTGAAATGATTGCCGTTCTCACTCTCGAAATTCGCATCGAAGGCGCCCACTCGCTGAAAGACAAGCGCCAGGTAATGCGCAGCTTGAAAGACAAGCTGCGGGACAACTTCAACGTCGCGACCGCCGAACTCGCGCAGACAGATTTATGGCAACGCGGCACCATCGGCGTCGTGAGCATCAATTCTTCGAAGGACTACCTGCGAGGATTGATGGAGCAGGTAGAACGCGCCGCCAACCGCATCGCGAACAACGCAGGCGGGGAAGTGGTAGATAGCTTTGTAGATTTTATGGAAGAGTAGCGCCGGCGACTCGCCGGCTGTCGCGTGCGCGACTCGCCCACGTCTTTGCTGAGAGCTGATAGCTGTCAGCTGAGAGCTTCTTATGGAGAAACGACAGTACGAATATCATCTCGGTCGCCTCGCCGAAGCGTTGCGCGAGGAGATCTCCGCCATCGTCGAGGGCGAGCTCGCCGATCCCCGCGTGGGGCTGGCGACGGTTACCGACGTGACCTTGGCTCCGGACGGCAAGTCGGCGCATGTTCTTGTATCGGTGGTGGGGGATGAGAAGGACGCCCAGGAATCGCTCAAGGGTTTGACGGCGGCAACCGGATTCATTCGCCACGAGATCACCGACCGGCTGCGTTTGCGTCATGCGCCGGAGCTGTTTTTCCGATTGGACAAGTCGGAGCAATACGAGACTAGAATTGACGAACTGCTGAAGCGCGTCGACAAGCAACGCAAGAAAGTTTAGTGCTCGGCGAACGACAGGTCCGATTTTGTCATTACGAGCGGACGCAGTCCGCGAGGAATCTGCTTTTCGCGTCCAGCGGGCAGGAGTGGGGAACCAGCGCGGATGTTGGAACGGGTCCTAAAAGAAATTGAGCAGCGGGATCATTTCGTCCTGACATCACACGCACGCCCCGACGGCGACGCCATCGGATCGGTTCTGGCTTGCGGCGCAATCCTGCGCCAGATGGGCAAATCGGCGGAAGTCGTCCTGCATGATCCGGTTCCCACCATCTACCAGCCGCTCCCTTTCGCGAATCAGGCACAAAGATCGCAATCGGTAAACGGCAAGTACGAAGCCGCCATTGTGCTCGAATGCGATAGCGTACAGCGCACGCGATTGGCGGGATTAGACCGGCAATTCCTCATCAACATCGACCATCACGCGACGGGCAAGCCATTCGGGCACATCAACTGGATCGAGCCCTCGGCCTGCGCCACCGCCGAGATGATCTACTGGCTGGCGCGAGCCGCGGGAGTACAGATCACGCCGGAGATCGCGACCTGCCTCTACACAGCCGTGCTCACCGACACAGGTTCCTTCTGCTTCATCGGCACCAGCGAGCGTACTTTCGCTCTGGCGCAGGAACTCGTTCGCGCTGGGGCTGACCCGGCCCGCGTCGCCCAGAGCGTGTACTTCTCCAACCCGACTTCGAAGATGCGTTTGCTGGGACAGGCGCTGACCACGCTACATCGCGACGGCAGCCTCGCCTGGATGCATGTCACCAACAATCAGATGGAATTGGCCGAAGCACGCGAGGAAGACTGCGAAGGCCTGGTGAATTACGCACTCGCCATCGAAGGCGTGGAAGTTGCGTTGTTCTTCCGTGAGCAGGAGCCGGGCAAGTGGCGCATCAGCCTGCGCAGCAAAGGAACGGTAGATGTCGCCGCCGTCGCCGAGCACTTCGGCGGTGGCGGTCATCACGCCGCCAGCGGATGCCAACTCGCAGGGTCGCTTCCGGTCGTAGTGGAACAAGTAACGTCGCAGTTAAAGCTGTCCGCCCCCAGCAAGCAGGGTGTCGACAGGATCATTCACTGGAGAACCTAACAAGGACTCAGGAGTCGATAGTCAGCCGATTCAACCGACTCCTGACTGCCGACTCCCGACTCCCGACTCCTTCTTCAGTACACTCCCGCCTTCGCCGCCCTCTTGAATTCCTGGAACAACTCCGCGCACTGCCGGCGAACTTCTGGCGAGTCCAACTGCTCGACCGCCAGCTTGCTGCCACCCTCTTTTGCCAGTCGCTTCGCGTCGAACTTCAGCTCATTGAATCCAGCGCCCGCCGCATCGGCAATGGTCGCGCCGTAAACCACCCGATCGATCTTCGCCCAGTGAATGGCCGACAAACACATTGGGCACGGTTCGCAGGTGGTGTACATCACGCAACCGGAGAGGTCGATGGTGTCCAGCAACCTGGCGGCTTTGCGGATGGCGTTAACTTCCGCGTGACACGTTGGATCGGTGGTGTTCCACACTTCGTTGTGTGCACACACCACCACCGAACCATTCTTGACGACGCAAGCCCCAAACGGAGAATTTCCAGCGGCGATCCCCTCGCGTGTCTTGGCGACTGCCTGCATCATGAAATCGGCTTCGGACATACTTCACTATTATCGCCGATAAAGAGAAAGACCCGATGGTGCCCCACATCTGCCTTCCTTTGGCAGATGTGGGATCGCGCCAGACGCAGCATCGCCACTATTTTTGCAGCGTGATCTTCACCTCTTTATCCCCGTCCAGCGCGAACATCGCCTTCTCGATCGGCGGAGCCTTAATGGTAGCGTGCGGGTTGTTCGACATGCCCCAAAACTCCTTCGGCATCCCGATGAAGTTCTTGTCGAGCTTGTGATTCACGTTCACATCGTGAATCAACGCAACCGCGTATTTTCCTTCGGGAAGTTGCACGGTCACCTTCTGTGTCCCTTTTTGTGCCGGCACCGAGATGTCCTTCAACGCCGCCTGGCGATCCTCCGCCCAGCCCTTGGGGCCATTGAAGATCAGGATGCCGAGATTGCCTTCGTTGGAATCCATGTTCTCAACCGTGATAGTGAGCGTGTACTGCTTGGGCGCCGTCGCGGCAGGCGACTGGGCGAGAGCAGTGATGCAGAGCAGAATGACAGCGGAAAAAACGAAGAATGTCCGCATGAGCGTACCCTTTCCAAACAAATAATGTCTCCCCGATTGTAGTGGTGCGACTAGGCGCTGCAGCGCAAATCGCCAATGGCAGTTCCGCAATGGGAATGAACGCCGGGCTGCGCCATTTACAATCGTGCGTTCGCCCTTCGTCAGAATGACCAGCAGACAAGAACCCGCGTGGCTGGAAGTCGCCCTCATGGTCGCCTGCTGCGCCTTCCTGTTCTTCTACGGACTGGGCGCATTCGGACTGGTTGGCGCCGACGAGCCGCGTTACGCGCAGATCGCCCGCGAAATGCTCGCCCGCCACGATTGGGTGACACCTGTCCTGAATGGCGTACCATGGCTCGAAAAGCCGGTGCTCCTCTACTGGGGAGAGATGCTCTCCTACAAGATCTTCGGTGTCAGCGATTGGGCGGCGCGCGTGCCTTCCGCCGTGCTGGCAAGCCTCATGGTGCTGGCCGCGTATCTGTTCATGCGCCGCTTTCGCCGCGGTTCCCAACTCGACGCCGCGCTGATTCTCGCCTCGCTCGCTGGAATCATCGGCTTCGCTCGCGCGGCCTCCACCGATATGCCCCTAACAGCAACGTTCACCGTGGCCATGCTGGCGTGGTACGCATGGTTCGAAACCCGGCAGCAGCGTTGGCTGGCAAGTTGTTACATTTTTCTTGCCTTGGGAACCCTCGCCAAGGGTCCCATTGCCCCGTTTCTCGCCGCACTCATCATCCTCGTCTTCATCGTCGTTCGCCGCGACTGGACGCTCATCCGCCTTACTCTCTGGTTGCCGGGACTGCTGCTCTACTTCGCCGTGGCGTTGCCTTGGTATGTGCTGGTGCAGCACGCCAACCCACAGTTTGTTCGCGTCTTTATCTTCGAGCACAACCTCGCGCGTTACAGCAGCAACATGTTCCAACACCGACAGCCCTTCTGGTATTTCGCGCCCGTGCTTCTGCTGGGTGTCCTGCCGTGGATCGTCTTTGTCATCGCCGCCGGCATTCGCGCCATCCGCGAGATCATCGACACCCGCTGCAGCTTTGAATTGTTCTTCGGACTGTGGGGCGTGCTTCCGGTAGTCTTCTTCTCCTTCTCGCAATCGAAGCTCCCGGGATACATCCTTCCAGCGTTGCCGCCGTTCGCGATCTTGGCCGCCGAATACATCTGGCGACGCATCGACGAAGCGGACGAACCTCCGCTGTGGCTCGATTTCCTGCACGCCCTCGTCGGAGGTGCGCTCCTCGGATGCTCGTTGCTCAGCATCTACTTCCTCCTGCGACTTCCGGTTACGGCCCTGGCTGTGACGATTGCCATCTGCAGCGGCATCGCAGTCTTCACCGGGATGTTGATCGCGATCTACGTAAAAGGGTTGAAGACCGCGCGTTTTGCCACGCTTGTTCCCGTTCTGCTCGCGATGGCATTCGTTCTTAAGATGGCGGCGCCGTTTATTGACGGCCGGAACTCCCAGCGCCCCGTAGCGCAGGCACTTGCCGCATATGCTAAGTCCGGCACTCCGGTCGCCGTCTCCGGAGTCTCTCGTGTCGTCGAATATGGGCTGACCTTTTATCGCGACCAGCCGATTTCCAGCTATGACCGCTCGGAGTTTCCCCTCGGCAACCACCTGGTTGTCTCAAAACCCGGTTCCACGGCAGCAATCCAAGCGATGCTGAAGGGCCGGAAAGTTGCGGATCTCGGAAGCTTTGCACCTCAGCACCTCGAGTTCTATGCGGTGACGGGCAGCCCTTAACCGGACTCCTGCCCCCGGACTCCTGACTACTCTTGTTCATCCCACTGACACAGAACCTGCAACAGGCATAGACTCTCAGATTCGCGCTTTTCGCAGGATTGTCCGTGGAGATCATCGACCTGAGACATTTCACGTCGGCCGACTTACGGCCGCTGCTGGAGGAAGAGACAGCCGCCTGGTCGCGCCTGCTGTCGTGGGATTACACCTCCTCGGCCGACATGATCCTGCGCTACGTGGACGCCCGCATCCTGCCCGGATATGCCGCCGTAGAGCGTGGGCGCCTGCACGGTTACTCATTCTTCGTTTATGAAGGCGGAAAAGGCGTCATCGGGGACCTTTTCGTTGCCAGCGAAAGCGTCAATGGCGACAGTCACGACATCGAAACGCGGCTTATCACCCATGTAGTGGAGACATTGCAGCAGTCGCCAGGCATCCGCCGTGTCGAGGCCCAACTCCTGGTTCACCCGACGGGCACGGTCTCCCGACCTTTTCTCGACCAGGGGTTTCGCCAATTCCCGCGCCTGTTCATGGCCTTGCCCCTGCAAAACGGGAACGGCAACGGCAAAGGCCTAAAATCGGCCGAGATTCTGGCTCCGGTTCCGTTCGAGCTCCGGCCCTGGTCGGAGCAGGATTACCAGCCCGCAGCAGCTTTGATTACCCGCTGTTACCAGGGTCACATTGATTCGGAAATCAACGACCAGTACCGCACCACGCAGGGAGCCCTGCGCTTCCTCAACAACATCGTCCGCTTCCCCGGTTGCGGATTCTTCGACGGTTTCGCCTCGTTCGTTGCCACCGAGAAGAAGACCGGCCAGATGGTGGGGCTGATCCTTTGCTCGCGCGTGAAAGGCGATGTCGGTCACATCACTCAGGTTTGCGTGCTCCCTGATTTCCGCGGCGTCCATCTGGGTTGGGCGCTCATGGAAGCTTCGGCGAATTCCCTCCGCCGCAGAGGCTTTAGCCTGCTCTCCCTGACGGTAACTCGGGACAACTTCAATGCCGTCGAGCTGTACAAGCGCCTGGGTTTCGGGATCGGTCGCGTCTTCGATGCGTTTGTTTGGGAAAGCGAACGCTAACCGTTCCAGGTCCCCAACTCTCACACCAGCTTTTTTCACAAGGTCTTAACAGCACCGCGATCTTCAGGATGATGTCCAAAGAGGCAACATCGGCACCCCTTTAAGGCCACACGAAACTCGGCTTCCGATAGCAAGCAAAAAGTTGATGTTTTTCACCGGCTGCCCATTTTGGAAAGGGTATGTAAAAGTAACCTCCGAATCGCAATATCTGCTTGACACGATGAGACTTATAGCAAACAATCACCGCCGTCCCTCCCCTTAGACAGCTTCTGTAAGACAAGGCCCTTTCACGTACAGGGTGGGCCCCGAAACTCGCGAGGAACTCCGATGCGAACGCTATGCCTCCGCAACCACCTTCGTGTGTTGTTATGCGCAGCAACAGTCTTGACGGTCTCGGCAGTTGGTTTTTGTCAGGGAGCCACATCCCCAAAAGAGAGTCTGGCGAGTAAGGTCCGTAGCCTCGATCGCCCTTTGACGTTCGAAGCCAACCGCGGCCAGGTTAACGCGCGCGCTCAATTCCTTTCGCGTGGGCCGGGATACGAGTTGTTCCTTACTCCCACGGAAAGCGTGATCTCGCTCGCCCGGGAGTCCGGCAGCGCGAACGGCCAGGGTAAGTCGCATCTGGAAGCAGCGGAGGCGCTGCACTTGGGGCTACAGGGAGCGAGCCAGAAGGCAAAGATCGTCGGCGAGGATGAACTGGCCGGTAAGAGCAACTACTACATCGGCAACGACCAGTCGCAGTGGCGCACTTCTATTCCGAACTATTCACGCGTCCGTTATCGGTCCATTTATCCCGGCATTGATCTCGTTTACTACGGCAACCAGCGCACCCTGGAGCATGACTTCGTTGTAGCACCCGGCGCCGATCCGCGGCGCATCAAGCTGCAATTATCCGGAGCGAAATCGACTTACATCGAAGCCAACGGCGACCTCGCGATGGATCTCGGTAATGGCGTCGTACGCTTGCTGAAGCCCGTGGCCTACCAGGAAGTGAATGGCAAGCGACAGCAGGTACTGGCCCGCTACGAATTAGATAAGCGCAGCCTTGCGCACTTCATTCTTGGCCAGTACGACAAGCGGCGCGAACTCGTCATCGACCCCAAGCTGAGCTACTCAACCTACTTCGGCGGATCCTACGCCGACCAGGTAAACTCTGTCGCCGTCAAAGGTTCCACCGTCTACGTCACTGGGTACACCACTTCGGCCGACTTTCCCGCCACCTCGGGCGCCTGCATCAATTGCGGGGCCTTTGAAGACGTCTTTGTAGCTGCCTTTAACGTGAATGGGGCGCTCGTCTTTTCGACCTACTTCGGCGGACACGGCACCAATGAAGCCCGCGCCATTGCGCTTGACTCGGCGGGAAATGCTTTTGTAGGTGGCTTTACCGAAGCAAATGATATGCCGGCTTCCAACAGCACAAAGGGAGGCACATTTGACGGATTCCTTGCCAAGTTCTCGCCGTCCGGAACCTTGGCCTCTTCGATATATTTCGGTGGGGCGGCGGAAGACCAGGTCCTTGGCTTGACGTTTGACACCACCAACTCGCATGTCATCGCCACCGGCTACACGACGTCTACCAATTTCCCTGCGGCAGCTCCGGTCGCGTCAACGCTTCCGGGACAACTCTACAAAACGGCCAACGGCGCTTCCACGTGGAACCTGAGCAGCGGTAATTCACCGAACAACCTGGCGGGCATGGATGTCCTCGCCCTGCTGGTGGTGCCCGGAGCGCTGGCGCCCACGAAGGTCTACGCGGGCGGCTCGATGGGCGTGTTCACCAGCAGCGACGGCTTTACCTGGAGCCCGATGAATGCCGGTTTCAACCATAACAAGGTAACCTGCCTGGTCAACGATCCCACCACCAGCGGATCCTTGTATGCCTGCACCGATGTCGGCCTGTTCAAGTTCAATCCCAGCGCGGCCCAGTGGAGCTTCGTGACCAACTTCACACCCGGCAACATTCAATTGCGCGCGCTGCTGGTTGATTCCACTACCCCCACAACTCTGTACGCCGCTACCAACGTCGGAGTCTATGTCTACACCGCTGCCAGCGGCGTTTGGACTGCCTCAAACAACGGACTGCTTAACACGGATGTTTATTCCCTGGTACAGGACGCCGGCGGCGCTCTGTATGCCGGTACTTCCAACGACGGCAGCAACCCGATTTTCTACGAGAGCTTCGGCGCTGCCAGTTGGTTCGCGCCCGGTTCCGGCCTGCCGACCAACCCGGGCAACGGCTTCTTCAGCAATTCGCTTACGTACGACAGTATCAGCGGCAATATCTACGCCGGTATCCAGGGCAGCGGCGGCTTCGTGACCTCCAACGGCGGATTCTCCTGGGCCGCTCTCGGTTCGGGCCTGGTGCAGGATGCGTTGAATGTCGAAACTTTCGCCATCGACCCGCTGGTAAATACCACCATTTACGTGGCGACCGACAATGGCCTGTTCAAGTCTACGGATTCCGGCTCGACACTGGTCGCCGCCTCCGCCCCATTCACGTCAACATCGGTGAAGGCACTGGCGGTCGATGCGCAAGCCTCGCAAACCGGGGGCACCGTCCTCTACGCCGGCGTGGACTCCAAGCAAGGTTTTGTTGCCACCTTCGATAGCTCCCTGAACCAGCTCACGGGCACCCCCTTCGGCGGCGATGGCGTCGGTGGCCGGCAGGGAAATCCCTTTAGCATTTTCGCCACTCAGGGTGGCACCCACGGCAACGCGGTCGTCTCCGACAACAGCGGGAACTTCTACGTAGCGGGAAGCACTCCCTCGACTCTCCCGAACACGCAACTCGGGGCTCAACCCAGTATCGTTGACCTCGACGATGCCTTCATCATGGCGTTTAACTCGAGCGGTGCATCCCTCTGGAGCACCTACTTCGGAGGCAGCGGGAACGATTACATCAACTCGATCGCGTTCTCGCCGTCGGATTCCAGCATCGTCGTGGGAGGTTTTACCCTCTCGTCGGACCTGAACTTATTCAGCCCATACCAGGCCACCTGCTCGACCATAGGCTGCGGATTCCTGGCCAAGTACACCACCAGCGGAACGCCGACTTTCTCGACCTACTACGGCAACAGCGGCTTGACCTCGGGCGCTAACTGGGTTCAGAGCGTCGGGGTAAACCAAACCACCGGCGCGATCTGGGGAGCGGGCGGAATTTACGGCGGATCGGTTCCCCGTCTGAATCCCCTGCCCAGCGTTCCCTATGCTGTTTACGAGCAGGGATTCGTGATGGAGTTTCCGCCGTCCGGCGCCTCGCCATTGTTCTCCAGCGATTTCGGCGGAAGCACCAACGGTACTTTTGTTACCTCGCTATCGGTCGATTCCACGGGCGCTGCCTATGTCGCCGGTTCCACCTATGCGACTGACTTTCCGATCGCCGGTTCTCCCTTGCGTTCAACCATTGCAGGGTCGAATACTGCCGATGGATTCGTGATGCAACTCACGGATACCGGCGCAAGCAACGACCTTTCCATCTCCGTCACCCCAACCGCCCCGACCCCGGCAGCGGGAGTTCCGACGACCTTTAACATCACCGTTACAAACAACACGTCCACGGGGACGGGCGCGACCGGAGTCCGGATTACCACCGACTTGAATCTCGATGCCTTTACTTCACCTGCCGGCACGTGTACATCGGGGTTGAATGCGGCCTGTAACTTCGGCACGCTTGCACCGCTGGCCAGTGTGACCGCAACTGCGACCAACACTTACGCGGTGGCTGGGAACTTCACCAATTTCTTCTACGCCCGCACCGACGACAACGATCCCAACCCGGCCAACAACGTCGCGCAGGTTACAGCGACCGTCAGCCCCGGGACCTCCGACATCGCGGTCGCGCTCGCCGCGTCGGCGACCGCCGTTGCCCACGACAGTGATTTCACCTACACCCTGACGGTTACCAATCTCGGTCCTGCCGGATCAGACGCCTTCACCATCCCCGTGACGCTTGACGCCTCTTTGATCCTGGTCGGCCTCGATCCCAATGGATATTGCTACAACGATGGCGGCGTATTCTGCAGGGTTTCCGCACTCGGGCCAGGAGCGCAGCAGCAATTCGTCATCACCGTGCAGGCGCCCTCCAGCCTGGGCTCGGTTACTTCGTCGGCAACCGCGAGCTATATCAACGACACCAATTCGGCGAACAACACTGGGACCGCCACGACGAGCATTACGCCGAGCGCCGACCTTTCGGTTTACGATTCCGTTTATCCCTACGCGACCGTGGGTGCTCCATTCCAGGTTGACGTGGCCATCACCAACAACGGCCCCGACGCGGCGACCAACGTCCGGCTCTACCTCAAGATGCCGCCACAGCTCACGTTGGTTTCCAGCGTCAACATGAGCTGCTCCGGTCCCAACTCTCTGCTTATCTGCACCGTCGGACCCATAGCGGCCCCCATCGATACCCCCGTCACGGTTACGCCGCAATTCACCGTCGTTGCCAACTATCCGGGCGTCTTCACCATTCAGCAGACCGTGTCGGATACGGGTAGCTCCGATCCCTACAACTCCGACAACGTCTACAACCTTTCGCTGACCGCCTCCGACACCAACGGTAGCGAATACTACGTCGTCAGCAACCTGGCAACGGGCGATATCTCCGCCTACAGCGTCGGAACTACCGGCACGCAATATCCGCTTACCGCGCGTGGCCCAGCCAGTCCTGCCATCAACGCCGTGGATATTACCGGGCGCTACGTGTACGTCGGTTCCGGCGGATTCAGCGGCTATACCTCAGTGGTGGATACGACGGTCCAGCGCGAGGTGATGCGCATTCATGGCGTCGCGGGGCGTCCGATGGTGACTACACCCGACGGTTCGCGCCTGATCACCCATGTGGCTTCGTTCACCACCGATGCTCTGGCCGTCATTGACACCAGCACCTTCCAGGTCATCAAAACCATTTCGCTCGATGGCTTATTTGGAGATCAGGTCGGCGTACAGGATCTGCAGCCGACCTCTGGTGTGGTCGCCAACAACAAGCTTTACTTGCAAGTTGGATTTATCCCGAACACCGGCACCGCGAACTGGACGACTGCCGTTATTGACCTGGGTACTTACGCCGTGTCGCAGGTCACTGGTGCTTCCACCGCGGCGCCCAATCCTTCGCAGCAACACAGCATCGCGGCGAGTGCCGATCAAACGCGGGTCTATGCGCTCCGCCATAACCCCGCTTCCATCCTGGTAATCGATACCAGCAATAATTCAGTGATCGACACCATCTCGCTGCCGCTCAGCAATGCCACTTCGATCGTAGCCACGCGTGATCCGAACGATCCCAACGGCAACTTCGCTTACGTGGCCGGTAGGACCGCGGTGGCGCCGATTCAGAACGAGATCGTGGCAGTTGATTTGGCTCAAGGAACTGTCGTCGGCGCCGAAACCGTCAGCTTCCTGCCCACCAACCTGGCGCTCTCTGCCGACGGCAACAGCCTCCACGGAGTCCGTATCGGCGTCATTCCCACAGGCAACAACGCCTTCTTCGCTTCTACCCCCGATATCAGGCTCAATTCTCAGACTTTGCAGGAATTCAACGTGGGTGATGCCGGCGGACTTTCGATCGGCTTCCTGTCCAGCTCAGTCGCGCAATATGCGCCGACGATCAGCACCACCGTACCGGCTACGATTGATAACTCCACTGCCAACACCGTCAGCATCCTGGGCAGCAACTTCGCCCCCGGGGCGCGCGTCAGGATCGGCGACCAGGACACCGTCACCCCAACGTTCGTTTCTACCGGACGCCTCGATGTGAGCTTGCCCGCCCTGGTTCCCGAGAATCAGGAAAACCGCATCATCGTGACCCTGCCCAACTCGCAGGAGCTGCCGACTCGCCGGAACATCAGCGGCATTGCGCCTTTCCGCCTCCCCATCACCAATCCGTTCCAGTTGCCGAACTCGCTGCTGTTGCTGAAGAGCGGCGAATCCGCTGTGACCATCGTGGATCCCACCAAGAACGGCGTTGACATCAGAACCATGCCGGAACCGTTCTCCGTCGCCATTGCCCCCGACAACCAGACCTTCTACACCTCGTCGTTTAACGCTGGGACAGGCGTGCAGGCCGTCAGTCTCGCCACGGGACAACCGATTACAACCATCCCCGTGCCTAACGATGTCGTGGGCTACCAGGATGCGCTGGCAACCGGCACAGACCCCGTTGACGGCAAGGCTGTCCTTTACTTCACTAGTGGCGATGCGAGTTTCACCAGCGACCAACTATCGATCGTCGATGCCGACTCCACCTCCGCCACCTTCAACCAGGTAAAGAGGGTGATCAATACCAACGACAACAACTATGGACAGTCGTGGGCACTGGTAGCTTCTCCCAGCGGCCGCTACGTGTACTCCGTTGTGGACGCCTACAACAACACCACGGGCGCGTTCCTCGGCGAAAACCTCATCGCCTACGACACGAAGACATCGACTTTCGGCAAAATCTCCAACATCGGAACCGCATTCAACGCGGAAGAAGCTCCCAACCATCTGCGGATAACCCCCGATGGCAGTCACCTGATCCTGCCGGCTGCCGACGGCAGCATCATTGTGCTGGATATTTCCTCGGATCCGCTGTTGAGCACCTATGGCGTGAGCACGATTTTCGGTTTTGGTCATTCCTACAAGACCTTCCAGGTCGTTGGCAGCCGCCTGTTCGCCTTCGACGCCAACACCAACACCATCGCCGCCTTCAACTTCCTGCCCGCCACCAGCAACTTCAGCATATTGGGCTCGGTGACCCTGCCAGGATCGGGCAGCTTCTATGAAGCTCCGCTCTTGGTCGAGCCGACCGGAACTTACATCTATGTCGGGTTGAAAGATCAGGACATCCTCTCCATCCTCGACGCCAACAAGGTCGCCGCCAGCGATCCCACGGCGCTGCTCGATCAAGGCGGGGACGTGCTCGGTCTGGAAGCCATCCTGATCGCAACGCCGGTTTCGCCCCAGGTCGACCTGGCTTCGGCCTTTACCGGGCTTTATTCGTTCCCCGGAGGCGGCGCCGGTTATTTTTATGCAACCGTAACCAACCTCAGCGTCAACCCGGCCACCAACGTGATGGCCACGGTTACGATGCCCGCGGGTGTCTTGGCAACTTCCGCCAGCTACTCCACCACCAACAATCAGTTCGGAGTTTGCACGACGGGAGCGACGCCAACCTGCACCATCCCGACGCTGTCGGGAAATGAGATTGCCTATCTCACCGTGAACTTCACGGTGCCCTCCACTCCCGGCATCATTAACTTCACCTTGAACGCAACCTCGACGGAGCCCGATTCCAATCCGCAAGATAACCTCGTCAACGGCTCCATGACGGTGGTTGCCGGCGCTGACATTTCCGTAACCGCCAACTTCCCCGGATCTCCGCTGACGGCTGGCCAGGCGGTGAATTACAACTTCACGGTCAACAATGCCGGGCCTTCGACCGCCACCACGGTTTACGTCGACGTCTTCGGACTCGACAACCAGGTCATCACTCCACCGCAGGGTGTCAGTTGCAGTTCGAATACTCTTTGCACCATCGGTTCGCTGGCTGTCTCCAGTCCGCAAGTGTTCTCGGTCAGCGGCAACGTTTCCCCTTTGACCAGCACCACCTCGCTCAGCGTCAGCGTCAGCCCCATCTCTCCGGGCGATCCCGATTACAACAACAATTACGCGAGCGCCAACCTGAGCGTGATCTCCAATGGAATTTTGCCCGACCACTTCCTGCTGACCGACCGCGTTCGCGGCCAGGGTTATGGCATCACGCCATCGCCGCTGGGAGGCATTCCGAACGGTAGCGGCCGCGTCGGTGTGACGCCCAACCAGGTCGTTCCTCTGCCCGGTGGCCGCATCGCCTTCATCATGAACTTCCAGGCGAACTACGTCTCGGTCTTCGACATGACCGTGGGACAGGAGATCTACCGCATCCAGAACGAGCCCGGACGCGTGGCCGCTCTCAGCAGCGACGCCAGCCAGATCTTCATCGCCAACAACTACAACCCGGGCATGATCGACGTGTTCGATACCTCGACCTTCGCC
>Ga0335069_10007141_pt1 | contig 16162 bp, 10 predicted proteins | sample Lox_Sample_11_FD_206714 | JGI IMG/M metagenome (GOLD analysis project Ga0335069, IMG submission 206714) | Soil microbial communities from Loxahatchee National Wildlife Refuge, Florida, United States - Lox_Sample_1.1 | ecosystem: Environmental > Terrestrial > Soil > Wetlands | place: USA... | reverse complement strand
CGGCAGCGGCCGCCAGGTGCAGACCCTGGATGCGCTGCTCTTCCACGACCGCCTGCAGTGGCTGGACGAGGCCGGCGGCGACCTCGACGCGCTCGCCCGGCGTGTCGCACAGGCCGGCATCGACGGCCCGCCGGGCGGACGCGGCTTCCCCGGCGGCGGACCCGGCGGCTTCGGGCCCGGAGGGTTCGGCCCTGGAGGTCCCCGCGGAGAGGGGTTCGGCGGCTTCAACCGCAGCAACCGGCTGCAGGGCTCCGTCTTCTACAACGCGGCCGGCTCGCCCTTCGACGCGCGGCCGTTCTCGCTGAACGGCCAGCCCACCGAGAAGGCACAGTACTTCCAGAACCGCTACGGCGCGACGCTCGGCGGGCCGGTGAAGATCCCCGGCCTCTACGACGGGACCTCGCGGACCTCGTTCAACCTCAGCTACTCCGGCTCGCGCACGCGCAACCCCTACGACGCCTATTCGACGGTGCCGACGGAGGCCGAGCGCGACGGCGACTTCTCCGACCTCGACCGGACGATCGACGACCCGCTCAGCGGCGAGCCTTTTCCCGGCAACGTGATCCCCGCCGACCGCATCGACCCCGCGGCCCGGGCGCTGCTCGACTTCATCCCCCTGCCCAACCAGACGGGCACCACGCAGAACTACCACTACGTCACCGCGACCAGCAGCTCCTCCGACCAGGTGACGCTCCGATTGAACCACGCGCTGGGCGCGGCCCCGGCACGGCCGGGTGGCGCAGGCCGCGGCGCCCAGGGACGGCGGGGGACGGGCAGGCGGCGGCCGAGCGTCACCGCCGCGGTCACCTACCGGCACGCGAGCGCGCAGGACACGCCGACGTTCCCCACGGTGGGTGGCGAGACGCGCGTCTCGAGCTGGGACGTGCCGGTCTCGATCTCGTTGCCGACGGGACGCGTCTTCCACCAGATCCGCTTCGACTACAACCGCAACCAGTCGACCGGACAGAACCTGTTCGCCGGCGTGCGCGACGTGGCCGGCGAGGCCGGCGTCCTCGGGGCATCCAGCGATCCTTTCGACTGGGGAGTGCCGAACCTCACCTTCAGCAGCTTCACCTCGCTGCGCGACCGCAACCCCTCCTCCCGGCTCGACCAGCGCCTCTCGGTGAGCGAGGTCGCCACCCGCTCCTGGGGCAGCCACAACCTGAGGTTCGGCGGCGGGTTCCGCACCCAGAAGCTCGACAGCGACACCGACACCAACCCCCGCGGCACCTTCGTCTTCACCGGCTTCTACACCAGCGCCGTCTCCGGCGGCGCGACCGTGCCGGGGAGCGGTCTCGACTTCGCGGACTTCCTGCTCGGGCGCGCGCAGCAGGCCTCGGTCCAGTACGGCCCCGGCCACATCGAGCTGCGCGGCGACGCCTGGAACCTGTTCGTGCAGGACGACTGGCGGCTGCACTCGAACCTCACGCTGAACCTGGGCCTGCGCTACGAGTGCGTCTCGCCGCTGGTCGAGGCCAACGACCACCTGGTCAACCTCGACGTGCCGCCGGACTTCTCGGCGGCGGTGCCCGTCCTCGCCGGCCAGAGCGGCGCCTTCACCGGCCCCTTCCCGAAGAGCCTGGTGAACGCCGACTGGAACAACCTCGCCCCGCGCATCGGGCTGGCCTGGAAGGCGAAGCCCTCGCTGAGCGTGCGCGGAGGCTTCGGGATCAACTACGGCCTCGGCGTCTACAGCGGCATCGCCCAGCACCTCGCCGGCCAGCCGCCCTTTGCCGAGAGCAAGACGCTGCTGGGCACCGTGGAGGCCGCGCTGCCGCTGCAGGACGGGCTGACCCAGCCGGGCGCCGCCACCACCAACTCCTACGGGATCGACAAGAGCTACCAGCTGCCGGCGGTGATGATCTGGAACCTGGACCTGCAGCGCCAGTTCGCCGGCGACTTGATGGTCGACGTCGGCTACACCGGCACCCGCGGGTACGACCTCGACCTGCAGCGCGCGCCCAACCGCGGCCCCACCGGCCTGCGCATCCCGGACGTGGCGCCGTTCATCTGGGAGTCCTCGGGGGCGACGTCGATCATGCACTCGGGGACGCTGCGCGTGCGCCGGCGCCTGACCCACGGCTTCGGCTTCGGCGTCGCCTACACCTACGGCAAGTCGATCGACGACGCCTCCTCGATCGGGGGGGGCGCGGCGGTGGTGGCCCAGAACGACCAGGACCTGGCGGCAGAGCGGGGGCTGTCGAGCTTCGACCGGCGGCACAACCTCGCCGCGGACTGGCTGCTGGAGCTGCCGGTGGGCCCGGGACGGAAGTGGCTGCGCGAGGGCGCGCTCGCCAGCCTGCTCGGGGGCTGGGTGTGGAGCGGGACGGCCAGCCTGCAGTCGGGCACGCCGTTCACGGCGCGCGTGCTCGGCGACTACGCCGACGTGGCCCGCGGCGTGAACGGCACGCTGCGGGCGAACGTGACCGGAGAGGCCGTCGAGCTCCCCGACCCCACGGTCGCCCGCTGGTTCGACACCGCCGCCTTCACGCTGCCGCCGACCGGTTCCTTCGGCGACGCCGGCCGGAACACGGTCATCGGCCCCGGCACCTTCCTGGTCAACATGGGCCTCATCAAGAACGTCGACCTCGGCCGGCCGCGGACGCTCTCCATCCGCGTCCAGGCGAACAACGTCTTCAACACCCCGCCGCTCGTCGGCATCGACACCGTGGTGAACTCGCCGACCTTCGGCCAGGTGGTCCAGGTCGGCTCCATGCGGTCGATCCAGATCCAGACGAGGTTCCGGTTTTGACGCGGCCCGGCGCCGGGACGGCCGTCGTGCTGGGCGCGGCGCTCGCGCTTCCCGCCGCGCCGCCGGCCGCTGCGCGAGCGGCCCAGGGGGTGCCGCAGTTCGGCGCCGGCGTCGGGCTGGTCCGGGTGACGGCGGTGGTACGCGACAGGACGGGTGCCCTGGTGCGCGGCCTCGGGCGGGAGGACTTCTCGGTCACCGAGGACGACAAACCGCAGTCCATCGCGACCTTCGAGTTCGAGGACCTGCCGACCCAGCACGCGACGCAGCCGGAGCCGGACGAGGAAGCGTCTCCGCCGCCCCTGCTCAGACGCGCCCCAGCCGCACCGACTCCCGCCGCCGGCGGCCACCGGCTGGTCGTGCTGCTGTTCGACACCAACGGCATGGAGCCGGAGCAGCTGCAGCGGGGCGTCGACTCGGCCAAGGCGTACGTGGAGACGAGGATGACCGCCTCGGACCTGGTGGCGGTGGCGGCGATCGGCTCGGGCCTCTCGGTCCTGCAGGACTTCACCGCCGACCGGGCCGTCCTCGGGCGCGCCCTCGACCGGCTGGTCGGCAGCGACGACGCCCCGGACGCCCCGGCCGACCCCGGCAGCGACATCGGCTCCGACGCCGACGCCTTCGCGGCGGACACCAGCGAGCTCGACCTCTTCGACATCGACCGCCGGCTGCGCGCGATCGAGGACCTGGCGAAGGCGCTGGCGCCGGTGGTGCAGAAGAAGTCGGTCGTCTACTTCAGCGGCGGCGTGTCCGGCGCGACCGCCGACAACCAGGTGCAGCTGCGCGCCGCCATCGACCGGGCGGTGAAGGCGAACCTCTCCATCTATCCGGTGGACGTCCGCGGGCTGGAGGCGGTGGTGCCGGGGGGCGACGCGCGCCAGGCGAGCGCCGGCGGGACCAGCGTCTTCACGGGAGCGGCCCTGCACCAGCAGTACGACCAGCAGCTCACCTCGCAGGACACGCTGGCCGCCCTCGCCACCGACACCGGCGGCCACGCCTTCTTCGACACCAACGACTTCGGTGGGGTCTACGAGCGGGTGGTGCAGGACAGCTCCGCCTACTACATCATCGGCTACGCCAGCACGAACACGGCCCGGGACGGCCGCTTCCGGCGGGTCAGGATCCGGGTGAACCGCCCCGACCTGCGGGTGGAGCACCGCTCCGGCTACTACGCCGACCGCGACTTTCAGCATTCCGGGCACGAGGACCGGGAGCGCCAGCTCCAGGACCAGCTGCTGACGGACCTGTCCAGCACCGACTTCCCGGTGTGGGTGCAGTCGGCGCACTTTCGCACCGGCGAGAACCGCTACTACGTCCCGGTCGCGATCGCGGTGCCCGGCTCCGCGTTGCCGCCGACCCCCGGCGGGGGGACTCGCCGGATCTCCCTCGACCTCGCCGGCGTCGTGCGGGACGAGGCGAAGCGCGCGGTGGCGAAGCTGCGCGACACGCTGAGCGTCGCCGGAGCGGAGGTGCAGCAGAAGAGCGTCCAGTACCGGACCGGCTTCACGCTGCCACCCGGGAAGTACCGGCTCAAGGTCGTGGTCCGCGAGGACCAGGGCGGGGCCTTCGGCTCCTTCGAATCGGACCTGACGGTGCCGGACCTGCGGCGCAGCGCGGTCAAGGTGAGCTCCGTCGTGTTCGGGACCCAGCTCGCGCCGGCGGCGAAGGGGGAGCCCGCGAGCCCGCTGGCACGCGACGGCTCGGAGCTGGTCCCCAGCGTCACCCACGTCGTCTCCACCCGCCAGCCCCTCTACTTCTACTACGAGGTCTACGACCCCGCCCGCAGCCCGTCGGGCGCGGTCCACCTGCTCACCAGCATCGGCTTCTACCGCGGCAACGTCCGCCGCTACGAGACGCCCACCGTGGAGGTGGAGCAGCTGCTGGCCCCCGACCGCAAGGCGGCCGTCGTGCAGCTCGCGGTCCCCGCCGCCTCCCTCAAGCCCGGCCTCTACACCTGCCAGGTGAACGTCATCGACGACGTGGCCGGCGCCTTCACCTTCCCGCGGCTCGCGCTGCTGGTGCGGCCGGAGGCGACGCCGGCGCCACGCTGACGTGACCGCCGGCCTTCAGAAGCGGACCTGGAGGCCGCCGAAGAACTCCGCGGTCGGCCCCGGGTGGTAGGAGTTGCCGTCGGGGTCGGGCTCGGTGAAGGCGACGTACTTCGTTCCGGTGACGTTGCGCCCGACGGCGTACAGCTCGGCCTCGCCCTTCCCGACCTTGAAGCGGCGGCCAGCCCGTGCGCCGAGGAGCGAGTAGCCATTGGTCCAGGTGGTGTTGGTGGCGTCGACGTAGGCGCGGCTCATCGTGAGGTCGTTGAGCCCGAGCACCCAGCCCTTGAAGCGGTACTCGGCCTCCAGGTAGAGCTGGTGGGCGGGCGAGTTCGGGACCCGGTTGCCGGCGAGGTCGGCGCCGTAGGTGACGCTGTCGTACGAGGTGTAGGTGAAGTGGCTGTACGTGTACGACGCGTGCAGGGTCAGCGCCGTGACCGGCAGCCAGCGCAGCTGCGCCTCCAGCCCGAGGCGCCGGCTGTTGCCGGCGTTGCGGTAGAAGGTCTCGAGCGGCCGCTCCTCGATCCGGTAACGCTCGAAGTCGTCGTGCGTCTCGACGTGGAAGCCGGACACGCCGTAGGAGGCGGAAGCGCCGAGCGCGCCGCGCAGGCCCAGCTCCTCGCCCTGCGAGGTCGCGGGCCGCAGGCCGGTGTTGAAGCCACCGAGAGCCTCCGGGTTGGCGTACAGCTCCTCGGTCGCGGGCGGCAGGAAACCCTGGCCCCAGCTGGCGAAGACGTCCGCCCTCGGGCTCGCGTTCCAGTCGACGGCGACGCGGCCCGTGGCCCGCCGGAAGCGGGCGCCGCCCGACAGGTCGACGCCGCCCGCCTGCAGGCGGTCGGTGAGGTCGTTGGTGATGACGTCGTAGCGCAGCCCGGCCAGCAGCGCCCAGCGCGCGCTCAGCTCCAGCCGGTCCTGGAGGAAGCCGCCGGCCCGGCGCTGCACGGCCGTCTGGTCCGACAGGAGCTCCGGGCCCTCCACCGCGTCGCCGAGGTTGGGGTGGCGGTACTCGTCGATGACCTGGCGGTCGAGGTCGAAGCCCGCGCTCAGCGTGTTGCGGAGCCTCCCCATCGGCATCCGCAGCAGGTACTGCGCGCTCAGCCCCGGCGCGTCGAGGCCGCGGTGCTGGACGGAGGAGGGGACGGACTCGGTGAAGCCGGTGTGGCGGAAGTAGCCGGCGAACGTGAGCACCTGGCTGGCGCTGAAGTCGACGGTGCCCGTCACCGCCGCCGTCTGCCGGATGGTCTTCTGGTACTCGTCGTAGGTCAGCGCGTCGGGGTTGGGCTGGCGCGGGTTCTCCACGGCCTGCTCGGCGTTCAGTCCTTCCGCGTTCTCGTTGAAGTAGCCGGTGCCGCCGAGCCGCGCGGCGAGGTGCACCCGCGGCGAGACCTGCCAGGACAGCTTGCCCGCGGCCTTGTTGCCCCAGAAGGCGGTGTGCTCGCGGTAGCCGTCGCCCCGGTCGGCGGACGCGTCCAGGTAGTAGTTGAACGCGCCGCTCGACCCGCCGAGGTCGCCGTGCAGCTTCCAGAAGCCGTACGAGCCGCCGTCGGCCCAGACCCGCCCTCCCACCGGCGCCTGGCCCCCGTCCCGGGTGGCGATCTCGATGATCCCGCCCGAGGAGCCGCCGCCGTAGAGGTAGGCGACCGGCCCGCGCAGCACCTCGATGCGGTCGACCGACATCCAGTCCACGTCGTAGAGATCCGGCACGAATCCGCTGGGGTCGTTGAGCGGGATGCCGTCCATCAGCACCTGGATGCCGCGGATCCCGTTCTCGGTCAGGATGCCCTGCCCGCGGATCGAGAGGTGGACCCGCTCGCCGTCGGCCTGGTTGTCGACCTTGACCCCCGGCACCGTCGCCAGCGCCTCCTCGGCGCCGATGCCCCGCGGCATCGAGCGCAGCGTGTCCGCGTCGACCGCGGTGGTCCCGGCGGGGCTGTCGGACAGCGGCAGGTCGAGGCGCGAGGCCGTCACCGTCACCGCCTCCGTCACGCGGGCGGGCGTCAGCACGATCCGGATCACGGTGGCCGCGTCGGCGGCGCTCAGCTCGCGGCGGACGGGCTCGAAGCCGGCGCGCTCGACGCGCAGGCGCAGGCGGTCCGGAGCCGCCGGCAGCGCCAGCAGGAAGGCACCGTCCGCGGCCGTCTCGGCGCTCTGGGCCTGCCCTTCGGCGCTCACCCGGGCGCCGGCCACCGGCGCCTGGCTGCCGTCGACCACCGTCCCCCGGAGGACGAGGGCTGACGCGCTCACCGGGGGCGTCCAGGCGAGCACGAACGCGGCGGCCAGCAGCGTGCGGAACATCCGTCGGGCTCTCCAGGCTCGCGGGCTGACGAGCTCTCTTCGCGCCGCTGATTTGACGCCGCCGAGGCCGGGGCGTCAACCGCGCCGCAGGCCGGGGCGCCGCCGCCATGTGATGACCACCCTGGACGCCCTCGAGCTCACCGCCAGGGCGGAACCGGCTTCGTCTCGCCGGGGCGCAGGCCGCCGAGGTGCGCCAGAACCGACTGGTACTCGGCGTGGCCGGGCGGGTAGACGAGGCGGGCCTCGCCGCGGGCGCCGGCGCTGGTGGCGGTGAGGTCCAGGACGATGGTCCCGTCCGCCTGCATGGTGGCGACGCCGATCGCAGCGGGCGGTGTCCCGGCCGCGAGCGCCGCGGCGCACGCCCTGCCCAGCCCCTCCAGGCGGTCGACGAGTGGCGCGAGCGTCGCCGGCGTGCCGTGGAAGGTCTTCTCCAGGACCGCGCCCTTCACGTCGGCGAGGCGGAAGCGGACGGCCACGGCGTCGCTGCGCTTCTCCTCGGGGAACGCGCGGGTGAAGACGCCCGCGTCCGCGACCGTCGAGAGAACGCCGGTGAGGTCGGTCGCGGCCGCGCCGTCGCACAGCGACGCGGCCCCGCCGGGCGAGTCGGGCCGGCAGCGCAACACCGGCCCGGCGGCTGCGCTGACGATCGAGACCTCCTCGCAGCCCCGGGCGGCGGGAGCGAACGACACCAGCAGGCCAGGGACGGGCGTGCCCCTGGCCACCCGGCCGAGCTCCGCCGGCAACGGCGACGCCGGCGATTGCGGTGCGGGAGCAGCCACTGCCGCCACGGCGATGAGCGACGACACCAGCCCGCCGACGGGCGCGAGCGCGCGCGTCATGGGCTGCCGAGGGGCTTGGTGGCCCAGTAGGCGTGCAGGTTCGGGTGGCTGGCCGCGTCGCCCGGGTCGCCGCCGTAGTAGCGGGCGGCGCTCTCGGCGTACGTTTCCTCGCGGCCGGCGTCGCCGGCCTGGCCCTCGTACGCGTCGAGCGTGCCGAGGTCGGTGTTGCGGGCGGCCGCGAAGGCCGGGTCCTGGTTGTGCGGGGTGCCGCCCTGGTCGTCGACGGCGTGGAACGCCTCGTGGATGACCAGGTTCGCGGAGCCGTGTCCCTCTCCGGTCGCCGGCACGTGCGCGCCCGCGGCCGTCCCGTGCCCGATCACCGCCACCACCACCTCGTTTCCCATGCGGGCCCCGGGCACGTTGTCCCAGGTCATGCCGGCCGGCCAGCCGCGCGGCTGCACGCCCCGCAGCTCGGGATGGGCGTCGGTGACGCTGCCGCGGCAGGCCACGACCTTGATGCCGTGGTCCTTCAGCGCCTGCAGGGCCTCGGTGGGCATGTGCTCCAGCTCGCGCGCCACCAGCTGCGCGTCGTGAGGGTCGCCGCTGCCGCCGGTGGTGAGGACGTCCTGGATGAGCTGACGCCGGTGGCCGGCCTGGGCGGCGCCGGCGACCCAGTTCGGCAGCGTCAGCAGCGGCAGCGTGGCGACGGGTCCACCCACGTTGGAGGCCCCCGGCTACTGCGGGAACGGCGGGACGAGCTTCTGCTCGCCCGGCCGCAGGCCCTGCAGGTGGTTGAGCACGTACTGGTACTGCGGGTGGGACGGCGGGTAGACGGCCCGCGCCACGCCGTGGATCCCGGGCCCCTCCGCGCGCAGGTCGAGCACGATGGTGCCGTCCTCGCGCATCGTCGCCATCCCGATCGGCCGCTCCTGGTCGCTGGTCTGTGACGCGGTCATGGCCTCACATGCTGACGAACGAGTAGCGCGTCAGCAGCTCCTTCATGCGGGCGAGGGCGTCGAGCGCCTTCGCCGCCTCGGTGTGGACCGCTTCCACCCCGCTCTCCAGGGCGTGGCGGCCCTCCTCGCCGACGTCGGCCGCCCCGTCGGCCGCCTCCTGCTGCAGGCTCTCCAGCACCGACTCGAGGGCGGCGAAGGCCGACTGCAGCTGCTCGGACTCGTCGTGGGCCGCCTTCTCGCACTCCTCGGCGGAGAAGTCGACCACGTCGCGGGCATGCTGCTGCGCGTCCTCGAAGGCGTGCTCGACCATCGTCTCCACCTCGGTCAGCTTCTCCGAGAACTCCTCGAAGGCCTGGTCGACCTGCGCCATCTGCTCGCTCACCAGCTCCCGCACGTGCTCGCTCGCCTCTTCGACCTCCTGCTGCATCTGCTGGAGGTCGTGCAGCAGGTGGTCCTGCAGCAGCTCGCGGGCCTGGCCGAAGGCCTGCTCCAACGCGTGCTCGGCCTGCTGCGCCCGCTCGGTGAGCGCGTGCGCCGCCTCGCCCACCGCCTGCGACAGCGGCTCCAGGCGGGGCACCATCTGCTCCACGTGCTCGGCCAGAGCGGTGGCGGCAGCGGTGCCCTCCTGCATGGCCCCGTGCTGTTCCTCGTGCGCCCCCTGGGCCGCGGCCTGCAGCGCGGCCAGCGCATGGTCCGCGGTCTCGGCCTGCTGGGCGAGCTGGCCCTTCTCCTCGTGCGCCTTCGCCACCAGCGCCTGCACGTGCTCCTCGACCGCCGACCAGTCGGCGTCGAGGTGGCCCGTCGTCTGGCCCAGCGCGTGGTCGAGCTCCGAGAGCTCGTGCTGGGCGCGGGTGATCTGGCTCTCCAGGCCCTTGAGCTGCACCAGCAGGTCGGCCGCCGCCGTGTCGAGATCCGCCACCTTCGCCTCCGCTTCCCGCCCGGCTCAGCGCCGGTCTTCAGCTCCAGGTGATGCCGACTTCGTTCGCCGCCCGCTTGACCGACTCGACCGCGTTCTGCATCGGCGGCATCGCCTGCTTCAGCTGCTCGAACTGCGACAGCAGCTGCTCCCGGTGCCGCTCGGAAGCGGCCCTGGTCTCCTCCACCGCCTGCAGCAGGCGGCCCAGGGCGTCGTGGACGGCGCCGGCCGAGGCCTCCAGCCGGTGCTGCAGGTCGGCCTGCGCCTGCTGCTGCAGCTCCTCCAGCAGGTGGTCCTTCTTGTGGGTGAGCTCGTCGGCTGCCGCCCGTACCCCGGGATCGTGGTGCTCGGCCAGCTCCTGCAGCCTCTGCACCGCCTGCTCGCTGCGGGCGCGGGCCTCCTCGAGGTGGTGCTTCATGCGCTCGCGGAGCTGGGTCACCTCGGCGCCCATCGAGGCCTTCGCCTCGTCGACGGCGTGCGAGAGGGCGCGCGCCTCGTCGGCGGCCGTGTGCAGGGCCTGCTCCAGCTCGGCCTGGCCCGACTGCACCGCGCCGTCGAGGGCGGTGATCGCCTGGTGCGCCTCGTTGCCGCCGGCCTCCAGGCGCGAGCCGTCCTCGGCCAGGTGCTGCTCGAGGTCGTGAGCGGCGCTGGAGACGCCTTCCGCCTCGTGCACCAGGTGGTTCTCGTCCGCCTCCAGCGCCTGCAGGCACTCCTGCAGCGCCGCCTCGATGGCCTGCGCCTGCTGGTCGAGGTGCTGGTGGTCTCCGGCCGCCGCCTGCCGCAGGTCCGAGAGTGAGGCGCGGAGCTGGTCCAGGTGGGCGGTGGCCTCGGAGCGCTTGTGCGCCAGCTCCTCCAGGAGGGCCTGCGCGGCCTGCTGCAGCCGGTCGCCCTGCTGGAGCACCGGGGCCAGGTGCCCGGTCAGCGCCGGGGCCATGGTGTGCACCAGCGACAGCGTCTCTCTCAGGTCGCTCATGCGCGCCTCACTCCGCCATCGACTTGATGAGCTCGTCGATCGTCCCGATCACCCCGCTGGCGACCTCCAGCTCCGCAGCCAGCGGCGGCAGCTCGGCGGCGGTCTGCTGGTGCTCCTCCAGCGCCGAGATCTGCTCCCCCAGCTCCTCCATCAGGCCGGGCACTGCCTCGCCGCCGACGTGCTCCGCCGGCTCGACCACCTTCTCGCTGCCAGCCTGGGTGACGGCCTCCGCGGCGCCCTGGTAGAGCGTGGTGAGGGCCTCCTCCGCCTCGTGCGCCTCGGTGTCCGACTCGGAGGTCCACACGGCGTAGATCTGGTGGGCGGACTCGCCGGCGTGGGTGGCCGCGCTGGCGACCTCCGGTTCCAGCCCGTGCAGGGCGCTCACGCACTCGTGGGCGTCCGCCTCCAGCTGGTGCCGGTCCTCCTCGCGCAGCGCCGTCGCGGCCTGCTGCAGCGCCTGGTCGACCTCGTGGGCGACGGCCTCCAGCTCGTGGGCGAGCGACTGCGTCGCCGCGTGCAGGGCGTCGAAGGCGTGGTCCGCCTCCGAGCGCGCGGCGTCGAGGGCGGCGTCGGCCGCGTGCAGGTGCGCGGCGAAGGGCTGGAAGCCCTGGTCGTGCAGGCCCGAGGCGTCCTGGTCCAGACGGCCGCGCACCCCCTCCAGCGACTGGTTCAGCCCTGACTCGGCGTGCTCGAGGTGGTCCTGAGCGGCGGCGAAGCGGGTGTCCGCGATGGCGTGCGCGGCCTCGCCCAGGTGGTCCAGCTCCGAGGTGGCGGCCTGCTCGTCGTGGGCCAGCTCCGAGAGCATGCCCTCGACCTCGTGGCTGAGGCCGGCGAGCTGCTCGTGCACGTCCTCCGCCAGGTGGTCGAGGGCCGCGGTGTCGCTCTCGACGTGGTGCAGGCCGTCCTCCACCTGCGCCCCGGTCGTCCGCAGCATGGTGATGAACTGCTCGATCTGCTCTGCAGGCTGGTCCATGTCAGTGCAGCGCCTCCGCGCTCTCGAGCGCGGGCTTGATCTCCTCCGTGATCCCCACCGCCTGTCGCACGCGCTCCAGCACCTGGTGCGACCTCTCCTTGAGCGTCGCCTCCTGGCTCACGCAGAGCTGGCCGAGGGCGTCGATGGCCTCCCGCAGCGGCCCGGCACAGCTGGCGACGTGCTGCTTCAGCTCCTCCGCGTAGCGGTGGCGCACGGCCACCACCGTCTCGTTGTGCTCCGACAGCATCCGGTTCGCGCCCTCGACCAGGTGGGTGGCCTGCTCGGCCAGCACCTCCTGGACGGCCGAGGTGAGCGCCTCCACCTGCTCGGCGACCGCCTCCTCCACCTCGACCAGGGCCGCCTGGAAGTCGCTGCGGCGCTCCGAGAGCTCGTGCTGCGCCTCCGCGACCGCCTCGTTGAAGGACTGGATCGCCTGGGCCGCATCCTGCAGGTGGTGGTCGGCCGCGGCCTGCACGTCCGCGAGGTGATGGCCGAGCTCCTGGAGGTCGGAGGCCGCCGTGTCCGCTTGCGGGTCGACCACCGAGATGACGTGGTCGCGGTGGGCCTCCAGGTCGGAGACGTCCTTGTGCACGGCGGCCAGCAGCTGTTGCACCCGGTGCTGCACGTCGCCGGCGCGGGCGTCGAGCTGCTCCAGGTGCGACCCGGCCTCGCGCCCCGAGCCCTCCAGCGCGTGCTCGGCCTCGCCCAGGCGGGAGGTGAGGTCCTGGCACAGGTGCCGCGCCCGCTCGCTCTCGCTCGCCAGCATCTCCCGCAGGTGGTCGGCACGGTCGATCAGTGCGGAGAGCGCTTCGGCCGCGTCCGCGACCTGCTGGGAGACGGCCGTGCACTGGGCGACGGCCTCCTCCAGCAGCTCGTTCATCACCGCCATGGCTGGTCCTCGCTCGACGGGTGTCCCTGAGCCGATACGACGAGGTCGGCGGCCCCGGTCCCCGTGACCCGGGTCACGCCGACAGCACGCCGTCAGCAGTCTTCACAGAGGAATAAGGATGAGCAGGGAGTCTAGGGCGCGCGTCAAGGATTGTCAAAGCGTCTCCTTGGTGACGAAGCTGCCGCCCCAGATGGCCTGCTGGTCCCACCGCGCGAAGGCGGCGGCGAAGCCCTCCAGGTCGCGGCGGGTGACCTCGCCGACCGGGGTCACGAAGTAGACGACCGTCACCCGGATCGGCTCCTCGGCCCGGGCCGAGGCGTAGCCGGCGCCGCCGAAGTACGGGCCCTCGGCCTCGCCGTGTCCGATCGCGACCCGGGTCAGGCCCGCGCCGGACTCGGCGCGCGACTTCATGACCTGGGGAGCGGCGTTGGCGGCCGGCGCCACCGACCCGTCGTAGGCCGCGGCCCCCTCGGCCGTCGCGACCGGCGCCGCGAAGAGGACGCCCCCGTGCCAGGGCGGCGTGCCCATGTTGGAGAGCTGGACGGCGGCGGCGTCGCGGCGCAGCGGCACCTGGATCAGGTAGTAGCGCTGGACGTCCACGTCCATGCCCTGGGCGCGCAGCTCGCGCTCGAGGTGCAGCAGGTCGGGACGGTCCTCGGCGCGGCTGGCGGTGAAGGGGGCCTTGCGGCCGTCCACGTCGGCGAAGAGCAGCTGGTGCTGGCCGGGCCCGACCACCGCCTCGTGGCTGCCCTCGATCACGTCGGTGATCACGAAGTTGGTGGAGCCGTACGGGAAGATGCTGAAGGTGAACGCCGCCCGCGGGGGCACGCCTTCCGGCCAGGCGCCGCGCATGCCGGGGGCCGGCACCGGCACGATCGCGAACTGGTTGGAGACGATGACGTGGCGGTCGCGGCCGACGCTGCGCAGGCCCAGCTCGGCCAGCCTCTGCGGCAGCGTCTTCTCCACGGTGCGATCGCCCAGCCGCTGGTGGACCTTGATGGCCGAGGCGGGGACGACCAGAACCTTGTCGCGGAAGTTGCCGTCGCGCCGGACGGAGAGCGCTAGCCGCGCCGAGCTGGCGTCTCTCTCGTCCTCCCGGACCCAGATGCCGACGTCGCTGATGCGGTCGCCCCAGACGCTGCCGGCGTAGCGCCCGATGTCCTCCCAGCTGATCTTCACGGGAGAGAAGCCCTTCTCGCGGACCAGGCTCATGAAGGAGCCGTCGTTCCACAGCGAGAGCGTCCGCTCGAAGTAGCGGCACCAGTCGGGAGGCGGCGCCGCCTCTGGCGCCCTCGGGATCGCCGGCCCCGGCGAGACGCCGTGGTCCAGCAGCCAGCGGATCGCCGCCACCACGTTGCGCACGGTGCCCGAGCCGGGGGACATCTCCAGACCGAGCCGGTCGGCGATCTCGACCGCGGCGAAGTCGACCTTGCTGTCGCCGATGCCGTGCGTGCAGGCCTCCTCGAGGGCGAGGCGCACCTCGCCGCGGATGGCGCCCGCCTCGGCCGGCGTCAGCCGGATGCCCTGGCTGGCGAAGGCGGAGACGATGTCGGCGTCCGCAGGCGGGGCGCCCGCCCGGACGCTGCGGGAGTGGGCCGAAACGCCGGCCGCGAAGCCGAGGGCGAGGACGATGCCGAGAAACGCCGGAGCACGCATGGCCACCTCCTGGGCGATCCGTTCCATCGACACCGTTACCGGCCTGCCGGCGGCCCTATTCCCGCGACCCGGGCGCAGCGGGCGCGGTAGACTCGTCCCTCCAGGAACGCGGTGGCGGTGAGCTACTTCGACGAGAGCGACCCGCGGGTCTACGAGCTGCAGACCTCGGGCGAGGGACCGGCCGGTCAGCTGCCCCTCACCGAGGAGGCGCTGCTGCGCCGGCCCAGCGGGGACCTGTTCGGCTGGACGCAGGACGCCGGCATGGGCCTTCCGCCCGGCGAGCTGGGCCGTCGGGAGTTCCTGCTGCTGAGCACCCTCGGCGGCATCCGCGCACCGGACGGCGCGCCGGTCGCCCTCGGCTACCACACCGGCCACTTCGAGGTCGGGCTGCTGATGGAGGAGGCCGCCCGCGAGATCCGCGCCCGCGGCGCCGTCCCCTTCGCCGGCTTCTGCACCGACCCCTGCGACGGACGCTCGCAGGGGACGGCCGGGATGCTCGACAGCCTGCCCTACCGCAACGACGCCGCCATCGTCCTGCGCCGGCTCATCCGCTCGCTGCCCACGCGGCGCGGCGTGCTGGGGGTGGCCACCTGCGACAAGGGCCACCCGGCGATGATGATGGCGCTCGCCGGCTGCGGCGAGCTGCCGTCGGTGCTGGTCCCGGGCGGGGTCATGCTCCCCGCGGAGGGAGCCGAGGACACGGCGAAGGTGCAGACGCTGGGCGCGCGCTACGCGCACGGCCTGGTGTCGCTGGCAGAGGCGGCGGTCCAGGGCTGCCGCTCCTGCGGCTCGCCGGGTGGCGGCTGCCACTTCCTCGGCACCGCCGCCACCTCGCAGGTCGTCGGCGAGGCGCTCGGGCTCTCGCTGCCGCACTCGGCCCTCGCGCCCTCGGGCCAGCCGGTGTGGCGCGAGCTGGCCCGGCAGTCGGCCCGGGTGCTGCTGGACCAGGACGGGCGCGGCCTCGCGCTGCGCGACCTGCTCACCGACCAGGCCGTCCGCAACGCGATGATCGTCCACGCCGCCTTCGGCGGGTCCACCAACCTGCTGCTGCACCTGCCGGCGGTGGCGCACGCCGCCGGCCTGCGCCGGCCGACGGTGGACGACTGGGCGCGGGTGAACCGCGAGACGCCGCGGCTGGTCAGCGTGCTGCCGAACGGGCCCGTCCACCACCCCACGGTCCGCGTCTTCCTGGCGGGCGGCGTCCCGGAGGTGATGCTGCACCTGCGCCGGCTGGGGCTCCTGCACCTCGAGTGCCTCACCGCGCTCGGCCGTCCGCTGGGCGAGGTCCTCGACGAGTGGGAGCAGTCGCACAGACGCCGCCGCTTCCAGGAGCTCCTTCGGGAGAAGGACGGGGTCGAGGCGGCCTCGGTGATCCTCGACCCCGACGCGGCACGCCGCGCGGGCATGACCGGCACCGTGGCCTTCCCGGTGGGGAACCTCGCCCCCCAGGGATCGGTGGTGAAGAGCGCAGCCATCGACCCCTCCCTCGTCGACGGGGACGGCGTCTATCGCAAGACCGGTCCCGCCCGCGTCTTCACCCGCGAGCGCGACGCCGTCGCCGCCGTCAAGTCCCGCGGTCCGGACGCGATCCGCGAGGGCGACGTCATCGTCCTGGCCGGCTGCGGCCCGGCCGGCACCGGCATGGAGGAGACCTACCAGGTCACCTCGTCGCTGACGCACACGGCGCTGGGTCGGCAGGTCGCCGTCGTCACCGACGCCCGCTTCTCCGGCGTCTCGACCGGCGCCTGCATCGGCCACGTCGCCCCCGAGGCGCTGGCGGGCGGCCCGATCGGGAAGCTGCAGGACGGCGACCTGGTCGAGATCGTCATCGACCGCGCCACGCTGCAGGCCCGCCTCGACCTGGTCGGCCGAGACGGCGTGCGCCAGGGCCGGGAGTGGGGCGCCGCCGAGCTCTCGCGCCGCGCGCC